>Ga0164241_10000551_pt1 | contig 65335 bp, 68 predicted proteins | sample OricomyardsoilBY_FD_108780 | JGI IMG/M metagenome (GOLD analysis project Ga0164241, IMG submission 108780) | Backyard soil microbial communities from Emeryville, California, USA - Original compost - Back yard soil (BY) | ecosystem: Environmental > Terrestrial > Soil > Unclassified | place: USA...
GCCCTTGGGGCCCTGCACCGCCTCACACACCACGCGCGCGCCTTCATAGGCGGCTTTGAAACCGGATTGGCGGACGCAGGTTTGATGGAGCAGTATATCGCCCTCAGCGCCCGTTGATGGTGTGATGAAACCATAGCCTTTGGAGAGGTCGAACCATTTAACAAGGCCCGTAACCTCTAGAGGTATCTCGCCAGGCGAGCCTCCCATACTCATTTCCATCCCAACATGCCCCTTATTATGAACAAGAAATTATCACAATTTGGACTTGACGAAAAGCATCGTCTCACAATTGCACAGATTAAGGTTGATTTCTGAGGTTCGAGCTATAAGTGATTGTTTCCTCGACTTTCTCTTTTTCTGAAGGATGTGGTTCGAACCATGGAATTTACTGGGCGATACATCATTCCAGCGGCGCCGGAGACTGTGTGGGATGCCATACAGAACCCCGAAATCCTGAAAAGCTGCATCCCCGGTTGTGAGAGCCTTGAGAAGACGGCCGACAATGTGTTCGAGGCCCGCGCCACGCTGAAAATCGGGCCGGTGAAGGCGACCTTCAAAGGCCGGGTCACGCTCGAAGATATGGATGCGCCGCGCCGCTGTGTGTTGCGTGGGGAGGGCCAAGGCGGGGTCGCCGGGTTCGCCAAGGGGGACGCCGAAGTTGTTCTGACGCCGGAAGATGGGCACACCGTGCTCACCTATGTGGCCAAGGCAAGCATTGGCGGCAAGCTGGCACAGATTGGTCAGCGCCTGATTGACGGGGCGGCCAAACAGATTGCCGATGATTTTTTCACCCGCTTTTCGCAGGCGGTGACCGCGCCGCCGCCGGTTTTGGAAAATGTTGAGGACAGTGGCGAAGTTCCCCCTGTTGCGCCCTCCGAAGCGCCGGTTACGCAGCATGAAGGGATTTCGACGGAAATCTGGGTGGTGGGGTTGATTGCGGTGGTGATTATTCTGCTGCTGCTGTTTGGGCTTGTCCTTTAGCCTCTCGGGATTGACGGCGCGCATCTGCCGGGCGGATCATCGGGTATTCGTATATGGAGCCCCGCCGCATGACAGCCGTTTCTCTGACGGTGAACGGAAACGCTGTTTCCGCTGACATCGAAGACCGCACCTTGCTGGTGTATTTTCTGCGCGAGCATTTGCAACTGACTGGCACGCATATTGGCTGTGACACCAGCCAGTGTGGGGCTTGTGTGGTGCATTTGAACGGGCGCGCGGTGAAATCCTGTTCGCTGTTTGCGGTGCAGGCGCAAGGTGCCGAGATCACCACCATTGAAGGGCTGGCGAAAGATGGCCAGTTGCACCCCGTGCAGGCGGCGTTTGCCGAGCATCATGGTTTGCAATGCGGCTTCTGCACGCCGGGGATGATTATGACGGCGGTGGATATGATCCGCCGCATTCCGGTGCTCGACCGCGAGACGATCCGCAGCGAGCTTGAGGGCAATATCTGCCGCTGCACCGGCTATCAGAACATTGTCAGCGCGATTGAAGCGGCAGCGCAGAGCATGGCTGAAGGGGAGAAGGCGGCGTGAGCATGATCCCCTATGCGTTCAATTATCATCGCGCGCAATCGCTGGAAGATGCACAAGCGCGGCTTGCGTCCTCGCCGGATGCGAAAGTATTGGCGGGTGGGCAGACGCTGATTGCCACGATGAAAATGCGGCTGGCCAATCCTTCGGACCTCATCGACATTTCGGGGTTGAAAGATCTTTCGTTCATTCGTGTGGAGCGTGATGGCGTGCGCATTGGCGCGGCGACGACCCATGCGCAGGTGGCGCAGTCTTTGGAATTGCGGCGCGCCCTGCCCGGTCTTGGCGAACTTGCGCAATTGATCGGCGATCCGGCGGTGCGGCATCTGGGGACGCTTGGCGGCAGCTTTGCCAATAATGATCCGGCGGCGGATTATCCGGCGGCGGCGGTGGCGCTGGGCGCGACGATCAAAACCACGGCGCGCGAGATTGCGGCGGAGGATTTTTTCACCGGCATGTTTTCGACCGCGCTCGAAGAACAGGAAATCGTGACCGAGGTGTTCTTTCCGTTCGCACAGCGTGCGGCTTATGCGAAATTTCGCAATCCGGCCTCGCGTTATGCGATGGCGGGGGTGTTTGTGGCGCAAATGGCGGACGGCGTGCGTGTGGCGGTGACTGGCGCGGGGTCGTGTGTGTTTCGGCAGGCGCAGATGGAGGCGGCGTTGACGCGGGAATTTTCGCCTGCCGCGCTGGAGGGGATTGTGGTTAATCCGTCCGAGCTTAATTCGGATTTGCATGGGTCGGCGGAGTATCGGGCGCAGTTGGTGGCGGTGATGGCAAAGCGGGCTGTGGTGGCGGCGTTGCGGTGAGGTGGTGTTGAGGGTGGTTGGAGAGAGTTGCGTTTGTTGAGGCATCGCCCCCTCACCCCGGCCCTCTCCCCCTCTGGGGGCGAGGGAGAAGATAGTAGTCTTAGGCATAGTCGTAGTCGTAGTCGTAGTCGTAGTCACAATCGTAATCGTTGGCGTAATCGTTGGCGTAATCGTGGTGTCGTGATGTTGGATGATGATGATGTTCTTGGGACTGCGGCGCGGTGGCTAGATGATGGGCATCTGGTGGCTTTGGGGACTGTTGTGAAGACCTGGGGGGCGGCGCCTCGGCCTGCTGGGAGTCAGATTGCGGTGCGGGATGATGGGGCGTTTGTTGGGTCTGTTTCTGGTGGGTGTGTTGAGGGCGCGGTGATCGCGGATGCTATGCGCGCGATGCAGGAGCGCACATCTGCGCGGCTCGAATTTGGTGTCAGCGATCAGCAGGCCTGGGATGTGGGGCTGGCTTGCGGCGGGCGGATTGAAATTTTTGTCGAACCTGTTGGCTGATGCGGGCCGAGATTCTCAAAGCGTTGAATGAAATGCGGGCTGCCGGGCGCGCGGTTGTGCGCGCGACAGAGCTTTCAAGCGGCGATGATCGGTTGATTGATCCGGCGACGGATATGTCGGCGTTGGGCCAGGCTGCGGCAGCAGCGGCGCGGGCGGACAGAAGTGCGCCGGTGGAGATTGACGGGCGGGAGTGGTTTTTATCGGTCTTCAATCCGCCGCTTGATCTGGTGATTGTGGGGGCAGTGCATATTGCGCAACCCTTGGCGCGCATGGCGCTGATGGCGGGCTATGGTGTGCGGGTGATTGATCCGCGCACCGCCTTCGCGACAGTCGAACGCTTTCCCGATGTTGCACTCAGCCATGACTGGCCGGATGAGGCTTTGGCGAAAGCGCCGCTCGGGCCCCGCAGCGCGCTGGTGGCGCTGACGCATGATCCGAAGGTGGATGACCCTGCTTTGATTTCCGCCTTGCGCTCAAACTGTTTTTATATCGGCGCGCTGGGCTCGAAGAAGACGCAAATCGGGCGGCGTGAAAGACTGGTTGCGGAAGGGTTTTCGGACACTGAGCTGAAACGACTCCACGGGCCGATCGGGCTGAACATCGGTGCCCGGTCGCCCGCGGAAATCGCGATTTCCATTTTGGCGGAAATGACAAACGTACTGCGCGTGGGCGGTATTTCGGGAGCTTAATACCGCCCACGTCACAGACTAGAGCGCGATTCATTTGAATTGAATCAGTTGTGCGCTCTAGATTCTTGGATTGTGGAAAGTGTTCTAGCCAGGCGTTTGGGCGCCGGGTTTCTCGTCATGTTTCCAATTGTGTTTGCCGTGGCCTTTGCCGAAGCGGTGGTGCATTCCGCCTTTCACATCGTCTTTGGTGATGTAGCCTTTATTGTCCTTGTCCAGACGCTTGAAGAGCGTGTCTTGCGGAGCGGTGAACTCGTTCAACGTCAGCTTGCCATCGTGGTTGCTGTCCAGCCGGTCGAACCGTTTATCCTGGAAGCCCTGCATCCGCGCATCGGCCATTTTGGTGAAGCCGTCCAGCGTGAGGAAACCGGCTTTGGCGAACTGCGCGAAGCGGGCGGATGTCGCCGCATCGAATTCGGCGCGGGTGACCTTGCCATCCTTGTTGCCATCAAACTGGGCGCAGAAGCCTGCTTTCATGAAACGGCCGCCATGGCCGCGCCAGTGGCCGCCGCGTTCTTTACCCGCTTCGCCTTTACCGGCATCGGCCGTTGGGGTTGCGGCTGTTTTTTCATGCGGCGCACAGGACACTTCGCCCGCGCCTTTGCGATCCATCATGTTGAAACGGACGCGCTCGGCAGTCATGAACTCGTCGCGGTCTACCTGTCCGTCGGCGTTCCAGTCGATCTTCTTGTAGAGGTTCTCCGTGCGGCCTTTGAAACGGTCGCCGGGACGCGCGGTTTCAAACTGGGCTTTGGTGAGTGTGGTGCTGCCGCCAGAGGCTTCGGTGAAGCGTTTGGCCAGAACCGCGTCGATTTCGGCCTGGGTGATTTTTCCGTCGCCATTGGTATCGAATTGGGTGAACAGCCTGTCTTTGCTGGCAAAGCGCACCGGTCTGTCCTGCTGCGTGTCCGGCTGGGCAAAGGCCACGACAGCGCCGCCGCCCAGGATGGCGACGAGAACCGCGCCCATTGCGTATCGGGAATGTTTTTTCATGTCAGTCTCCTAATAGCCGCCTCCTGCTACGGCTCCATAGGTAGGGGGCCCAGTGCTCAGAACTATGTTGGGGGACAAGGTATTTGACGGGTTTTGTCCCCATGGGCAGGTTTGCGAAACTTTGCGACAATTGGGTTTGCTTGGGGGCCTGGGGCTTCGCATGTTCTGCCTATGGACAACGCCATGAATAAGGATGACGGCAAACCGCATATTCTGGTGGTGGAGGATTCGCGCGACATTCGCGAGCCTTTGGCCCGGTATTTGCGCGAAAACGGCTATCGCGCTACCACGGCGGCGGATGCGCAGGTCGCCCGCAAGGTTATGAAGGGCGCAGGCATCGACCTTGTAGTGCTGGACATCATGATGCCGGGCGAGGATGGCCTCAGCCTGTGCCGGGCGATCCGTGAGACCTCCCAAATCCCCGTCATCCTGCTCACCGCCCGTAATGAGGAGGTGGACCGCATTGTGGGGCTGGAGATGGGGGCGGATGATTATATCGCCAAGCCATTCTCCCCCCGCGAGCTGATTGCGCGGGTGGCGGCCGTGTTGCGGCGTACGCAGGCCTTGCCGCCGCGGCAGAAACCATCGGAGGCGGCGCGGATTCGCTTTGGCGACTGGACGCTGGATACTGGCCAGCGCGAGTTGATTGGGCCCGATGGGCTTGCCTCGCCTTTGTCGAGCGGGGAATTCAGGCTTTTGGTGGTGTTGTTGGAGCGGCCCAAGATTGCGCTCACCCGCAACCAGTTGCTCGATCTCACCAAGGGGCGGGAGGCGGAATTTTTTGATCGCTCCATCGACAATCATGTGAGCCGGTTGCGCAAGAAGATCGAGCCCGATCCGCGCAATCCGCGCTACATCAAAACGGTGTGGGGCGGCGGTTATATGTTCGCGGTTGATCCGGAAGAATTGGTCTGATGCGTTTTTGGCCGCGCAAACTTGCCTCGCAACTGATTGTGGTCACGGCGGCGGCGGTGATTGTGTCCAATGTCGCCGTGGCGGTGTGGTTTGAGGTCAGCCGTGAGCGGATGAATGAAAGCGCCTTTACCGAACGGTTGCTCGACCGGGCGGTTTCGGCGGCAACGCTGCTCAGCACTATCCCGCAGGATCAACGCGCGACGGCGTTGCGTTCCATGCGCTCACATGCCTGGCGGTACACGCTGGTGCAGGCCGCCCCGCACGCGGTGCAGATGACACCGGCCGAACAGGTGTTGGCCGCGCGTGCCCGCGCCATGTTGCCGGAGGGCCGGGCCATGCAGCCGGTCACGGTGAAGGTTACCCCGCCTGCGGAGCGCAAGCAGCGCACGCGGCGCAATCGCCAGCCCATTATTTCCATCACCGTGCCGGTGGCGGGCGAGACGCAACTCATCACCACCTTTTATCGCCCGCCCTCGCCGCCCTGGCCTGTTGAAACCTTTATCGCGGCACTGGCGGCGATCGTGACGACTTCGCTTGCGGCGGCGTTTGTGGCGCGGCGGGTGGCGCGACCGCTTTCCCAATTGTCGGCGGCGGCGACTGTGGCGGCGGGCGGCGGGGCCGCGCCCCGTGTGCCTGAAGAAGGGCCGGAGGATGTGCGCCATGCGGCGGCGGCGTTTAACGCGATGACCGATCAGGTTTCCCGCACGCTGGCAGGGCAGCGCCAACTTTTATCCGCCGTGGGGCATGATTTGCGCACGCCGCTGACGGCGATGCGGATCAACATCGAATTTGTGGCCGATGCGGAGTTGCGCGAGCGGCTGGAGCATAATCTTTCGGAATTGCAGGATTTGACGGAGGCGGTTTTATCCGCAGCCAAAGGTGCTGGTGCGGAGAAAATGCGGCACATGGATTTGGCGGCGCTGGTGGAGAGCGTGTGTTCCGATCTGGAAGACATGGGCAAGCCGGTGGAATGGGCGGCGCGCGGTCCTGCGCCCTGCACCTTCCGGCCCAATGAAATGCGGCGGGCGGCACGCAATCTGATCGAGAATGCGATGGCCTATGGCAAACGGGCCTCTGTTCGGCTGGATGCGGTGGGGGATGGTTATGACCTCGTTGTCGAGGATGAGGGGCCGGGGATTGCGGAAGGCGATCGGGCGCGGGTGTTTGAGCCTTTTGTGCGGCTGGAAACATCGCGCAATGTGGAAACCGGCGGGTCCGGGCTGGGGCTGACGCTGGTGCAGGCGATTGCGACCGGCCATGGCGGCACGATTATGCTCGAAAACCGCGAAACGGGTGGGCTGCGGGCGGTGCTGCATTTGCCTAAGCCGAGCCCGGCCTCGTAAACTTTGGTCATGCAGTTTGGTGCGGTTCCCATTGTCCGGGCAGAGGGTGCTTTGTTGGCACATGCGCGGCGTGTGGGCGGGCGGCTGCTGCGTAAGGGGCGCGTGCTTTCTGCCGAAGATGTTCGCGCGCTCAGTGATGCGGGCGTGAGCGAGCTTGTGGTGGCGCGGCTTGAGGACGGCGATGTCGCGGAGAATGAGGCTGCGCGGCGCATTGCTGCGCGTTGCGCCGGTGTGGGGCTTGTGGCCAATGCGCCGTTTACGGGGCGGGTGAATCTTTATGCGGCGTGCGCGGGTGTTGTTGCTGTGGATGCCGCTGCGATTGATGCGCTGAACGGGCTGGATGAAGCGATCACCGTTGCGACGCTGGCGCCGTTTGCGCGAGTAGCGTCCGGCGCGATGGTGGCCACGATCAAGATTATTCCGTTTGCTGCGCCGCGCGATGCGGTGGAGGCGGCGGAGCGGGTGCTCACTGTGCCGCCTTTGCGGGTGGCGGGGTTTCGCCCGCGGCGTGCGGCACTGATTTCCACCACCCTGCCCGACGCCAAGCCTTCCCTGCTGGACAAGAACCGCAGCGCGATGGATGCACGCATGACGGCGTTGGGCGGGGAGATCGTGTTTGAGCGGCGGGTGGCGCATGAAGCGGGCGCGTTGGCGGCGGCTTTGCGGGCGGCTGAGGGTTGCGACCCCATTCTGGTGTTTGGGGCGAGCGCGATCACCGATCGGCGGGATGTGATTCCGGCGGCGGTGGAGATGGCGGGCGGTGTTGTTCGCCATTTTGGGATGCCGGTCGATCCGGGCAATTTGCTGTTGCTGGGGAAGATGGGGGACGCCGATGTGATTGGCCTGCCCGGCTGTGCGCGTTCACCCAAGCGCAACAGCATCGACTTTGTGTTGGAGCGGCTGGCGGCGGGGCTTGAGGTTTCGGGGCGCGATATTGCGGCGACGGGGGTTGGCGGGCTTTTGACCGAGATTGGCAGCAGGCCTCAACCGCGCGATGAGCCGCCGGTGGAGGCCCCGCGCGCGCCAGTGATTGCGGCGGTGGTGCTGGCGGCGGGCATGTCCTCCCGCATGGGGGAGAACAAATTGCTGCTGGAGGTGGGCGGCCTGCCGCTGATCCGGCGCGTGGTGGAGACAGTGATAACATCGGCGGCGGCGCCCGTGATTGTGGTGGTGGGGCGGGATGCGAACGCGGTGCGCGCGCGACTGGTGGGGCTGGATGTCAAAATCGTGGTTAATGATGTGTATACAATGGGTTTGAGTACGTCCTTAAAGGCAGGTCTCAACGCTATTCCGGCGGCTTGCGACGGGGCGATGATCGTTTTGGGGGATATGCCATCGGTCTCCCAGTCCATGCTGGACACGCTGATCGCGGCGTTCAATCCGGCGGAGGGGCGCGCGATTTGTGTGGCCACGCATGAGGGCAAGCGGGGCAATCCGGTGTTATGGGCGCGGCGGTTCTTCCCCGAAATGCTGGCGCTCGAAGGCGATGTAGGGGCCAAGCATATTATGGCGGCGAATGACGAGGTGGTGTGCGAGGTCGAGTTTACCGACGATGCGCCGCTGCTGGACATCGACACGGCGGACGACCTTGCGGCATTTATCGGCAAATGAGTGATCCACTTTATCGCAAAGAGCTGCTGCGGCTGGCGGCGGATGCGCATGGCGCGGGCGCCCTGCCCGATCCGCACCAACGCGGCACGGCGCATAATCCGGCCTGTGGGGACCGGGTGACGTTTGACATTGTGACCGATGAGGGCGGGCGCATCACCGCGCTGGCGCATGACACGCGAGCCTGTGTGCTGGCGCAGGCTTCCGCCTCCATTCTTGGGCGGGCGGCGGCAAGTTTGAGCCGGGCGGAGGTGGAGGATTTGCGCGCGGCGGTAAGCGCGATGCTGAAAGAGAATGCGCCCGCGCCGGGCGGAGCCTTTGGCGACTATGCGGCGTTTGACGGGGTCATCACTTTTCCGGGGCGGCAGACTTGTGTGTTGCTGCCGCTGGATGCGCTGCTCGCGGCGTTTGATAACCGATCAGACTGAGGCTGAACTTGCGTGCGTAATCCGATGGCCGAAGCCGGGGAGCTGGATTTCGCCATAGGTGGTTTCTTCTGCACCGAAATTGAAAACACACAGCACGTCGCCCGCTTTGTGCGTGCGGCGGAAGGCTAGAATGTGGGCTGGTGCCTCAAGAAAAACAATGCCGCCGGATTGGAGCGCGGGGTTAGCTTTGCGTAATGCGAGGACGCTGCGGGTGAAATGCAGCGTGGATTTTGGATCGGATTGTTGTTCGGTCACCGCGAGGCTTGCGTGTTGCGGTGAAAGCGGGAGCCAGGGTGTGCCGGTGGTGAAGCCGAGATTGGGTTCGCCCGCGTTCCACGGCATGGGTGTGCGGCAGCCGTCTCGGCCTTTGTGCTGAGGGTAGTAGAGATCGCCCACCGGATCGCGCAGTTGAGCGCGCGTCAGGTCGGCTTCGGGCAGGCCGAGTTCTTCGCCCTGATAGAGCAGGACCGTGCCTTTTAATGTGAGCAACAATGCGAGCAACATTTTTGCGAGTGCGGGGGCTGCGTTTTCTCCGCCGAAGCGCGAAATGGTGCGCATCACATCGTGGTTGGAAAAGCTGATGCAGGGCCAGTGGGCCGGGTGTTTGCTGAGTTGGGCGTAGTGGTTCTGGAAAAATTTTGGGTCGAGTTTTCGTTGCAGCAGCATGGGGAAGCTGTAGCCGGAATGTAGGCCTTCATCGGGGGCGGCGAAACAGCCGGAGCGTTCGGCAAGTTCTGAAAATTCGCCGAAGACGAAGCGGTTTTCGTGGCGCTCTACCGTTTGGCGGATCGCATTTAGCATTGCGATGTTTTCAGGCAGATTGCTGTCGTTGATGTGTTGTTGAAGGTCGGGCGCGTGTTGCCAGGTGTGATTGGTGCGTTCGGCAATTGGCACAGGCGGATTGTTGGTCAGTTTTGCGTCGTGCAGATAGGCGTTGGCGACATCCAGGCGAAAACCATCCGCGCCGCGTTTTAGCCAGAGATCGAGCACGTTCAGGGCTGCGCTGCGTGCGTCTTCGTTGCGCCAGTTCAGCTTGGGTTGCTGGCGCAGGAATTTGTGGTGGTAATATTGGCGGCGGGCCGGTTTGTAGGCCCAGGCGGGGCCTGCGAAGACGGCGAGCCAGTTGTTGGGGGCGGTGCCGTCTTCCTTCGGATCGGCCCAGACATACCAACCCTGTTTATCGCTGCCCGGTTTCTGACTTTCGCTGAACCAGACGTGCTCATCCGACGTATGCGCCAGCACTTCATCGAGCAGGATTTTGAGGCCGCGGGCGTGGGCGGCGGCGATCAGTGCATCGAAATCTTGCAGCGTGCCGTAATCGGGGTGGATGTTTTCGTAATCTGCAACGTCATAGCCCCAGTCGCGGTTCGGCGAAGGATGAATGGGGGAAAGCCAGATCGCATCCACGCCCAGCGCGGCGATATAATCCAGTTTGGAGATCAGGCCGTTCAGATCGCCCTGCCCATCCCCGTTGGAATCGCAAAAACTGCGCAGGTAGACCTGATAGACGACCGCGCCTTGCCACCATGGCGTGGTCATTGCCGCGCTTTGCTTTCGAAATAGAGCGCGTAGAGCGTGGTGATGTGGGCGATGAGGTTTTCCTTCAGCACGCCTTTGGGTTTGCGGCTCACAAAGCGGGCCAGCACGAACATGGTGCCGTTGGAGAGAATGAACGACAGCGTGGGCAGGTCTATCGGTTCATAGGCGGCATAGTTTTGCGCCATGAACATGCGCATCGCATCGAGCATATAGGCTTCAAACGCATCGATGAAGGCGGTGGTGCCGGTGGCCTGCCAGTTGTTGGCAAGTTCGGTGAACAGTTTTTCGTTCTGTTCGAAATAATTGAACGCCACGTCCAGCACGGCGCGGATGGCGGTGGGCGCATCGGCGTTGAGCAGGAGGGGAATTTTCTCGTCCAGCCGCGCGGTGATCGCGTTGATCTCTCGCTCGATCAGGGCGGCGAACAGTTCTTCGCGGTTTTCGAAATATTGGTAGAGCGAGCCGACGCTCACCCCTGCCCGTTCGGCGATGTGGTTGGTCGTTGTCTGCGCCCATCCCTTTTCAGCCACGGTAAGGGCGGTTGCCTCGATCAGGATTTCCACAGTCTGGCGGGAGCGCTGCTGGGTGGGTGTTTTTTTCATGGAGCTATTTTTTCACGAAGGTAACGCGAATTGAAAGCGAGTAATTATTCGCATTATTGAAGGGTGGTGACAAGAGGTGACACCATGGATCTCGATACGCTGCTGGATCAGGCCCAGGCACTACCCGCGCCGGGCATACCTGCCCGCCACGGACAGGAACTAAAGCGGGCGCGCCGGATTAGCGCGCGATTGGGCAAAGTGCTGCTGCGCAATAGCGCTCCCACCGAGGCCGAGTGGACCATGCTTGGCCAGGCCCTGCTGCGCGGCGATGCCGAGATGGACGATCTGGTCGACTGGATGGCCAGCGGCGGTCTGGGCGAAGGGCGCGCTTTGTTTGAACAGGCGCTGGAGCATGGCATCGACAGCCTGGCTGATGCGCCCCGCCCTTTGCGTGCATTTTTCGCCCGGTACGATGTGCCACCCGCCTGGCTTGATATGGCCCAGCTTGAACGCGGTGCGCAGATCGCGCGGATGCAGGGCAATATGGGCAGCTACATCCTGCGCGATGGCGCGCTGATGGGCGGCTATCAGGCACCCGGTTTCAACAAGGTGCTGGTGATGACCGGCGCGCTCAGCAAGGGGCCATCGAAACGGCTGGCCGAGACCAGCCAGTGGTGGCTCAATTGCACTGACGCGGGCGGCATGGCGCGCTTTGGCGCGGGCTTCAAAAGCACGCTCAGGGTGCGGCTCATTCATGCGCTGGTGCGCCGCCATGTGGCGACCACGGCGGACTGGGATGTGGCGCAGGATGGCATTCCGCTCAACCAGCTCGATATGGCGGCGACGCAACTGGCATTTGGCCCCGTCTATCTGGTGGGGGCGCGCACGCTTGGCATTGTGCTGACGAAGCGCGATGGCGCGGCGGTGATGCATCTCATGCGCTATGCCGGCTATCTGATGGGGATTGAAGATGCGCTGCTGCCAACATCGGAAAAGCAGGGGCAGCGGATGATCTATCACATGCTGCTGAGCGTTGTGGGGCGGCCTGATGCGGCCGGGCATACGCTTGCCATGTCACTCGCCGATGAGCCGCTTGATCGGCCTTATCCGAATTTCGCGCAGGCGCGGGCATGGATCGCGCGGGAGGCGCATTTGAGCGTGAATGTGTTTTTTCTTGGCCTGCCGGGGATGGAGAATTTGGGGCTGCCACGGCGCTATATTCCGTGGTTTCCGCTTGTGACGATGCCGTTCAATTTTGTGCGCTCGGTTGTGAGCCGCTTTGCGCCGGAACGCTTTGCGCGCAGCGGGCGGCAGGCGCAGAAGGCATGGGTGCATTCGCTGACCGGCGCGCGGCAGAAGGTTGGCGGCGCGGCGACGAAGATTGTGGAAGCGGTTTAGGAAAGAAAAAAACTGTCATTCCCGGCGAGGCGCGAAGCGCCGAGGGAAGGGAACCCAGGTGGTCAATACCGGCTTTGTGTTGACCACCTGGGTTCCCTTCCCTCGCTACGCTCGCCGGGAATGACATAGTAATAATAGTGATAATGAAAAAGAAAAACCCCGCGAGCACCGCGCATCAGCGCGGTGCTCGCGGGGTTTGATGCTTTGAGCGTTAAACTTCGTTGGCGTGGGTGACGACTTTGGAGACAAGGCCATAGGCTTTGGCTTGTTCCGCGCCCATCCAGAAATTGCGATCCGTATCGGCGACGACCTTTTCGTAAGGCTGGCCGGTTTCGCGCGCGATGGTGCGGTTGATGCGTTCCTGCATCTTCAAAATTTCTTCCGCCTCAATCGAAATATCCGACGCCGGGCCGCGCACGCCGCCCAAGGGCTGGTGCAGCAGGAAGCGGGTGTTGGGCAGGCAGTAGCGGCGTTCCTTGGCGGCGCCGAGATAGATGTGCGCGCCTGCGCTTGCCACCCAGCCGGTGCCGATCATCTTCACCTTGGGGCCGACGTAGCGGATCATGTCGTGGATCGTGTCGCCCGATTCCACATGGCCGCCCGGCGAGTTCACGATGACGCGAATGTCCTCATCGCTCTCCTGCGCATAAGCGAGGAGTTGCCCCGTCACGCGCTCGGCGAGCTTCATGTCGACTTCACCGAAAATCAGTACGGTGCGCGATTTGAACAGCGCCTGCGCCAATGGCGTCGGCTGGGCCTCGCCCTTATTTTCCTGTTTCTCTTCTTTGTCTTCGTCGAGGCGAACCAAGGTGTACTCCCGCTGACTACGGCTGATTTAGACCCATACTTAAGGGGCCAATACTTACGGGGGCAAGTGCCGAACGTCTACCCGCCCACAACACCGTTTTAGGGTGCTGGCAACTCCGCCACGGCGGCTTTCATCAACGGCCCAATGGCGGACTGGATCAGAAGGCTGGCCATCATGTCGAGCGGGGTCTGGTCGCGGTTAATAATCACAAGTTTTGCACGGCTTTTTCGGGCCACCACCGGGAAACTGGCGGCAGGCTGCACCAGAAGGGAGGAGCCGAGCACGATGAACAGGTCGCAGGCGCGCGACGCCATTTCGGCCCGCTGCATGGCCTCGCGCGGCATGCCCTCGCCGAAGGAGATTGTCCCGGTTTTCATCAGCCCGCCGCAGGACGTGCAGGCCGGTGGATCGCCATGTTCCTCGAAATAGGTGCGGATTGGTTCGAGCGGGGCGTGCGCCTCGCAACGCAGGCATTTGGCGTAGCGGGTGTTGCCATGCAGCTCGATCATTTGTTCGGGCGGCACGCCGGAGGCCTGATGCAGGTTGTCGATGTTCTGGGTGATGACCTGAGTGATGAGCCCGCGCCGCACCAGTTCGGCGATGGCGTGATGGCCATCATTGGGCGCGGCGGCGGCATACATTTCCTCGGTCGCAAAACGTCGGCGCCAGGATTCGCGACGGGCCTCTGACGAGGAGACGAATTCGCCGAAATCTATTGGCGCATATTTGGTCCAGAAACCGCCGGGCGAGCGAAAATCGGGGATGCCCGATTCAGTGGAAATGCCTGCACCGGTGAAGACGACAACGCGCCGCGCCTCTCGCAACAAATGTGCGAGTGCGCCGACGCTTTCCTGAAAATCTTCGTCGTCAGTTGGGTCGCTCAGTTGGCCACCTTGGGGCAGCTTGCCGAAAGCCACTTGCCGTCAAAGTTGATGGTCGTCGCCATCGGCTGACCGTGCGCGACGCCTTTCATCTTGGTGACGCCGCTGAAGCGTTCGGGCGAGAGATAAACGAATTTCATTTGGCCGGTGCCGTTGAAATCACCCTTGCAGGCAACCTCGGCGGTGTAGCTGTTGCCGGTGTGGCTGGAGCGCAGGATTTTGCAGGTCTTGTCCGGCATCGGCGGTTCCTGGCGGTCCATATCGGCCTGGCTGATACACTGTTGGGTGCGGATGCCGTCGTTGCTCGGCCTGATGTTCATGGATTTGAGTCTGGCCTGAACTTCGGGCGGCATACTCGACATATCGGGCATCTGCATGGCGACCCCGCCCATGTCCATTTTGGTGGTGATGTCCCACAGGCCGGGTTTACCGCCAGGAGGGGCCGCCATCGCGCCAGTTGCCAGCAGGGCCGCTGCGGCAATTCCCGCTGCGCCAACCGGCCAAATCTGCGTCAAACTCATCACAGCACCCCTTCCAGAGACGGATACATGGTGGAACTCAAGCGAAACTGCCATGAAGCCATCCGGCTTGCCAGTGCGGTCCCGGCATCAATCTTTCAGGAAGGCAGATTTTGAGATTTCCCATTCACCGTGAAGGCTGGCTGTTTATTGCCATTGCCTGCGCCATCAATGCCATTCTGGCGCTCTGGATGCCGGTCGTGGGCGCGGTTTTTCTGGTCATCACCATCTGGGTGATCGCCTTTTTCCGCGATCCTGAGCGGCGCACCCCGCTGGAGCCGGATCTCTATATCTGCCCCGCGGACGGGCGGATGTTGCCGATCATCGAAGCCGCCCCGCCGGAGGAACTTCGGATGGGGCCAGCCCCGCGCACCCGGCTTTCGGTTTTCATGAATGTATTCAACGTCCATGTGAACCGCATCCCCTGTGATGGGACAGTGGTGGAGATGTCGTACCGGCCGGGGAAGTTTTTCAACGCCTCGTTCGACAAAGCGAGCATTCACAATGAGCGCATGTCCATCCGCATCCGGCCCGAAGGGGAAACCGGCCCCGAAAATGACATAGCACTCGTCCAGATTGCAGGGCTGGTGGCGCGGCGAATCGTCTGCGGCCTGACCCCCGGCCAAAAGGTGCATCGGGGGGAGAGATTTGGCATTATACGGTTCGGAAGTCGGGTAGATTTGTATTTGCCGACGCGCGTGACCATATACGCCAAGCAAGGCGAAATCGTGAAGGCTGGCCAGACTGTTCTGGCGGGATTCAAGGATTGAAGGCAGTGCAGCCCAGAAGATTCCCTCCGCGTTTCGTGCGTGAGCGCGTGGAAGAGATTTCATTCGCAAAACTGGTTCCATCCGCGTTGACGCTGATGGGGCTGGCCAGCGGCGTGACCGCCATTCGCTTTGCCATGGAGCATGAGTGGAAGTTTGCTGTCGGCGCGATTTTGCTCGCCATGCTGTTCGACATGCTGGATGGCCGCGCGGCGCGGCAACTGGGCGCCGACACGCGCTTTGGCGCGCAGCTCGATTCCCTTGCCGATCTGGTGAGCTTTGGCATTGCGCCTGCGTTGATCGCTTATAACTGGACTCTTTCGGGGCTTGGCGAGATCGGCTGGATTGCCGCCGTGATCTTTTGTGTGTGCTGCGCCATTCGTCTTGCGCGCTTCAACATTCAGGCGCTGCGCGATGAAGGCGCGACTGAGAGAAATCCCTATTTCACCGGGATGCCAACGCCTGCGGGCGCATGTTTAGTGTTGCTGCCCTTGCTGTTCAGCTTCCAGTTCAAAGACCCGGCGTTTCAGCTTCCGCTCTATAGCTGCGCCATTGCGCTGGCGACCTCTGTGTTGATGGTCAGCCGGTTGCCCACGCCGTCCATCAAGCATCTGCATTTCGAACGGCATTACCGAATTGTCGCCGGGCTTGTGGTGCTGGTGACGGCGGGCGCCCTGATCTATCGCCCCTGGGCGACATTGGCGGTCGGCGTTGTGCTTTATGTGCTCTCCATTCCGGTGACGGCGTTTGTTTCCGCCCGCGCCCGCAATGCGGCCCTGGATGAAGACGAGGACGAAGAAGAAGATCTTTCGATCGCCTGATTCACACGATCTGCACTGAGCCTGGCGGATTGCGCAACGCCGCTGCCAGCACATTCAACCCCTGCACCAGTTCTGCCCGCGTGCGCGGCGCACCGAGCGACACGCGCACGGCATGGGGCGCATCTTTGTTCACCGAAAACACATCGCTGGAAACGATGGCGACGCCGCCATCCAGCACCTGCGCCGCGAAGCCCGCGCGGCTCCATTCACGCGGCAGGTGCAGCCACAGATGATGGCCGCCGGGATGGGCGCTGAACTGCGCGGCACCAAGGCTTTTGCGCGCGAGGATCTGGCGGCCTGTGGATTCGGCGCGCACGGCAGACACGATCTGATCGGCGACGCCGGTTTGAATCCAGCGCATCATCAACGCGACCATCAAAGGCGGCGGCATCAAAGCGGTGGCTTGCAAGGCGGCGACCATGCGCATCCGCATTGCGCGATCCGGCGTGATGAGGAACGACACGCGCAAAGCGGGCGCGAGCGATTTGGACAGGCCGATCACGAGAAAGCCGCGTTCGGGGATGAGGTTGGTGAGGGCGTTTTGTGTTGGATCGAGCGCGCCATACGCATCATCCTCGATCAGTTTTGTATCGGCGGCGCGCAGCACTTTAGCGACAGCACGGCGGCGTTCGGCGCTCATAGTGGCGGTGCTGGGATTGTGGATCGTCGGCACCAGATAGACGAGTTTTGGCTTATGCTCGGCGCAGGCGCGGGCCAGCGCATCGGGCAGCACGCCCTGCCCGTCCATTTCCACGCCCACGACGTTGAGGCCAAGCTGCTCCGCCGCCGCGCGGAAGCCGGGATAGGTGAGCGCCTCTGTGAGCACCGTATCGCCGGGGCGCGTGAGGGTGAGCAGCAGATTGAATAGAGCTGGCTGCGTGCCGGGATAGATCACCAGCCTGTCTGCCGTGAGGCCGCCCACGCGCGGGCGCAGCCAGTCTGCGGCGGTGTGCAGATCGGCCTCGCTGCCGCCGGGCTGCTGATAGTTGAGGAAGGCGGTGAGGCCGAAATCGCGTTGCAGCTCGGAAAGACCATGGGCGATGCGGGCATCGAAATTCGCCTCCACCGGATGAGGCGGCACGTTCATCGAAAAATCGGTTTTGACCTGCCCTGCCATGTGCACCGGCGCGCGGGCTGTGGTTTCCGCCACAAAGGTTCCGCGCCCGACCTGCGCCTCCAGCAGGCCGCGTTTGCGCGCTTCGCGATAGGCGCGGGTGGCGGTGGTGAGATCAACATTGAGGGCGGCGGCCAGCGCCCGGTGAGTGGGCAGTTGCTGGCCGCGCGCGAGGCGGCCATTTGCGATATCAGAGGCCAGCGCCTCCACAATCCGTTGATAGATCGGGCCGGGCCAGGCGTCTAATGTAGGTGTCCAATCCATGCAATTTCGGCTTTTTGTTTTGAATGTATGCGTTGAATAACTATTGTATGGGCATGGCACACGGTCAAGGACCAATCATGGAAAACCGCCCCGGCATGAACCCGCTGCTCAAAGCTATGTGGCGGGGATTTCGCTGCGCCTGCCCCAAATGCGGCGAAGGCAAACTGTTCGGCCGCTTTTTGAAAGTGGCGTCGAAATGCGCGGTCTGCGGCGAAGATTACACGGCACAAAAGGCGGACGATTTTCCGGCCTACTGTGTGATCGTTGTGGTTGGGCACATCGTCGTGCCGCTGCTGATGATATTTGAACTCTATTTCGATCCGGGCTTCTGGACCGAAGTGGCGATCTTCACGCCCATCACTGCTGCACTCTCTCTTGCGCTGCTGCAACCGACCAAAGGCGCGATTGTCGGGCTGCAATGGGAATTGGGGATGCACGGCTTCCACCGCGCGAAACAGGCGCGGGTCGCGCAGGCCCGCGCACAGATGGTTGAGGCGGCGAGCGTTTAGCTATTGGGCCGCGTAGGCCTTTACGAGATCGAACAGGTAATCACGCCCTTCCATGAGCGAGCGCACGCGCATCCGCTCGTTGAGGCCGTGCAGGCCGTTGAAATCCGGCTCCACGAAAATGCCCGGTACGCCATAGGTCGGCACATCCACCAGACCGATATAGGTTGCGTCCGTCGCGCCGGAGATCATCACGGGGATGAGCGGCACGCCCGGAAAATATTTTTTGCCCAACTCTTCCGCCGGGCCGAGAATGGCGGGCGTGAGAGGCGGCAGTTTTGCCATCGGGCGCGTGTTGCCGGTGAGCGAGACGGCGACCTTCGGATTGCCGATTGCCTGCACAAGGGCTGCTTGCGTAGCCTCTGTTGTGTCGCCCGGAATGATGCGGCAATTGATGTTTGCCGTCGCGCGCTGCGGTAGCGCGTTGGCTGCGTGGCCGCCGCTTATCAGCGTTGCGACACATGTGGTTTTGAGCATCGTGTGGAAAGTGGGATCGGAAGATACGGTTTTCTCGGCTTGCGCATCCTTCGGGTTGGCGAGTAGCGCGGTGATCGCGGCGCCCATTTTGCCGCCGGTTTTTGCAGCCGTATGCGCGAGAAAACCTCTGGTCGTATCGTTGAGGCGCACGGGGAAGTCGAGGCTTTGCACTGCGCTGAGTGCCTTGGCCAGATCGTAGATCGCATTATCCGGCATCGGGCGCGACGAGTGACCGCCGGGGTTGGTGACTTCCAGCTTGAAATCCCGCGCTGCTTTTTCGCCCGCCTGAATGAGCAGCATCTGGCGGTTTCCCGCCGCATCCAACATGCCGCCGCCGCCTTCGTTCAGCGCGAATTCTGCCGCGATCAGATCGGGCCGGTTTTGCGCCAGCCATTTGGCGCCGTTGAAGGGCGCGCCTTCCTCACCACAGGTCAGCGCCATGGTGATGCCGCGCTTGGGCACATCATGGGCCTGGCGCAGGCGGATGAGCGTGTCGGTCCAGATCGCGGCTTGCGCCTTGTCGTCCGCGCTGCCGCGCGCGAAGAAGAAACCGTTCTCCTCTGTCAGTTTGAAGGGATCGCGCGTCCAGTCTTCCTTGTTCGCTTCCACAACGTCGATATGCGCAAGAAGCAGGATGGGTTTCAGCGACGCGTCGGAGCCCGGCAACTTGGCAACCAGCCCGCCTTCGCGCGGATGGTCCGGCGCGGCGAAAGTGGTTAGCTCGCTGTCGGCAAATCCTGCTGCCTTCAACCGGCGCCCCATCTTGGCTGCCGCATCTGTACAGCTTCCGACGGAGAGCGTGGTGTTGGTTTCGACGAGTTCTTTGTAGAGGCTGCGGAATTCCACTTCATCGGGGCGGGGTGCGGGTGATTTCGCGCTGGCCTGTGATGCGAGCAGCAGCGAGGCGGCGAGAAGGAGCGCTTTGCGATGCATAATCCTGCCTTCCGATAATCCGGGTGTATTCGTTAGATTACTAACCTATATCTTGTCTGCCTGACCGGGGCCACGTCAATGGCGGAAAAAGCGTCAAGGTGTTACATCTGCGAGCACGCGTTGGCATTTCAGAATCCGGCGGGTGACTCGTTGTGGGGGTAATTCTATTAGATAGTGCACATAGATTGCGGCGAGCAACATCAGCGCCGTCGTCAGGCCGATGGTTGGCCAGCCATCGGCCAATCAACAGTGTGGAGCCGCCCAATCACGCTCACGCCAATGTTCTGATGCAGCAAATAGAACGGATAGGAGACGAGGCCGACATATCCAAAGGCGCCGCCGCCCAGCCGGTTCAGCTTTCCGCGGACGAAAAGGGCAAACGCCAACACCAACAGAGCAAAGAGGATGTGATCCTCAAACGGATTGAGCCGCCAAGATCTATAATAAAAATAAGTCGCGGTCGCGAAGAAAATAATGCTGACATGAAGCGGGCATTTTGCATAAAGACAATAGAACGCCATTCTCGTGGAAAAGTAACACAGAATGGATAGCCGTCGAGGCAGAGAGCCTAATATCACACGGTAGAAGGGAAGACATGACAGCCGGGGCAACTGCAACCGCACCAAATGGAGTGTGTGCATTCTGTCATGCGGAAGCGCGCCTACGCGAAAGCCATGTGCTGCCGGCGTTCGTCTATCGGTGGCTGCGCGGCCATTCGGGTACTGGGCACATCCGGCAGACAGACAACCCCAACCGTCGGGTTCAGGACGGCCTGAAACTGCCTTGGCTTTGCGGGGAATGCGAGGGCCACTTCAGCCGCTACGAGACCGCATTCGCGACGAAGGTATTCCATCCCTGGCATGCGGGGACATATCAGATCCCCTACGACGACTGGCTGCTGAAGTTCTGCGTATCGGTATCGTGGCGGGTCCTGCGCTTTGCACGAGGACGCAATAGGAATGCGAGTTATACCGACGAACAGCGGGCGCTCATGGATCAGGCGGAAGCGCGCTGGCGCGCATTTCTGCGCGACAAGGAGCCTCACCCCGGCGCGTTCGAGCAGCATCTCCTCATCTTTGACGTGATCGAGGATACGACGGTCCCTAATCTGCCAACCAATGTGAATCGCTTTATGACCGGCGCCGTTACGCTCGATATCGTCGGATCCGAGCGTTCACTCATGACCTTCGCGAAGCTCGGGCGTTTCACGATCTTCGGCATTATCCAGAAAGGACCTGGGCAGTGGGAGGGCACCAAGGTCCATGTCAAGCATGGGCTACTGAAACCGGGTAAGCTCGTCGTACCGGCCGGACTTATTCATCTTTTTCGGGAAAAGGCCGCCCTCGCCAGCGGGGCAATGGCTGCGGTGTCTCAGGCACAGCGTGCAAAAGTAAACAAGCATATCCTCGACAATCTCGAGGCATTCGCGGCCTCTGATCAGTTCGCGTCGATTGCGGCGGATGCAAGGATATTTGGAGAGGATGCCGTTTTGTGGAAGAGTTGAGTGGTCAGCGTGCTCGCTAACTTTGCGGGTCATTTGCCCAAACGTCGACTTTCTTGTTTACCCTGCTTGAAAGCTGTCAGGCGCCTTTCGGCCCAACCACGCCGAGTTCTCTTCTTTGTTCGTGAATGATTGCGATCAAAATGACAGATTATGTGACTGTGGTGCGCCCTAGGGGAGTCGAACCCCTCTTCCCAGAATGAAAATCTGGTGTCCTAACCGATAGACGAAGGGCGCACATTGGCTTGGAGGCGGGGGTTTAGCGGCCCGACAGGGGCTTGGCAAGCGGGTTTTCAAACACCCGCTAAAGCCGCGTCTTCCAACTGTAATTGCACGCGAATTTTGCCGTTCCAGCTATCGGTTTTGAGCCTTCCGGCGGCGTGAATCACCTGGCCTCTTGCGGCCAGCAGGCCCTCTCCCAAGGGGGTTCCCATGCTGCGGAAGGAGATGGCGTCCAGCCGCGTCCCGTCGGCCCCGGTCAGGCGTAGGCGGATGTGGTCCTTGCCCACGGTGTCGGCGAAGACGAGGCGGGCATCGGGGATCACCACCACGGGCTCCGCATTGCCCGCGCCAAAGGGGCCGAGGCGCTCCATCTCCGTCACGAAATCAGGCGTCGCGCCGGAAGGGGCGAGCATGGCGTCGAGATCGAGGTCGAAGGCGCCTGCCACCACGCCCGTGAGGCTGGCGAAGCGCTCCGCGAGAAAGCGAGAGAAGCCCTCCAGTTGATCCTTATAGAGGCCGAAGCCTGCGGCCATGGCGTGGCCGCCGCCGCTTTCGATGAGGCCTGCCTCTTTGGCCGCGCGGATCATGGCGCCGATGTCGACGCCGGAGACGGAACGGGCTGAGCCGCGCCCCAGGCCGCCTTCAAAACCGGCGACGAAAGCGGGTTTGGCGAAGCGGTCTTTCAACCTGCCCGCCACAATGCCGACCACGCCGGGGTGCCAGCCATCTTCAGCGGCGAGGATGAAGGGCGCGTTGTCTTGCGCCCCTGCCCGCGCGATGGCGTCTTCCAATATGATCGCTTCTATCGCCTGGCGTTCGCGGTTGTGGGTGTCGAGCAGCAGGGCCACATCTTCGCACACGCCATCATCCGTCGCGGTGAGGAGTTCAACGCCAAGGCTGCATTTGCCGACGCGGCCGCCCGCATTGATGCGCGGGCCGAAGACGAAGCCGAGATGATAGGCGGTGAAGGGCGATTTGGTGTCAGCCACGCGGGCGAGCGCGGCAAAGCCTTTGCGTTTGAGATCAGCCAGTTTGGCAAGGCCGCCGCGTGCGAAGGCGCGGTTGACGCCGTGCAAGGGCACCACATCGCAAATGGTGGCAAGGCCCACGAGATCGAGCGCATCCATCAAATCCGGCGGGGTGATGCCGTTACGCTCGAACCAGCCGCCGCTGCGCAAAGCGCGGCTGAGGGCGACGAGAAACAGAAACGTCACGCCAGCGGCGCACAAATGCGTGAGACCGGAATGATCGCCCGCGCGATTGGGATTCACATGGGCGAGCACGGGCGGCAGTTTTTCGGTTGCGTGATGATCGAGCACGATCACATCGAGCCCGGCCTCGCGCGCCGCTTCGAACGCCGCATGTGCGGTGGCCCCGCAATCCACCGTAATGACAAGGCTTGCCCCTTCATCGCGCAGCGTGTGCATGGCGGCGGGCGATGGGCCGTAACCTTCGGTCATGCGGTCGGGAATGTAGATGCGCGGGGGGCTGCCTAACGCGCTGAGATAATCGTGCATCAACGCGGCGGAGCACGAACCATCGACGTCATAATCGCCGAACACTGCAATCTGTTCGCCCGCCTCCAGCGCGCCGGTGACGCGGGCGACGGCGCGTTCCATATCGGCCAGCGTGTTCGGTTCCGGCAGCAGGCGTTTGAGCGTGGGGTTGAGCAGATCAGGAATGTCGGCGGGTGCAACGCCGCGCGCGGTCAGAACGCGCGCGAGTTGGGTGGAGATGTTGTGGTCGCGGCTGAGGGTGCGCACGGCTCCTTCATCCGCCGGGCGCAGATGCCAGCGACGGCCGGAAAAGGATCGTGAAACGCCGAAGGCCGCGGAAGAACTAAAAAGGGCCGTATCAGACGCCATGCCGGCTGCGGCTGTGACGTGCCTTGATCCAACGCACGGTGCCCGTGGCCGAACGCATCACCACGCTTTCGGTGGAAACGTGATCGCGGCTGATATGCACGCCCGAAAGCATGGAGCCGTTGGTCACCCCGGTCGCCGCGAACACCACATCGCCCGATGCGAGATCGAGCAGCGAATATTTGCGATTGAAATCGGTGATGCCCAGTTTTTCGGCGCGGGCGCGTTCGTCGTCCTTGCGGAAGATCAGGCGGGTTTGAATTTGGCCACCGACGCAGCGCAACGCCGCCGCCGCGAGCACACCTTCCGGCGCACCGCCCTGCCCCATGTAAATGTCGATGCCGGTGGACGGATCGGAGGTGGCGATCACGCCTGCCACGTCCCCATCGGTAATCAACTGCACGGCGGCGCCGGTGCGGCGCACGCTTTCGATGATTTTGGCGTGACGCGGGCGATCCAGAATGAGCGCCACAATATCCGACGGCTTCACGCCTTTGGCTTTGGCGAGCGAGAGAATATTCGCTTCCGGATCGGCATCCAGATCAATCGTGCCTTCGGGGTAACCGCCGCCGATGGCGATTTTGTCCATATAGGTGTCGGGCGCGTTCAGCAGCGTGCCGGGTTCGGCCATCGCCATCACGGCCAGCGCATTGGGCAGCGCCTTGGCGGTGAGGGTTGTGCCTTCCAGCGGATCGAGCGCGATGTCGACGGCAACCCCGCCAGCACCCACTTTTTCGCCGATATAGAGCATCGGCGCTTCGTCGCGTTCACCTTCGCCGATCACCACTGTGCCTGCGATGGGCAATTCGTTGAAAGCGATGCGCATCGCTTCAACGGCTGCCTGATCAGCGGCATGTTCATCACCGCGTCCAATCTGCCGCGAGGCCGCAATGGCGGCGGCTTCCGTCACACGGACGGCTTCTAATGCAAAGGCACGGTCCAGCAATTTGCTCATTTCAACCTTCTTCCATCGGAATCATTGTGGGACTGCCCAGAACTTTGTCGGAGGCGGCAATCGCCTTCAATGCATCCGACACATGCGGTTCCGGGGCTTCGTGGGTAATCATCACTATCGACACAGGCTCGCCCGGCGCGCGGCCGCGCTGGATCATGCTTTCAATCGAGACATGGGAATCGGCAAGCCTGCGCGCGATTTCGGCGAGAACGCCTGGTTCATCCAGCACGGTGAAGCGCAGGTAAAACGCGGAGCGATGCGCATCCGGCGGCGGCGCTTTCACCGCTTTCAACGCGGCGGCGGGAATGCCGAACGCAGGGCCAGCGGTGCCGCGCGCCACATCCACCAGATCGGCGATCACGGCGGAGGCGGTGGGCGCGCGCCCTGCGCCACGGCCTTCAAAGAAGAACGGCCCTGCCGCACCGACATCGGCCACCACGGCGTTGAACGCGCCTTCCACTTCGGCCAGCGGGGTGCCGCGTTTGACCATGGCGGGCTGCACCCGCTGGCTGAGGCCCAGCGGTGTCTGGCGCGCAACGCCCAGAAGTTTGATGCGATAACCGAACTCACGCGCGAAGCCGATATCCTCAAACGTGATATGGCGGATGCCTTGCACGCCGATATGCGCGAGGCCAGGCTTCACGCCGAATGCGAGGCTGGAAAGCAGCGCGAGCTTATGCGCCGTATCTCCGCCGCCGACATCCAGTTCAGGGTCGGCTTCCGCAAAGCCCAGGCGCTGCGCTTCGGCCAGCACATCCGTAAAATCGAGGCCGGAGGCTTCCATCTGTGTGAGAATGTAATTGCAGGTGCCGTTGAGAATGCCGCGCACCGTGTGCACGCCATAGCCGATAAAGGATTCCCGCAAGGCTTTGACGATGGGAATGCCGCCCGCCGCCGCCGCCTCGAACCGCAAGGTGACGCCATTTTCTTCCGCCAGTGCCGCAAGTTCTGCGCCGTGCGTGGCGAGCAGCGCTTTGTTGGCAGTGACGAGATGTTTTTTTGCGTTCAGCGCCGCGCGGGCCAATGCATACGCCGCGCCGTCTTCGCCGCCGATCAGTTCGACAATCACATCCGCATCTGAGCGCGCCAGGCTCACTGGATCGTCCGTCCACGGAACACCTTCGAGGGCGCAGCCACGTTTTTTGTTTTTGTCCCGCGCCGAAACCGCCACGATCTCGAACGCACAGCCTGCGCGTTCCGAAATTTCGGCCCGCCGCTCGGCAAGGGCGAGCACAACGCCCGCGCCCACAGTGCCGAGCCCGGCAATGGCAAGTTTCAGAGGCGTCATTTCACGTCTTCCAGAACAGCTTCATTGCTGCGCATGGCGAGAAATTTCTTCACATTGCGCGCGGCCTGACGGATGCGATGTTCATTTTCCACCAGCGCGATGCGGACATAGCCTTCGCCATATTCGCCAAAGCCGAGGCCGGGCGACACCGCGACCTTGGCATGGGCCAAAAGCTGCTTGGAGAATTCGAGCGAGCCGGCTGCGCGGTATTGTTCGGGGATCGGCGCCCAGGCGAACATGGAGGCGGGAGGCGCCGGAATATCCCACCCTGCCCGCGCCATCGTATCCACCAGCACATCGCGGCGCGCTTTGTAGATCGCGCGGATTTCATCGGTGCAGCTTTGCGGGCCATTGAGCGCGGCGGTGGCAGCAACCTGAATGGGTGTGTATGCGCCATAGTCGAGATAGGACTTGATGCGCGCCAACGCGCCGATCAGCTTTTTGTTGCCCGCCGCAAAGCCCATGCGCCAGCCGGGCATCGAATAGGTTTTGCTGAGCGAATGAAATTCGACAGCAATGTCGCGCGCGCCATCCACCTGCAAAATCGACGGCGGCGGATTGGCATCGTCAAAATAAATATCGGCATAGGCCAGATCGGACAGAACCCAGATCTCATGCTTTTTCGCGAACGCGATAATCTCTTTGTAAAAATCCAGCCCCACAACCTGCGCGGTCGGATTGGAGGGATAGTTCACCACAATCGCGGTGGGCGATGGCACCGAATGGCGCACCGCTTGGCCGATGCTGGAGAGATAGGCTTCCGGCGAGGTCGCGGGCACATGGCGGATGGCGGCGCCCGCCAGAATGAAACCGAACGCATGGATCGGATAGGCCGGGTTCGGCACCAGAATAACATCGCCCGGCGCGGTGATGGCTTGCGCCAGATTGGCGAACCCTTCCTTCGAGCCCAGCGTCGCAATCACCTCGCTATCGGGATCGAGCGTGACATCGAAGCGGCGCTGATAATAGCCCGCCATCGCCTTGCGCAGCCCCTTGATGCCGCGTGACGCCGAATAGCGGTTGGAGCGCGGATCGCGCGCGGTCTCGACCAGCTTGTCGACAATGTGTTTCGGCGTCGGCATATCGGGGTTGCCCATGCCGAAGTCGATAATGTCCTCTCCGCGTGCGCGGGAGGCGGCTTTGAGCCGGTTGACCTCTTCAAACACATAAGGCGGCAGGCGCCTGATGCGGTGGAATTCACTCTGCATACCTGAAACCTTCAGCGGATAGCCGAATCACCCCAAGGGGCACTTCAAGGCAATTCCCATTTTCCGACAATGTTAAGGCAATCTAGAGCGCAATCGGAAAGGTGTGAAGCGGTTTTCCGGCAAATTGCGCGACAAAACAACGAGCTAGAGCCAACGGCCCTAGCTCTGGACGAAGATGTCCGCCTTGGCATTGGCAGATGTCTGGGCGGCGGAATCGACCAGCACCTTGTTCGCGGGCACGCCCTCTTTCATCAGCGCGCGCGCGATGGTGGTCGCGCGGGCCTGTGATTTTTCAAAATTGATCTGCATCAGCCGTGAGGGCGCGAGGTTGCCGCCGGTCTGCGAGGCATAGCCCACCACCCGCACAAAGCCGCGGCTGCCGTGAGATTTGAACAGTTCAGCGGCAGCCCGAACCTGCTGGCGCGCGCTGGCATTCAGAATGGTGGTGTTGTCGGGGAAATGAATGGTGGCGGTCGCCTGGCCGTAATAGCCGGGATTGGGCGTGGAATCCGGGTAGACCGAGGCCTGAAGCGCGGCGGTCTGCCGATAGCGGGCCACCACCGGCGCGGCCACAAAATTGGACACGGTCGGGTCGAGCGGCGGGGCGTTGGACGGTGCAAAGCCGGGCGCGGCGCGGCGGGTAACGGGGGCTTGCGCACCCGGCACCGGACCTGTGGGCGCGGCGGCTGCCACTTGCGTCGGCGGCGGCACGGGCTCGGCTGCGGGCACAGCATCCGGCGAGGGTGTGGCTGCGGGCTGCGGCGGTGCTTCGGCCATGGCTGCGGGCGACGGCGGGGCGGCAGGCTCTGGCGCGGCTTGAGGTTCTGGCTGGGGCTCCGCCTGAGCCTCTGCCTGGGGCACAGGTTGTTCGGCGGGAATTGCCGCCACGTCGGCGGCAGATGGGTCTGGCGGCGGGGCCGCGGGCGCGGGCTGGGGCGGCGCTTCGGTCAGCGGAGCGGAGGCAATTTGAGCCGGTTCTTCCGGGGCGGCGGGTTCGGCTTGCGCTGTGGGTTCGGCCACCGGGGCAGGCTCTGCTTCACGCGCAGCGGCGGGCGGGGGCGCTGCGGCATCCGGTTGGGCCGGAGCCTCGGCATAGTCCTCAGCCGTGCGGGGTTGGCTGGCCGGGGCGCTGACGGGCGGCGCTTGTGTCCGGGCGGCAGGCGCGGCCAGTTCGGCGACCTGCGTGGGCTCAGCGGATGGGGCTTGCGGCGCGGCGGCTGCCGCTTCGGTCCCGCCGCGCAGGCTTTCGGCGCTGTACTGCACATTGGCCGCATCGGCCTGGAGGGCGGTTGCGACCTGAGCGCTATCTTCCGCGCCAGCAACCGGCTTTGGACGATCCGGGATCGCGGCCACATCCGGGCCGGTATCCTGGGGGGCATCGGTTTGGGAGAGGCCACCGCCATCGAAGGTCTGGCCTGTGTCACCGCCCAGAAGGCCGGTTGGGTCCAGGCTCTCCATTGTCGAGCAGGCCGCCAGCATACCCACCAATACGGTAGCAGTGGCGAGGCGCAGGCTCGCTTTTGTGAGGTTGGCCCTTAAAGGCGATCTGGCGAATTCATTGGTCATCGGAACTCTCCACGCCTCCAAAGCACAGCCGAAGCAAATTGCAGGTCGCGCTTATAGCCCGCAGAGTTCGGCCCGGCCAAGCGCTGCGGGAGATTCTTAGATTAATTCCATGCAGGATGCGTGCTTGCAGGGCCAGGAAAGGCCAGAGTATCAACAGGTGAAGACGGAAAAGCGATGAAACAGCCCAGCCCCCCGGCAAAGAAACGGCGCGCAGCCCAGAAAAGCGCGGGCGTCGATTCGCACTTGTCGCAGGACAAGGCTGGGCCCCCGGACAAGGCTGGGCCAGAGGTGAAGCCGGAGGCGCAAGCTCAGGCCCAACCCCAGGCAAAACTCCCGCCGGGCCCCTCCCCCGCTTATGCGATTGGCGATCCGGCGCAGTTCGCCTCCAACATGGTGCGGGTGGGGCAGCAGAGCCAGAAGCTGTTTTCCGACTACATGACCCGCCAGTCCAAAAACATCGGCCAGCAGCCGTTGGACCCGCTCAACATCATGGGCGCCTTTTCTGACCTGTTGGGGAGTATGGCGGCCAACCCTGCGCCGGTCTTTCAGGCGAGCTATACGCTGTGGAACGACTATCTGAACCTGTGGGAACGTAGTGCCCGGCGCATGATGGGCGAAACGGTCGAACCCGTTGTTGCGCCCGCGAGCGGCGACAAGCGCTTTCGCGATAAGGACTGGCAGGAAAATCAGGTTTTCGATTTCATCAAACAGTCTTACCTGCTGACGGCCAACTGGCTGCAAAGCACGGTCGGCAAAATTGATGGCGTGGATGCTGCCCAGCAAAAGCGCATTCGCTTTTATACCAAGCAGTTCGCCGATGCGATGGCGCCCACCAACTTCGTGCTCACCAACCCCGAAGTTTTGCGCACCACCATGCAGAGCAATGGCGAGAACCTTGTCAAAGGGCTCACCTATCTGCTCGAAGACCTTGAGCGTGGTCAGGGCCAGCTTTCCATTCGCCAGACGGCGGATGCCTTCAAAGTGGGTGAGAACATTGCGCTGTCACCCGGCAAGGTGATTTTTCGCAATGAGCTGGTGGAGCTGTTGCAATATGCACCGCGCACCGAGCAGGTCTATGAGCGGCCCTTGCTCATTTTCCCACCGTGGATCAACAAGTTTTACATTCTCGATCTGCGCACCGAGAACTCCTTCATCAAATGGCTGACCGAACAGGGTTACACCGTGTTCGTGGCGTCCTGGGTCAACCCTGATCGCCGCCTCGCGCAGAAGACGTTTGAAGATTATATGCGCGGCGGGATTTTTGCCTGCCTCGATGCGGTGGAACAGGCAACCGGTGTGCGCGAGCCCAATGTGGTAGGCTATTGCATTGGCGGCACGCTGCTCAGCACCACGCTGGCCTATATGGCCGCGACCGGTGACACCCGCATCAACTCCGCCACCTTCTGGGCGGCGCAGGCGGACTTTACCGAGGCGGGCGATCTTTCGGTCTTTGTGGACGATGCGCAGCTTGAATCCATGCAGCAGCAGATGGAAGCGGCAGGCGGCGTGCTCGAAGGCTCACGCATGGCGACAACCTTCAACATGCTGCGGGCCAACGATCTCATCTGGTCGTTTGTGGTGAACAACTATCTGCTCGGCAAGGAGCCGATGCCGTTCGACCTGCTCTACTGGAATTCCGACGTGACGCGGATGCCGGAAAAAACGCATTTGTTTTATTTGCGCGAGTTCTACAAAGATAATGCGCTGGCGCGCGGCAAGCTCAGCATCGGCGGCAAGAAGCTGGACCTGAAAAAAGTGAAGGTACCGGTCTATCTGCAATCGGCGAAGGACGACCATATCGCCCCGTTCCGCAGCGTCTTTCGCGCGACCAAGCTCTATGGCGGCGCGGTGCGGTTTATCCTTGCGGGGTCTGGTCATATCGCGGGCGTCATCAACGCACCGGCGGCGAAGAAATATCAGTATTGGACGAACGACACGCTGCCGGAAACCGTTGAGGAATGGCAGCGCGATGCGCAGGAACATCCCGGCTCGTGGTGGCCGGATTGGGATGGCTGGCTCTCCAAACGCTCGGGAGAAAAAGTCCCCGCCCGCAAACCGGGCGACGGAAAACTGCGCCCGCTTGGCGACGCGCCGGGAAGTTATGTGAAGATCAAGGCGCAGTAGCGCACGCCCCCTCCGAGTGTCATTCCCGGCGAACGCAGCGTAGCGGAGTGAGGGAAGGGAACCCAGGCGTCAAATACCGATCAGTATTGAACGCCTGGGTTCCCTTCCCTCGCTTCGCTCGCCGGGAATGACAGGGTGGGGTTACAGATCGCGCTGGCCTGACATGATCTGATCGTAGAGGTCGTTCCAGCCGGAGTTTTCTTTTTCGATCAGGCGGATTTTCCAGTTTCGATTCCAGCCTTTGATCTGCTTTTCGCGCGCAATCGCAGCGGCGATGTCTTCATGCATCTCGTACCAGACGAGATGATGCACGCCATATGTTTTCGTGAAACCTTCGATGGCATCGGCCTTGTGTTCATAGGCGCGGCGGATGACATCGCGCGTGACGCCGGTATAGAGCGTGCCATTTCGCTTGCTCGCGAGGATGTACACGAAATAGGCCACGACACCCGCCCCCCAACACACTGTCATTCCCGGCGAACGTAGCGCAGCGGAGTGAGGGAAGGGAACCCAGGCGTCAAATACCGGTCGGTGTTGACCACCTGGGTTCCCTTCCCTCGGCGCTTTGCGCCTCGCCGGGAATGACGGGTTAAGTTGATCGCATCGCCCGCGCCACCGCAACGCCGCGTGCATCGTCGCGCGCTTCCAATGCTGCGATTGTGCCTGCGACATCCGCCGCGCTCATGTTCTGCGAGAGTTTGAATTTGCCTTTGAGGCTCGCAAGCGGCACTTCAAAACCGTCTATCGCAGCGAGCAGCGCTTCAAACCGGTCTTGCGCCACCTTGCCGATCTGCCATGGCGGTTTCGGCAGCAAACGCGTTTCCTGATCCGCTGAAAGATCGACCAACAATTCTCGCAAGCCTTCGTGCGTGAGTTTTTGCGCCGTTCCGCGCGCTTCCACCGCCATGTAATTCCATGTCGGCACCCGGCCCGCGCTCTCATACCAATCCGGCGAGATATAAGCGTCGTCACCCAAAAACGAAAAAAGAAGCGGCGCGCCATCCGCTGCCGCGCAGACCGGATTGGCTTTGGCCAAATGGAAGCGGATGCGCCCTAGCCCTTCGCCATCCAGAACGACCGGCGTATAGGCGAAATGCACCTCACCCGCACGCACCACGGCAACCGTCGCAAAGCTGCGTTCGCGGATGAAGCTGTGCAGAAGCCCGACATCGTTCACCTCGAACGCGCGCGGGCGATACATCAGGTGAGGCTTTCGGTTTCTGGCAGGCCGAGCATGAGGTTGAGGTTTTGCACCGCCGCCCCGCTTGCGCCCTTGCCGAGATTATCCAGCACCGCCACAAGCCGCGCCTGCCCGGCTTTTTCGTTGCCGAAGACGAACAGCTTCATGTCGTTGCGGCCACGCAGAAGTTCGGCATCCAATGTTTTCAGGCTGGCACTTTCCACAGCGCTCGCCACCGAAACCAGTTTTGAATCCCGATAGAAATCTTCCAGCGCGGCCTGAAGATCGGCGCCCGATGGCGTGCCCGGCAATGCCCATAATTGCAGCGGCACTTCCACCATCATGCCGCGATAGAACCGCGCCACGCTCGGCGCAAAGACTGGCGGATGGGCAAGCCCGCCATGCACCTGCATCTCCACCACATGTTTGTGGCCGAGTGCCAGGCCATAAGACCGCATCACCGTTTCGACGTAAGCGGGCGAGTCTTTTTTCTCGAACTCCTCGATCATGGATTTGCCGCCGCCGGAATAGCCGGAGACCGCGTTGACCGTGAGCGGAAAACTGGCAGGCACAATCCCCGCCCCCACCAGGGGCCGCACCAGCGCGATGAAGCCTGTGGGATAGCAGCCGGGATTGGACACGCGTTTAGCCACCGCGATGCGCGCGGCCTGCCCCGCATCCAGTTCGGGGAAGCCATAGGTCCAGCCCTCGGCCACGCGATGGGCGGTGGAGGCGTCAATCACCCGAACAGCCGGGTTTTCGATCATCGCCACGGCTTCGCGCGCCGCATCGTCCGGCAGGCAGAGGATCACTACATCGGCGGCATTGAGCGCGGCTTTGCGGGCCACAGGGTCTTTGCGCGAGGCGTCATCCAGCGTGACAACCGCAATCTCGCGCCGCCCGGCCAGCCGCTCATGGATTTCAAGCCCGGTGGTGCCCACCGCCCCGTCGATAAAAACCTTCGCCGTCACGTCACTCTCCGAGAAATCCTGAATCGCCCTTTACACCCCCATCGCCCCAAGGTGTAGCGATTTGCACGCATAGCGGCCCCCAAAGCAAAAGGCGGCCCAGCGGGGCCGCCTTCAGCAATCAAATCCGCAAAAATGCCTATTTGCGCTTGCGCCGCCCAAGGGCGCCCATGCCGAGCACACCGGCGCCGAAGAGCGACAGGGTGAGCGGTTCGGGGACCGCGGCCTCGGCGGTGTGAAAAGCAATGTCATCGAAAACTATGAACCCCGGATAACCGGAGAACACCACCGATTTTGCTTCACCCGAAAAGGCGATTTCAGAAAACACGAAGGGGCAATAGCTGGAGTGATATTCCGCGGCGCAGGCATAGCTTGTGACATCCAGAGTCACGCTGCCGAGGATGTTTCCCGTTCCGTTCAGACCATCGAAAATGGTGACGTCGGCGCCCGCGATTTTGTTGACGTAATTCCAGGACAGACTTGTCACAAAACCATCAAAGACATTCATCGTCGCCGTTGTCGGATTTGGACCGGAGAAATACATCGCACCCAGTTGCGAATCCGGATCGCCCAATCCGCCATGCGATGCGCTGAGGCAGGTCGCGTCCAGCGTGTTCAGACACATCGCAAGCGTGTTGCTGCTGAATGAAACGCCGTAATTGACGCCGCTCGTTCCAGCGCTGCTGGTGCCGCCATTATAGAACGCACCAATCGCAGGCGTATCGCGCGAAGGATGGGTTGCATTGATGTTTTCAAAATCGAGCACGACAAGGCCGGCACTTGCCGGCATCGCAACACATGCCAAAGCGGCAGTCGCGAGAATTGTTTTTAGAAGCACGCGCATCACAGTCTCCTGGTTTACAAAGTTTGTGAGCACATGGAGAGCAACATCTGTGCCAGCGTTGCATTGCTTGAAATTCACGGTGCGAAAATACTCGCACTGTAATGCATGACTACAGGCGCAATTGCCGCGAATATCTGCGCGAAAACACAGCTTTGTGTCAGGTGGATTTCAGTTTGTTGAAGCTGTTTTTATGCGCCGGATGTTTTTGCAAGCAGGCATTTGCAACACGGCGCGCGGAGATGATTTCGCGCACGAAAATTATCCGCGCACCCGCCGCACACAACGCGCATCCACGGCACACGCACCGATTCTGTTGTAAATGGCGAATACGCTTTGCCCTGAAGCAAAAAACAGCCCCCCGCCCGATTCTTCGGGATTGCAAGATTACCGGATCGCAATTTTTGCCCTAGTGTCGAATCATTCTTGGCTGGGAGGGTCTTTTGAATTTTTCGGATCTGTTGAGTTTCAACAAATTTGTCTCGCCCGTTCTTATCAGGATCATTTACTGGATCGGCCTGTTCTTCATCGCCATTGGCACATTGGGCGCGATGTTCGGCGGGGGCATGTTGGGTATGGGCGGCGGCGTCAGCGGCTTTATCTTCGGCCTGATCGGCGGCGTGATGATGGCGTTGATCTGGCGCGTGGTGTGCGAAATCTGGATCGTGATCTTCTCGATCAACGACCGGCTGGGCATCATTGCCGAGCAGCCACGCTAAAAAAAAAGATGGCCTGCCGAGCGGCAGGCCATCCCCATTCGTGGTGATTGCGATAAGAGCTAGCGCTTCGAGAACTGGAAGCTGCGGCGCGCTTTGGGGCGACCGTATTTCTTGCGTTCCACGGTGCGCGGATCGCGGGTGAGGAAGCCGCCCGGCTTCAGTGCGGCGCGCAATGTGGGCTCATAGGCGACCAGCGCACGGCTGATGCCGTGGCGCACTGCACCGGCTTGCCCCGAAAGACCGCCGCCACGCACCGTCACGGTGATGTCGAACTGGCCATCGCGGTTGGCGGCGATCAGCGGCTGGCGAAGAATCATCCGCAGCACAGGGCGCGCGAAATAGGTTTTTTCTTCCCGGCCATTGATGGTGATGGTGCCACGGCCCGGACGGATCCAGACGCGGGCGACCGCATCCTTGCGGCGGCCGGTGGCATAGGCGCGGCCCTTGGCGTCGCGGTTCGGCGCAACCTGGGTCGCGTTCTGCTCATCGGCCGATTTGGCTTTGATGAGCGTGGATTTCAGATCGCTGAAAGTATCCGACATGAATTAGCCCGCCTTGCGGTAATTGGAGTTCTTGGGACTGAGTGCGGCCACATCCAGCGCCAGCGGCTGCTGCGCATCATGGGGGTGTTCGCTGCCACCATAGACGCGCAGATTCGAGAACTGCTGGCGGCCAAGCGGCCCGCTCGGGAGCATACGCTGCACGGCCTTTTCGACGATGCGCTCAGGGAACTTGCCGTCCATGATTGCGCCCGCCGTGCGTTCCTTGATGCCGCCGATATAGCCGGTGTGGTGGTAATACACCTTCTTCTTCAGCTTCTGGCCGGTCAGCAGGACTTTGGAGGCATTGATGACGATGACATTGTCACCGCAATCCATATGCGGAGTGTAGCTTGGCTTGTGCTTGCCGCGCAGGCGTGTCGCGATCACAGCAGCCAGACGCCCGACGACAAGCCCTTGGGCGTCGATCAGGATCCACTTCTTGTCGATCTCGGACGCTTTGGCCGAGTAGGTTTTCATGGTGCATATCCACTGGAAAAGAGCCGGGTGCATAAGGGGCAGATTGCGCGCTGTCAACACAGGAAGGCCAAAGAAGGCAATATTTCTGGCCACTTCGTGGTGGTGGTATCTTGATACCGCACCTTACCCCCGCCCTTCAATGTCATTCCCGGCCGAGCGTAGCGAGGGGAAGGGAACCCAGGTGGGAGAGACTGACCCGGTGTTTGACGCCTGGGTCCCCTTCCCTCGCGCGAAGTGCGCTCGCCGGGGATGACAGGATAGGAGTGAGATTGGCATTGGTTATCGAACACCTCGCGCCCAGGTGTAAGATGCCAAACCGGCTCCGGGAATCTCACGGGCCGGGAACGGCGGGCGCACCCCCACCCCCTCGAAGACGTGAAAACAACCTCAAGAGCTTTTTCCAGAAGGATCATAGACTTAATGAACGCCCCCGTTTCCGAACCACTCGTCCTTTCCCGCCGCGAAGATGCCATCCTGCGGCTCACGCTTAATCGCGGGCCTGCCCGCAATGCGCTGAGCGCCGCCCTGATGGGTGCGTTGCAGGCGGCGCTGGACGAGGCGGCGGAGGATAAGAGCCTGCGGGTCATCATTCTGGCCGCCAATGGGCCAGCCTTTTCCGCCGGGCACGACCTCAAGGAATTGACCGGGCACCGCAAGGATTCCGACAAGGGCAAAAAGGCTTACGCCGACATCTTCAACCAATGTGGGAAGTTGATGCAGACCATTGTGCGCCACCCCAAGCCGGTGATCGCACAGGTGCAGGGCATTGCCACCGCCGCGGGCTGCCAGTTGGTGGCGAGCTGCGATCTGGCGGTTGCCGCGTCTCAGGCCCGGTTCGCGACGCCGGGGGTGAATATCGGCCTGTTCTGCTCCACCCCCATGGTGGCGATCTCGCGCAATGTGCCGCGCAAGCAGACCATGGAAATGCTGCTCACCGGCCACATGGTCTCGCCGGACGATGCCATTCGCTATGGTCTCATCAACAGGGTGGTCGCGGCTGAGCATCTGGAGGCCGAAACCATGGCGCTGGCCCGGCTCATCGCTGGCAAACCCGCGCTCACAGTGAAGATCGGCAAGGAAGCCTTTTACAACCAGGTCGAGATGGGGCTGAGCGATGCCTATGCCTATACCGCGCGCGTGATGGCGCAGAATATGCTCGAAGCCGAAGCGGAAGAAGGCATCGGCGCCTTCGTGGACAAGCGCGAGCCAAAATGGCCGGAATGAGCAAAACCCTCTCACCTCCCCCCTGTGGGGAGGTCGACGCGCAAAGCGCGGCGGGTGGGGGGCTGCCCCCACAAATACGATCCCCAAATTCCGCCCCCAGAACGCGAAATCCATATCCATTCGCCAACACCAGCTATGCGGCAAGAGCCCCCCACCCGACCGCGCGCGAATGCGCGCGGTCGACCTCCCCACAAGGGGGAGGTAAGGAGCGTTGCAAACTCTCCGGTGCAAACTGAATGCCCACCTATCCCGACGCACTCATCAAATCCATTTTGCGCAGCACCAAAACCATCGCCATGGTGGGGGCGAGCGGCAATGAGATGCGGCCGAGCTATTTCGCGATGAAATATCTGCTCGACAAAGGCTTTCTCATTCACCCGATCAATCCGGGCATGGCGGGCAAGGAAATTTTGGGCCGCACCGTCTATGCATCGCTGAAGGATGTACCCGCCCCTGTCGATATGGTGGATATTTTTCGAGGGGCCGATGCTGCCCCCGGCATAGTGAAGGATGCGTTGGCCGAAAAAAATCGTCTCGGTCTCAAAACCATCTGGATGCAGCTCGGCGTCATCAGCGAAGAGGCCGAAGCGTTGGCCCGCGAGGCCGGGCTGAATGTCATCATGGATCGTTGCCCCAAGATTGAATATGGCCGCTTCTCTGGTGAGATCGGCTGGATGGGTGTTAATCGCCGGGTGATTGATAATCGCAAGCCTCTGCTGTTCGGCAAGGGCGGTTCGCTGAAACGGGGGATGTGATGCTGAAGGTTTGGGGACGGCGCAATTCCATCAATGTGCAAAAGGCCATGTGGGCCATTGGCGAGGCGGGCGTTGCGCACGAACATATTGATGCGGGCGGATCGTTTGGCGGGCTCGACACCACCGACTTCGGCGCGATGAACCCGAACCGGCGCGTGCCGGTAATCGCCGACGACGGCGTGGCGATTTGGGAAAGTCAGGCCATTGTGCGCTTCATCGCGGCGAAATATGCGCCCGGCACTTTGTGGGCGGAAGACCTGGGCATTCGCGCGCACAGCGATCAGTGGATGGAATGGGGGCAGAACGATCTGCAACAGGCGGCGCTCGGATTGTTCTGGAGTTTTTGGCGCACGCCGGAGCCGCAGCGCAATATGGCGATGGTGCGCCAGACATTGGCGCGGACCAATGCGCTGATGCAACTGCTCGACAAACACCTGGAAGGCAGGGCCTATATTACCGGCGACACATTCACGATGGGCGATATTCCGGCAGGCGCGCAGCTTTTCCGCTATTTCGGGATGCCCATCGAGCGGCCATCGCTGCCGAATGTGGAAGGCTGGTATGCGCGGCTGAAGGATCGACCCGCCTATCGCGAACATGTCATGGTTTCGTTTCAGGATATGAAGGGCCGCACCTCTTTTTGATGTGGACTGGCTTCTGACGGAGAAAAAAATGAGCGACTATGGTTTCGACACTTTGGCCATTCATGCGGGCGCACAGCCCGATCCGGCCACCGGCGCACGCGCCACGCCGATCTATCAGACGACATCTTTCGTCTTTGAAGATGCGGATCATGCGGCGGCACTGTTCAACCTTCAGGTCTTCGGCAATATCTATTCGCGCATCATGAACCCGACCAATGCGGTGCTGGAAGAACGCATTGCCGCGCTTGAAGGCGGGCGCGCGGCGCTGGCTGTGTCATCCGGCCATTCGGCGCAATTCATTGCGTTTTATATGTTGATGGGCCCCGGTGATGAGCTGGTGGCGGCGCGCCAGCTTTATGGCGGCTCGGTCAACCAGCTTCAGCATGGCATCAAAAAATTCGACTGGCATGTGAAATGGGCCGATGCGGCGGACCCGGAGTCGTTCCGCAAAGTCATCGGGCCGAAGACCAAATGCGTCTTTATTGAAAGCATTGCCAATCCGGGCGGGTTGGTCGTCGATATTGAGGCGATTGCCGCGATTGCGCATGAAGCGGGTATTCCGCTGATTGTCGATAATACGTTTGCCACGCCCTATCTCATTCGCCCGGTCGAATGGGGCGCGGATATTGTGCTGCATTCGGCCACCAAATTTCTCGGCGGGCACGGCAATTCCATTGGCGGGCTGATTGTCGATGGCGGCAAGTTCGATTGGGGCAAGGACGGCAAGTTCCCCACTTTGTCGGAGCCCAATCCCTCTTATCACGGCATGAAAATGTGGGAGACCTTTGGCGACATGGCGTTTGCCATTGGTTGCCGGGTGCTTGCCTTGCGCGATTTCGGGCCTGCGCTTTCACCGATGAATGCGTTTTTGATTTTGCAGGGCATCGAAACTCTGCACTTACGGATGGAGCGGCATTGTTCGAATGCGTTGAAAGTCGCGCAATGGCTGGAGAAACATCCCCAAGTCGCGTGGGTGAATTATGCCGGGCTTGAAAGCAATGCGAGCTATGGCCGTCATCGCACCTATTGCCCCAAGGGCGCGGGCGCGGTGTTCACCTTCGGGCTCAAGGGCGGTTATGAGGCGGGCACCAAACTCGTCAACAGCCTGCAACTGTTCAGCCATCTGGCGAATGTGGGCGATGTGCGCAGTCTCATCATTCACCCCGCCTCCACCACCCATCGCCAGCTTGATTCCGATGAACGCAAAGCGGCGGGTGCGTCGGATGAAACGGTGCGTCTGTCCATTGGGCTTGAAAGCGTGGAAGACATCATCGCCGATCTGGATCAGGCGTTGAACGCTTAGGAGCGTGTACGCATCTCATAGGCATGCCACATGGCGGCGCTGAAAAGCGCCGCCGCTGTTGCCTGATGCAGCGCCGACAACGAAACCGGCGCCTGATGCAGCAGCGTGAAAATGCCCAACGTGATCTGAATTCCGGTGAGTGCGAGCAGCAGATGTTGCGTGCGCCGCGCCCAGCCAGTGAGATGTCTTCCGCCCCACCAGAGCGCCGCCACCAGTGCCGCAATCACATAAGCGCCGATGCGGTGGTTGAACTGTGCCAGTCCGGCATTCTCGAAGATGTTGATCCACCAGGGCTGTGCGAAGAACGCCCCTTCCGGGAAGACGCGGCCATCCATCGACGGCCAGGTGTTATAGATCAACCCGGCATGAAGCCCCGCGACCAGCGCGCCGAGCAGAATCTGCACATAGACAAGCCCCGCCAGCACAAACGCGCCCGTCGCCTTTTGCTTGTGTGCAGGCCCACGCAAGTAATCCAGCGCGACCCAGATCATTGCACCCAGCAACAGGATCGCCATGCCCAGATGTGCTGCGAGCCGGTATTGCGAAACGGTGACGCGCGTTTCCAGCCCGCTTGCCACCATCCACCAGCCGACAGCGCCTTGCAGCCCGCCGAGCACAAACAGCAACGCCATGCGCGGCACATCTGCGCGCTTGATCGCGCCACGCGAAACGAACCAGAGGAACGGCAAGAGAAAGGCAAAGCCGATGAAGCGGCCCAGAAAACGGTGCGCCCATTCCCACCAATAGATGCCCTTGAATTCGCCAAGGCTCATGCCGTGGTTTTCGAGCTTGTATTGCGGGATGCGCTGGTAATCGGCGAAGGCCTTGTTCCACGCCTGATCCGACAGCGGCGGAACAGCGCCCGTCACCGGCTTCCACTCGGTGATGGAAAGGCCCGAACCCGTGAGCCGGGTGAGCCCGCCCACCGACACCATGATCGCGATCAGCAGCGCGACGCAGAGAAGCCAAATCCCCACCGCTTTGCGGGAGGCGCGATGTTCGGTTGCGGCCATAGTCACCATGGGGCGGTGATACCCCGTCTGGCGGCGGCTTCCCCTGCGGCCCGATGCTGCGCCCCCCCTTGCCAGCGGGGCCGGACCGGGGAAGACTGACAAATAATCATAATCATCGAGGAACGCCCATGTCCCTGCACACACCGCTCTGCGACCTGCTGAAGATCAAATATCCCATCTTGCTTGCGGGCATGGGCGGGGTTTCGTTCGCGGGGCTTTGCGCCGCTGTTTCCAATGCGGGCGGCTTTGGCACGCTGGGCATGGCGGGCCGTTCCACCGAAGAACTGAAAACCGAAATGGCCAAGGTGCGCGATCTGACGGATAAGCCCTTTGGCGTGGACCTGCTGGCGGCGGTGCCGGAATCGCTGGAGCGGGCGGCTGATTTGATAATTGACGGCGGGGCTGCGGCGTTTATCTCCGGCCTCGGCGTGCCGTCGCCCAATCTCGTGAAAAAATTCCACGATGCGGGGCTGAAGGTGATGAATGTCTCCGGCACGGTGCGTCATGCGCAATCCGCCGAAGCGGGCGGGCTTGATGCGGTGGTGGCGCAAGGCACCGAGGCAGGCGGGCATACCGGGCGCATCGCAGGGATGGCGCTCATTCCGCAAGTCGTGGATGCGGTGAAGATTCCGGTGCTGGCGGCGGGTTCGATTGTGGATGGGCGCGGGCTGGCGGCGGCGCTGGCATTGGGCGCGCAAGGTGTGTGGATCGGCACGCGCTTCATCGCATCGGACGAAGCTCATGCGGGGGCGATGTATAAGGATGTGATTGTGGAGGCGGGCGATGAGGACACCATTGTCTCGCGTTGTTATTCCGGCAAGCCGATGCGCGTGTTCAAGAACCCGTATGTACAGGACTGGGAGCGCCGCCCGCAGGATATTCAGGCTTTTCCGATGCAGGCGATCATGTCTCATCAGACCGGTGTGATGGGCGGGATTGGTGGGCAGATTGAGGGATTAATCCGCGATAAATCCGCCTTTGCCATGGGGCAAGGCGCGGGCGCGATTCATGCGGTGAAACCGGCGGGCGAGATTGTGCGTGAGATGGTGGAGGAAGCGCAAAGCGTGATTGCCGCTATGGCGCGGCTCGCTTCCTGATCAGGCGAATTGCGCGCGGAGCAGATTACCGAGCACCGCGAGCCCGAAAGCGAGAATGGTTGCGCCCATGATGCGGTTTGTCCAGGTCATCGTGCGATCATCAATGCTTTTGTGAAACAGGCCGACGAGGGTGGTGATGGTGAACCACCAGGCAATCGACCCGGCGGTGACGCCGCCCACAAGGACCGCCGCTTCGGCAAAGCGCGGTTTTTCACCGATCAGGCTGCCGAGCCCGGCGAACAGAGCGGTGAAGCCCAGAAGCGTGGCGGGATTGGTGATGGTGAGCGCGAAGGTGGAGACGATGGCGCCCGCAAGCGTGGATGCGCCCTTCTCGGCACTGCCTTCATCGCAATCGCGTTGGCGCGGTTTGGAAAAGATTGTGTGGATGCCGAAGCCCATCAGCATCAACCCGCCGACGAGTTGCAGCGGCACGAAATAGCCCTTGATGAGCTGGGCGATGGCGGTGAGGCCGAAGGCGGTGACAACAGCGAACACCGTGTCGCCCAGCGCCGCGCCGAGGCCCGAAAGAAAGCCGTTCAGCGGCCCGAACGCCAGCGTGCGCCGCACGCAGATGAGGTTCACGGGGCCGATGGGTGCGGCCACCATGATGCCGATCACGAGGCCGGAAAAAATGAGCAGGGCATAATCCACCATCACGCCCGCCTAACTGCTTCCGGCCGCAAGATCAAACCGGGGCTCAGATTTCGACAACAAGCCGCCCGCGAATCTTGCCCGCCAGAATATCTTCCGCGGCCTGGCGAACCCCGGAAAGCGGGATGGTTTGGGTGATGGCTGACAGTTTTGTAATGTCCAGATCCTCTGCCAGCCTTTGCCATGCCTGAAGGCGGCGAGGTTTGTGCATTTGGACAGAATCAATACCCAGAAGTGAGACGTTGCGCAGGACGAACGGCGCCACGCTGGTCGGCAGGTCGAGCCCCGCCGCAAGGCCGCAGGCCGCCACGGCGCCGCCATAGCGCAAGGTGGAAATGACATTGGCAAGGGTTTTCGATCCCACACTGTCAACCGCGCCTGCCCAACGCTCCTTACCCAAAGCGCGGGGCTCGGCTGAAAGTTCCGCGCGCGGGATGATGGCGCTGGCCCCAAGGCTTTTGAGATAGGCTTCTTCTTCGGGGCGACCGGTCGAGGCGGTGACCTCATGCCCAAGTTTGGCGAGCAGCGCGATGGCGACGGAGCCGACGCCACCGGCAGCGCCCGTAACGACGATGGGGCCATTGCCCGGTTTGATGCCCGCATCTTCGAGCGCGAGCACGCAGAGCATGGCGGTGTAGCCCGCGGTGCCGATTGCCATGGCTTCCGCTGGCGAAAATTGTTTGGGCAACGGAACCAGCCAGTCGCCCTTCACACGCGCATATTCTGAGTAGCCGCCGAAATGCACTTCGCTGAGGCCATAGCCGTTGAGCAGCACTTTGTCGCCGGGTTTGAAATCAGGGTGAGAAGAGGTTTCGACCGTTCCGGCCAGATCAATGCCGGGGATCATGGGGAATTTGCGCACTATGGGCGCGCGGCCGGTAAGCGCCAGACCATCCTTGTAGTTCAACGTGGAATGGGAGACGGCGACAACCACATCGCCATCCATCAGATCATTGAGGCCAAGCTCGGTGTCTTCGACGCTTTGTTTGTCGCCATCTTTTCGGATCATAATGGCTTTGAAACGGTCTTTCATGCGGGTCGTCCTTGAATATCAGCGGCATCAGACAAACGGAATTGTGGCGGCGGTGCAACCACAATCGGCTCAGTTTGGCTGAAGCGTACCCCAGAAACGCAAGGGTTCGCCCAGCCCTTCGCTGACCAGTGCGTGATCGCGCATGACCGTTTTGCCCCGGATGATGGTGGCAACCGGCCAGCCGGTTGTTTCCATGCCGTCGAACGGCGTCCAGCCGCAGCGCGACGCAATCCAGGAGTTTTCGATCCGGCGTTTTTTCTTCAGATCGACGATGGTGAAATCGGCATCGTAGCCTTTGACGATGCGGCCCTTGCCTGCGATCTGGAAAATGCGCGCTGCGCCAGCAGATGTCAGATCGACAAAACGTTCGAGGGACAGGCGGCCCGCATTGACATGATCGAGCATCAGCGTTGCCAGCGTTTGCACGCCCGGCATACCTGATGGTGTGTCGGGATAGGTCTTGTCTTTTTCTTCGCGCGTGTGGGGCGCGTGATCGGAGCCGATCACATCAATCACGCCATCGGCCACCGCCTGCCACAGGGCTTCGCGGTGGCTGGCATCGCGGATCGGCGGGTTCATCTGCGCATAGCTGCCGAGGCGTTCGTAACATTCGGGCGCGGCAAGGGTGAGATGCTGCGGCGTTGTTTCGACGGTTGCGTAATCGCGCGCAGCGGCAAGCAGCGGCAGTTCTTCGGCGGTGGTCACGTGCAGCACATGGAGCTTGCGGCCCGCCGCACGGGCCAGACGCAACACGCGCTCGGTAGACTGGCGCGCCGTTTCGGCATCGCGCCACACCGGATGGGTGCGCGGATCGCCGGTTTTGGCGAAGTTTTTGCGCGCGATCAGGCGGTCTTCATCTTCCGAATGCACCGCCATACGGCGGCGGCCGCCTTTGAGGGCGGCGAGGATGGAGGCTTCCTCGTTCAGCAGCAGCGAGCCGGTGGATGAGCCGAGAAAGGCTTTCACCCCGCAGACGCCGGGCAGGCGCTCAAGGTCTGCCAGCGCACCGACATTTTGCGGTGTCGCGCCGACATAGAAAGCATAATCGCAATGCATGCGGTTTTTGGCGCGGGCCAGCTTGTCTTCTATCGCGAGGTGGCTGGTGGTGGGCGGGGTGGTGTTCGGCATTTCGAACACGCCGGTGACGCCGCCCAGCACCGCGGCGCGGCTGCCGGTTTCAAGGTCTTCCTTGTGTGCGTTGCCGGGCTCGCGGAAATGGACCTGGGTGTCGATGACGCCAGGCAGGACGTGGAGCCCGCGTGCGTCATAAACCTCGGCCGCTTTCGCGCCTGTGAGGCTGCCGATGGCGACGATGCGCCCTGCCCTGACGCCGACATCGGCGGCGGCGATTCCTGAGGGGGTGGCGACGATGCCGCCGGTGATGAGGAGATCGAATGTGTCTGTCATGGGTCCGCACTATGCTCTTCGGCGGCGCCTTGGCAACGGCGCTGGTTAAGATTACTTGGGGAGCATGTCCTACATTGCCCGCCTGACCAATCGCGCCATTCTCTCCCTTTCCGGGCCGGAGGCGCGGGACTTTTTGCAGGGGCTCATCACCAATGATGTGGCGGCGGCGAAACCGGGCCAGCCCCTTTATGCCGCGCTACTGACGCCGCAGGGCAAGATTTTGTTCGATTTTCTGATCCATGCCGAAGGGGATGCGTTGCTGCTCGACCTGGAGTCCGGGCGGCGGGAGGCGTTGCGGAAGCGGCTCACCATGTATCAGCTGCGGGCCAAGGTGGAGATTGCGGCGCGCGATGACCTTTGCGTGGTGGCGCGCTGGGGTGGCGACGTTGTGGGCAATGACCCGCGAGATAGGCGGCTGGGTATGCGCAATCTTGAAAGCGCCGATGTTGCTGCTGGATCAGACGATTATACGGCGCATCGCCTTGACCTTGGCATCCCCGAAAGTTCCGATTTTGGGGTGGACCGGATGTTCGCGCTCGATGCCGATCTGGACGAGCTGCATGGCGTGGCGTTCGACAAGGGCTGTTATGTCGGCCAGGAATTGACAGCGCGGATGAAGCATCGCGGCACCGCGCGCAAGCGGTTGCTGCCGGTTGAGACACTGGACGGCGCGGGGCTTGGCGCAGTCGACACCCCAGTCGTTGCCGCTGGGCGCGACATTGGGGAGATCACATCCGCCTATGGCGCGCGGGGCTTTGTGCTGGCGCGGCTCGACCGGCTTGAGGAGGCGGGTGATGCTGCCGCCGAAGTTGGGGGCAATGCGGTGCGCATTACCAAGCCGGACTGGCTTTTTCCATCTCTTATCGCTTGACGTAAGCGCTCAACGGATCAGAGTTGCGCTTCTGCTTGAGGAGGCAACCATGCTGCATCACGTCTCGGTTGGTGTTTCAAATATTGAACGTGCCGCGAAGTTCTATGACGCGGCGCTGGGGGCGCTGGGCTATTGGCGCGTGATGGAATTTCCCGGCGCTATTGCCTATGGCGAGCGCAATGGCGAACCCCAGTTCTGGATTGGTACGCCGCATAACCAGAACGCGGCCAGCGCCGGAAATGGCAGCCATATCGGGTTCACCGCGCCCACAAAAAGCGCGGTGCTGAAATTCCACGCCGCCGCCCTTGAGCAGGGAGGCAGCAACAATGGCGAGCCCGGTCCGCGCCCCGATTATGGCGATAATTATTATGGGGCCTTTGTCTACGATCTAGACGGCAACAAGATCGAGGCGACGCTCATTTCCGCGCCGGTGAAAAAGGCCAAGCCAAAACTCAAAGCGAAGGTAAAGGCCAAGGCGACCAAGACGCCTGCGAAAAAGGCAAAAGCGGTGGCCAAAAAGCCTGTGAAGACAGCCGCAAAAAAGAAAAAGAAGAAAGCACGGACCCGGTGAGAGATTTAAATACGTGACAGACTTAAAGCGGTGCGCTTGGCCGGGGAAGGACCCGCTCTATGTCGCCTATCACGATGAAGAATGGGGCGTGCCGGAATATGATGACCGGGCGCTTTATGAAAAGCTGGTGCTGGATGGATTTCAGGCTGGGCTTTCGTGGATCACCATTTTGCGCAAGCGGGAGAATTTTCGCAAAGCCTTCCACGAATTCAAGCCGGAGAAGATTGCCCGTTATGGCGAACGCGATGTTGAGCGGCTGCTGAAAAACGAAGGCATCATCCGCAGCCGCGCCAAGATCGAGGCGGCTATCCGGGGCGCGAAGCTATGGCTTGAGATTATGGAGAAAGAGCCCGGCGGCTTTCGTCAGGCGATCTGGAAGCATGTCGATGGCAAGCCGAAAATCAATCGCTTCAAAACGATGGATCAGATACCGGCCAAAACCGAGATGAGCGAAGGGCTGGCCAAAGACTTGAAGCAGCGCGGCTTTAATTTTTGCGGGCCGGTGATTGTGTATGCGTTCGCGCAGGCTGTGGGCATGGTCAACGATCATGTCGTCAGTTGTCACCGCCATGCGCCGCTGGCGGGAAAAGTTCAGCCGCGTCCGCGATAGGGTGCGACGCCGGGATCGGGGAGCCAGACACCGCTGGGGAGCTTTCCGCTTTGCCAGAATACGTCGATCGGTATGCCGCCGCGCGGATACCAATAGCCTGCGATGCGGATGAATTTGGGTTTAATCGCGGCGGCGATGCGTTTTGCCACGTTCAGCGTGCAGTCTTCGTGGAAGGCGCCGTGATTGCGGAAGCTACCGAGAAACAGTTTCAGCGATTTGGATTCGACGATGGATTTGGCGGGCACATAGTCGATCACGAAATGGGCAAAATCCGGCTGGCCGGTGATCGGGCACAGGGATGTGAATTCCGGCGCGGTGAAGCGCACGACGTAATCTGAACCCACATGCGGGTTGGGCACCGCTTCAAGCACCGCCTCATCGGGCGATTGCGGGAGCGTTACGTTCTGGCCTAGCTGGGTGAGTTTTTTGCTCATGCCACATCCTCATACACGCAGGTTTGGCCGTAGGATGGGCGGCGTAGTTTTACGCGTACTACTTCAGGCAGCAGGGCGCGGGCGCGGGTGTGGATGTAGCGCGCCAGATTTTCGAGTGTGGGTTGCGACAGGCCTTCGATCTCGTTGAGCAACCGGTGATCGAGGTCTTCGCGGATTGTATCCAGCGCGGATTTTATCTCGCCCAGATCGCGCAGGAATCCGGTTTGCGGGTTGGGGGTGCCGCGCAATGTGACCTCTGCATAGAAGGAGTGGCCGTGCAGGCGGCGGTTTTCCGGGGTGCTGTTCCCCAGATAATGCGCGGCGTCGAAGCCGAATTCCTGCGTCAGTTCGATCATGGCGCGGGGCTTTGGCAGGGCGCCCAGCGGGCGTCAAGGGTGAAGGCTATTTCTGCGCCTCCCGCCACTTTTTCACCGCCGCCATGGTGCGGGAGACATGCTCATCCGGGGCGAGTTTGGTGTACTCCATCAAAATCGTGCCATCGGGCGCGATCACATAAGACGTGCGGTCGGCAGTGGGCAGCAGCACGGTCATTTTCGCGTCGTAGGCTTTGATAACTTTGCCATCTGGATCGGCAGCTACAGCGAATTTGCTCCGGCATTCGCTGACCGAGAATTTGTTGAGCGTGTCGATCTTGTCGTGGCTGACGCCAATTACCGTTGCGCCAAGCGCTTTGAACTGGTCGGTCGCTTCGGCGAAATCATGCGCTTCCACGGTGCAGCCCTTGGTGAAGGCTGCGGGATAGAAATAGAGCACCACCGGGCCGCTTTTCAGCGCATCCGCCAGCGAGAAGGTGAAATCCTTGCCGCCGAGCGAGGCTTCGGCCGAAAAGTCCGGCGCTTTCTCGCCCACTTTGAGGGCGGCTTGCGCCGGGGCCAGGCTGAGAACCAACAGGCTGGCGGCTAGGGCAATGGCTTTCATCTCACATCTCCAAAACAATGGGCGGCGGCCTAGCCTATTCCCTGACTGGCCTGACAGCTTGGGAAATGTGCGAGACCTTAATTCCTAACACCCTAGTATATAGGACGTTATTGCTAAATTGCAAGAGGGAATTGTGCTTGTGAAATGGTGGTAATTTGATAGCATTGGGGGGTGAGGTGATTTTTGCTGAACCTGTCAATTAGAAATGTGCCGGACGATGTTGCGGACCTGCTCAAGGCCCGCGCACAACGCAACCACCGCTCTGTGCAGGGGGAGATTATGGCCATACTCGAAGAAGCGACCAGTGGTGGGCCGGGGCTGCGGGAGCAGCAACGCGCGTTTCTGCGTGAAGGCAATCTGCCGATCTCTGATACGCGCAAACTTACTGTTCGGGAGATTGCGCAGTGGGCGAAGCTGTCCGGGCTGAAAACGGCGCCGGACTCGGTGCAGATGATCCGCGACGACCGTGACAGATAAGGTCGTTGACGCTTGCGCGTTGGCAGCCGTTCTGTTCGGTGAACCAGACTCCAAAAACATGCTGGCGCGGCTGGATGGGCACAGGCTGTTTGCTCCCACGCTTCTGCCATACGAAATCGCCAGCATTGCGCGCAAAAAATTGCGGCTTTATCCTGAACTGCACGCGAACATTTTTGGCGCGGTCGAGCGGTTTGAACAACTGGACATCACGTTTGAAACCGTGCCGCCGGATCAGGCATTTCTGGTCGCCGCAGAGTTCGGGATCACGACTTATGATGCAAGCTATCTCTGGCTTGCGCGCGTGCAAGGCGCAGAGCTTGTGACTCTGGATAAATTGCTCCAGCGCGCGGCCACAAGCGTAGAGCTTTAAACTCTACAGCGCGTCCTCATTAGCTTCGCCCGTACGCACGCGGATGGCTTGTTCCAGATCGAGCACGAAGATTTTTCCGTCGCCTACCTTGCCGCTGCGGGCGGCGGCCTGGATAGCGTCTATCACCTCCGTCGCGCGGTTGTCGGCGGTGGCGATTTCGATTTTCAGTTTGGGCACGAAGGAAATGGAGTATTCCGCGCCGCGATAGATTTCCTTCTGGCCTTTTTGGCGACCATAGCCGCGCACCTCGGTGACGGTGAGGCCGTTGATGCCGATGGCGAGCAGCGCCTCGCGCACTTGATCGAGGCGGTGCGGCTGGATGATGGCTATGATGAATTTCATCGGCGTTTCCTTAGACGTTGATGTGGTAGCCGGTTTCGCCGTGCGATGCGTAATCCAGCCCCTGGATTTCATCGTCCCGCGAAACACGCAGGCCCACAAGTTTGGCCGTGACGAACACAATGACAAGGGTGCCGATGGCTGACCACAGGCCGACGGCCAACGTGGCCTCTATCTGCACAATGAACTGATCCCACACCGGACGGGCGAGTGTGGTGCCCCCTGCTCCGAGCGAAACAAGAAATGGCAGCAGCAAGGTGCCGAGCGTGCCGCCGACGCCATGCACGCCCAGCACATCCAGCGCGTCGTCCGTTTTGAGGCCGCGCTTCACGAAATGTACGGCGTAATAGCAAACCACGCTGCCGCACGCGCCCAATATGACGCCGCCGATGGGGCCGACATAGCCGGAGGCAGGCGTGATGGTTGCCAGCCCCGCGATTGTGCCGGTGACCGCGCCGACAAGGCTGGGTTTGCCGAAGCTCGTCCATTCAATGCCCATCCACACCAGCGTTGCAGTGGCGGCGGATAGATGGGTGACGAGCATCGCCATGGCGGCATCGCCGCCCGCGCTAAGTGCACTGCCTGCGTTGAAGCCGAACCAGCCGACCCACAGCATTGATGCGCCAACCATCACCATCCACGGCGCATGAGGCGGGTTGATGCGCGGAAAGCCTTCACGCCGCCCCAGACGCCAGGCAATCACCAATGCAGAAATGCCTGCGGTCAGATGCACTACCAACCCGCCCGCATAATCCATGGTGCCGAGCCGGGCGAGCCAGCCGCCGCCCCATATCCAATGTGTCACCGGCACATAAATGAACAAAAGCCAGAGGCCGGATATCAGCAGCACGGCGGCATAGCGGATGCGTTCTACGTAAGCACCGATGATGAGCGCGGGCGTGATAATCGCAAATGTCATCTGAAACATCACGAACAGCGTTTCAGGAATGTGCGTGCCGGGGTGGATGGCGCCCCGCGTCAGATTGTTCAGAAACAGGGCCGAGAAATCGCCCAGCCACGGGCCAGTGCCGGAAAAGGCCAAGCTGTAACCACAGATCAGCCAGAGCACCGAAGCCAGGCAGGCAACGGCCACGCATTGCACCAGCACCGACAGCACATTCTTGGCCTGCACCAGTCCGGCGTAGAAAAACGCCAGCGCGGGCAAGGTCATCAAAAGAACTAAAGCTGTGGAGACGAGTATCCAGGCGGTATCGCCGCTATCCATGTTTCCCCCGTGGCATTATGCTCAAAATTTAGGCATCGAATCGTGATGCTCTTTAACTAGCCAATATTCTGCTGGATTCAGCGGCGACGCACAATTGGGGGTTGCCACGGATTTCCCCACACCGCCCAAACGGCAGGCCAGCGACACCTTGGCTTTGGTCGCCTGTGTTGCGCCTGCGTAACCTGTCGTGCTAACTCACCCGCGCGTTGGCAGACGAGTCGTTGGCGCGTGGACTTTTCTTATATTTTTCAACCAGTTACGCGACCCGCACGAATATGCAACGCGCGATTGGCCGAAGGGCGAACGTGGCTCAGGAACAGGTAGTCGATCAGAGCTTGGCCGGGCGGTATGCAAAGGCCGTTTTCGAGCTCGCACAGGAACAGAACGCCGTTGAGGCGGTGGAACGTGATTTTTCGGCCCTGAAGGCCATGGTTGTAGAGAGCCCGGACCTTGCGCGTCTGGTTTCTGCGCCGGTGTTCAGCCGTGACGATCAGGCCAAGGGAATGCAGGCGGTGCTTTCCGCCATGCAGGCGTCGGAGCTGACCAAGCACACCGTGGCAGTGCTTGCCGAAAAGCGCCGCCTCTTTGTGCTCACAGACATCATCACCGCTTTTGAAGCCATGGTCGCGCGTCAGCGCGGCGAGGTTTCTGCCTCTGTCACCAGCGCTCATCCGCTGTCCGATGCGCAGACCGAAGAATTGAAAACCATTCTGCGTTCCAAACTCGGCCGCGAAGCGCGGCTGGAAACCAAAGTCGATCCTTCGCTTCTCGGCGGTCTCGTCGTGAAAGTCGGATCTCGCATGATTGATTCATCGCTGCGGACCAAGCTCGACGGCTTGCGCCTGGCGATGAGAGGACATTGAAGGAAACAACCACATGAAAATCCAACCGGCCGAAATTTCCGACATTCTGAAGCGCGAAATTGCTAATTTCGGCGCTGAAGCCGAAGTCAGCGAAGTCGGCCAGGTGCTGTCGGTGGGCGACGGCATCGCGCGTGTTTATGGCCTCGACAATGTGCAGGCCGGTGAAATGGTCGAATTTCCCGGCAACATTCGTGGCATGGCGCTGAACCTCGAAACCGACAATGTCGGCGTCGTGATTTTCGGCTCGGACTCGACGATTAAAGAAGGCGACACCGTGAAGCGCACGGGCGCCATCGTGGACGTGCCGGTGGGCCGTGGCCTGCTTGGCCGCGTTGTCGATCCGCTGGGCAACCCGATTGACGGCAAGGGCGAGCTGACCGATGTGGCCGAACGCCGCCGCGTGGACGTGAAGGCGCCGGGCATCATTCCGCGCAAGTCGGTGCATGAGCCGGTGCAGACCGGCCTCAAAGCCATCGACACGCTGATCCCGATTGGCCGTGGCCAGCGCGAACTCATCATCGGTGACCGCCAGACCGGCAAGACCGCTGTCGCCATCGACGCCATCATCAACCAGAAGGCCGCGAACGCTGGAACGGATGAGAAGGCGAAACTCTATTGCATCTATGTCGCCATCGGTCAGAAGCGTTCGACCGTCGCGCAGATTGTGAAGACGCTCGAAGATGCGGGCGCGATGGAATACACCACCGTTGTTGCCGCCACTGCTTCTGAGCCTGCGCCGCTGCAATTCCTCGCGCCGTTCGCCGGTTGCGCGATGGGTGAATGGTTCCGTGACAATGGCAAACATGCACTCATCATCTATGACGATCTGTCCAAGCAGGCTGTCGCCTATCGTCAGATGTCGCTGTTGCTGCGCCGCCCGCCGGGCCGTGAAGCCTATCCGGGCGACGTGTTCTATCTGCATTCCCGTTTGCTGGAACGCGCCGCGAAATTGAACGAAGACAATGGCGGCGGTTCGTTGACGGCCCTGCCCGTTATTGAAACACAGGCCAACGACGTATCGGCCTATATTCCGACCAACGTGATTTCGATCACCGATGGCCAGATCTTCCTTGAAACCGATCTGTTCTATCAGGGCATTCGTCCTGCCGTGAACGTGGGTATCTCGGTGAGCCGCGTGGGCTCTTCGGCGCAGATTAAAGCGATGAAGACGGTGGCCGGGCCGATCAAGGGCGAGCTTGCCCAGTATCGTGAAATGGCCGCCTTTGCGAAGTTCGGTTCCGACCTCGACGCCTCCACGCAGAAGATGTTGGCCCGCGGTGAACGGCTGACCGAATTGTTGAAGCAGCCGCAATACAAGCCCTTCGCGGTGGAAGAACAGGTGGCGGTGATTTATGCCGGTACACGCGGCTATCTCGATCCGTTCCCGGTCAACCGCGTGCAGGCTTTCCAGGACGCGTTGCTGGCCAAGCTGCGTGGCAGCTACCCGCAATTCCTCGAAGGCATTCGTAATGAGAAGGCGCTCACCCCCGCACTTGAAGCCATGCTGAAAGATGCCCTGGCCGAAGTCTCCAAAAGCTTCGTCTAAGAAAGGCTGACTGCTCATGGCTTCCGTCAAGGAAATGCGCACACGGATCGGAAGCGTGAAGTCCACGCAGAAGATCACGAAGGCGATGCAGATGGTGGCGGCGGCAAAACTCCGCCGTGCCCAGGCTGCCGCGGAAAGTGCGCGTCCCTATGCCCGCCGCATGGCGGGTGTGATCGGCAATCTTGCTGCCGGTGTGTCTGGTCCGTCCGCGCCGCGCCTTTTGGCGGGTACGGGGTCGGATCAACGCCATCTGGTGATTGTCGCCACGTCTGATCGTGGTCTGGCCGGTGGTTTCAACTCCGGCATTGTGCGGGCCGCACGCGAGAAAATTACGGCGCTGCTGGCCGAAGGCAAAGACGTCAAGATCATCACCATTGGCCGCAAGGGGCGCGATCAGCTTCGCCGCGCCAATGCCGACCGTTATATCGCCAGTTATGAAGTGGGTTTGAAGGCGCCCGGTTTCGCGCTTGTGAAACCGATTGCTGAAAAAGTGCTCGACATGTTCAACGCTGGTGAAGTTGACGTCGTGACGCTGGTTTATAGCCGTTACCAATCGGTCGTCACACAGGTGCCGACCGTGCAGCAGTTGATCCCCGCTGTGGTGGAAGCTGGTGAGCCGGATGCGAATGCCGCGTTCTACAATTACGAGCCTGATGAGGCTGAAATTCTGGCCACGCTGCTGCCGCAGAACATCTCCGTGCAGTTGTTGACCGCGATTTTGGAAAATCAGGCTGGTTTCTTCGCCGCTCAAATGGCCGCGATGGACAACGCCACTCGCAATGCGGGCGATATGATCAGCGCCCTTACCATTCAAATGAACCGCACCCGCCAGGCGCAGATTACCAAGGAGCTGATTGAAATCATCTCCGGCGCCGCAGCCGTCTAATACGAGAAAGAGATAGTCATGACCGCTCAGACCCAAACTGGTTCCAAAGGCCGCCTCACCCAGGTGATTGGCGCCGTTGTCGACGTGGAATTCGATGGCGCCCTGCCCGCGATTTTGAACGCGCTGGAAACCAAAAACACCGATGCCCGCACCGGCAAGGAAATCCGGCTGGTGTTCGAAGTGGCGCAGCATCTGGGCGAAAACTCGGTGCGCGCCATCGCGATGGACACCACCGAAGGTTTGGTGCGCGGTCAGGAAGTGATCGACACGGGTTCGCCGATCCGCGTGCCGGTTGGCCCGGCGACGCTGGGGCGCATCATGAACGTGATCGGCGAGCCGATTGACGAAGCTGGCCCGATTTCCCAGACCCACATGGCCAGCATTCACCGCGAAGCACCGACATTTGCGGAACAGGCCGGTACGACCGAAATTCTTGTCACCGGCATTAAGGTCATCGACCTGCTCTGCCCCTATACCAAGGGCGGCAAGATCGGGCTGTTCGGCGGCGCGGGCGTCGGCAAGACCGTGACCATGCAGGAACTGATCAACAACATCGCCAAAGCGTATGGCGGCTATTCGGTGCTTGCGGGCGTCGGCGAACGCACGCGTGAAGGCAACGACCTTTATCACGAAATGATCGAGTCCAACGTGAACGTGGACCCGAAGAAAAACGGCTCGACCGAAGGCAGCAAGTGCGCCCTCGTCTATGGCCAGATGAACGAGCCGCCGGGCGCGCGCGCGCGCGTGGCCCTCACCGGCCTGTCGGTTGCGGAGTATTTCCGCGATACCGAAGGCAAGGACGTGTTGCTGTTCATCGACAATATTTTCCGCTTCACACAGGCCGGTTCGGAAGTGTCGGCGCTGCTGGGTCGTATTCCTTCGGCCGTGGGCTATCAGCCGACGCTGGCGACCGAAATGGGCAATTTGCAAGAGCGCATCACCTCCACCAACAAGGGTTCGATCACCTCGATCCAGGCCATTTACGTGCCTGCCGACGACTTGACCGATCCGGCGCCTGCCACATCGTTTGCCCATCTTGATGCGACCACGAACCTTAGCCGTGACATTGCCTCGCAAGGTATTTTCCCGGCTATTGATCCGCTCGACTCCACATCGCGCATTCTGGATCCGCAGATCATCGGTGATGAGCATTACACTGTCGCCCGCCGGGTGCAGGAAGTGTTGCAGGCTTATAAGTCCCTGAAAGACATCATCGCCATTCTGGGCATGGACGAACTTTCCGAAGACGACAAGCTGACCGTCGCGCGCGCGCGCAAGATCAGCCGCTTCTTCAGCCAGCCCTTCTTCGTGGCCGAACAGTTCACCAACACGCCGGGCAAGTTTGTGGATTTGAAAGATACAATCCGCAGCTTCAAGGCGATTGTGGACGGCGAATACGATCATCTGCCGGAACAGGCTTTCTACATGGTCGGCGCCATCGAGGAAGCTGTCGAGAAGGCCCAGAAACTTGCGGCGGAAGCGGCGTAATTCATGGCCGAGAAAATTTCCTTCGACCTCGTTTCGCCAGAGCGGCTTCTTCTTTCAGAAGATTCCGACATGGTGACCCTGCCCGGCTCCGAGGGTGACCTCGGCGTGCTGGCGGGCCATGAGCCGCTCATCACCACCTTGCGCCCCGGCGTGATCGAGGTGAAAGGCGGCACCCAGGGCGACCAGCGCTTTTTCGTGCATGGCGGCTTTGCGGAAATCAATCCGGGCAAACTCACAGTGCTCGCGGAAGAAGCCTTTGACGTGGCAGCCGTGAATGCGGCGGAGGTCGATCAGCGCATCTCCAATGCGAAGGAAGACCTGTTGCAGGTCAAATCCGATCAGGCGCGCACACGCCTTGTCGCCACGCTCGATGCGCTGACGCAACTGCGCGCCGCGCTTTAAATTTTTTCATTTCGTAACGCTCACGCGCCGGTCAGCCAACAGGCTTTCCGGCAGCGTGCAGCGCAACGCGAAAGCCAAAACTCAGCCCCGGCCCAAGCCCGAATCCGCCGGAGGGATAAGCTCCACGCGCGACAGGATTCATGTCGAGGCCAACGGCATAGAGCCCGACGATTATTTGCCCCTGCCCGTTCAGCACGCGCCCATCGCGATCTGTTTCCAACCCTGCGAACGTGCTGAGTTCGCCGGGGCGTAGTTCCAGCGCGTAATAGGGCGGCTGGATGATTGGGCCAACGGTTGGGCTGGGCGCACGCGTGGCATCGCCCATGACGCGGGAATAAGCATCTTCCCCACGCTGGAATTCGGGGTCGCGGCCTTCACGCGCGCTGTTGTTGTAGCGCGCGACAGTCGCGGTAAGCACCGCAGGCTCGATAGCGAGGCGGGATGCGAGATCGCCAATCGTGTCGCTGCGTATGAGATAGCCATCGCGCACATATTGCCCGACCGTATAAGGAAACGGGCGTTGCAGGCCCATGCCATAGCGTTTGAGAAAATCGGCATCCGCAATCAGCCACACATGGTCAAAACCGTTTGTGTGCATGGCGGCAATAAATTTTTGATAGTCGCGCGCTTCGTTCACAAAGCGCTTTCCATCCGGCCCCACCACGATAGAACCGGGCAGATGCCGGTCATAAGCGAAATGCGGAAAGACAGTCAGCTTGCCGTTTGCATCACGATGCGCAGACACCGGCGTGCCAAGTGCGTTGAGCAAATTGTCGGTCAGCATGTGGCCGCCCGCGGCTATCCCAAGCTGGATGCCATCGCCGGTGCAGGTTTCGGCCTGCACGCTCCAGCCTGCGCGCGCCAATGGATTGAATTGTTCGCGCATGGCCGAATTGGCGCCATAGCCGCCGGTCGCCAGCACAACACCATTGCGCGCCGCAATGCGCAAGGTTTCGCCTTCGTGATCGACAACAACGCCGGTAACTGCACCCTCCTCCACCACCAATTCACGCGTGACAGCGCCGGTCCAGATTTCGACGCCTTGTGTTGTGGCGGCTTCCAGCAGACGGGCCACGAGCGCGCGGCCATTCAGGAGCCGCGTGGTGCGACCATGAAACAGGCGATCAGCGAAATAGCGCAGGAAAATTTTGATGCTGTAGGCGAAGGATTTTGGGCTGCGGAACATGTTGCGCAGATGCGGAACGTCCGTCGTCGTCACCTGCATTCCGCCGAACAATGTGAATTGCGGCATTTGCGGGCGAATTTTAGCCAGCAAATCCTTCTTCATGTTGCGCGCATCATATTCCGGGCTCGCGATTGTGCGGCTCACGCGGGCGCTGGCAAGTTCGGGGCTGTAATCGGGCAGCGCGCTGCGCACAAAGCTGATGCCGAGTTTGGTTTGCAGATAGGCCAGCATTTTTGGCGCGGCATCGAGATAGGCCGTGCAGCGATCTTCATCGAAACGGTTGCCCAGCACCTCACGCAGATAAGCTTCGGCGGACGAGCGATCATCATCCCCTGGCGCGCGATCCATCAGCGGATTTCCCGGAACCCAGGGCGCACCGCCGGAAAAGGCGGTGGTGCCGCCCAGCACATCGCTCTTTTCGAGCAACAGAACGCGCAAGCCTTCTGAGGCCGCGACCGCTGCGGTGGTCAGCCCGGCGCCGCCGGAGCCAAGCACAATGAGGTCGAAACTTTGTCCGGTTTGCACCATCACCATTTCCTGCCGTTTGCTCAGCCCCCACTGTCAACAAACCTGACATGGCGAAACAGCTTCGGCAATGGCGTGCGGAACGGTTCAGGAGCCGCCGCGCGCTGGTGTGAACTCAGCGGCGATTTTGCGGCGAGCCAGTTCCCAATTTTCAATATCCGGGCGCTTGCGGGCGTTCATCCATGCTGGCGTGGTGAACACTTGGGTTGGCCCTTTGGCGAAATAGGGCATCGGCAAAACATTCAATTCCTGCCGGTCCATGGCGCGGACATACCATTTCAGGGCCTCGTCATTGGCGCCGATGAATCTGTATCCCGTGCTGATGTCGTTTGCCGGAACGCCGTTTTGCGGGAAGCCGGGCACCACGCCATCCACGATGGCGCGCGCGATGGCGGTTTGCCCGGAATAGCTGGCGATCCAGAATTCGCAGGCCGCGCGATCGCCCACGCGCGGATCGCCTGCGGTGAGCGTGGAGATTTGCGTCAACAGCCGTTTGGCGGCATCGAACTTTGCGCCCGCCGCATAGGCTTCACATTGCAGCACCAGCGACGCGACCGCGCCCGGCTGAAGGGAGGCAGCTTCATCCGCATAGACAATCGCTTTTTCGACATTACCGCGCGCCAACAGATAAAGTGAAAGGTTGGAACGGTCGATGAAACTGAGCGGGTCCATGTCTGCGGCGCGCCGGGCAGCCGTCACTGTCAATTCCGGCAGCGCCATATAGGCGAAGAAGATTGAAGTGTTGTGCCAGACTTGCGGATTGTTAGGGCCGAGGCGTTGCATCTTGCGAATGTCGGCGGCGGCATCCATCCATTTCCATTGAAAGATGCTGATGGTCGAATGGGCGGCAAGCGCCGTGATGTTGTTGGGATCGAGCGCCAGCGCCTTTTGCACCGCGACGATTGCGGGCGCGATATGGCTGCGGTCTTCAAAATTGAACGCCATAGTGGCGTGCGCATCGGCCAGCGCCGCTTGCGCATCCGCGAAATCCGGCGCGCGGGCGGTGACTTTTTGCAGAAGCGTGATGGCGCGGGTGAGGCTATCTTCGCTGCGCTGGGCGAAAAAGAAACGCGCCTGAAGATAATCGCGATAGGCTTCGGGCGCGATGGGGCGTGGGGGCGGATGGGCCGCTTTCGCCAATGGTTTGCCAATCAGCTTTTCGGTCAGTGCGGCTGTGATGGCGCGGGCAATTTCGTCCTGTAGCGTCAGAATGTCGGTCATCTCGCGGTCATAGCTGTGCGACCAGACTTCAAAACCATCTCCGGCGCTGACAAGCTGGGCCGAAATGCGCACGCGGCTGCCCACTTCGCGCACGCTGCCTTCCAGCACGGTTTTGACGTTGAGTGTTTTGCCGAGCGCCTTCGCATCCAGATTTTTGCGCGCGACCGCGAAAGACGAGGTGCGCGAGGCGACCTGCAAGGCAGGTGTCTTGGACAGTTCGGTGATGAGCTGGTCGGCAATGCCATCGCTGAAATAGCGCCGCGCCGGATCACCGGAGAGGTTTTCAAACGGCAGCACCGCGATGGAGGCCTGCTGCGCCAGCCCGGTTTGCACAATCGTGCGCGCGGGGCTGGGCCGATTGAACAGGAAGGCAAATTCCAGCGCGCCGGTGACGAGCACAAAGCCGAGCAGGCCGACGAGCACCCATTCCGTCCGCCCCCAGAGCGGGTGCGGCGCATTGCCCGTCGCTGGCGCCACAGGGGCGGATATTTCGGCGGTGCGCCAGAACCAGGCCGCCAGCAGGGTGAGCGGCAGGCCCACCACAGACCCAGCAATCAGCAGGCGAATGGTCCAGGGCGGGGCCTCAAAAGCGGGGAGCGCAATGGAACCGGCCTGCACAACCACCCATGCGGCCACCACATACCCGACCGCCACGCGATCGAGCTTGCGCACCTTGGCCAGGCTGAACATGCGCTCCATTGCCATCCGCCCCGTTGGAACTGTTTTACCAGAGCGGCGGACCAGTATGGAGTCCACACTCAAGAAAGGGTTCCGGCGGGCTGAGTGCTTTGGTATAGAACGCGTCGAAATTGCACCTGTAAGGGGTCAGGACGAGATGGCGGCGGGAACCGTCTACGCAGCGGGCTGGACGCTCGACGATATTGGCTGGAGCCGCTTCGATCCGGAGGCGGTGAACGCTGATCTGTTGGCTGCGGTGAAGGCCGCCTCGCTGGTGGAGTTTAACGCGCTCGATTATGTCGCCTATCTCACCCGCGTCTTCAAAGACACTGATGCGCAGACCCTGGCCGACATCCGCCAATGGGGCGAGGAGGAGGTGCAGCATGGCCGGGCGTTGGGGCGCTGGTGTGAACTGGCCGACCCGGAATTCGACTTTAAAGCCGCCGTGACCCGCTTTCAGAAAGGCTACAAGCCGCCCCATTTCCTGGGGGAAGGCGGCTCGGTGCGCGGCTCGCGCCGGGGGGAAATGGTGGCCCGCTGCGTCGTGGAATCGGGCACCTCGTCCTATTATTCGGCCATGAAGGACGCGACCGAGGAGCCGGTGCTGAAGGAAATTTCCGGGCGCATCGCTGCCGATGAATTCAGGCATTACAAGCTGTTCTACGAGATTCTTCATAGACAGGATGAACCGGACCTGCCGTTCTGGCGCAAGCTGATGGTGGCCGCGACCCGTGTGAACGAGTCCGATGATGATGAGCTGGCCTATGCCTTTTACTCTGCCAACATTCCGGCCTCTGTGCCTTATGAGCGGGCGCGGTTCGCCAAAATGTCGGCTGCCAAGGCGCTGGTGATCTACCGCCCCAATCACATCAAAAAGCTGGTGCAGATGATCGCCAAAGCCGTGGGCGCCGATCCGCAGGGGCGGATGGCGAAACTGGCGGGTGCGCTCCTGTGGCGGGTGCTCAAAATGCGCGCCGGGCTGCTCCAGGGCGCGCGGGCGCAGGCTTAAAGGCACCTGCCCCATCCACGGCGCAAGGTGCGCCGTGGGTTTTTCGGGCGGATCAGACCGCCCGCTTCACCATCATCTGCTTGATCTCGGAAATCGCCTCTGCCGGGTTCAGACCCTTGGGGCAGGTGTTGGCGCAGTTCATGATCGTGTGGCAGCGATAGAGGCGGAACGGGTCTTCCAGATTGTCCAGCCGTTCGGCGGTCGCTTCGTCCCGGCTGTCCAGCAGCCAGCGGGCCGATTGCAGCAAGGCTGCGGGGCCGAGGAAGCGATCCGAATTCCACCAATAGCTCGGACATGCAGTGGAGCAGCAGGCGCACATGATGCACTCATACAGCCCGTCCAGCTTCGCCCGGTCTTGCGGGGTCTGCTTCCACTCGTGTTCCGGCGCGGGTGTTTTGGTTTGCAGGTAAGGCTGGATGGAGGCGTGCTGGGCGTAGAAATTGGTCAGATCCGGCACCAGATCCTTCACCACCGGCTGATGCGGCAGCGGGTAGATGCTGATCGCGCCCGACACATCTGAAATCGCCTTGGTGCAGGCCAGCGTGTTGCCGCCGGCAATGTTCATGGCGCAGGAGCCGCACACCCCTTCACGGCAAGAACGGCGAAAGGTCAGCGTGGGGTCGATCTCGTTTTTGATCTTCACCAGCGCGTCCAGCACCATCGGGCCGCAGTTTTCGAGATCGACGGTGTAAACGTCCATCGTCGGGTTGCCGCCCTTGTCTGGGTCGTAGCGGTAGACGCGGAATTCCTTGCTGCGCTTGGGCTTCTTGCCGTTGGCCGATTTGGGCGAGTCCCAAACCTTGCCTTTTTGGACGGTACTGTTCTTCGGCAGGGTAAACTGAGCCATTCATGTCCCCGATTTTGCTGGAATTGACATAGCAAAGCCGCGCGAAAGCGCAACCGCTCAGTCGGGGCCACGCGGTTCCACAAGGCGGATAGAGCGGCGTGGGGCGGCGAAGATGATGTTTTCGGCGGCAAACCGGGTGCGGATTTCGATCAAAACCGCGCTTTTGACGTTGGCGCCACCGGATTTGGGGTCGTCGATCCAGAATCGCAGATCAAGCTCCACCGCATCGGGCGCGAAGGCTTTTGCCAGGCAGATCGGCGCAGGCATTGTCAACACGCGCCATCTCCTTCGCCATATCCGACTCATAGGTGATGAACAGCGATCATTCGGAACGAGATGAGTGATGTTATCGCGCGTGCGCAAGACTTGAGCATAGAGGTGAATTCGTTAGTATACGAAGTGAAATTTTCTACTGCTATGCAACATCATACGCATTGAACTGAAGGGCAGGACCAAAGATGACACTCTCAACCTACCTTAGCGCACGCGAAATGCTTGTCGGCCTTAATGCAAAAGAAATTTCCGCGCGCGAACTTCTGGATGCGCATCTGGCACGCAACGATGCCTTGCATGGCAAATTGAACGCCATTGTGGATACCGATATTGCCCGCGCGCAAAAAGATGCTGCCGCAATTGATGATGCGCGCGCGAGGGGTGAAAACCTTGGTCCCCTTGCAGGGATTCCGATGACAATCAAGGATGGGCTGGATGTTGAAAACATGCCTGCTGTTGTCGGCAATCCCGCGCTGGTGGGACGGCCGAAAAATTGCCCCGACGCGCGGGTTGTTGGCCGTGCGCGAAAAGCGGGCGCGGTGATCTGGGGCAAGAGCAATGTGCCGCTGATGTTGGGCGATCTTCAGACCTTCAACGATGTCTACGGGACAACCAACAATCCTTATGATGTTACGCGCGTACCGGGCGGATCTTCCGGCGGTTCTGCGGCGGCACTGGCGGCTGGCATTACACCGTTGGAGATCGGCTCCGATATTGGCGGCTCGCTCAGGCACCCTGCGAATTTTTGCGGTGTTTGCTCACTCAAACCCACCTGGAATGCGTTGCCGCAGGAAGGTCATTATCCGCCGATGCCGGATGGGTGGTTTGAACCGGATTTGAATGTCGTTGGCCCCATGGCGCGCAATTCTGAAGATTTGCGTCTGCTTTATGGGGCGCTGCATGCAACACCGCCTGCTGAGCGTAGAGGGGTAAAAGGCGCAAAAATTGCGATATGGGATGAGGAGCCAAGTTTTCCCTTGAGCCACGACGTTCGCGATGCGACGCGGCGTGCCGCCGATCAATTGGCTGACAGCGGCGTCCGCGTCGAGCGGGCCAAGCCGGATATTGATGGCGATGAAATGATGGAAAATTATCTCGCCGTCATCTGCGCCGTGATGAGCGGCAGCCTGCCGGACGAAATTCTCGCAGGGATGGCAAGCTCCCGCGAGGATGATCTCAAAGCCATGGCGGCTGGCGCAGGTTGGGCATCAGCTGCAAATAACCGCCTTCGGACCACCGCGAGCTACCACGATGTGACACGCGCTTTGGCTGTTCGCCATAAAATGAAAACCAAACTCGCCGCGTTCTTTGCACAAGGCTTCGATGCGATTCTGATGCCGATTACCGCGACACCGCCCTTCGAACATACCCAATCGGTTGGGTTCATGGATCGCAAGATTGAGATTGAAGGGAAAACCTGGCCGTTCATGGCGATGGTGGACTGGATCACGCTGGCGACATTTCTTCATGCGCCGTCCATCGCGGTGCCCGCCGGAAAAACGTCTGACGGTTTGCCCGTCGGCGTTCAGCTTGTTGGACCATGGAATGGCGAAGATCGACTGTTCGATTATGGCTCTGCGCTGGAGGACATCAATGGAGGGTTTTCGCCGCCGTCGCTCTGATGAAGGCTTAATATCCCTCTGCGCCTAGATTTGCTCGAATAGCCAGTCGACCTGAATTTCGGCATCGCGCACGGTGCCAGTAACGACGAGTTGTTCGGCTTTGCGCACCTGGCCGGTGCCGAGATAGACGCTTTCCTCAACCGAAATCTGGCTGCTGGCGCGAAAACGCCAACCTTCCCCATTGGCCAGCTTGAGCAGAATGCCGCCGCCCTGCGAATGGGAAACGCGCACATCCGGATGAATGTGAAAGCGGATTGCGAATGGCAGACTACCGCGCCTGCCTTTTGCCACTGGGGTCAGCCGGTCGCGGCCTGTCAGCACCAGACCTTGCGGCGAGAGGGACAGCATTCGCTCAACCGCAAAACCAAATTGCGGCACATAGGCATCGTGGCTGCCGGTGACGGACCAGCCTTGCGGTGTCTGCATCCGGTTGGTGTCGATCTTTTGCGGGCCGCCCAACAGGCGCGGGCCGATCAGCCTGCGCGCGAGATCGGACTGGATGAGAAAGGCGGTCGAAAGATCGGCGAGCGTAATGGTGGAATGGGCGGCGGTTGCGCGCAGCAGATCACGCCACGCCTTTTGCGCGATCGCAGCCCCACAATTGACCACGATGCGCTGTGTGCCGGAGGACATTTCAAACGCCAGTGTCGAGGCATGGGCTGTGGAGGCAAACGCGCCGTCGGGTGCAGCCCCGCAATCCATCACGATATAGGTGTGGCCGCTGACAATGCGCTGAAAGCCGGAATGGGGTGCATGGGCATGGGGCTGGCCGCGCACTTCATCACGCGCGAGCAACGCGGAAATGGTGCGGGCATCGCCCTCCCCGCTGCCATGAAACAGTGCGAGCCCGCCATCGCCATGGCGGAAAAAGCGGATCATCGGCGCCATGCGATCATGGGCGCTGCGCAAGGCTTGCGGAATATCCCGCCGCGCGGCGGTGAGCGCATCCATCACCTGCGTCAGGTGGCGATAGCAATCGAGCAGGGTTTCGGGCGAGCGGCTGGCATGGCCGCCATCGGGGAAAATCTGTCGCGCGATTTCCGCTTCCAGCCGCGCCAGTGTTTGCTCAATCTGTTTGGGCTTGTCGGGCAGGCAGAGCGCGGTCAACGCAGCCACAGCCACCGCTTCAAAACGCGGCAAACCATCTGGCGCCTCGTTTGCGGTGCGCGCCAGAATGCGTCCCTGTTGGCGGATCGACGCGAACAGTTTTTTGCGAAAGGACGCATCGTGCTCGAACGCCGCGCGGCCATGGGCGAAAATGTTGAGCAGGCGGCGCGCGGTGATCTGCGGCAACCAATCAGGCTCGCAATAGCCGGGATTGCGCCGCAGCCATTGCACCATCAGATTTTTGGCAAGCGTGGTTGCTGCTTCGCCGCCCGCAAAAGCAAGTGGCGGCAAAAAGGCGAAGCTGCGCAGCGCCTCCGCCCATTCGGGCGATGGCGGCTCGTGCTCAAAAATACTGCCGTCGCGAATATCGACCACGCCGCCTTCAAAGCGGAAGCGCCCGCGTAACAGGGCTTCGGCATCTTCCAGCCTGCGCGGTGTCGGATCGAACGGGTGATAGAGCATCCGCTCCGGGGGCGGGCCGCCGCTGCACACAATCCAGCGATAGAGCACATTGCCCCGCACCAGTTCCCGCAACGGTTGCGCCAGACGCCAGATTTGCGCGCGCATCATTTCGCCGAGCAACGGTGCGGACAAACGCGGTGGGGGGCGTTTGCCTGTCATGGCCTATCCCCGCAATGCGGCGATGTTTGCGGCGTAGTTTCCGCCTTTGAACACGGCAGTCCCCGCCACCAGCACATCTGCCCCCGCCGCAATGGCGCGTTTGGCGGTTTCGGGCGTGATGCCGCCATCGACTTCCAGCAGAATATCGCGGCCCGATTGGGTGATCTTCTGCCGTGCGGCTTCAATCTTTTTGAGCTGGCTTTCGATGAAGCTCTGCCCGCCGAAACCCGGATTGACCGACATGATGAGAATGAGGTCTGCCAGATCCATCAGATTGTCCAACGCATCGACCGGCGTGCCGGGGTTCAGCACCACGCCCGCCTTTTTGCCAAACGAACGGATATGCTGGAGCGTGCGATGCACATGCGGCCCCGCTTCGGGATGCACGGTGATGATGTCGGCATCGGCATCGACAAACGCTTCGATGAAGGGATCGACCGGTGAGATCATCAAGTGCACATCGAATGTTTTGGGCGTGTGCGGGCGCAGCGCCTTCACCACCATGGGGCCGATGGTGATGTTGGGCACAAAGTGGCCATCCATCACATCTATGTGAATGAAATCGGCTCCGGCCTTGTCGATCGCCTCCACCTCGGCGCCGAGGCGGGCGAAATCGGCCGACAGAATGGACGCGGATATGCGGACCGGATGAACCATGTGGCAGATGTGCCGGATTCGGCGAGTGCCCGCAAGCAGCCTCGGTCTCGCGCACCCCTTTGGCGCTTCTGCGGGAATTTTTCGCGGCAAACCGGGATTTTACGCGGTTGACTGGGGCGCGACCGGGCCTACACTCCCGGCCAACTGATTTCCCGAAAAAGTGATGACCAACACACCCCAAAATCCCGCGCGTGAGCGCCCCCTTTCGCCCTTTGTCTCGATCTATCGCTGGCCAGTCACCATGGCCGCCTCGATCACCCACCGCATTACCGGCATCGGCATGGCGCTGGGGCTTGTTCTGGTTGCCTGGCTGCTGATCGCAGTCGCCACCGGGCCCGGCGCCTATGACAGCTTCACCAGCGCTGCGTCGTCCATTCTGGGGCGGCTTGTTCTGTTCGGTTTTGCCTGGGCGGTGGTGTTCCACTTCCTCAACGGCATCCGCCATCTGGTGTGGGATATGGGGCGCGGCTTCAAGGTGCCGACCGCGCTTGCCACCAGCTTTGTCATTTATGTGCTGTCTGTCGTCGGCGCGATTGCCATCTTCGCCCTCGCCTATTGCAAAGCGGGGCTGCTATGAGCGTGCGCACACCATTCTCCCGCGTTCA
>Ga0164241_10000552_pt1 | contig 65328 bp, 57 predicted proteins | sample OricomyardsoilBY_FD_108780 | JGI IMG/M metagenome (GOLD analysis project Ga0164241, IMG submission 108780) | Backyard soil microbial communities from Emeryville, California, USA - Original compost - Back yard soil (BY) | ecosystem: Environmental > Terrestrial > Soil > Unclassified | place: USA...
CATGTGGTACGGCAAGGCGCCCGGCGTCGACCGCCCCGGCGACGTCTTCAAGCACGCCAATTTCGCCGGGACCTTCCCGACCGGCGGCGTGCTGGCGGTGGCCGGCGACGACCACAGCTGCAAGAGCTCGACCCTGCCGTCGCAATCGGAATTCGCCTTCCAGGACTTCGAGATGCCGGTGCTGTCACCGGCCGACGTCCAGGAGGTGCTGGACTACGGCATCCTGGGCATCGCCATGTCGCGGTTCTCGGGTCTGTGGACGGGCATGATCGCCCTGGCCGACACCATGGACTCGGGCGTGACCATCGACGTGTCGCTGGGCCGCCATAACGCGGTGACCCCCGACTTCCCGTTCCCGCCTGGCGGCCTGGGCATCCGGCAGAAGGACCAGCCGATGGAGAAGGAGCGGCGCATGCGGCTCCACAAGCTCCCGGCGGCCCTGGCCTTCGCCCGCGCCAACAATATCGACCGCGTGGTGCTGGGCGCCTCGCACATCCGTGTCGGCAAGGCCCGTCTCGGCATCGTCTGCCAGGGCCAGGCCTACAAGGACGTGTTGGAAGCCTTCACGGCCATGGGCATGACCTTGCAGGAAGCCGCCGACCTGGGCGTCTCCATCTATAAGGTCGGCATGCCGTGGCCGCTGGAGCCGCTGGGCCTGCGCGCCTTCGCCGCCGGCCTCGAGACCCTGATGGTCATCGAGCACAAGCGCGGCCTGATCGAGCCCCAGGCTCGCGCCGCGCTTTATGATCTCCCCGCCCAGGCGCGTCCGCGCATCATCGGCAAGATCGACGAGCGCGGCGCGCCGTTGCTGTCGGAGCTGGGCGCCCTGTCGGTGGCCGAAATCGCCCTGGCCATCTACGACCGCCTGCCGGACGGTCCGCACATGGAGCGGGCCCGCGCCTATCTGGACCGCGTCTCGGCCGCCGGCGTCGCCGCTGTCAGCCTGGCCGCCGACCAGGCCCGCAAGCCGTTCTTCTGCTCGGGCTGCCCGCACAACACCTCGACCAAGCTGCCCGACGGCTCGCGCGCCCTGGCCGGCATCGGCTGCCACTACATGGCCGGGTTCAACGACCCGATGACCGACCTCAACACCCACATGGGCGGCGAGGGTCTGACCTGGGTCGGCGCGGCGCCGTTCACCAGCGAGAAGCACGTCTTCCAGAACCTGGGCGACGGCACCTACAACCACTCCGGCTCGCTGGCCATTCGTGGCGCGATCGCGGCCAAGACCAACATCACCTACAAGCTGCTTTATAACGACGCCGTCGCCATGACGGGCGGCCAGCGCGCCGAGAGCGGCTTCACCCCCGCCCAGATCACCCGCCAGCTGGCGGCCGAGGGTGTGACCAAGACCGTCATCGTCGTCGACGAGCTGGAGCGCTACCAGGGCGTCACCGACCTGGCCCCCGGCGTCGAGGTCTTCCCGCGCTCGGACCTGATGCGCGTGCAGGAGATGCTGCGCGAGACGCCCGGCACGACTGTGCTGCTCTACGACCAGACCTGCGCCACCGAAAAGCGCCGCCGTCGCAAGCGCGGCAGCATGCCCAAGGCCACCAAGCGCGTGTTCATCAACCCGCTGGTCTGCGAAGGCTGCGGCGACTGTTCGGTGAAGTCCAACTGCGTCTCGGTCGAGCCGCTGGCCACGGAGTTTGGCCGCAAGCGCAAGATCAACCAGTCGTCCTGTAACCAGGACTACTCGTGCGTTGAGGGCTATTGCCCCTCGTTCATCACCCTGGAAGGGGCCGAGAGCGCCCAGTCCAAGAAGACCCCCGCGGCCCTGACCGCCGAGTCGACGCCGCTGCCCGAGTTCGAGCCGCTGACCGGCGTGCGCAAGATCCTGTTCACGGGCGTCGGCGGCACCGGCGTCACCACCGTGGCCTCGATCCTGGCCATGGCCGCCCACATCGACGGCCGCGCCGGCAGTGTGGTGGACATGACGGGTCTGGCCCAAAAGGGCGGTTCGGTGTTCAGCCACGTCAAGATCGGCGAGACGGAAGAGACCATCGTCGGCGGCCGCGTGCCGGCCGCCAGCGCCGACGTGCTGATCGCCTGCGACCTGCTGGTCGCGGCCTCGCCCGAAGGCCTGTCGCTCTACGCCAAGGACCGCACGCGCGCCTTCGGCAACAGCGATTTTGCGCCGACGGCCGACTTCGTCACCAGCCGCGACGTCAAGTTCGACAGCAATGCCATGGCCCGCCGGGTGAAGGGCGCCACGCAGACCTTCGACGCCTGCCCGGCCCAGCGCCTGGCCGAGACCGAGTTCGGCGACGCCATCTACGCCAACATGATCATGGTCGGCTTCGCTTGGCAGCGCGGGGTGATCCCGGTCTCCAGCCGCGCCCTCTACCGCGCCATCAAGCTGAACGGCGTCGACGCCGAGGCCAACCTGCAGGCCTTCGAACTGGGCCGCCGCGTTGCCCACGATCCGAGCACGATCGCGGTCAAGGAAGACAAGACCCCGACGCCAGAGACCATCCCGCTGGACGAGCTTATCGCCCATCGCATCGGTGAGCTGACGGCCTACCAGAACGCCGCCTACGCCCAGCGCTACGCCGACAAGGTGGCCAAGGTCCGCGCGACTGAAGCCGCGCTCGGTGGTGAAGCGCTGACCCGCGCGGCGGCTGTGAACCTCTACAAGCTGATGGCCTACAAGGATGAGTACGAGGTCGCGCGCCTCTACACCGACGGCCGCTTCAAGGCCGAGCTGGCCGGGACCTTCAAGGGCGGCCAAGCCAAGGTCTGGCTCTCGCCGCCGCTGCTGGCCCCCAAGGGCCCGGACGGCAAGCCCAAGAAGATCGCCTTCGGCGGCTGGATGCTCGATCTCGCCTTCCCGATGATGGCCAAGATGAAGGGCCTGCGCGGCGGCGCCCTCGACCTCTTCGGCCACACCGAGGAACGCAAGATGGAGCGCGGCCTGATGGCGTCCTACGAGACGACCCTCGACCGCCTGGCCGCCGGCCTCTCCAAGGAGAGCCTGCCGCTGGCGGTGAAGATCGCCGAGATCCCGCAACAGATCCGCGGCTACGGCCACGTCAAGGACGCCTCGGTGGTCACCGCCAAGGCGGCCGAGGACAAGCTGTGGGCGCAGTGGGGCGCGGCTTAGGGCGTTTTTGCTTCTGGGGCGGCGGGGGCGGTGACCGCCTTCGCCGCCTTGGTCAGCATCGCCCAGTCATAGACGACCGCCACGGCAGCCGGCGCGACGGGCTCGTCGCTCCACAGCCGTTTGGGTGACTTCAGCTTCGGCAGGGTCTTGCTGACCGCGGCCAGGATGCGGGGGTTGTTCTCGCCGTCCATCTGGCAGTTCTCGAAACGGCCGGCGACGGTGAGCTGACAGAAGAGCGTCGACACCCCCGTCGTCTGCTGCGCCGCCAGGATGATCGGCGCGCTTTCGTCGAGGCTAAGGCCCTCCTGCCAATAGAATTCGCGGGCCTCGCAGATCGTGGTCTTGTCCGCGCCGAGCGGGCAGAGGATCCGCGTGGCGCCGGGCTTGTTCCCGGTCGCCGGCGTCACGGTGTAGGACACGCGACCCACGGCATAGGACATCGGCGGGGTCGGCTTGTCGGGCATGGCGAACACGATCGGCGTCCGCACCGTTCCGCCCTCCACCGGCTCGCCGTTCTTCGTCAGGGTCTTCAGCTTGAAGATCGACGCCACGCGCAACGCGGTCCTGCCGATCGGCCCGGGATCGGGCGACTCGATGACCACGCGGCAGGGCGACAGGCGGCCCCTGTCGGTGACCTGGCATTCCAGCAGCGCCCAGCCGGAGGTTTCCGCCGGGCCCATGGTGCGCTTGGCGATCTCCATCATCTGATCGGCCGAGGGCTGCTGTTCCCACTCGACATCCTTGAGCAGACGCTGGGGCGCCTGGGCATTCACCGCGCCAGCGAATGACAGCAGGGCGGTGGCGCCCAGGCCAAGAGGCAGCTTTCTCATGATCGGTCCTAGGGCTGCTGCGGCGCGGTCAAGGCGCTAGCCTCGACCGCGCGCTTCAGCGACGCCCAGTTGAACTGGACCAGCGCGAAGCCGCCCTCGGTCGTGGCCTTGTCGTCGGTCTGAGCCGGCGCGGTGAACAGCGGGATCAGCCCGGTCATCGCCGTGATCTGGCTGGGATCGGCCGGTCCGGTCAGCGTGCAGCCGGTCAGCTTCTGGGTCTCACCGATCGGGCAGAGCACGGTGGTGCTGGCCGGCGTGGCCGCCGCGCCGCGCACCAGGGCGGCGGTCTCGACGATGCGCGGCCGCGCGGCCCAGGTGAACTTGTGGACGCCGCAGGTCTGGGCGGGGGCGGCCTTGGTGGGGCAGGGCGCGGGGCCCTTGGCGGCCGGTGTCAGCATGACCGACGGATCGCCGGCCAGGGCGTCGAACGGCGGCACGGGCGCGCCCGTCGGGGTCAGCAGCACGATCGGGATGGCCACCACCCCGCCTGCCAGCTCGGCCGGATCGTTCTTCTTCGGATCCAGCTTGAATTTCGAGGTCAGCTTCAGCGCGGCGGCGCCGAACCCGTAGTCCGCCGGGGCCTCGCCCAGCAGCCGGCAGTCCTTGAGGTCGCCGCTCGCCTGGCTCTGGCACTCGACGATCGCCCAGCCGGCCTTCTCCTCGCGCTGGGCTTTCTGGGGGTAGATCGCGGCGATGTCGGCGCCGCTGGGTTTCATCCGCCAGACCAGATTGCCCTTCGGGTCGCTGGGAAGCGGATGCAGCGCCTGCGCGTTCGCCACGCCGCCGAGCAAGGCCGTCGCGACGGCGATCAAAACCGAGGATTTCATGACTTCGACACGCCCCCGCGACTCTCAATCTCAGGGTGAGCAGCCGCGCGCGCTTTTGGCAAGCCGTCTGGCGCGACGGGCGGTTCGTGCTAGGTTCCTCGCCATGGACAAGCCGCCGATCCCCGTGACCGTGACCCTCACCGCCGAGGACGCCGCCGACCTGCAGGCGCGGGTCGAGCGGGGCGAGTTCGCGTCCCTTGACGAAGGCGTCGCCGCCGAACTGGCGGAACTGAACTACCGCCGCGCGGCCGAGATCGTCGGCGGTCCGGACAAGCTCGAGGCCCTGCTGGACAAGCTCGAAGTCGTCGAGACGCAAGACCCCGCCGACTGGGTCGGCGGCAAGCGCTCGCTGTCCGACATGCTGGCGGACCTGAAGGCGCGGTCATGAACAAGCCTGTCCGGACAGCTTCCGTCGTTTCGGTGAACCTTCCGGCCGGTGCGGTCGAGGAACTGAACGCGCGTGTCGTGTCCGGGGAGTTCGCAACGCTTGATGAGGCCGTGACAGCAGCGCTCCTGGAGTTGGAGCACTACCGCGCCGTTGAACTGGTCGGCGGAGGTGCTGCGTTCAGGGCGTTGGCCGAAGAGGTCAATACAGGTTCAGGCGTTGGCGAGGTCGACGCCTTCGAGTTCCTGCACGCGTTGGTCGCCAAGTACGAGCACATGGCCAACGCGCAGGGCCCCAAGGCTTGAGGCCAGTTCGCCTGAGCGCCTTGGCCGTGAAGGACATCCAGCAGATCGGCGAAGATATCGCGGCCGACAAACCCTTGGCCGCGGCGGCTTTCGGCCGTCAGCTCCTCCAGCGATGCCAAAGCCTGGCGAACGCGCCTGAAGGTTACGGGCTGAAGCCTGAATTCGGCCTGGACGTACGGGGCGTGACGGTTCCGCCCTACATCATCCTCTACCGCATCCGTGAGCGGGACGTGCTTGTCCTCAGCGTCCGGCATGGCGCGAGAAAATCGGTGGCGTTCAAATGACCGAGTTCGATTTCGACGCCGTGGTCGTCGGCGCGGGCGCCGTGGGGCTGGCCTGCGGCTATGCGCTGGCCAAGCGGGGCTTGAGCGTCGTCGTACTGGAGGCCGAGGGGCACATCGGCCAGGGCGTGTCGTCGCGCAATTCCGAGGTCATCCACGGCGGGCTCTACTATCCGACCGGGTCGCTGAAGGCGAAGCTGTGCGTGCAGGGGCGGCGGCGGCTGTATCCGTTCCTCGACGCGCACGGCGTCCCCTACAAGCGTTGCGGCAAGCTGGTGGTGGCGACGTCGCAGGACGAGATCGCCCGCCTCGACGACATCTGGGACCAGGCGCTGGCCAACGATGTCGAGGGCATGGAGCGGCTGACCGGCGAGCAGGCGCGGGCGATGGAGCCCGGTCTCAACGCCCACGCGGCGCTGCTGTCGCCGGAGAGCGGCGTGTTCGCCAGCCACGACTACATGCTGGCCCTGCACGGCGAGATCGAGGCGGCCGGCGGGGCGGTGGTGCTGTCGACGCCGTTCGAGGGGGCGGAGGCGGTGTCGGGCGGCGGCTTCACGGTGCGCGCGGGCGGGGCGGATCCGACGAGTCTGACCTGCCGCCTGCTGGTTACCTCACCGGGTCTGTCGTCGCAGGACGTCGCCGGCCGCATCGAGGGCTATCCCGCCGACCACATCCCTAAGGCCCACTACGGCAAGGGCGTCTATTTCCGGCTGACCGGCAAGGCGCCGTTCCAGAGGCTGGTCTATCCGCCGCCGATCCATGGGGCGCTGGGCACCCACTACCGCAACGACATGGGCGGCCAGGCGGTGTTCGGGCCGGACCTGGAATACGTCTCCGCGCCGGACTACGCGATCGACCCGACCAAGGCCGACGAGTTCGCGGGCTATATCCGCAAGTTCTGGCCGGGCCTGCCCGAGGGCGCGCTGCAGCCCGACTATGCCGGCGTGCGGCCCAAGATCCATGGCCCCGACGAACCGCAGCCGGACTTCCAGCTGCGCGGGGCCGAGGACCATGGCTTCGAAGGCCTGATGGCCCTGTTCGGCATCGAGAGCCCGGGCCTGACCAGCTCGCTGGCGATCGGTGAAGAGGTCGCCGCGCGGCTGCTCGGGGAGCCCGCCGCCTAGCTTCGCGTTGACACCGGATCGGCCCGCGCCGATGGTCCGCCGCGCTCGTATCGCTGCCCCTGGAGTTCGCCTTGACCAACCTGCTGCACGCCATGCTGGGCAAGGGGCTGGGCGGCCTGGAGCAGGTGTTCCTCGACTACCAGCCGATCCTCGAAGCCTGGGCCGCCAAGCGCGGCGGCCGCTGCGTCGGCGTGGTGCGCAAGGGCGGCAAGATGGAGGCGGCGCAGGCCAGCCGGACCCCGCCGCTGACCGCCATGCCGGCCTTCACCGACTGGGATCCGCTCACGCTCAGTGCGGCCCGCGCGCTGGTCCGTTCGGCCAAGCCGGCGATCATCCTCAGCCACGGCCAGCGCCCGGCGCGGCTGTTCGCCAAGGCTGCTCCGGCCGACGTCATCCAGGCCGTCTGCGTGCACAAGCCCAGCTTCGATGTGACACCCGGGACCCACTATCTCTGCGTCGGCCAGCACCTAGCCAACCTGGCCCTGGAGCGCGGCGCGCCGGCCGATCACGTCCACGTCGTCCAGAACGCGGTGAAACCGCCCAAGGTCCAGGCCAGCCCCTTCGCCCAAGAGGGCAAGCCGGTGAAGATCGTCGCCGCCGGCCGGTTGCATTCGAAGAAGGGCTTCGACGTCCTGATCCGCGCGGTCGGCAAGCTGCGGTCCTGGGACTTCGACGTCACCTGCGAGATCGCCGGCGAGGGTGACGAGCGCGCCGACTTGGAGGCGCTGATCAAGGAGCTGGACCTCGACCCCTGCGTGAAGCTCGTCGGTTGGAAAGATGATGTCGCCGCGTTCCTGGCGACCGGCGACCTCTTCGCCTTCCCGTCGCATCAGGAGGGCTTCCCGTTGACCCTGCTGGAGGCGATGGCTGTCGGCCTGCCCGTGGTGGCCACCGAGATCGACGGGCCGGTCGAGATCCTCAAGGAAGGCGTCACCGGTCGCCTAGTGCCCGACGACGATCCCGACCGCCTGGGCGAGGCCCTGGGCGAACTGATCAGCGACCGCGACACCGCCAAGCGCCTGGGCGTGGCGGCGCGCGCGCTGGTGCTGAGCGAATACGGCCCCGACGAACTGGCGCGGCGCTTGGAAGCAGCGCTAGACGGAATGCTTTCGCGGGCTTGATGCGAAGCGGACTCGGGAGTATGACCCCCGTCCGTCCTGGCGATGGCTGGGTAGCTCAGATGGTTAGAGCGGTGGATTCATAACCCACAGGTCGGCGGTTCGATCCCGCCCCCCGCCACCAGGACGGAATACTTTCTTCCCAAAATTCAAAGTCTTACAAGCTAGGCGCCGACGGCCTTCTTGAGGATTTCGTTCGCCCGGCTCTGCCAGCCGGGGCCGCCTTCACGCAGCTTTTCGAGCACGTCCTGGTCCAGCCGCAGGGTGACCTGCTTCTTGGGGCTCTCGGATTTCGGACGGCCGGGGCGCATGTACGTGCCATTGGCGGGCCTGATCACTTTCCCGCCGATACTGAACTGCGCCCGTTCGAAATGATCCTCGGTCCACTCCGGTGCATCATCCGGGTCGACCCACGAGTCCTCTGAATCTGTCTTGTTCTCGGGCATTGCATTTTCTCATCGAGATGATGCGGCGGGTTTCGCCACGGGGCGTCCAAACAATCAGGACCATTCGTTCGTCGAGGAAGCCAACGGTGAAGAAGCGTTCCTCGCCATAATCCGCCCGGTCGTCGGGCAGGGTGAACTCCGCGCCCTCGAACAGCTTCACCGCGTCGGTGAAATCCAGACCGCGCTGATCGAGCGTTTTTCGGCGTTTCTCCTCGTCGAACTCGATGTCCATGTCGGAAGCGCTCCTCCGACATAGCTATCTCATAGATTGCATAAATATATAAACTCTCGTTTTCGAATTTCTGTAGCTACAAAAATACTCCCTCTGGCGCGGGTTGGCAACGCCGCCGCCCATGGCCCGTTCTCGCCCCATGGTTCGCGCGCTCAAGGTCTTCACGTGGTCGGATGGCTTCCATCGCTACACGGTGACGGGGACGTCGCGGGCTAAGGCGTTGGCGGCTTGGGAGACGGATCGGGATCTGTTCAAGGAAGGCGTGGCCGAGGAGGCGCCTGATGCGCCAGACGCCAAGGCGGCGCTGGCAGCGCCGGGGGCGGTGATCCGGCGGGCCGAGGGCGGGTTGAAGTCGGCGGTGGAGAAGTTGCCGAAGCCCAAGCCCAATCAAGCCGAGGCCAAGCGCAAGCAGGCCCTCGCCGAGGCCGAGGCGGCGCTTAGAACTGCCGAGACAGAGCAGCGTGACGCCGAGGCCAAGCTGGAACGCCGTCGTCGCGACCTCGACGCCGAAGCCGCCGCGCTCAGCGGCTCCTGGGCGAAGCGGCGAGCGGCTCTGGAGAAGACGATCGCGCGTCTGCGACGGTGAGCGTCGCATTTCCGCGCAGGCCCTGGCCGTTCAGGTAATCCAGCAGCGCCGCCGGATGGTCGGTCTGGACGACGCTGACGCCCTCGGCGATCAGGCCGCCCCAGGCCTTGCCGGGATTGCTCAGCGCGTGGCTGTCGCCCGCCGCGTCGTGCAGCCCCTTGAGGCCCTTGCCGTTCAGGCTGTTGGTCCAGACGCGGACATGGGCGGCGCGGGCGGCGTCGCGTACGGCGGTGAAACCGTCCTTCTTCAGGGCGTCCAGTTCGATGGCGGGGATCGTCCGCGCGCCCGAGGCCTGGGCGGTGGTGATCGCGGCCAGCTGGTCGGCGGGCTTGCTGCCGACGATCGGCATGAAGGCCAGGTTCTTGTAGAGCGGCTGGTCGGCGATCGGCGCGTCGCCCAGATCGGCCCGGGCCTTGAACAGCACCCAGTCGTCGGCGCCGACGTCGTGGACAACGCGGGCGACCTGGGCTGACAGCGGCCCTTCCTTGACGTCGAGATTGACCAGGATGCGGCCGTGCGCGGCCTTGAGGAAGGCGCAGAGGGTTGGCGGCGAGGCGTCGGTGGCCTGACCGTCGGCCTTCAGGCGCAGGGCCTGGAGCTCGCCCAGGGTCAGGTCCGAGACCTTGCCCTTGCCGGTCGTGGTGCGATCGACCTTGGCGTCGTGCATGACGACCAGGGCGCCGTCCTGGGTGCGGCGCACGTCGATCTCGACGACGTCGACGCCCAGGGCGATGCAGCGCTCCAGGGCGGCGATGGAATTTTCGGGAAGGGCGGTCTCCAGACCGCGCGAGGGGGCGGGCGCATGGCAGGCGCGGTGGGCCACCACCATGACGCCGTCAGCCGGATCGTAGAGTCGCTCCCGAAGGTCGGCGGCATGAGCCGAACCGGCCAGAACCGCCAGAGACAGCGCAAACGCGTACGTGGGAAGTCGCATGATCCAATCCCCCGAGCCGAGTGCTGCATCGCTGATTCACGCAACAGGCGTGCGGCAGTTCGGACTCAATGGGATGACGTCGCGGGGCGGCTCCGGCCCCACGCTTTAGGGTGCGACAACTTGTCCGGGGCGGGCGGGCTTAAACCTTGCGGAAACCGCGCAGGACGTTGGCCTCGGTGCTCAGCTGCAGCTTGGCGTAGTCGATACGCGGCGTGTCCGAGAAGATCAGGTAGTAGTACTTCATCTGCTCGGACCACCAGTAGCCGGGGCAGTTGTCGCCCTGGGTCATCGGCTTGGTGGTGATGTCCTTCAGCGCCGTGTAGCCGTACTGCGCCTTGCTGGTGGCCTTCATCTCCCGATAGTGGATCGCCGTCAGCGCGCGATAGCGGTCGTTGCGGTCCAGCAGCCACAGGTTCAGGCAGGCGTCGGCATATTCGGGACGCAGGCCGGTGGCCTTGCGGCGCGGCTGGCGGGTGGCGACGTCGATCGACTCCGGGACGACGCCGAACGTCGCCTGCATCTCGGTGAACGAGGCCAGGTAATCGTCGCCTTCCTTCTTGAAGCCGACCTGGGCCAGCAGGCCGGCATAGTAGGCGGCCAGCTCGCTCTGGGACGTGTTGAGCACCGCGCCGGTCTCGTAGTCGACCATCGGGAACCATAGGCGGCCATCATAGCGCTTGGCCTGGTGGGCCAGCTGGGCGGCGGTGCACTCCTGCGCCCAGCGCTTGCAGTCCTCGTCGCCGAACAGCTCCCAGGCGTCCCAGAGGTATTCGTAGAAGCTGTCGGCATAGATATCGATGCTGGCGGCGCGGCTGGTCCATTCGCCGGTGCGGGCGTCGATATTGGCGGCCATCAGGCCGATCTTCGAGCGCTTGTCGAGCGCGTGCTTCATCGCCTTCTTGGCGACGTTGAAGTAGCGCTTGTCGCCGGTCAGCTGGCTCAGCACGCCGAACTCGGTGATGTAGGTGCCGATCTCGGCCAGGTTGGTCTCGGGGTCGCGGACCGCGCCGGTCTTCAGGTTCACATAGCGCCAGGGCAGGCCGTAGGGCGAGGCGTCGAAGGCCTTCAGCAGGCGGTCGGCCAGGTCCTTGGCCTTGGCCAGCAGCACCGGATCGCCGCAGGCCAGGTGGGCCGAGATCAGGCCGCCGACCAGGCGGATATTGGTTTCGAAGACCTGGGCCTCGCCATTGATGTCGAAGCTGAGCGAGGTCTTCACCCAGTCGACGCCGGCCTGGAACTCGGCGTCCAGGCCCATGATCCACAGGGTGTCCAGCGCCTCGACCAGCGATAGGCCCAGATCATTGCCCTCGATGAAGAAGCTGCTGGCCGTGCCGCTGACGGGATTGATCTCGTCCTTGCCCCAGGCCTTGGCGACATAGCCCTGCCAGGCCCACTGGAATTCCTTGCGGACATCGGCGGCCAGCGCCTTCCAGTCTTCCTTCGGCGCCCCCTTCTTGCCTTGGGGGACGGCTGCGGCGGCCAGGCTGGGCGCGAGGCCGGCGGCGGCGAGGGTGGCGAAGGCGGTGCGGCGGGTGAGTCGGGCGAGCGTCATGGCGCCAGCCTACCGGCGGTCGAGAATTTCAGCGAGAGGGGAGGGAGAGAGCCGGCCGGGATCACGACATCCCGGCCGGCGAAGCGTCCTGCGTGTGGGATCCGCGAGAGACTTCTCAAGAACAATGACGTCGCCGTCGGCGGGCGCCCGCCATAAGCTTGACTAGGCGCGCGCGGTTTCCTCGGGCAGGCGGGCGCGCAGGATGCAGCTCAGGCCTTCGGGGCGGTAGTCCATGGCCGCCGCGCCCTTCAGTTCGCCGCCCAGGCTGCGCTCGATCAGGCGCGAACCGAAGCCCCGGTGGGTGGGCGCGGTCACGGGTGGGCCGCCGGTCTCGGTCCAGGCGACCTCCAGGGCGCGGTCGGCGGGGGCGTAGGTCCAGGACAGCGCCACGCGGCCCTCGGCGTTCGATAGCGCCCCGTACTTCAGCGCGTTGGTGGCCATCTCATGCAGGATCAGGGCCATGGTCAGGGCCCCGCCCGGCTGCAGGCGCACGGCCGGGCCGTTGATGGTGAAGCGCGCGCCGGCCTGGTCGAAGGGGCGCAGGGCGCGCTCGACCACCTCTTGCAGCTCGGCGCCGTGCCAGCTCTCGCGGGTCAGGATGTCGTGCACGCCCGACAGGCCCAGCAGGCGCGCCTCGAACTTCTCGAAGGCCACGACCGGGTCGGGCTCGTTGCGCAGGGTCTGGGCGGCCATCGACTGGACGGTGGCCAGGGTGTTCTTCACCCGGTGGTTCAGCTCGTTGATCAGCAGGCGCAGCTGGCTCTGGTGGTGGGCCTGGGCGTCCTCGGCCTCCTTGCGGGCGCTGATGTCGGTGATGATCGCGAGGATATGGGCCGGCGCGTCCTCGACGCGGACCATCGAGGCGGTCAGGTGGATCCACAGGTCGCCATTGCCGACCATGAACCGCCGCTCGGCCGAGCAGGTCTCGATCTCGCCGGTCAGCAGGGCCTCGCTGGACAGCAGGGTCTGGTCCAGGAAATCCGGATGCACCAGGCTCTGCAACGACACGCCGAGCAGGGCTTCGCGGTCGCGCTGCAGCAGGGCGCAGAAGCTGTCGTTGGCCTCCAGGATCTCGCCGATGGGGGTCAGGCGCGCCACGCCCATGGCGGCCTGGTCGAACACGGCGCGATAGCGGGCCTCGGCGGCCTCCAGCTTCAGCCGCGCCTCGATATTGGCGGTGACCACCTCGGTGTAGAGGACAAGCCCGCCGACCTCCCCGCTGTCCTGGCGCCAGGGAGCCATCGACCAGCGGATCCACTCGGTGCGGCCGTCGCGGTCGATATAGGGGTCGCCCTCGTGGCGCAGCTCGACGCCCTCGGCGATGACCCGGGCGTGCAGGATGCGCCACTTCTCGGGGATCTCGGGGAAGACCTCGTAGTGCTTGCGGCCGATCAGCGGCATGTCCGGCGGCAGGTGCTGGTCGGTCAGGTACTGCCGCGAGGCGGCCAGGTAGCGCATCTCGCTGTCGAAGATTGCGATGCCCAACGGGGCATGCTTCAGCGCCGTGGTGACGCTGGGCGACCCAGACAGAGGCGGCGCTTCGTTGATCATCGTTCCGTATGGTAGCGGTCGCGGTCGGGCGGTGGGCTGAAATTCCCGTGACAGCCTGTCGGACGAATCGCCGCACCCCTGTCGCACCTAGCTAGCGACCGGAAACACCCGTGTCTGCTTGACCACGCCATAGGCGAAGCTGGTGTCGATCGAGGCGATGCCGGGGATGGCGTGCAGCTTGCGCCGCATGAAGTCCTCGTAGCTCTCCAGGCTGTCGATGATCACCCGCAGCAGATAGTCGTCGCTGCCGGCCAGCAGGAAGCAGTCCTGGATCTGGTCGATCCGCTGCACCTGGGCCTCGAAGCCGGTGATCAGGTCCTGACTGGGACTGTTCAGGCGCACGCGCACGAAGACGGTGATCGGCAGGCCATAGGCCTTCTGGTCGACGAGGGCGGTGTAGCCGGTGATCACCCCGGCGGCCTCCAGGTTACGCACCCGGCGCAGGCAGGGGGAGGGCGACAGGTTCACCCGCTCGGCCAGGTCCTGGTTGGTCAGGCGGCCGTCCTTCTGCAGCTCGCGGATGATCTGGCGGTCCTTGGTGTCCACGTGCGGCCTCTTGAGCAGAATCTGCCAAAATAGAAGCTCATGGTGGCAGACTTCGCAATCTATGCCACCCAGCTCCGCGCCACTCTCACCCCAACAGGGAGTGAGACATGCGTAACGACCAGGGCGGTTTCTCCACGCGGGCCATCCATGCGGGCTACGATCCCGCCGACGAGCACGGGGCGCTGACGCCGCCGGTGCACCTGACCTCGACCTTCGCCTTCGAGAGCGCCGAGGCCGGCGGCGAGATGTTCGCCGGCACGCGGGAGGGGCACTTCTATTCGCGGGTCTCGAACCCAACGACCGACCTGCTGGAGCGCCGCCTGGCCAGCCTGGAGGGCGGCGAGGCCGCCGTCGCCACGGCTTCAGGCATGGGCGCGATCACCGCCACCCTGTGGAGCTTCCTGCGGGCGGGCGACGAGGTGATCACCGACCAGACGCTGTACGGCTGCACCTATGTCTTCCTGCGCGACGGCCTGACCCGGTTCGGGGTTAGCGTGAAGACGGTCGACATGACCGATCCCGCCGCGCTCGCGGCGGCGATCTCGGCCAGGACCCGGATCGTCTATTTCGAGACCCCGGCCAATCCGAACATGCGCCTGGTCGACATCGCCGCGATCAGCGCGATCGCCCATGCGGCCGGGGCCAAGGTGGTGGTCGACAACACCTACGCCACGCCGGTCCTGACCCGACCGCTGAGCCTGGGCGCCGACATCGTCGTCCACTCGGCGACCAAGTATCTGGGCGGCCATGGCGACCTGGTCGGCGGCATCGCGGTCGGCGGCGTCGAGGACATGGCCCGCGTGCGGCTGGTCGGCGTCAAGGACATGACCGGCGCGGTGATGTCGCCGTTCACCGCCTTCCTGGTCATGCGGGGGCTGAAGACCTTGCCGCTGCGCATGGCTCGCCATGGCCAGAGCGCGGAGGCCGTGGCGCGCTGGCTGGAGGCCCATCCGGCCGTGGCGTGGGTGTCCTATCCGGGCTTGCTGAGCTTCCCGCAGCGGGCCTTGGCCGAGCGGCAGATGGCCGGCGGCGGCGGGATGATCGCCTTTGAACTGAAGGGCGGCCACGCGGCGGGGGTCTCGATGATGAACCGCCTGACCTTGATCCGTAGGGCGGTGTCGCTGGGGGATGCGGAGACGTTGATCCAGCATCCGGCGAGCATGACCCACTCGCCGTATTCCGTGGAGGAGCGGGCGGCGGCGGGGATCGGGGAAGGGCTGGTGCGGCTGTCGGTGGGGCTGGAGGACGTGGCGGATATTCTGGGGGATCTGGAGGGGGCGCTGGCGGCGGAGCGGGTGGAGGCGCTGGCTTAGACTGGATCATCTCTCCTCCCCCTTTGGGGGAGGGGGACCGCCGAACGGCGGTGGAGGGGCCAGCGCCGGCTTAGGCCGTACAAGCCCCCTCCGTCTCGCCGCACTTCGCGGCGATCCACCTCCCCCAGACGGGGGAGGAGAGAGACTTGCGCCGCCCCTCAGCCCTCAGCAGTCCAGGAACTTCACCTCGTCCGCCGTGTACTTCATGTCGCTGGCGCTAAAGAGCCCCGACAGCCCCAGCAGCGTGCACCGGCCCCGCGTCAGGTACACCGGGATGTCCTTCAGGTACCCGCTCATCCGGCCCTTGTCCTGGAACCGCCGCGCGAAGGCCTCGGTGTCCAGCAGGCCGTCGATGCGCTCCATCAGCGGGCTGTTGATGTAGACCCCGCCGCGGGCGGCGAACATCAGGGCCGCGTCGCCGGCGAAGGCGCCCAGCAGGGCGCTGAAGATCGACAGGGCTTCACGGGCCCGCGGGTCGCCGTCGCGGACGCGCGACAGGATCAGGTCGTCGCTGCCGCTGCCGCCCAACGCGGCGTGGATGTCCACGAGGCCCGGCTGCGACAGGAAATGCTCGGCCGAGACGCGGCCGTGCTTGGCTTGCAGGGCCTCGAACACCGCGATCTCGCGCGGCTCGGCGGGGGTGAAGTCGGCGTGGCCGCCTTCGCTGACCACTGGCGTCCAGCCGTCGATGCGGTGCGGGGCCAGGGCGGCGATGCCCAGGCCCAGATTGGGGCCGATCACGGCGATCTGGGCGTTGCGGGCCGGCTTGCCGTCGCGGATCAGGGTCATGGCCGAAGGCGACAGGCGCGGCGCGCCGAGCGCACAGGCGGCGAAGTCGTTGAGCAGGGCCACGCGCGGGGTCTTCAGCACCGCCCGCAGCCAGGACTGGGTGACGACGAAGTCGCCGGCGGTCAGGGCGATCGCGCCGTCGATCTCCGGACCTGCGCCGCAGACGGCCGCGCCGACCAGATCGCCCTGTCCGGCCAGGGCCGCGGTCAGGTGCTGTTCCAGCTCGCGCAGCGAGGCGCAGGGCAGTTCGCGGTGGTCGCGGGGCGGATCGCCGGGGCGGACCACGGCCAAAGCCAGGTCGCGGCCGTTCACATCGGCCAGAAGCACCGATCCCTTCGCCATGTGGTCGTTTCCTCTCGCGCCGGTTTTTGTCCGTGCGCCACGCTTTTTTGGACCGGTAACACTGTTCGGTAAATCGGGCCTATCGTCGCGGGGTTGTAAAATGACAAGGTTGTCATTGATCGCACGCCCAGCGGGCGGACCCGGATCGGGGGAGAAACCCCGTTAACCTTCACTACAAAAATCCTAAATTTAGACGGCCGATTAACCGCGCCGTGCGTTTATCCCCGCATGGCGAAGTACGCGTCAGGCGGCGATCAAGATCGACGGACAGCCGTCCGTATCCAAACTCAGAGGTCCGGCAAGATCCTGTGCGGCGCCTTCGCATGGGATTGCGTGATCCGTGACCTGTCCAGCAGCGGCGCGCGCATCCAGATGCTGTCCAGCGCCGCGCCGCCCGGGAAGGTGCAGCTGGTCGACCTGGTCGCGGGCCTGGCCCACGACGTCACCGTGGCCTGGCAGCGCGATCGCGAGGTCGGCATGCGCATCGTCCGGACCTACGACCTTCGCGGCCTGACCCCCGCCGTCGCCGGCGCCGCCAAGCGCATCTGGCTGGCCGCGCAGTCCAGCGTCTCCACCGGCTGAAGTCGGCTCCAGACATGAAAAAAGACCCCGGCCCGCCAGCCGAGGTCTTCTCGTTTTCGTTCGAGGTCGGCGCGCTTGAGCGGAGCGCGCCTGGTCTCAAGCGTAGGTCTCAGGCGTTTTCGCGGGCAGCTTCGTCGGCCATCGCACGCACCAGGTCCAGGACCTGGCGACGGACGCGGCCACGGCCGATGCGCGGGAACACCTCGGCCAGTTCCAGACCTTCCGGCGTGGTCAGGAATTCCTGGACCACCTTCTCGGCATGCTGGGCGGCGTCGTCCACTTCCGCGCCGCTCATCGGGTCAGCCAGGCCGTCGAAGAAGAACGACACCGGGACCTGCAAGGTCTTCGCAATCTCATAAAGCTTACTCGCGCTGACGCGATTGGCGCCCCGCTCGTATTTCTGCACTTGCTGGAAGGTCAGCCCCAGGCTGTCGGCCAGTTGTTCTTGGCTGACACCAAGCAACTTGCGGCGCATGCGGACGCGACCGCCCACATGCAAGTCGACTGGGTTGGGGCGTCGGCCTTCGGTTTCTTCGCTCATCTGTATTGCGCCTCCAACGGTTGTTCGTGGAAAATGACACGACCGTGACGTCGGTGGAAGCTGGGGCGTCCAATGCGCGGCGTTACGTCGCGATGGTTTAGCTGGCCTCCCCGATCCGAGGAGACTAGTCGCCGAATAGGCGATTCGCCGCCAACCGAAGGGTGAACCGCTGACGTCCAGCGCGAGTAAACCAAAGTCAGTGTGCGACCCGCTCCCTAAAGGAACGGGCCGCACGCCGCAAACCCTTATGCGTTAAGGGGCGACGGACCGCCGCGACCGGTCCAGATGCGTCGCGCCTCACCGCTGTTATCGTGCAGGCGGAAAAGGGTTTCCGCCGCCAGGGTCTCGTCGCGTTCGACGCCGGCGGTCAGCTGCGGCGTCATGGCGCGGGTCACCTGGCGCTGCACGGCGGCCAGGTCGCCGAACGCGATCATGTCCATGGAGTCGATTTCGTAGCCGATCGGCGACTCGCGGCCGATCGCCTCCAGCACCCGGTCCAGCAGCTCCTGCGAGACCGCGATCTCCGAGCCGGCCACGACGCCGTACTCGTAGGGACGCGGGATGCCGACCAGGCGGGTGTCGATCGGCGAGTTGAGGATGCCGGGATACAGCTGCATGTCGATCATGCCGACGAAGCGGGTCACGTCGTGGCGCAGGGCCAGTTCGAAGGCGGCGGCCCAGCACTCGAAGACCCGCTCGCCACGGCCCGGGCCCTTGCGCTTGCGATAGGCCTCGGTGGTGAACAGGCGCGTGGCTTCCCAGACGTCGGCGCCCTTCTTGGGCGTTTCGCCGGGCGCGATCAGATGCGCGAACTTGTCGGCCAGCATGCAGCGGTCGTCGGTGGGCCGCAGGCGCAGGCCGACCTCCAGCTCCAGGGCGTCGTTGAAGCCCAGCAGGTAGATGGCGCGGTGATCGTCGTAGTCGTCGATCTCGCCGCCATCCAGCACGACCAGGTCGACCCAGCCGTTCTTCTCGACGCACTGGCGCCGGCGCTCCTCGTGCATGGCCCAGAGCTGCGGGCCGTACAGGTGTCGGTTCTCGGATGTGATGATGTGGATCATAGGCCGGCCCCCAAAGCTGGCGAAAACAGGACGGCCTGCATTAGGGGGCATGATCCGACAAACGGACGATAGGCCAAACGGCCTAGCCCTTGCGCGCGGAGGGTGCTTGCGCGGGGGGCGGGGGTCTGGGTGACGTAAGGAAAACCCTCTCCTTTAGGGAGAGGGAGCCGCTACAGCTTCTTCAGCAGCCCCAGCTCGCCGGCCTTCAGCACGGCCTCTTGCCGCTTCACCACGCCCAGGCGCTTCTTGGCGGCTTCGATGTGGTGGTGGACCGTGCGGGGGGAGAGTTCCAGGATCGCGCCGATCTCCCAGTCGGTCTTGCCGCGGCTGGCCCAGTACAGGCACTGGGCCTGGCGCTCGGAGATGATCCCATAGTCGGGATTGTCGTCCTGCATTTCCCAGTGCTTGAGCATGATCGTGCCGAACACCGTGGCCAGGCTGTCGATGACGGCGCGCGAGGTCGGGTCGGTGTCGGGGGCTTCGGTCGACATGCGGATCAGCACTTCCTGGCCAGCGGGGCCGAAGACGCGCACGACGTAGCCGTCGTTCATGCCCTGCTCCGAGGCCTCGCCCCACATCGACTGGGCGCGGCCGTCGCCCAGCGGCTTGGCGTCGGTCCAGGCGAACGAGCGGGGCGATTTCAGCAGCAGCTTCACGCACGGATCGTGGACGACGTAGCGTTCGCTCCAGTAGCGCTGGTCCCAGGCGTCGAAGTCGCGGCGGCTCAGCGTCGGCGGCTCCTTGCCGTAGTGCTCGGCATTGACCAGCGTGGCGCAGAACTTGTCGTAGCCGAAGGCCCCGATCGCCTGGGCGAAGTGGGTCTCCACCTCGTGGGCCGAGCCCAGGTGGGGCGCTTGGCTGAGGAACGCCCAGGCCTGTTTTTCCGCCGTATTCAGCACGCACGCTGCTCCGTACTCACGCGAGAGTTCAGGCTAGGCTGGGATGCGCGTCGGCTACAAGCGCGTGCTATCCAGGGTAGCGCCCGTGTGCGGTGTCGAATTGTCGCGGGTGGTGAAGGGGCCTTAGGCGGCCGCTTCCTCGCCTTCGTCCTCGTCGTCGCCGAGCAGGGCGCTGAGCACGGTGGCCAGGCGCTCGGGCTTGATCGGCTTTTCGACCACGTCCTGCATGCCGGCGGCGACATAGGACTGGACGTCGGCCGGGTCGGCGTTGGCGGTCAGGGCCACGATCGGCACGCAGCCGACGCGGCCGCCCATCTCGCGGATGGCGCGGGTGGCGGCGATGCCGTCCATGCGCGGCATCTTGATATCCATCAGGATCAGGTCGAAGCGGCCGCCCCTGGCCATCTCGACGGCCTCGACGCCGTCGACGGCCTGTTCCGAGGTGCACTCGAACATGTCGCACAGCGCCTCGGCGACCATGCGGTTGGTGGCGTTGTCGTCGACGATCAGGATGTGGGCCGCGCGGGTGGCGACGGCGGGTTCCTCGTGGACCTCGGCCTCGGCCGAAGCGGGCGCGACGGTCAGGCCGAAGCCGACGGTCAGGCCGCAGCCGCGGTTGGCCTCGGCGTGCAGCGGACCGCCCATGGCGCGCAGGATGCGGTGGGCCAGGGCCATGCCCACGCCCAGGGCCATCTCGTTGCGGTCCTGCAGGCTGGACGGGCCCAGCGGATCATTGACCCGGGCCAGGCGCTCGTCGGCGTGGCCCTCGGCGTTGTCGCGGACCTGGCCTTCCAGGTGGATCTGGTCGCCCTCGGCGCGGGCCGTCAGGCGGGTCTCGATCATGCCGCGGCCGGCGGCCAGGGCGTTCTCGATCAGGATGTCGAACACCTGCAGCAGGCGCTCGCCGTCGACTTCGACCCCGCACTCGGGATCGCCGTCGTACGAGACCAGCAGGGTGGAGCCGCCTTCGTGGGCGCGGCTGGCCCAGCGGGCCTCGACCGCGTCAGCCAGGTCGCGCAGGCGCGTCGGGGCCGGGATGAAGGGCAGTTGGCCGCGCGTCGAGCGGTGCAGGTCGATGGCCCGGTTCACCGTCGCGCCCATGTCGCGGCTGGTGTCGCCGATGGCGCGGACGAAGGCCGAGGCGTCAGGCGTCAGGCGCTGCTGCTCGAGGCGTTCGGTGATGGCCAGGACGCCGTCCAGGTGTGCGCCGATGTCGACGGCCATGCGCTCGACCATCGCCATGGCCTCGCTGGCCTCGCGCTGGCGGCGGCGGTGGGAATTGAGCAGCGACGAGAGGCCGCCGACGCCGACATAGCGGCCGGCGGCGTCCACGGCGACATAGGCCGTGCGGTAGACCGGCGTCGTGCTGTCGGCGAGATTGACGACGAAGGCGTTGGCGTCGGTGTCGGCGGGCACCGTGCGGGGCGCGGCGTCCATCACCTCGGAGATCGGCTTGTCGGCCAGCTGCGGGCCCGCAACGCGCATCATGCCTTGCAGCACATCGCGATAGACCATGCCGATCGGCGCGCGACTGTCGTCGACGACCGCGATCCCGGGCGTGGCCGGCGCGGCGTCGAACATCGCGGCGACCTCGGCGCAAGACGTGCCGGGCGCGATCGGTTCGCTCAGGTCGATGAGACGGTTCAGCGTTTCCATGCGGCGCTTCGCTGGGACTTTGGAACGACAACTTGCCCCGGCCGGCCTTGCGGAGTCGTTAAGTTGGGAGCGCTCACAGCGCGGTAATGGCGGGAAATCGCTCATCTTTCCGTCGGACTGCCGACACTGGACGAAAAAGAGGGCGGCGGATGACCCGCCGCCCTCCCCATTTTCTTGCGTAGCTGGACTTACCAGGACTTGGAAATCGACACCCCGTAGAGGCGCGGCTCGGCGGTGATCACGTTGGTGAACAGGCCCGAGCTGTCGTCCGTGGTGTAGGCGTCGACGATCGGCGTCTTGTTGCCGATGTTCTTGACGTAGGCGTCGATCGACACGCCCCACTCCGGCTTTTCCACCTTCAGGGTGATGTTGCCGTTGTCCCACGACTTCAGGCGGTCGTACTCGGTGTTGTAGACCCGGGCGAACTGGCCGCTCTGGCGGTAGTAGTCGCCGCGCAGGGTCGCCGACCAGCCGCCCGACAGGTCGAAGCGGTACTGGGCGCCGACCGAGGTGGTCCAGTGCGGCGAGTTGGGCAGCTCGTTGCCCGACAGGTTCGCCGCCGTGCCTTCGATCGAGTAGCCCGCGCCATAGGTGAACAGGCCGGTGCTGTTGGCCAGGAACGCCGCCGTGGGGGCGGGCAGGCCCGCGCCGCCGGCCGCGGCCGGGGTCGACAGGAACGCCTGGTAGGCCGCCGCCCCGGTGCAGGCCCAGGGCAGGGTGGCCCCGGCGCCGGCCGCCAGGATGGTGGCGACGCCGGTGGTGTTCAGCACGCAGTTGGCGCCGACCGACGAGGCCTGCGGACCCACCTTCACGACCGTATAGGCCGGGTTGGACTGGGTCCGGTTCATGGTGTCGATCGAGGTGACGCCGTCGCCGATCTTGGTGTGCAGGTAGCCGATATTGGCGTTCAGCTTCAGGTTCCGAACGGGCGACCAGATGCTTTCCAGCTCGAAGCCGTAGACCTTGGCGTCGACGTTCTCGTTCACCGAGGTGCGGTTCACGATCTTGCTGATCTGATAGCCCTTGTAGTCGTACGAGAAACCCGTCGCGTTGAGCAGCAGGCTGCCGCCCAGCATCGTGTTCTTGGTGCCGATCTCGATGGCGTTGACGAACTCGGGGCCGAAGGTCTGGCTGATGCCGACCGCGCCCGCCGGAACGCCCGGATTGATGCCGCCGCCCTTGTAGCCCTTGGAATAGAAGGCATAGAGCAGGGTGTCGTCGGTGAAGCCCAGGTGGGCCTTGTAGTCGACGCCGACGCGGCCCGTGGTCTCGTTGAAGCGGGCGCGCTGGTCCGGGTTGGTCGGGTTCAGCGTCAGGCCGTAGCCGGCCGCCAGCAGCACGGTCGAGTAGTTCTTGACCGCCTTCTTGTCGCGGGTCTGGCGCAGGCCCAGGGTGAACTTCAGGTCCTCGTTGATCTGGTAGTAGACCTCACCCATGACCGCGTCCGACACCAGGTTATAGGGCGTGCGGTTGTCATAGTAGTTGTGGCCGTCGCCGGTCGGCGTCGGCTGGGTGTCGATGCCGATACAGCCGGGCGTGGTCGCCGGGTTGCAGGTCGGCGACAGGCCCTTCGATGCGTTCAGCGCCAGCGACGACAGGGTCAGCGAGTTGCCGATCACATAGTAGTCGGTCAGCGTCCGATACGTGAAATGGATGGCGCCGACCGTGAAGTTCAGCGGGCCGGAGAAGGCCGACTGCAGGCGCAGTTCCTGGCTGAACTGTTCCGAGCGACCCGACGAGACGTCGATCGTTGTGAACTTGTTGGTGTTGCCCACCTGCGGGTCGTTGAAGAAGCCGCCCGGCGTGAAGGGCGTGCTGTTGAACGCGATCGGCGAGACGTTCCGGTTGTAGTCCTGTTTCGTATAGACGCTGCCCTTGCTGTAGGCGGTCATCGAGGTGGCCGTCAGCTCGTCGGTCAGGTCGTAGTTGATGGTGTACTGGTAGGTGTTCGACCCCGACTGGTAGAGCGGGTCCAGCGCCGTCTCGATCTCACGCAGGTTGGTCGAGGTGGTGTCGCCGGCGTTGGCGTCGCCCGAGGTGAAGCCAAAGATGTTGCCCAGCAGGCCCGTCAGGGTGCCGGAGGTGTTGACCGTGCCGTAGGCGGCGGGCGCGTACAGCGAGCCGGGCAGGCAGCCCTGGGTCAGGTAGCGCTGCGCCGCGCCGGTGGGCACGCCGGCGATCGAGGTCGGGCCCGGATCCTTGGTGCAGAGCTGCTTGCCGGTGCGCGCGCGGTTGTCGTTCTCGTGGAAGCGTTCCCACAGGAAGTTGGTGCGCAGCTTCTCGGTCGGATTGAACATCACCTGGACGCGGGTCGAATAGAGGTCCCGGTCGTCGACGACGTGGCCGTTGAAGGTGTTGGTGACGAAGCCGTCGCGCTTCAGCGTGGTGCCCGCCAGGCGGATGGCCAGCTTGTCGCCGAAGATCGGCACGTTGACCATGCCGCGCAGCTTGACCGAATTGTAGTTGCCGTACTCGGCGCGGACATTGGCCTCGAACTGGTCGGTCGGCTTGGCGGTGATCACATTGACCACGCCGCCGGTGGCGTTGCGGCCGTAGAGGGTGCCCTGCGGGCCGCGCAGCACTTCCACGCGTTCCACGTCGTAGAACTCGGCCTCGAACAGGTTGCCCGACTGCATGGGGGCGTTGTTCAGGTGGACGCCGACGCCCTGGTCGGCGGAAGCGCCGACGGCCTTGGCCCCGATGCCGCGGATCTGGAAGTTGAAGCTGTTGGTGAAGTTGCTCTTGGCGAAGGTGACGTTCGGGATCGCCTGCTGCAGGTTCGGGCCGCCGTCGATCTTCTGGGCCTCGAGGCTGTCCTGGCTGAAGGCCGACACCGCGATCGGCACGTCCTGCAGCGCTTCTTCCTTCTTCTGAGCCGTGACGACCAGCTCTTCGATGACGGTGGAGCCCTGTTGCGCCGGCTTGGCGGCTTGCTGAGCGAACGCGGGGACGGCGAAGCCGGAGATCGCGACCGCCGAAGCGCCCATGACCAATAGGCTCCGCATACGCAGAGTTTGCGACATTGAATTCCCTCCCTGAACCCAGGCGGCGCCTTATGGATGGAGCCTGCGAGGGTCGATGTTTCCTCGGCGCCGTACTGTTCTCACCACGCGGGCGTACGGCGAACCCATCGCAGCATTCGCAGATTGCATACTTGCGTTTGAAAGCTGTCAACTGGCCTGGACGTAAGTGAACGGCGATAGGTTACGCCTTTTCACTTTCCGAGAGGTGGTGTTCTCCTGGCGCGGGTAAGCTTACGTCGAATTAGAAGGTCGGGTTTGGCGTTTCCGTAACGGAACTCGGCGGCTGTGACCGCGAAATGGTCTCGCAATAGCGAGATATGGTCATGGTTCGCGGGCGAAAGACTTCGCCTTGGTTCGTTGTCGGAGTATCGCGCGAGTCGGGCTGTTTCCCGCCATGCTGTTCCGGCCCGGGGTTGCCTCGTGTAGAGGAGGGGCCATGTTCCCCTTCTTTCCCTCTGAGAGGCTCGCATGAGCGAAGCCGCACTCGTCCTATTCTCCGGCGGCCAGGACAGCAGCGTCTGCCTGGCCTGGGCCCTTGAGCGCTATGAGCGCGTCGAGACGGTCGGCTTCGACTATGGCCAGCGCCATTCCATCGAGATGGAGGCCCGTCAGGACGTCCGTCGCGAGGTCGCCGCCCGCTTCCCGCAATGGGCCGATCGCCTGGGCGAGGACCACGTGCTGGACATCAAGAGCTTCGGCCAGGTGGCCCAGTCGGCCCTGACTGCCGATCGCGCCATCGAGATGACCGAGCGCGGCCTGCCCTCGACCTTCGTGCCGGGCCGCAACCTGGTGTTCCTGATCTACGCCGCCGCGCTGGCGGATCGCCGGGGCATCGACGCCCTGGTCGGCGGCATGTGCGAGACCGACTTCTCGGGCTATCCCGATTGCCGTCGCGACACGCTGGACGCTCAGCAGCTCGCCCTGAACCTCGGCATGGACCGCAACTTCCGGGTCGAGACCCCGCTGATGTGGCTGACCAAGGCCCAGACCTGGGGCCTGGCCAAGGCGCTGGGCGGTGAGGACCTGGTCAAGCTGATCGTCGAGGAAAGCCACACCTGCTACCAGGGCGAACGCGGCGAGCTGCACGCCTGGGGCCACGGCTGCGGGACCTGCCCGGCGTGCGAGTTGCGCGAGAAGGGCTATGTCGAGTGGGACGCGGCGGGCCGCGAGGCGCTTGTCGCGTGACCTACTCCGTCAAAGAGATCTTCCTGACGCTGCAAGGCGAGGGCGGCCAGGCCGGCAAGGCGGCGGTGTTCTGCCGCTTCTCGGGCTGCAACCTGTGGACCGGCCGCGAGCAGGACCGCGCCAAGGCCGTCTGCACCTTTTGCGACACCGACTTCGTGGGCACCGACGGCGAGAACGGCGGCAAGTTCGCCACGGCCGACGACCTGGCCGCCGCGGTCGAGGCCCAGTGGACCGGCGGCCCGGACGACCGCCTGGTGGTCTGCACCGGCGGCGAGCCGTTCCTGCAACTGGACGAGGCGGCGATCGCGGCCCTGCACGCGCGCGGTTTCCAGATCGCCTGTGAGAGCAACGGCACGCTGGAGGCTCCCGCCGGCATCGACTGGATCTGCATCAGTCCCAAGGCCGACGCGCCGGTGGTCCAAACGTCTGGCCAGGAATTGAAGCTGGTCTTCCCGCAGGACAAGGCCATGCCGGAGCGCTTCGCGGAGCTGGATTTCGAGCGGTTCTACCTGCAGCCGATGGACGGGCCGGACCGCGACAGGAACACGCAATTGGCCGTCGCCTATTGCCTTTCGCACCCACAATGGCGTTTAAGCGTCCAAACACACAAATATCTCGGCCTGCCCTGACGGATAAGGCGCTCGACTTGGTGACAGGGTCGACGCGCTAGAGCCTCCCAGGCCTAGTCAAAACGAGTCACAGATGAAGCCCGTCTTCGAGATCACGAAGGCTGCGTTCTTCGACGCCGCCCATTTCATCGAGCAAGGTCCCGAGGACCATCGCTATCGCAAGCTGCACGGCCACTCGTTCAAGGTCGAGGCCAGCGTGAAGGGCGAGATGCAGGACGCCGGCTGGGTCGCCGACCTGGAGTCGCTCGACGTCGCTTTGAAGGCGGTGGCGGCGGAGCTGGATCACGGCCTGCTGAACGACAAGCCGGGGCTGGAAGTGCCGACCCTTGAGCGGCTGTGCCTTTATTTCGCCGAGCGGCTGAAGGTGAGGTTCTCGGGCCTGTCCCGCGTGGAGCTGTCGCGGCCGACGATTGGCGAGCGCTGCGCGCTCAGTCTCTAACGGCTGATGGTCTGATCTATCCTCCCCCTTTGGGGGAGGGGGACCGCCGAACGGCGGTGGAGGGGCCTGCGCCGGCCTAGGCCGTACAAGCCCCCTCCGTCTCGCCGCGCTTCGCGGCGATCCACCTCCCCCAGACGGGGGAGGAGAGGTGTCTTACCGCCGATACTCGTCCCGATCCCGGTCCTTCTTCCCGTCCCCCGGGATCACCGCCTTGCCGGTGGCCACCACAACCTTGCCCGCCCCGCCAACGACCGCGCCGGTGACGCCGATCGCCGTGCCGGCCACGGTGCCGACGGCGGCCGCTGCGAGGCAGCCGGTCTGCGAGAGGGCGACCATCGTCAGGATGGCGGCGATGGGGGCAAATCGGCGCAAGGTCATGGTGAAGCTCATAAAACGCTGTTCACCACGTTCTAGCCGGCCAAAGGTTTAAATTCTCCGCGTCGGATGGCCGCGCCCGGCGTCCGGGTCGTCGACATAGAGCGCCGGCTTGTCGTCCTCGCGCCGCCGTTCGCCGTGGTAGCGCGGGTCGTCGCGGCGGCGGCGGTCGGGGCCGAAATAGTCGCCGGCGCGGACGAATGGGCGCGGGTTCTCGATCAGCAGGGTCAGGCGGTGGATGACGCCGCGCGCGGTGACCGGCTTGACCAGGAACTCGTTGACGCCGGCGTTGCGCGCCTCGTTCACCCGGCGCTCGGTCGAGTGGCCGGTGATCATCACGATCGGCACGTACGGATTGGGGCTGTCGGTCGAGTTGCGGACCAGCTGCACGAAGTCGATGCCGTCCAGGCCGTTCATCGACAGATCGGTGAACACCACGTCGATGGCGGTGGAGCGCAGGGTCGACAGCGCCTCGGCGCCGTCCATGGCCTCGAATACGTGACGCACGCCGATCGCCCGAAGGATTTCGATCAGCAGCATCCGCATGTGCTGGTTGTCGTCGACCAGCAGGATCTTCAAGAGATCGAACCGCACGCGCCGGGCCCCCTGCCATCGCGTCACATATCGCTACCATGGCGTGTGCTCTTCGCGCGCCAGGGGATACGCTGATCGAGGCTTACGCCTGCAAACGTGTGCACGTCAACCCGAAAGCTGAGCCTAATCAGTGCTCAGAGCCCGGAAATGGGGGTTTCTGAAGCTTGACTACGCTGTCAACGACTCGCGCCAGGCGCGAACACGTGACCGCCGGTCTGCCCACGATGGCGCAGGAAGGCGTCGGCCAGCACGCAGGCGGTCATGGCCTCGACCACCGGCACGCCCCGGATGCCGACGCACGGATCGTGGCGGCCCTTGGTGCGCAGGTCGACCTCCTCGCCGGCCTCGTTGAGGGTCTGGCGGGGGATCAGGATCGACGAGGTCGGCTTGAAGGCCACGCGCGCCACCACCGGCTGGCCGGTCGAGATGCCGCCCAGCACGCCGCCGGCGTGATTGGACAGGAACACCGGCTCACCGTTCTCGCCCAGGCGCATGGCGTCGGCGTTGTCCTCACCCGTGAGCGCGGCGCTGGCGAAGCCTTCGCCGATCTCGACGCCCTTGGCGGCGTTGATCGACATCAGGGCGGCGGCCAGCTCGGCGTCCAGCTTGCCGTACAGCGGCGCGCCCCAGCCGGCCGGCACGCCGATGGCTTCGACTTCCACCACGGCGCCGGTCGAGGAGCCGGCCTTGCGGATGGTCTCCAGGTGCTCTTCCCACACGGGGATGATGGCGGCGTCGGGCGACCAGTAGGGGTTCTGTTCGGTCTGCGCCCAGTCCCAGTTGTCGCGGTTGACGGCGTGCGGGCCGATCTGCACCAGGGCGGCGCGGATCGTCACGCCGGGGATCACCAGCCGCGCCACCGCGCCAGCCGCCACGCGGGCCGCCGTCTCGCGCGCCGAGCTGCGCCCGCCGCCCCGATAGTCGCGCACGCCGTACTTGGCGAAATAGGGATAGTCGGCATGGCCCGGGCGGAAGGCCTGGGCGATCTCGCCATAGTCCTTGGACCGCTGGTCGGTGTTCTCGATCATCAGGCTGATCGGCGTGCCGGTGGTGCGCAGGCCGTCGGTGCGCTCGTCCTCGAACACGCCCGACAGGATGCGCACCGCGTCCGGCTCCTGGCGCTGGGTGACGAACTTGCCGTTGCCGGGGCGGCGCTTGTCCAGGAACGCCTGGATGCCTTCGGCGGTGATGGCGATGCCGGGCGGCACGCCGTCCACGACGCAGCCGAGCGCCGGGCCGTGGCTCTCGCCCCAGGTGGTGACGCGGAACAGGTGACCGAAGGTGTTGTGCGACATGGGGCGGCTTCTAGCTGGAAATGCGGAGCGCCGCAAAACGGGCAAGGGGATTGCGCGCTGACCCCCTCCACCGCCTTTCGGCGGTCCCCCTCCCCCAAGAGGGGGAGGAGAGTGTGCCCCGCGGCGCGGCCGGAAGCTCGGCTCTCCGCCCCGCTTGGGGGCGGACAGACCTGCGTGAGCAGGTCAGGTGGGGGCCTGTGCCGAGCTAGCCGCGAACCCGCGCCGCGTCGGCCAGATAGAACTCCAGGTTCGTCCAGCCGTTCTTGCCCACGGTGGCCCCGTCGGCCGTCTTCGGGTCGAAGCCGTGCGCTTTCTCCCAGGCGTCCGGCATGCCGTCGCCGTCGGTGTCCTTCGCCGCCTTGCCCGCCGGCAGCGCCGGCCAGCCGCCGACGTCCTCCTGGGTGTTGATCACCTTGCCCTGGCGAGTCTTCACGCCGTCCAGAATCCGCTGGTCCACCGGGTCCCGCCACACGGACGCCCCCGCATCAGCCAGCACGCGCGCATAGGTCTTGTCTGCCGGCTCCGGCGTCACGGGGGCCACATCGACCGGCGCGGCCAGACGATACCCCGCCGGCTCGGGAATGCTGAAGGCCACTAGGCTCCACGGATCGGCCGGAACGACCCCGTCCATGCTGTTGCCGGCGAAGTACGCCTTGGCCAGGGTGTCGCTTTCTTTGAAGGCGAAGCGCTTCTCCGAGTTCGGGCCCGGCACATAGGCGTTGTCGACGAAGTTGCAGGCCGACAGCGTCGCGGCGTCCGCGTTGTAGCCCGCCCGGTCGTGGCCCCAGTTGTAGAAGACGTTCGAGCGGAAATCGAAGAACGCCCCGACCGGGTCCTGGTCCGGCCCCTCGTAGTTCCCGGGCCGTGGCATCCGGGCCATGTGGTTGGCCCACAGATTGTGGTGGAAGCTGATCCTCGACCCGTTCCCGCCTCGGATCAGGCTGCCATAGCCATGGTCGCCCTTGACGTGGATCGAGTGGGCCAGGCTCTCGGCGATGATCGACCACTGGACGGTCAGGTCATAGAAACCCTGGCCAGGCTTGTCGTAGCGGGCCGAGGCCGACAGGGTCTCGTCCACCGACCAGCTGGCCGAGACGTGGTCGAGGATGATCCGCCGGCCGCCGCTGATCCAGATCGCGTCGCCCTCGACCTTGCTCGCCGCCCCCAGGCGCGAGCGTATGAAGCGGATCAGGACGTCGTCGGCGCTGACGATCAGGGTCTGGTCGCGCAGGGTGATCCCGCCGCCGGGCGCGGTCTGGCCGGCGAGGGTGATCTGGCCGTTGCTGATCTTCAGCGGGGTCTTCAGTTGGATCGTGCCGGCGACGTCGAACACGACCGTGCGCGGGCCCTTGGCCTCGACCGCAGCGCGCAGGCTGCCCGGACCGGCGTCCTCGAGGTTGGTGACCCGCAGCACCGCGCCGCCCCGGCCGCCGGTCGCGAACCGGCCCGCGCCTTCAGCGCCAGGGAAGGCCAGGGTTTCCGCCGCGTGGGCCGAGCCGGCGGCGAGGGTCAGGGCGAGGGCGAGGAAACGGCTGAGCATGGTCGCGAAAATGCCGGTGGACGCGACCGCTGTCCACCGGTGTCAAAATCGCTGCCGGACGTCAGGAGCCCGACTTGGTGATGACGTTCAGCACCACGCTGGGCGAGGCGTCGCGGTTGTAGTGGGTGACCTGCAGCTCCTGGATCGAGCCCTTGGACAGGACCGTCGGATCGAAGTCCTTCGGCGGGGCCTTGCCATCCAGCAGCACCTGGGTGCGCGGTGAGTTCAGCTTGCCCAGCACCCGGACATTGCCGTGATAGACCCAGACCTGGCCGTCCTCGGGCTTCAGCCTGCCGTCGATCAGCTCGGCATTGGTCACGCGGACATAGTCGGAGTGGATGTCGACATAGAGGCCGCGCTCGTCGGTGATGAGGCTGCGGCTGCCGGTGTGGCCGCCGCCGTCCTGGTGGGCCAGGGCGATCGAGCCGGTGGCGGCGACCGCCACGGCCAGCAGGCCGATCAGGCCCAGCAGCGCCTTGCGGGTGAAGGTGGCGGGATCGCGCGGGTCGGTGATGGCCTTCAGGCGCATGAGCGTGGGTCTCCGCCCCTTGCCGGTGAAGGCGGGGTGCAGGGTGGGGGCGGCGCGGGTGCGCAGCACGTCGATCAGGGTCTCGGCATAGGTCCGGCGGACCTCGACGGCGGCGTTCTCCAGCGCGATGGCGTCGGCCAGCTCCTCGCGCACGGCGGCGGCGCGGGCGCGGACGGCGGCGAACGGCGGGGCCATCCAGAACAGGCCGCCCAGCAGGTGCTCGAACAGCAGCCGCCAGTTGTCGCCGCGCTTCAGATGCGCCAGCTCGTGGGCGCAGATCGGCACGAGGCGGGCGACGTCCAGCCGTGCGACCAGGTCGGCGGGCAGCAGGATGACCGGGCTCGTCAGGCCGGCCAGCAGCGGCTGGTCGATCTCGTCGCTGACCTTCACCTCGGGGCGGCCGGTGTCCATGCGGCGTGCGGCGGCGCGGACGGCCAGGGCCAGCTCCTGCGAGACCGGGCGGGCCTTGTCGACGATGCGCTTCAGCTTGGCCCGGCCCATCACCTGGCGGACGCCGGCGACGGTCAGGCCGCCCAGCGCGCTCAGGATCAGCAGGCCGGCGGCCATCTCGGCGCTGCCGGCGCTGGCCATGACCCGCACAGAGGCCTCGTTGATCGCGGCCCCGGCGTTGGCCACGGCCGGCGCGACGAGGGCGGCCTGGTAGACCGGGTCGGCGGCCGCCTCGGGCAGGGCCGAGACGCCGACCATCAGCGCCAGCATGGCCGGCGGCAGGGCGACGGCTCGGTTCCAGGCCTTGGCCCGGGGCAGGGGATCGCCGGTCAGCTGGTCGGCGGTCTTGCCGAGCAGCCAGCCCAGGCCGCTGGCCGGCCAGGCGGCGGCCAGACCCAGGGCGGCGGAGGCGAAGAGCGGGTTCATGGGATCATTCCGCGTCGTTTGAGCCTACGGGGCGGTGGTCTTGAGGACGACGTTGACCGTCATCTTGCGATCGATGGAGACGTCGCGGCTGGTCACTTCCAGGCGCTCGATCGCGCCTCGGGCCAGGTCGGTCGGCGTGAAGTCGACCGGGGCCACGCGGCCGTTGAGCTTCAGATTGACCAGCACAGGGTTGAGCTTGCCGCGCACCGTGACGTCGCCGAGATAGACCGTCGCGTTCGAGGCCTGCTCCTGGCGATCGGCCCGGATCTCGACATTGGCCGTGTCACGGTCGTCGACATTGATGTTGATGTCGCGCGCCACCCGCGGGCTCGGCTGGGGATTGGGCCTCGGGTTCGGACGTGGGTTGGGATTGGGGTGCGGGTCCGGATGCGGATCGGGACCCACGCGCACCCGCAGCGACGCCATCGGCGCGATCGCGGCCAGCGGCGCGGTCGCTTCCATCGCTGGGGCGGCCGGGAGGGCTGGGGCGGCTTCGGCGGCGGCCATGGCGGGCTCGGCCTCGGCGGCGGGCGTCGCGGCGCGGGCTTCGGCGGCCGGAGCGGCTTCAGCGGCGGGAGCAGCGTCCTCGGCGGCGACGGCGGTCACGGCCGCAGCGGCTTCCACGGTCTCGGGCGAGGGGGGCGGGGACAGGCGGCGGGCCTGCTCGGCCAGGGCCAGCGAGCCGAAGCCGGTGGCGGCGGTCAGGGCGCCGCCCAGGACCAGCACCATGCCGACACGCAGCGCAGAGGCCCGGCCTTGCGGCTGCAGGATCGCCGACAGGCGCAGGGCGGCCAGGTTGCGGTCGCGGCCCGTGAAGGCCGATTGGAACGAGGGCTGGGCGTTCATCCGCAGGGCCTCGACCAGCACGCGGGCATAGTCGCGGCGGGCTTCCGGCGCGGCGCCGTCCAGGGCGGTCAGGTCGCAGACGGCCTCGCGGGCGGCCAGCATCCGGCCGCGCAGGGCGGCGACCGGCGGGACCAGCCAGAACAGGCCGGCCAGGGCCTCCTCGGCCGGGATGCGCCAGTTGTCGCCGCGCCGCAGATGGGCCAGCTCATGGCCGCAGACCAGGTCCAGCCGGCGCGTGTCGGCGGTCTCGGCCAGGGCCTTGGGCAGCAGGATCACCGGACGGCGGGCGCCGGCCAGCAGAGGCTCGGAGACGGCCGCGCTGATCTTCACGCGCGGGGCGTCGACCCGCAGGCGGGCGGCGCGCAGGCGGACGGCCTCGACCAGGGCGTAGTCGTGGCACGGCTCCGCGGCGGCGCGGACCTGGGCCAGCCGACGACGGCCCCGGTTCCAGCGCCAGCCGCGCGCCAGCAGGCCGGCGGCGGACAGGCCGACCAGGCTCCAGGCCAGGCCGTTGGTCAGGGCGGGGGAGGGCTCCCAAGCCGGGGTGGTGGGCGCTGGCTCGGCAGGGGTGGTCATCTCGACCACGGCCATGCGGACAGGGCCGGGGACGATCGCGGCGGTCGGCGCGGCCTTCTCGATCGGCGCAGGCGCGAAGGTCAGGGCGATGGTGGCGGCCAGGGCTCCGGCGGGCAGGGCGTAGGCCAGGCTCCAGGCGGCGGCGCGCGGACGCGGATCGTCGGTCAGGCGCTCGACCAGGCGGCCCAGGCCCAGACCCAGGGCGCCGACGGGCCAGGCGGCGATCAGGCCCAGGGCGGTGGAGGTCAGCAGCGGATGCATCACTTCTCCCCCTTGGCGGTGTTCAGCAGGGCTTCCAGTTCCTCGATCTCGGTCTCGGACAGGATCTGGCTGCCGGCGAAGGCCGAGGCCGGCAGGCGGCCGTCGATCTCCAGCAGGCCACGCAGGCGGTTCAGCACGCCGCCGATCACGTCGACCTTGCCGGTCCGGGCCTCATAGACCGCGAGGCCATGCACCGAGCGGCGGACCAGCAGGCCCTTGGCCACCATCCGCTCCAGCACGGTGCGGGTGGTCGATGCGCTCCAGCCCAGCTCGGGCTCGATCAGGCCCTGCGCCTCGCGGGCGCTCATCGCGCCGCCGCGCCAGAAGGCCTTCAGCACTTCCAGTTCCAGGTCGGAGGGCTCGGTCATGAGGCGTGTACCTTGGTGTTGTCGTGAGTACGCTACAAATGTCACGAGCTCGCGTCAAGCGTGGTGATCAACGTTCTCCTAGTGACAACCATGACGATATGAATTACGCATGTACATCAGATTACATCCGTGAGTTTCGATATGGCGACGGACCAGGTTCGTATCGGCAAGCTGCCCTTGGAAGGGCGCGCCTCAAGCCGCTGGCGCTGGGTGGCGGTCGCCCTCGGCTTCGCGGTCTTGATCGGCGTGGGCTTCGAGGTCATGGCCCGCCACGACCGCGCGGTGCAGGCCCAGCGGGACGCTTTCTGGCGCGTCGAGGGTCCGCCCTGCGCGCCGCTGGAGCCGCTGGTGTTCCGCAGCCTGCGCAGGCTGCCGCAAGCCACGCCCTATGACGACACGCTGTTCCGGCGCACGGGCGGGGCCATGACCTGCACCCACCTGATCGATCGCACCGGCGGGCGCAAGGAGCGCTATCCGGTCTGCAAGTTCAACGCGCCCGACTATCTGGTCGTGTCGCTGGGCGGCCGCGACCAGTTCTACGACCTGACCGGCGGGCGCGCCGCCGCCGTCGAGGTGCGCGGCGGCCAGGTGCGCTGCGCGGTGATCCCGCCTTTCCGGATGTAGCCCCCTTGCCTCCGCGTCAATCTCATAGCAAGCTATATAGCGCGCTATGAATATGGAGGCGGCTATGGAAAACGATCTGCTGGCGGGGTTTGGCGTGGGCTTCCTGGGCAGCCGGCTCAAGCGCCTGGCCGAGCGGATGCAGGCCGACGCCGCCGAGGTGGCCCGGTCGCTAGAGCTGCCCGTGCAGCCGGCCCAGATGTCCCTGCTGATGACCATCCGCCTGCACGGCCCGATCGCCGTGGGCGAGCTGGCCCAGCGCCTGCAACTGGCCCAGCCGACCGTCACCCGCGCCCTGGGAGGGCTGAGTGAATTCGTCGAGGCGCGCCCGATGCCGGGTGACGCGCGCTCCAAGTCGTTGGCCCTGACGCCGGCCGGCGAGGCGCTGATGGTGCGGGTGCAGACCGAGCTGCTGCCCCGCATCGAGCCGGCCGCCGCCGAGCTGGTCGAAGGCCTGACCGGCGACTTCATGCAGGGCCTGGCCAGGGTCGAACAGCGGCTAGACGAGGCGTCGCTGCTGACCCGCATCCAGGCGGCCGGCGCGCCGAAACTGTGGGCGCGCGACTTCTCCGACGATCTGGCGGAGGCCTTCTACCGGATCAATGCCGAGTGGATTCAGGACATGTTCGTCCTGGAGGAAAACGACATCGCTCTGCTCTCAAAGCCGCGCGAGCTGATCCTCGACAAGGGCGGGGTGGTGCTGTTCGCCGAGACCGCCGACCTCGGCGTCGTGGGTACCTGCGCCCTGATGGTCTCCAAGGACGGCTGGGTCGAGCTGACCAAGATGGGCGTCCTGGCCAGCGCCCGGGGCCTGAAGGCCGGCGAATATCTGCTGGCCAAGACCCTGGAGCGCGCCGCGAGCCTCGGCATGGACAAGGTCTATCTGCTGACCAACCGCAAGTGCGCGGCGGCCATCCACCTCTATGAAAAGCTGGGCTTCGTCCACGACGCCGAGATCATGGCGATGTTCGGCGCGCGCTACGAACGGTGCGACGTGGCGATGTCGTATCGCCCCCGCGGTTAGACGCGGGCCAGCACCTTCTTCGCCAGCCAGCGCCGCGCTGGCTCGTCGTAGAGCTTGAGGCTGACCCAGGCGATCGTCACCGCCAGCACGAACACCCCGGCCCCGACCAGCGCGCCCTGGGCGGGGCCGATCTTCTTGTCCACGACCCAGCCGGTGTAGATGTAGATCAGCGGATAGTGGGTGATGTAGAGCGGGTAGGAGAGGTCACCGAAGAAGCGGGCGATCCGAACACTGGGGCCGTCGACATCCTTCTCGCCCGCGCCGATGGCGACGATCAGCGGGAACAGCAGGATGATGACGGCCGCCTCGTAGAGGCCGTTGACCCACAGCCGCTCTTCACCGCCGAAGCGCGGCAGCGACAGGCCCACGATCAGCAGCAGGCTGCACACGGCAAAGCCGTTGGGGACCTTGATCCGCTTGCCCAGCCGCATCAACAGCACGCCGGCGAAGAACGGGAACATCACCCGCGTCAGGCCGATCTGCACGCCGCTGGCGTCCAGCGCCCAGCCGCCGATCACGTCCCCGCGCGGGCCGCGCGTCAGCAGATAGACCAGCGCCGCCGCCGACACCGCGACCAGCGCGCCCAGCCAGCGGTTCGACAGTTTCCGCAGGCCGACGGCGTAGAGGATGTTGGCGACATACTCGTAGAACAGCGACCATTGCGGCCCGTTCAGCGGATAGATCTCGCCCCAGCCGCGCGGCTCGACCGCCGGGGTCACCGGGATCATCACGAAGCCCAGCAGCACCATGACCAGCACCTGCAAGGTCGTGATGTTCGCCAGCTTGGGGAACAGCGAATAGTGCTGGAAGGTGAGCAGGGCCGCGCCGATCAGCGTGCCGACGATGATCATCGGCTGCAGGCGCACCAGCCGCCGCTTGAAGAACGCCCCGACGCTCATACCGCCCCAGCGGTCGTCATAGGCGTAGGCGACCACGAAGCCCGACAGCAGGAAGAAGAAGTCCACCGCCAGGTAGCCGTGGTTGATGATCTGCTTGTGCGGACTGCCGCCGTTGTGGGCCTCGAACAGGTGGAACACCACCACCATCAGGGCGGCGACCCCGCGCAGGCCATCAAGGATGACGTAGTGGCTCTTGGCCGGAGCGGTGGCGTCGGTCGAGGTCGCGGCGGCGGAAATCGTCATGCGCAATCAGGGCCTCCCCCGCCCTTTTTCGTTGTTGGCGGGAGGCTTGCTGTGTTCGCTGGCGGACGACAAGAGGCATTGCGCATTTGTCCGAAGGACAAATGCAGCGGCTACTTCGCCGGCTTGCGCGTGAAGGCGCCCTTGTAGTCGCGCAGGGTCAGCATGCCGTGGTCGGGGTCGCTGAAGCTGATCGTCAAATCCTGGGCGGTGATGAAGAAGCTGCTGGCCGTGTCCGGGAACAGCGGATCGACGACGCCCTTCCAGATGTCGGCCACCAGGCGGTCGCCATCGCGACGGATCGTGAAGTCGTCGTCGCCGCCGATCGTGAAGGTCCCGGCGAACTTGGCCTGCTCGGCCGGCGACATCGGGACGACCGGGCGTTCGATGGGGTGATAGTCGGGCCAGCCATATTCGACCGCGACGGCGCGGACGATCGCCTCGCTGAGCTGGTAGCCCTGGTCGCCATTGGTCAGCACGACCACGCCGTCGCCGGTGTCCGGATAGGCCAGGATGACGGCCTTGTACCCGGCGTTGGAACCGTTGTGGTAGACGTACTTACGCGCCGTAGCGCCCTGAACGGACAGGCCCAGGCCGTAGTCGGACTTCACCGGCGTCAGCATCTCCTTGGCGGTCTTGGGCGACAGGACGTGGCCGGTCTCGCCGTTCGCCGCCTTGGCCAGATCGATCACGAACCTGGCCAGGTCGTTGGCGGTGGTCCACAGGCCGGCGGCGGCCATTTCCGGATAGGTGTGCGGACCGCCTTCGACGAGCACGCCCTTGGCGTCGTGCGGCCAGGCGGCGTGGGTCGAGCGGGCAACGTCCAGCGGCTGGTCCTCGGTGCTGCGGGTCATGCCGATCGGCCCCAGCACCTTGGCGCGGACGACCTGCGGGAAGGTCTGGCCGGTGGCGTCGACCATCATCTGCTGGGCGATCGAATAGCCGCCGCCGGAATAGCGGTAGGCGCTCCCGACCGCCTGATCGACGACGACGGGGGCGGAGTTGGCCGGCGCCGTCCCGCTCAGCACCTGGGGCAGGGTGGGGACCGGCGCGCCCGCCGCGTAGCCGCCGAAGCCGTGCACGGTGGTCCCGGCCGTGTGCGACAGCAGCGCCCGCAAGGTGACCGGCGTGGTGGCGGTGAAGGGGCTGGCCGGCAGTTTCCAGCTCTTGAGGCTTTGGTTGACGTCGGTGTCCAGCGACAGCCGGCCGTCCTGGACCACGGCCAGGGCCGCCATGGCCGCGACCGGCTTGCTGACCGAACCGGCCTGGAACAGCGTGTCGGCAGTCACCGGCTCGCCGCCCAGGCGGGTGACGCCGAAGCCGCGCGACCACTCGACCTTGCCGCCCTTGATCACCGCGATGGCGACGCCCGGCACGTGCAGGGCGGCCATCTGGCTTTCCAGCGTGCGCTTGGCGGGCGGCGCGCCCTGGACCTCGACGGCCGATCGCAGGCCGGTGGTCACGCCCTGGACGCGCTGCTCGACGGTCTGGGCCCAGGCGGGCGCGGCGACGGCGCAGGCGAGCGTCAGCGTGATGGCGGTCCGGATCATGAGCTACCCCTTGTGTCGCAAGGAGTTCAGGAGATCGGGGCCGTCAGGGCAACACAACAATCGGTAATGTGCGGGTGCGCCTAGTCGACCTTGGCGAGCACCGCGCGGATCGTCTCGACCATGCGGTCGATATGGCTCTTCTCCAGGATCAACGGCGGCGACAGGGCGATGATGTCGCCGGTGACGCGGATCAGCAGGCCTTCGTCGAAGCAGATCTCGAAGGTCTCCAGGGCGCGGGCGGTCGGGGCGCCGTCGCGGGGCGCAAGCTCGATGCCGGCGACGAGGCCGAGGTTGCGGATGTCGATGACATGGCGGGCGTCGGCGAGGCTGTGCATGGCCTCCTGCCAGTAGGCTTCCATCGATGCGGCGCGGTTGAAGAGGTCGTCCTCCTGGTAGGTCTCCAGGGTGGCGAGGCCCGCCGCGCAGGCCAGCGGGTGGGCCGAGTAGGTGTAGCCGTGGAAGAGCTCGATCGGGGCGTCGGCGCCGTCCATCATGGCGTCGTAGATCCTGGTCGAGGCCGCCACCGCGCCGCACGGGACCGTGGCGTTGGTCAGGCCCTTGGCCATGCAGATCAGGTCGGGCGTGACCCCGAAGCGGTCGGCGGCGAACGGCGCGCCGAGGCGTCCGAAGCCGGTGATGACCTCGTCGAAGATCAGCAAGATGTCGTGCTTGTCGCAGATGGCCCGCAGGCGCTCGAGATAACCCTTGGGCGGCACCAGCACGCCGGTGGAGCCGGCCACCGGCTCGACGATCACGGCGGCGATGTTGGAGGCGTCGTGCAGGGCGACGATCCGCTCCAGGTCGTCGGCCAGGTGGGCGCCGTGCTCGGGCTGGCCCGTGGCGAACTGGTTGCCCGGGACGCCGTGCGTGTGGGGCAGGTGGTCGACGCCGGTGAGCAGGCTGCCGAAGTACTTGCGGTTGGTCGGGATGCCGCCGACTGAGATGCCGCCGAAGCCGACACCGTGATAGCCGCGCTCGCGGCCGATCAGGCGGGTCTTGGTCCCCTTGCCGCGAGCGCGGTGATAGGCGAGCGCGATCTTCAGGGCGGTGTCGACCGACTCCGAGCCGGAGTTGGTGAAGAAGATGCGGTCGAGGCCCTTCGGCGTCACCTGCGCCAGGCGCGAGGCGAACTGGAAGGCCAGCGGGTGGCCCATGTTGAAGCAGGGCGCGTAGTCCATCTCGGCCGCCTGGCGCTGGATGGCCTCGCGGATCTTCGGGCGGTCATGGCCGGCGTTGACGCACCAGAGACCGGACGTGGCGTCCAGCACCTCGCGACCCTCGGGGGTCTTGTAGAGCATGCCGCTGGCCGACGAGAGCATGCGCGGATGGCTCTTGAACCGCCGGTTGGGTGTGAACGGCATCCAGAAGGCGTCGAGGTCGTTGGCGCCGAAGTCGGGCATGGCGGAAGAACTCCTTCTGGGGATTGCATTGTGATCGCAGTTGGGTGTGACTTGGCAAGTCACCTCAATCGGGTCGTGGGGAAAGTGCGCAAACCGCTCGCCGATCAGACAGCCGTCCACGACCAGGTGTACGAGGCCATCCGCCAAGCGCTGATCACGGGTCGCATCGCGCCGGGCAAGGGCGTGTCCCTGCGCAGCCTGGCCGCCGAGCTGAGCGTGTCGCCCATGCCGGTGCGCGACGCCGTCCGCCGGCTGGTCGCCGAGCGGGCGCTGGCGATCAATCCGGCCAACAAGCGATTGTCCGTCCCCTCGTTGACCGCCGACCGGCTGGAGCAGCTGTCCCTGGCCCGCCTGTGGGTCGAGCCGGAGCTGGCCGCGCGGGCGGCGAAAAACGCCGATGCCGGACTGATCCGCCAGCTGCAGGCGATCGACGCCGATGTCGACGAGGCCCTGCGGCTGGGCGATGTCGATCGCTACATGACCGCCAACCACGCCTTCCACTTCGCCCTCTACGAGCGGGCGGAGGCCGACATCCTGCTGTCGATGGCTGGCGGGCTGTGGCTGCAGGTCGGGCCGTTCATGCGGGTGGTGTTTGGCCGTGTGGGCTCGGACGATCTCGCCGCCGACCGCCACGCCGAGGCCATCGACGCCCTGAAGGCCGGGGACGCCGACGGCGCCCGCCGCGCCATCGCCGCTGACCTTTCCGAAGGCATGGACAAGATGCGCGCCGCGGTAGACGCCGGCCCATAAAGTCGGATGCTTGACACTTCCGGTTCGCCGGAAAACTGTGATCACAATCTGTACGGATTTTCCCGCGTGACCTTGCCCGCCGACATCACCGACCGCCTCGCCCGCCTGGAGCTGCCCAGCCGGGCGGTGATCGACGGCGCGCTGGTCGAGGCTGTGACGGGCGCGACCTTCCACAACGTCTCGCCGCGCGATGGCCAGGTGCTGAACCTGGTGACGGCCTGCCAGACCGAGGACGTGGCGCTGGCGGTGTTCAGCGCCCGCACGGCCTTCGAGGACGGCCGCTGGCGCGACCAGGGCCCGCGCGCCAAGAAGAAGGTGCTGTTCCGTCTGGCCGAGCTGATGGAGCGCGACGCCGAGGAACTGGCCCTGCTGGAGAGCCTGGACGTCGGCAAGCCGATCAGCGACGCCCGCAATGTCGACGTGCCCCTCGCGATCAACACCTGCCGCTGGTACGCCGAGGCGCTGGACAAGGTCTATGGCGAGGTCGGGACCTCGCCCGCCGATCGCCTGAGCTACGCGGTGCACGAGCCGCTGGGCGTGATCGGGGCGATCGTGCCGTGGAACTTCCCGCTGCACATGGCGATGTGGAAGGTCGCCCCGGCCCTGGCCATGGGCAACTCCGTGGTCCTGAAGCCGGCTGAGCAGTCGCCGCTGACGGCCCTGAAGCTGGGCGAACTGGCGCTGGAAGCGGGCCTGCCGCCGGGCGTGCTGAACGTGGTTCCGGGCCTGGGCAACATGGCCGGCGAGGCGCTGGCGCTGTCGAACGACGTCGACATGATCGCCTTCACTGGCTCCGGTCCAGTCGGCCGCAAGCTGATGGAATATTCCGCCCGCTCGAACCTCAAGCGGGTCAGCCTGGAGCTGGGTGGCAAGTCGCCCCAGATCGTCTTCGCCGACTGCCCGGACCTGGACGCTGCCGCGCAAGCCGCCGCCTGGGGCGTGTTCTATAACCAGGGCGAGGTCTGCACCGCCGCCTCGCGCCTGCTGGTCGAGGCCTCGATCAAGGATGCGTTCCTCGAGAAGGTCGTGGCCGTGGCCAAGGGCATGGTCGTCGGCGACCCGCTGGATCCGACCACCCAGTTCGGGGCCATGGTCAGCGAGCGGCAGATGAACACCGCGCTGGACTACATCGCCACCGCCGACAGCCAGGGCGGGCGGCGGGTGCTGGGCGGCAAGCGTATCCGCCAGGACAGCGGCGGCTTCTATGTCGAGCCGACCATCTTCGACCGCCTGGAAGCCGACCACACCCTGGCCCGCGAGGAGGTGTTCGGGCCGGTGCTGGGGGTGATGAGCTTCAAGTCCGAGGACGAGGCGATCCAGCTAGCCAACGACACCGTCTATGGCCTGGCCGCCGGCCTGTGGACGTCCGACATCAACCGCGCCCTGCGCGGCGCCAGGCGGCTGAAGGCGGGCCTCGTCTGGGTCAATGGCTGGGACGCCTGCGACATCACCATGCCGTTCGGGGGCTTCAGGCAGTCGGGCTTTGGCCGCGACCGCAGCCTTCATGCGTTGCACAAGTACGCCGACCTGAAGTCGGTGTCCGTGACGCTGAGGTAGCCCGCATGACCCGCCTGAATCTCGTTGAAACCGAAGCCTTCATCGACGGCCTCTGGATCGAGGGTGACGCCACCTTCGAGGTGCTGAACCCGGCCGACGGGACGGTGATTGCTGAGGTCGCCGACCTTGGTCCTGGCGAGACGCGGGTGGCGATCGAGGCGGCGCATCGGGCCTTCCCGACCTGGGCCGCCAAGACCGCCAAGGAGCGGGGCGTGATCCTGCGCAAGTGGAGCGACCTGATGCTCGCCCACGCCGACGATCTGGCGCGCCTGATGACCGCCGAACAGGGCAAGCCGCTGGCCGAGTCGAAGGGCGAGGTGGCCTACGGCGCCAGCTTCATCGACTGGTTCGCCGACGAGGCCAAGCGCGGCTACGGCCACACCATCCCGACCCCGATGCCGGGCAAGCGGCTGATGTCGATCAAGCAGCCGATCGGCGTGTGCGCGGCCATCGCGCCCTGGAACTTCCCGATCGCCATGATCACCCGCAAGGTCGGTCCGGCCCTGGCCTCGGGCTGCACCGTCGTGGTCAAGCCGGCCGCCGAGACACCGCTGTGCGCGCTCGCCATCGCCCGCCTGGCGGTCGAGGCGGGCGTGCCGGCCGGCGTGCTGAACATCGTCACCGGCAAGGACTCGGCCGGCATCGGCAAGGCGCTGTGCGAGGACGGCCGGGTGCGCAAGCTGTCGTTCACGGGCTCCACGCCGGTCGGCAAGGTGCTCTACCAGCAGTGCGCCGGCACGATGAAGAAGCTGTCCCTGGAACTGGGGGGCAACGCGCCCTTCATCGTCTTCGACGACGCCGACCTGGAGGCCGCCGTCGATGGCGCGATCGCCAGCAAGTACCGCAACACCGGCCAGACCTGCGTCTGCGCCAACCGGCTGATCGTCCAGGCCGGCATCCACGACGCCTTCGTCGCGCGGCTGGCCGAGAAGGTGGCGGCGATGAAGGTCGGACCGGGGACGGGCGAGGGCGTCGTCATCGGCCCGTTGATCAACGACAAGGCCATCGCCAAGGTCGAGAGCCTGGTGCGCGAGGCCGTCGCCGATGGCGCCAAGATCGTCGTGGGCGGCGATCGTCACGACCTGGGCGGCCTCTTCTACCAGCCCACCGTGCTCAGCGGCGCGACGCCGGACATGCGCCTGTTCCAGGAAGAGATTTTCGGCCCCGTCGCCCCGATCGTGAAGTTCCACACCGAGGAGCAGGCGATCGAGCTGGCCAACGCCACGCCGTTCGGCCTGGCGTCGTACTTCTACAGCCGCGATGTCGCCCGCTGCTGGCGGGTGGCCGAGGCGATCGAGGCCGGCATGGTCGGCATCAACGAAGGCCTGATCTCCACCGAGGTCGCGCCGTTTGGCGGCGTGAAGGAATCCGGCCTGGGCCGCGAGGGCTCGTCCGAGGGCCTCGATGAGTACCTGGAGACCAAGTACCTCTGTTTCGGCGGGGTGGCATGAGCCTGGCCATCGCCGCCCGTAACGGACTGTCCGACCTGATCGCCGCCGAGCGCGCGCGGTTCACGGCCGAGCATCCGCGATCGGCGGCGATGGCCAAGGCCGCGGCCGGTGTCTGGCGCGGCGGCGCGCCGATGCACTGGATGAACGACTGGGCGTCGCCTTCGCCGATCTTCGCCGCGCAAGGTGTCGGCGCGCAGGTCACCGATGTCGACGGCAAGCTCTATGACGACTTCTGCCTGGGCGACACGCCGGCGATGTTCGGCCATGGCGACGCCTCGGTGGCCGCCGCCGTCGCAGACCAGATCAAGCGTGGGGCCGGGTTCATGCTGCCGACCGCCTCGGCGGTGATCGTCGGCAATCTGCTGGCCGAGCGCTTCGGCCTGCCGCTGTGGCAGACGGCGACCACGGCCAGCGACGCCAACCGCGCGGCGATCCGCTGGGCGCGGGCGGTGACGCAGCGGCCGGTCGTGCTGGTGTTCGACGGCTGCTACCACGGCATGGTCGATGACGCCTTCGTGGTGCTGAAGGACGGCGTCGCGACGATGAAGCCGGGTCTGCTGGGCCAGGTCCACGACCTGACGGCCACCACCCGCGTGATCCCGTTCAACGATCTCGAAGCGCTCAAAGCCGCTCTCGCGCCGGGCGACGTCGCCGCCGTGCTGGCCGAGCCGGCGATGACCAACTGCGGGATGATCCTGCCCGAGCCCGGTTTCCACGAGGCGCTGCGCAAGCTGACCCGCGACGCCGGGACGCTGCTGATCATCGACGAGACCCACACCATCTCGACCGGCCCCGGCGGCTACACGAAAGCCTATGCCCTGGAGCCCGACGTCTTCGTCCTGGGCAAGGCCGTCGCTGGCGGTATCCCCGCCGCTGTCTGGGGCGTCACGGCCGATCTCTCGGCGCGGATGGACGAGGCGCAAGCGCGGATCGGTCCGGGCCAGTCGGGCATCGGCACCACGCTGTCCGGCAACGCCCTGGCCATGGCCGCCATGCGGGCGATGTTGTCCGAGGTGATGACCGACGCGGCCTACGCCAAGATGCTGGCCGGCGCGGATCGACTGGTCGCCGGCCTCAAGGCTGTGATCACCGCGCGCCGCCTGCCGTGGTCGGTCGCCCATGTCGGCGCCCGCGTCGAGCTGGTCTTCGCCGATCCTCCACCGAAGAATGCTGCGCAGATGCGGAAAGCGCTGGACCACCAGGCGGTGGACGCGCTCCATCTGTGGCTGATCAACCGGGGCGTCCTGATCGCGCCCTTCCACAACATGATGCTGGTCTCGCCCGTCACCGACGACGCGGCGATCGACCGGCTGGTCGCGGCCGTGGACGGCTTCGCGATCGCGATGGGGGACGCATGAGCGCCGTAGCCGATATCCAGGAATGCCGCGACTTCCTCGCCGCCCACCCGCAGGTGCGGTTCGTCGACGTGTTCTTCACCAGCATGACCGGCGTGCCGCGTGGCAAGCGGCTGCGGGTGCATGAGCTGGAAGCGATCTACGAGTATGGCCGCTTCCTGCCGGGCTCGGTGCTGGTGGTCGACACCAACGGCGCCGACTGCGAGGACACGGGCCTGGTCTGGGAAGACGGCGACGCCGACCGTCGCGCGCGGCCCGTGCCCGGAACCCTGACCCTGGCGCCATGGCTGGGCCCCGACGTCGCCCAGGTCATGCTGTCGATGTACGAGCTGGACGGCGCGGCCAACGACCTCGACCCGCGTCATGTGCTGCAACGGGTGCTGGACCGCTACGCCGCCGACGGCCTGACCCCGGTCGCGGCCTGCGAGCTGGAATACTATCTCGTCGACCTGCAGCGCGGCCCGAACGGCGAGCTGCAGCCGGCCAAGTCGATGCAGACCGGCCTGCGCCCCACGGGGATCCAGGTCTACGGCCTGCCCGAACTGGAGGCCCACGCCCCGTTCCTGAGGGAGCTGTGGGACACCGCCGACGTGATCGGCGTGCCGCTGGAAGGCGCGATCTCGGAGTTCGCCCCGGCCCAGGTCGAGCTGACCCTGAAGCACAAGCCCGATGCCTTGAGAGCATGCGACGACGCCCTGCTGTACAAGCGCATGGCCAAAGGCGTCGCCCTGCGCCACGGCGTCGAAGCGACCTTCATGGCCAAGCCCTGGGCCGACCGCGCGGGCAATGGCTTCCACGTCCATGTCAGCTTCAACGACGCGGACGGGAACAACCTGTGCGCCGCCGAGGACACGGAGGGCTCGGCGATGCTCAAGCACGCCATCGGCGGCATGAAGGCGCTGCTGGGCGACGGCATGGCGATCCTGGCGCCGAACGCCAACAGCTATCGCCGCTTCAAGGCCAACTCCTACGCGCCGGTCGCCGCCACCTGGGGCGTCAATAACCGCACCGTCAGTCTGCGTGTTCCGGCCGGTCCGGCCAAGACGCGCCACGTCGAGCACCGCGTGGCCGGGGCCGACGGCAATCCGTACCTGGTCATGGCTGTGCTTCTGGCCAGCGCCCACCACGGCCTGACCCACAAGATCGATCCGGGCCCGGCGGTGGTCGGCGACGGCTATGCGGCCGCGGCCAAGGAGAAGTCGCGGCTGCCGGCCAACTGGTTCGCGGCGGTCGACCTGTTCGAGAAGTCCGAGGTGCTGCGCGACTACCTCGGCGACCGCTTCGTGGACATGTTCGTCTCGGTCAAGCGTACCGAACAGGCGCGGTTCTTCGAGGTCGTCACCGAGCTCGATTTCGACTGGTACCTCCGCAACGCGTAATGGCGGAATGACGCAATAAACATCGAAACAAGAGGGAGTTTCAGATGAGCGGATACAGGAACGGCGGGGCCTCGCGGCGCTCGCTGCTGACGGCCTTCGGGGCGGCGGCGATCGGCCTCAGCTTCACGGCCTGCGGCGAGAAGCCCAAGGCCACGGGGGCGAACGGCGAAGAGCCCAAGCTGAACTTCTACAACTGGGACACCTATATCGGTGAGACCACGCTGGGCGACTTCAAGAAGGCGTCCGGCGTCGACGTGAACATGAGCCTGTTCGCGACGAACGACGAGTTGTTCGCCAAGCTCAAGGCGGGCAATCCGGGCTTCGACGTGATCGTGCCGTCGAACGAGTTCGTGACCCGCATGGGCCAGGCCGGCATGCTCGAGCCGCTGGACCACGCCAAGATCCCGAACATGAAGAACTTGGATCCGTCGTTCCTGAACCCGGACTTCGACCCGGGCCGGAAATATTCGATGCCCTACACTTGGCTGCTGCTGGGCATCGGCTATCGCAAGAGCAAGGTCCAGGGCGTGCCCGACAGCTGGAAGTGGCTGTTCGACAGCGACAAGTACAAAGGCCACATCGCCCTGCTGTCGGAAAGCGCCGACCTGGTGCGCCTGGCCGCCAAATATCTGGGCCACAGCGTCAACGACATCCCGGCCGACATGCTGCCGAAGATCGAGCAGATGCTGATCAAGCAGAAGCCTTTCGTGAAGGCCTTCCACGACGACAACGGCCAGGACCTCTTGGTCTCGGGCGAGGTCGACCTGGTGCTGGAATATAACGGCGACATCGCCCAGGTGATGAAGGACGACCCGGACCTCGACTTCGTGGTGCCCAAGGAGGGCTCGCTGATCAACAGCGACACCCTGTGCATCCCGAAGGGCGCGCCGCGTCCCAACAACGCCCACGCCTTCATCAACTACCTGCTGGACGCCCAAGCCGGGGCCGAGATCACCAAGACGATCCTCTACCCGACCCCGAATGCGGCGGCCAAGGCGCTGATGCCGGAGAGCTACCGCGAGAACAAGGTGATCTTCCCGCCGGCCGACGTGATGGCCAAGTGCGAGTACGGGGCCTTCGAAGGGGCCGAGAAGGCCAGCCTGTACGAGGAAATCATCACGCGGGTGCGGGCGGCTTAAGGGCGAGGCGGCAGATGCTCCCCCGCGCTGCGGGGGAGCTGTCGCGGAGCGACTGAGGGGGCCTTCACGGCTTAGGCCGAGCTAGCCCCCTCCGGCCCTCTGGGCCACCTCCCCCGCATCGCGGGGGAGGATCTTCGAGGAACGGGGATCCATGGAACAATCCTGGAAACAGGCGAAAGCCGTCTTCGCCGCGGCGCTGGGACCGCCGCTGGTGTGGCTGGTGCTGTTCTTCCTCGCGCCCATGGCGATCGTCTGGGCCTACAGCTTCGGCCACAACGCCGGCCTGACCGAGATCGCCATCAGCGGCACGTTCCACAACTACGCCCGGGCGATCGAGCCGCTGTACCTGAAGATCTTCCTGAAGTCGGCCTGGGTGGCGGGGCTGACGACGTTCCTGTGCCTGGTGCTGGGCTTCCCGGTGGCCCTGGCCATCACCTTCGCTTCCGACAAGGCCAAGACCTGGCTGCTGCTGCTGATCATGCTGCCGTTCTGGACGAACCTGCTGATCCGCACCTACGCCCTGATCGCCGTGCTGCGCACCGAGGGCTTCGCCAACCAGGGGCTGGAGTGGCTGTGGAAGGGCGGTAGCGGGCTGGCGGCGCTGGTCGGCTTGCAGCCGCTCGGCGACTTCCAGCCGCTGGAGCTGCTGCACAACAATTTCGCGGTGATCCTGGGGCTGGTCTACGTCCACCTGCCCTTCATGGTGCTGCCCCTCTATTCGGCCCTGGACCGCCTGGACAAGTCGCTGCTGGAGGCCAGCCTCGACCTTGGCGCCGGGCACATGCGGACCCTGTTCAAGGTGGTCGTGCCGCTGGCCCTGCCGGGCATCGCCTCGGGCATCCTGATCACCTTCATCCCGGCGCTGGGCGCGTACCTGACCCCCGACCTGCTGGGCGGCCCCGACAGCCAGATGATCGCCAATGTCATCGAGCGCCAGTTCAAGCGCGCCAACGACTGGCCCTTCGGCGCGGCCATGTCGTTCGTGCTGATGTACCTGACCTTCATCGCCATCGCGATCCAGGCGGTCCTGGCCAAGCGCACGCCGGAGGCCAAGGCATGAGCAAGCGCGCGCCCCCCGATCCCCTCGAATACCTCCGTCGCTGGCAGATGCAGGCCTGGCTGGCGGCCGTGGCGATCTTCCTCTACGCGCCGCTGATCGCCCTGATGGCGTTCAGCTTCAACGACAGCCGGCGCAACATCGTCTGGAAGGGCTTCACGCTCAAATATTACGACAAGCTGTTCAACGACTCCGCCCTCTTGGAAGCGTTCGGCAACAGCCTGACCATCGCGGCGGTCTCGACCGTGCTGAGCCTGATCCTCGGGGCCTCGGCGGCGCTGGTGCTATGGCGCTTCCGCTTCCCCGGCAAGACGGCCCTGGACGGGGCCCTGGCCCTGCCGATCGTGGTGCCCGAGATCTGCATGGGCGTGGCCATGCTGGTGTTCTTCGCCCGGGTCATGCCCTGGCCGCAGGGCCTGGCCTGGCCGCTGAACCTGGGGGCGATCATCATCGCCCACGTGTCGTTCTCGTTCCCGTTCGTGGCGGTGGTCGTGCGCGCCCGCATGGCCAGCTTCAACCGCGAGATGGAGGAGGCCGCCCGCGACCTGGGGGCCGGCGAGTTCCGCACCATCCGCGACGTGATCCTGCCGCACATGGCCCCGTCGCTGGTGGCTGGCGCGCTGCTGGCCTTCACGCTGAGCCTGGACGACTTCGTCATCACCTTCTTCACCGCCGGTCCCGACACGGTGACCTTCCCGGTGAAGGTCTATTCGATGGTCCGCTTCTCGGTGACGCCGGAGGTCAATGCGGCCTCGACGGTGCTGATCGTGCTGACCGTGCTGCTGACCGCGGCGGCGCTGAAACTGCAGGGGGACCCGGCCGCCACAGCGGGGCATGGGGCGGGGGACGCTAAATGAGCAAGCCGATCATCACCTTCGAGAACGTCACCAAGCGCTTCGGCAAGCTGGCGGCGGTCGACAATGTCTCGCTGACCGTCGAGGAGGGCGAGTTCTTCGCCCTGCTGGGCCCGTCGGGCTGCGGCAAGACCACCCTGCTGCGGATGCTGGCCGGCTTCGAGACCCCCACCGAGGGCCGCATCCTGATCGACGGCCAGGACATCTCCAACGTGCCGCCCAACAAGCGGCCGGTGAACATGGTGTTCCAGTCCTACGCCGTGTTCCCGCACATGACCGTTGCCGACAACGTCGCCTACGGCCTGGTGGTCGACAAGGTGGGCAAGGCCGAGCGCGACCGCCGCGTCGAGGAGGCGCTGGAGCTGGTGCAGCTGGGCGGCTATGGCGGCCGCAAGCCCGACCAGTTGTCGGGCGGCCAGCGCCAGCGCGTGGCCCTGGCCCGGGCGCTCGTGAAACGTCCGCGCGTGCTGCTGCTGGACGAGCCGCTCTCGGCCCTGGACGCCAAGCTGCGCGAGCAGATGCGCACCGAGCTCTGCACCCTGCAGGAGAAGGTCGGCATCACCTTCATCATGGTCACCCACGACCAGGACGAGGCCCTGGCGCTGGCCACGCGCTGCGCGGTGATGAGCAAGGGCCTGCTGCAGCAGGTGGCCTCGCCCAACGACCTCTACGAGTTCCCCAACAGCCGGTTCGTGGCCGACTTCATCGGCAGCGTGAACCTGTTCGAGGGCGTGCTGGCCGTCGACGAGCCCAGCCATGCGGTGATCCGCTCGCCCGACCTGCCGGTCGACATCTTCCTGGACCACGGCGTCACCGGCGCGCGCGGCGGCACCGTCTGGGCGGCGATCCGTCCCGAGAAGATCGAGCTGCACAAGAAGGAAGGCGACACCCCGCCCAACCTCGGCGACTGCCCGCAGGGGACCAACGCCATCGCGGGCGTCATCAAGCACGAGGCCTATCTGGGCGGCTCATCCACATACGAAGTGGAGATCGCCGGCGGCCGCCGGATCAAGGTCCAGCGCTCGAACCTGACCCGTTGGGACCAGGAGGATTTCAAGCTGGGCGAGACCGTCTGGCTATGTTGGCACGCCTGCTCGCCGGCCGTGCTGCTCTCGTAACCCCTAAACCGATCATCCCCGCGAAAGCGGGGACCCAAGCCGAGCTGGCGGTGAGTGCTCCAGCGAAACAACAAACACCGCTTGGGTCCCCGCTTTCGCGGGGATGAGCGGATAAGAGTGAAGCAGGGAAAGCCTCATGACCGTCCCGATCCGCAACCACGACATCGCCGAGCTCAAGCGCCTCGATCTGGCCCACCACCTGCCGGCCCAGGCCGATCACAAGGTCATCGCCGAGCTGGGCGGCAGCCGGATCATCACCCGCGCCGACGGCGTCTATATCCACGACGGCGAGGGTCACCAGATCCTGGACGGCATGGCCGGCCTGTGGTGCGTCAATGTCGGCTACGGCCGCAAGGAGCTGGCCGACGCGGCCTACGAGCAGATGCTGGAGCTGCCGTACTACAACACCTTCTTCAAGACCGCGACGCCACCGACCGTGACCCTGGCGGCCAAGATCGCCGAGAAGATGGGCGGCCAGCTGAGCCACGTGTTCTTCAACTCGTCGGGCTCGGAGGCCAACGACACCGTCTTCCGCCTGGTCCGCCACTACTGGAAGCTCAAGGAGCAGCCGTCGCGGACGGTCTTCATCAGCCGCTGGAACGCCTATCACGGCTCGACCGTGGCCGGCGTCTCGCTGGGCGGCATGAAGCACATGCACAAGCAGGGCGACCTGCCGATCCCCGGCGTCGAGCACGTCATGCAGCCCTATCCGTTCGGCGACGGCTTCGGCGAGGACCCGGCCGCCTTCCGCGACCGCGCGGTCAAGGAGATCGAAGACAAGATCCTTGAGGTCGGCCCCGAGAACGTCGCGGCCTTCATCGGCGAGCCGGTGCAGGGCGCGGGCGGGGTGATCATCCCGCCCGACGGCTACTGGCCGGCGGTCGAGGCCCTGTGCCGCAAGTACGGCATCCTGCTGGTCTGCGACGAGGTGATCTGCGGCTTCGGGCGCCTCGGCGAATGGTTCGGCCACCAGCACTACGGCATCAAGCCGGACCTGATCGCCATGGCCAAGGGGCTGTCGTCCGGCTACCTGCCGATCTCGGCCGTGGGCGTGGCCGACCACATCGTCGCCGAACTGCGCGAGAAGGGCGGCGACTTCATCCACGGCTTCACCTATTCGGGCCACCCGACGTGCGCGGCCGTGGCGCTGAAGAACATCGAGATCCTGGAGCGCGAGAGCCTGATCGAGCGCACCCGCGACGACACGGGGCCGTATCTGGCCAAGGCGCTCGCCTCCCTGAACGACCACCCGCTGGTCGGCGAGACCCGCTCGCTGGGCCTGATCGGCGCCGTCGAGATCGTCCGCGAGAAGGGGACCAACAACCGCTTCCTCGACAAGGAAGGCGAGGCCGGTCCGATCGTCCGCGACCTCTGCATCCAGAACGGCCTGATGGTCCGCGCCATCCGCGACAGCATCGTCTGCTGCCCGCCGCTGATCATCACCCACGCCGAGATCGACAAACTTGTCGCCATCATCCGCCAGTCTCTGACTGAGGCCGAGCCGGAGCTCCGCGCCTTGAAGCCGGAGGCCGCCGCATGAAACCGAAGCACAACAAGGCCAAGCGCGAGACCACGCTGAACCGTGGCGTCTCCTCGCTGGAAGAGGCCCAGGCCTGGTTCGCGCGGCAGAGCATCGAGGAGATCGAGTGCGTGGTGCCGGATCTGGCCGGCGTGGCGCGGGGCAAGATCATGCCGGTGCGCAAGTTTCTGGGCACGCCGTCGATGAACCTGCCGCTGGCGGTGTTCTACCAGACCATCACCGGCGACTTCCCCGAGTTCGAGGGCGCGGTCAGCGCGGTGCAGTCGGATACCGACATCTTCCTGACCCCGGACTTCGCCACGCTGGCCGCCGTGCCGTGGGCGCAGGACCCGACGGCCCAGGTGATCCACGACGCCTTCCACCCCGACGGCCGCCCCGTCGAGGAGGCCCCGCGCCAGGTGCTGCGGCGGGTGCTGGCGCTCTATGCCGAGAAGGGCTGGGTGCCGATCGTGGCGCCGGAGATCGAGTTCTACCTCGTCGACAAGAACACCGACCCGGACTACCCGCTCAAACCGCCCATTGGGCGTTCAGGCCGGCCCGAGACCGGGCGGCAGGGCTATTCGATCAGCGCGGTCAACGAGTTCGATGCGCTATTCGAGGACATGTACGAATACTCCGAGCGCCAGGGCCTGGAGATCGACACCCTGATCCACGAAAGCGGCGTGGCGCAGATGGAGATCAACCTGCGGCACGGCAATCCACTGGAGCTGGCCGACCAGGTGTTCATGTTCAAGCGCACCATCCGCGAGGTGGCGCTGGAGCACGAGATCTACGCCACCTTCATGGCCAAGCCGATGGCGTCCGAGCCGGGCAGCGCCATGCACATCCACCAGTCGATCGTCGACAAGGACGGCAAGAACCTGTTCTCGGACAAGAAGGGCGAGGAGACGGCGCTGTTCCACGGCTTCATCGGCGGGCAGCAGACCTATCTGCCGGCGATCATGGCCATACTGGCGCCGTACGTGAATTCCTATCGCCGGATCGCCAAGGACTCGGGCGCGCCCGTCAACACCCAGTGGGGCTACGACAACCGCACCTGCGGGCTGCGGGTGCCGCCGTCCGACCCGGCCAATCGCCGGCTGGAAAACCGGATTCCCTCATCTGACGCCAATCCCTATCTGGCCATCGCGGCGTCGCTGGCGGCCGGCTATCTGGGCATGACCCAGGGGCTGACGCCCAGCGAACCGGTCGAGACGGACGCCAGCGTCGCGGGCGTGCAACTGCCGCGCAGCCTGACGGAATCGCTGAAGCTGTTCGAGCAGTGCGAGCCGCTGGTCGAGATCCTCGGCCCGATCTTCTGCCAGGCCTATGACCGCGTGAAGCAGGCCGAGTACGAGACCTTCATGCGCACGATCAGCCCGTGGGAGCGGGAGTTCCTGCTGCTGAATGTCTGACGTCTACGGCGCGGGGAACTGGTACGCGGCGACCGCGGCCGGGGTCCCCGCGCTGCCGCCGCTCGACGGCGACGTTTCGGTCGATGTCTGCGTCGTGGGCGCGGGCTTCACCGGCCTTGGCGCGGCCATGGCGCTGGCGGGGCGGGCGAGCGTCGTGGTGCTGGAGGCTGGCCGTGTCGGTTGCGCGGCGACGGGGCGCAACGGCGGGCAGGTCCATACCGGCCAGCGGCGCGACCAGGCCTGGCTGGAGAAGGCCGTCGGCCGTGAGGACGCCCTGGCGCTGTGGCGGCTCGCCGAGGACGCACGGACGCACTTCCGGACGCTGACCGACACGATCGACTGCGACTGGCGGTCGGGCATGATCCACGCCCGTCACAAGCGCGGCGGCGAGGCCGAGGACGCGACCTATGCGGCGCTGATGGCCAACCGCTACGGCTACGACCAGCTCGCGCTGATCGACGAGAAGGACCTGGCCTGTGAGCTGGGCACGGATGTCTACCACGGCGGCCTGGTCGATCGCGGCGGCGGCCATGTGCATCCGCTGAAGCTGGCGCTTGGCATGGCGCGTGGCCTGACGATCCATGAGAACACCCGAGCCGAAACCTGGCGACGCGAGGGCGGCAGGATCGTCGTCGAGACCGCGCGCGGCCGGGTCACCTGCGACCAGCTGATCCTCAGCGGCGACGGCCTGCTGAACACGATGGCTGGCAAGGCCCGCGCCCGGGTCATGCCGATCAACAACTTCATCGCCGTCACCGCGCCGCTGGACGACGTGGCCGAGACGATCATCCGCTCGAACGCGGCGGTGTCGGACAGCCGCTTCGTCGTGAACTACTTCCGCAAGACCGCCGACGGCCGGCTGCTGTTCGGCGGCGGCGAGAACTATCGGCCGGGCTTCCCGGACGACATCGCGGGGCTGGTGCGGAAGAACCTGGCGAAGGTCTATCCGCAGCTGGCCGACGTTCCGATCACCCATGCCTGGGGCGGGACGCTGGGGATCACGATGAGCCGCATGCCCTGCGTCGGCGAGATCGCGCCGGGCGTCCGCGTGGCCTCCGGCTATTCGGGGCAGGGCGTGATGCTGGCGCCCTATGTCGGCAAGCTGCTGGCCGATGCGGCGTTGGGCGACGCCGCTGGGATCGAGCTGCTGTCCCGCGTCCCGACCCCGCCGTTCCCCGGCGGTCGCCTGCTGCGCTGGCCGCTGACGGTGGCGGGCTTGACCTGGTACGCGCTGAGGGATCGTCTGTAGCGAGGGCAGGGGAGGCCCTCGACATGTTCAAATCGACCCTGATCGCCGCCGCCGCGCTGCTGGCGCTGGTCGCACCCGCCCACGCCCAGCAGAGCCGCAGCTGGAAGGATTTCCCGGGCGTCTCGAACACCTCCTACGTCGACTCCGCTGGTCAGAAGGCCTTGCAGCTGTCGATGGATATCCCCGCCACGCCGCACCAGGTCTTCGACGCCTTCGCCACCACCGACGGCTTCAAGAGCTGGGCGGTGGCGGTCGCCAAGGTCGACCTGCGCACCGGCGGCGACATCGAGTCCAGCTACGATCCGAAGGCCAGGATCGGCGATCCGGGCAACATCAAGAACCAGATCGTCACCTTCATCCCCGATCACCTGCTGGTGATCCGCAACGTCCAGGCCCCCGAGGGCTTCGCGGGCAAGGGCGAGTTCCAGAAGACGGTGACGATCATCGAGCTGACGCCGATCGAGGGCGGCACGCGGGTGCGGCTGACCAACACCGGTTATGGCGACAGCGAGGCGGCCAGGATGGTGTACGGGCATTTCGAGTGGGGGAATGCGTACACGCTAGCGGAGCTGAAGAAGAAGTTCGCGAAGGGCGGCTAGCCCGAGCTCTCCTCCCCCTTTGGGGGAGGGGGACCGCCGAATGGCGGTGGAGGGGCTAGCGCCGACCTAGGCCGCATAAGCCCCCTCCGTCTCGCCGCGCTTCGCGGCGATCCACCTCCCCCAGACGGGGGAGGAGAGTGGTGAATTGACACTCTGGCTTCGGCTCGCTCTCCTCATCAAATGAACGCTTCGACCCAGCCCGCCCTCAGCCTCGCCCAGGCGTTCGAGCACGCCGAGCGCCTGCTGGAGGTCGATCCGCGAATGGCGGCGGAGCAGGCGCGAGCGATCCTGGAGGCGGTTCCGCGTCACGCCGACACGACCCGTCTGCTGGCCGCTGCGCTGCGGCTGTCGGGCGATCCGCAAGGCGGCTACGACACCGTCGCGCCGCTGGTCGCCGCCCTGCCGAACCTGCCGCTGGCCCAGCTGGAACTGGCGCTGAGCCTGGAGCAGCTGGGCCGCACCGCCGAAGCCGTCCGCGCCTTCGACCGGGCCAGCGCCCTGGAGCCGCGCCTGTCGGAAGCCTGGCGGGGTCTGTCCGAAAACCTCGACCTGCTGGGCGACAGCGTCGGGGCCGAGAAGGCCCTGGCCCGCCAGCTGCGCGCCTCGACCCGCGACCCGCTGCTGATGGAGGCGGCCACCGCCCTGTCCGACAACAGGCTGGGCGAGGCCGAGCGGCTGTTGCGCGAGCGGCTGAAGGCCGACGCCGGCGACATCGCCGCCATCCGCATGCTGGCCGAGACCGGCGCGCGCCTGGGCCGCTATGCCGACGCCGAGGGCCTGCTGACCCGCTGCGTCGAGCTGGCCCCGAACTTCGCCGCCGCCCGCCACAACCTGGCGACCATGCTGTATCGCCAGAACAAGAACGAGGAGGCGCTGGCCCAGATCGAGATGCTGACGGCCAAGGACGGCCGCCATCCGGGCTATGCCAACCTCTACGCCGCCATCCTGGCGCGCCTGGGCGAATACGACCGCGCCATCGCCGTCTATGAGCGGGTGCTGGCGGACTATCCCAATCAGCCCAAGGGCTGGATGAGCTACGGCCACGCGCTGAAGACCGTGGGCCGCCAGGCCGACTGCGTCGCGGCCTACCGCCAGACCCTGGCCCTGCTGCCGACGATGGGCGAGGCGTGGTGGAGTCTCGCCAACCTCAAGACCGTCAAGTTCAGCGACGACGATCTGGCCGCCATGACCGCCGCGCTAGAGGCGCCGGGCCTGGAAGACGAGGACCGCCTGCACCTGCACTACGCCCTGGGCAAGGCGTTCGAGGACGCCGGCCGCTGGGACGAGTCGTTCGCGCGCTACGCCGAGGGCGCGGCGATCCGGCGGCAGCAACTGGCCTATGATCCGGAGGAGAACGCCGCCGACACCGTGCGGACCAAGGCGGTGTTCACGCCCGCCTTCATCGCCGAACGGGCGGGGCAGGGGTCGCAAGCTCCGGATCCGATCTTCGTCGTCGGCCTGCCGCGCTCGGGCTCGACCCTGGTCGAGCAGATCCTGGCCAGCCACAGCCAGGTCGAAGGCACGATGGAGCTGCCAGACCTGATCGTCATGGCCCGGCGGCTGGGCGGCAAGACTGCCACCCGCGCCGAGTCGACCTATCCCGAGAGCCTGGCCGATCTCTCCGCCGACGACCTGGAGGCCCTGGGCGAGGAGTTCCTGGAGCGCACCCGCATCCAGCGGAAGACGGACAAGCCGTTCTTCATCGACAAGATGCCCAACAACTTCGCGCACGCCGGGCTGATCCACCTGATCCTGCCCAATGCGAAGATCATCGACGCGCGCCGCCATCCGCTGGGCTGCTGCTTCTCGGGCTTCAAGCAGCACTTCGCCCGGGGGCAGGCGTTCAGCTACGACCTGACCGACATCGGCCGCTACTACGCCGACTACGTCGAGCTGATGGCGCATTTCGATGCGGTGCTGCCCGGCCGTGTGCATCGGGTGATCTACGAGCACATGATCGCCGATCCGGAGGCGGAAATCCGCGCGCTGCTGGCCCACTGCGGGCTACCGTTCGAAGCGGCCTGCCTGTCGCCGCACGAAAACGACCGCGCCGTCCGCACCGCCAGTTCAGAACAGGTGCGCCGCCCGATCTTCAAGGACGCCGTCGAGCACTGGCAGAAATTCGAATCGCATCTGGACCCGCTCAGGCAGGCATTGGGACCGGTTCTGGACGCTTATCCGAACGCGCCCGTTATTTGACCATCTCAACGCGACCTCCATCGCGCCTTGCCATTTGTGCAACACTTCAAGGAATTGACACCAAACTGAAATTTCCAATCTTGCCGACGCCTTGAGGCAGGTCGAACCTCGTTCGATCAAAACCGCCAAGGGGAGCGACGTATGTCGTCGGGTTCGGTTCGTTTGAAGAAGGTCGGCGTCTGCTCCGCCGCCCTGTTTGCCTCCACCATGTTCACCACCGCCGCCTACGCTCAGGCCGCGCAGTCACCGACCGCCCTGGAAGAGGTGGTCGTCACCGCCCAGAAGCGGTCCGAGAACCTCCAGGACGTGCCCGTCAGCATCCAGGCGATGGGCGGCGAGAAGCTGGAGCAGCTGCAAGTCGCGGCCTTCGTCGACTATGTGAAGTACCTGCCCAGCGTGTCGTTCACGACCTCGGGCCCGGGCTTCGGCCAAGTCTATATGCGCGGCGTGGCCAGCGGCGGCGACGGCAACCACTCCGGCTCGCTGCCCAGCGTCGGCGTCTATCTGGACGAACAGCCGGTCACCACCATCCAGGGCGCGCTGGACATCCACGTCTATGACGTCGCCCGGGTCGAGGCCCTGGCCGGCCCGCAGGGCACGCTGTATGGCGCGAGCTCCCAGGCCGGCACGCTGCGGATCATCACCAACAAGCCGACGACCAGCGGCTTCTCGGCCGGCGTCGACGTCGAGGGCAACAAGGTCGATCACGGCGGCTGGGGCCACACGGTCGAGGGCTTCGTCAACATCCCGCTGTCGGACAAGATCGCCGTGCGGGCGGTCGGCTGGGACGTCCGCGACGCCGGCTATATCGACAACGTGGCCGGCACCCGCACCTATGACCGCGGCGACACCGACCCGACCAACGACTACAAGATCAACAACAACGGCCGGGTGCGCGACAACTACAACCGCGTCTACACCCAGGGCGGCCGCGCGGCCCTGCGCATCGAGGTCGACGACAACTGGGTGATCACCCCCAGCGTCATGGGCCAGGTGCAGAAGTCGGGCGGCCTGTTCGCCTTCGACCCCAAGGTCGGCGACCTGAAGGTCACCCACTTCTATCCGGAAAGCGCCAAGGACAAGTGGGTCCAGGCGGCCATGACCATCGAGGGGCAGATCGCCAATCTCGACGTCACCTATGCCGGCTCGTACCTGAAGCGGAACGACGAGACCAACCAGGACTACACCGACTACTCGTACTTCTACGACCAGATGGGCTACGGCTTCTACTGGACGGACAACGCCGGCAACCTGGTGAACCCGTCGCAGTACATCCAGGGCCGCGACCACTATCGCAAGGAAAGCCACGAGATCCGCATCGCCTCGCCGCAGGACCAGCGGTTCCGCTTCGTGGTCGGCGGCTTCTACCAGAAGCAGAAGCACGGCATCTTCCAGAACTACAGGATCGACGGCCTGGGCAGCGACTTCTCGGTCGAGAAGAACCCGGGCACGATCTGGCTGACGGCCCAGGAGCGGGTCGACCGCGACAAGGCCGTGTTCGGCCAGGCCGAGTTCGACATCACCGACAAGCTGATGCTGACCGGCGGCATCCGCTTCTTCAAGGCCAACAACACCCTGGTCGGCTTCTTCGGCTACGGCTCGGGCTATTCCAGCACCAACGGCGTGGCCGCCTGTTTCAGGGCCGCGACGGTGGCCAACGCGCCTTGCGACAACCTCGACAAGGGCACCAAGGAAAGCGGCAACTCGCCCAAGGTGACGCTGACCTACAAGTTCGATGACAAGAAGCTGGTCTACGCCACCTACTCGAAGGGCTTCCGGCCCGGCGGCATCAACCGTCGCGCCACCCTGCCGCCGTACCACGCCGACTATCTGAAGAACTACGAGGCGGGCTGGAAGACCACCTGGCTGAACAACAGCTTCCGCTGGAACGGCGCGGTGTTCATGGAGGATTGGACCGGATTCCAGTTCTCGATCCTGGGGGCCAACGGCCTGACCGAGATCAAGAACGCCAACCAGGCCCGCATCAAGGGCGTGGAAAGCGACATCACCTGGGTGCCGGTCCACGGCCTGACGATCAACGCTTCGGCCGCCTATACCGACGCCAAGCTCTCGGCCAACTACTGCGGGGTGACGGACTCCGCGGGCAATCCGGTCACCACCTGCGCCACGCCGCAGGCCCCGGACGGCACGCGCCTGCCGATCACGCCGAAGTTCAAGGCCAACCTGACAGCGCGCTACGACTTCAGCATCGCCGACTGGGACGCCTTCGTGCAGGGCTCGGCCGTCGGCCAGACCAGCAACTGGACCGACCTGCGGATCATCGAGCGCAGCATCATCGGCCAGCAGAAGGGCTATACGACCGCCGACTTCTCGGCGGGGATCGACAAGTCCGACCTGTCGATCTCGATCTACCTGAAGAACGCCTTCGACAAGCGGGCCAGCCTGAACCGCTACGCCGAATGCGCCGAACAGGTCTGCGGCGCCCAGTACTACATCGTCCCGAACCAGCCCCGGACGATCGGGGTGAAGCTGGGGAAGAAGTTCTAGCGTCAGGTCATACGATTGGGGGCGGTCCGCTGGGCCGTCCCCTTTTCATTTCTCTCCATCCGATCTCCCCGGCGCACGCCGGGCCCAGATCCATCCGGAGCCTTTGGGGTTGGTGCGCCCCGCCTCCGAATTCAACGACAAGCACCGGGGGCTCGATCTGGGCCCCGGCGTGCGCCGGGGAGATCGGGATTGGGAGTGCGTTCAGCGTGAAGACCTCGGATCCAAGACCCCTCGGCCTGTGGATGTGCACGGCGCTGGTCGTCGGCAACATGATCGGCTCGGGCGTCTTCATGCTGCCGGCCTCGCTGGCGCCCTATGGCTGGAACGCCGTCATCGCCTGGCTGCTGACCATCGGCGGGGCGCTGTGCCTGGCCTTCGTCTTCGCCCGGCTGGCCGACGCCTTTCCCCGCGCCGGCGGGCCGCTGGCCTATACGCAGGAGGCGTTCGGGCCGACGGCCGGCTTCATGGTCGCCTGGGCGTACTGGATCTCGATGTGGGTCGGCAACGCGGCCATCGCCACGGGCGGGGTCAGCTATCTGTCGGTGTTCTTCCCGGCCCTCGCCAAGGTCCCGGGGCTGGCCGCCATCGTCACGGTCGCCATCGTCTGGGCGCTGACCGGGATCAACTGCTGGGGCTCCAAGTCGGCCGGGCGGTTGCAGGTGGTCGCCACCATCCTGAAGCTCTTGCCGCTGGTCGCCGTGGCCGGTCTGGCCGTCGTCATCCTGGCGCGCAAGGGCGGGGCGGCCGTGACGCCGTTCGAGCCCTCGCAGCTGTCGGCCGGCGGCATCACCGCCGCCGCGACCCTGACCCTGTGGGCCTTGTTGGGCCTGGAGTCGGCCACCGTCCCCGCCGACAAGGTGCACGAGCCGACCCGCACCATCCCCAAGGCCACCCTCTACGGCACGGCGTTCACGGGGCTGATCTATCTGGTCGTCTGCTCGGCGGTGGTGCTGCTGTCGCCCGCCGATCTCTTGAAGAACTCCAACGCTCCGTTCGCGGACTTCGTCGGCTATCACGGCGGCGGCGACCTGCGGCTGGTGCTGGCCGCCTTCGCCGCGATCAGCGCCTTCGGGGCCCTGAACGGCTGGGTGCTGCTGCAAGGCGAGATGCCCTACGCCATGGCTCGCGACGGGGTGTTCCCGGCCTGGCTGGCCAAGGTCGGCAAGCGCGGGACGCCGGTGCGAGCCCACGTGCTGTCCAGCGCCTTGCTGACCGTGCTGGTGCTGATGAACTACGCCAAGTCGATGGCCGACCTCTTCACCTTCATCGCCCTGCTGGCCACTTCGGCCAGCCTGTTCACCTACCTGTTCAGCGCGCTGGCGGCGCTGCGCCTGCAACAGAAGCACCGGATGGACGCCTCGATGCTGCTGACCGTGCTGGCCATAGCGGCGGCGGTCTATTCGGTCTGGACCCTCTACGGCGCCGGGACCTCGGCCACCCTGTGGGGCGTCGTGCTGCTGCTGGCCGGCCTGCCCGTCCGCTTCCTGACCGCCCGCGCGGCGCGTCCCGTTCCGGAGGTTTCCGCATGATCATCGCCCTGCTGCTCGCGGCCCAGATCTCCTACGTCCACGCCGGCAAGCTGGTCGACCCCCAGGCCGGCAAGGTGCTGACCGACCAGCTGATCCGCATCGAGGGCGAGAAGATCACCGCCGTCACGCCGTGGAAGACCGCGCCCAAGGACGGCCCGGTCACCGACTGGAGCAAGCTCACCGTCCTGCCCGGCCTGATCGACATGCACACCCACCTCGTGGACCAGGAGCAGACCGAGAACATCGCAGAACCCCTGCTGACCACGGCCGCCTACCAGTCGTTCATCGCCGCCGACCACGCCCGCAAGACGCTGATGGCCGGCTTCACCAGCGTGCGTGACGTCGGCACCTGGCGGGCGTTCGGGGATGTCGCCCTGCGCGACGCGATCAACAACGGCCTGGTGCCGGGTCCGCGCATGTCGGTGGCCGGCGCCTATATCACCGTGCCGGGCGGGGGTGGGGACATCACCGGCATTTCCGACGACGTGAAGCTGCCGGCCGAGATGCGGGTTGGCGTGGTTGAGGATGCCGCCGACACCCACCGCAAGGCGGCCAACATCCTGGCCCACAAGGCCGACTTCCTGAAGCTGATCGCCACCGGGGCCGTGCTGACCGTCGGCACCGAGCCCGGCCAGCTGGAGCTCTCGGAAGACGAGATCCGCGCCGCCGTCGAGGAGGCCGCCAAGCGCGGGACCTATGCCACCGCCCACGCCCACGGGGCCGAGGGCATGAAGGTCGCCATGCGGGCCGGGGTGCGCTCGATCGAGCACGGCTCGCTGATGGACGACGAGGCCATCGCCATGATGAAGGCCAAGGGCGTGTTCCTGGTCGCCGACATCTATGACGGCGACTGGATCGACGAATACGGCAAGGCCCACGGCTGGCCCGCCGAGACCCTGCGCAAGAACTACGAGACCACCGAGGCCCAGCGCGAGGGCTTCCGCAAAGCCGTGAAGGTCGGGGTCAAGATCGCCTTCGGCACCGACGCCGGCGTCTATCCGCACGGGCTGAACGGCCGCCAGCTGCCCTACATGGTCAAGTACGGCATGACGCCGATGCAGGCGATCCAGTCGGCGACCACCGTGGCGGCCGAGCTGATGAGCAAGACCGGCAAGGTCGGCTGCGATGCGGCCGGCTGCTACGCCGACCTGATCGCGGTGCCGGGTGATCCGCTGGCGGACATTTCCGTGCTGACCAAGGTCGGCAAGGTGATGAAGGGCGGGGAGATCGTGAAGGATCAATAGGCGGGCGCCGAACCTTGGCGCGGATCATGCATTGTGCATCGCAGCGCATTTTCATTGTGCGATAGCGAAACAACTGTCATGTCGGCGTGGTTAGTGCCACGTTGAGTACGTCCAAGGAGGTCTCCCATGACCGAGAACCACTACTACGTCCGCCCGGTCGCCGGTGTGTGGCACGTGACCTGGAACGACTCGGCCGAACTGATCGGCAGCTATTCGTCGCAAGCCGAAGCCGAGGCCCTGGCCCAGCTGCTGGCCCGCCACATGCGCGTCCAGGACCGCAAGGCCCAGGTCCATGTCGACGAGCCGGAAGTCCGCACCCCGTCGTGGGGCCGCAACCGCGCCGCCAACCAAAACGCCGTCGCGGCCTAAGCCAACCAGCTCTCCAGCGCGCGCGTCACGATCGCGCGCGCGTCCTGCGGGCTGAAGGTCGCCGGATCCAGGCACAGCTCCAGCCATAGCCCATCGACGCTGGCCGTCAGGGCGATGGCGGCCAGGCGGGTGTCGCTGACACCGGCCTCGCTCAGCAGTTTTTCCAGCCGCGCGCGGAAGTCCGCATAGGACGCCGCATGGATCGCGGCGATGCGCGGCTTGGTCTTCACCAGGCTCCAGAACCCGATCCAGGCGGCCAGCAATTGCGGGTCCAGCACCGGCGCCGCGAAACTGGCGCTGAGATAGGCTAGCAGCCGCTCACGCGGGGTCGGGCCGGCGGCCTCGATCGCCGCATCCAGCGCCGCATCGATCCGCTGGCTGACGGCCTCGTAGGCCGCCGCGATCAGCTCGTCGACACCTTCGAAATAGTGGCGGAGAAGGCCGGGGGAGACACCTGCCTTGGCGCAGATGGCGCGGACGGAGGTGCCGCCGACGCCTTCACGAGCCAGGACGGTTTCGGCGGCGGCGACCAGGGCTTGGCGGCGGACGTCGGGGAGTTCTCTCGTGAACGCGGCGCGCTTTTGCGCCCCCTCCGTCACGTCGCGTATCCGCGCCGCGCCACCTCCCCCGCAGGCGGGGGAGGAGAAGGGCGCTTCATCCTCACCCGTGAAACGGGGGGGGTGGATCGCTGCGGACACGCAGCGAGACGGAGGGGGCGCTCAGCGATCACCACCCCTCCGGCGGACGCGGCATCCGGCTCTCCGGAACCAGCGCCCGCATCTTCCGGCCAAAGCTCCGCAGGCTCACCTCGCTCGTCGCCAACGGCCCCGCCGTGAACGTCCGCGACGCCATGCCTTGCTGCACCCGCGCCACCAGCTCAGTGTCCTCGGCATTGACCTGCCGGTTGATGCGCCAGTTCAGGTACCGCGCCGCCTTCATCTCGCGGCGTTCATCCGGGAGCGCGTAGGCGATCTCGCGGATCATGGTCTTCTCGGCCGAGACCGGGATGAACTGCATGAAGTCCACCTGGTCCGGATAGATGTCGAAGGCGAAGTTCGGCCAGAGCTTGAAATAGGTCCACAGTCGCTTGCGGTCGTCCGGCAGGTGCGGGACGTCGGGCAGCAGGTCCTGGTACAGCCGCTCGGACGGGCTGTCAGACGGCTCGTCGATCAGCTGGCCCCACATCTTGTCGACGAAGGTCTTGGCCTCGACGCCGTAGCCCTTGCCGAACAGCCGCGTCAGGCCCGGATGGGCGACCGGGATGTGCAGGCCGTCCGAATAGTTGTCGCTGATGTTCTTCCAGTTGACCTCGCGCGGCCGCAGGGTGACGCGGCCGAACGGTTGCAGCTCCTCGAAGCGGTAGTGGGCGACCTCGTCCTCGTAGGGGGCCATCATGGTCGCCACGGACGGGCCTTCGCCCTCGATCCGCACGAAGACGAAGCCGCGCCAGATCTCGGTCTCGGTCCGGGCCAGGCCCTGCTCGTGCATCTGCAGCGCCGGATAGTCGTCGCGCATCGGCACGCCGATCAGCCGGCCTTCCAGGTCGTAGGTCCAGGCGTGGTAGGGGCAGACGATCCGACCGCCGCAACGACCCACCGGACCGTCCAGCAGCCGCGCGCCCCGGTGGCGGCAGACATTGGCGAAGGCCCGCACGCCGCCGTCCTTGCCGCGCAGCACGACCAGGCTTTCGCCCACGAAGTCGAAGGTGTGGAAGTCGCCGGCCTTGGGGATGTCGTTCAGGTGACAGACGATCTGCCACGACGGCCGGAAGATCTTGTCCTGCTCTTCCTTGAAGAAGCGCTCGGAGCCGTAGATCCAGCCGGGCAGACCCCAGTCGGCTTGCGGGTCCTCGTTGGAGATCTGGGTCATGAGCAGGCCCCCTCCACCGCCGTTCGGCGGTCCCCCTCCCCCAAGAGGGGGAGGAGAGTCGGTTCTCCGCCCCGCTTGGGGGCGGACAGACCTCGCGCAGCGAGGTCAGGTGGGGGCCAGTGCTGAGCCTGCCGCATGATCACCGCCCCACCACCGACAGCTTCAGCGCCGTGGCGAAGTCCTTGTCGCGCAGGATCTCGCGGGCGGCGTTGCGGCCCGGATTGCCCGAGACGCCGCCGCCGGGGTGCGCGCCCGCCCCGCACATGTAGAGGCCCTTGATCGGCGCGCGGTGGCTGGCGTGGCCGAGGAACGGGCGGGCAGCCCACAGCTGATCCAGCGACATGTGGCCGTGCATGATGTCGCCGCCGATCAGGCCGAACTTCCGCTCCAGGTCCAGCGGCGACAGGATCGTGCGGCCCAGCACCGAGGCCTTGAAGCCCGGAGCCCACTTCTCGACCGTGTCGATGATCAGGTCGGCGGCGGCCTCGCGCTCGTCGTCCCAGCTGCGGCCGTTCGGCAGCTCCGGCGCGAACTGCTGGCAGAACAGGCTGGCCACGTGCTGTCCGGGCGGGGCCAGCGAGGTGTCGATGGTCGAGGGGATCAGCATCTCGACGATGGGAGCCTTGCTGATCCCGTCGCCCTTGGCGTCGCGATAGGCGGCGTCCATGTAGTCCAGGCTAGGGGCGATCACGATGCCCGACTGGTGGTGCTCGGCGGCCTCCTTGCCGGGCAGGGAGGTGAACGACGGCAGCTCCGACAGCGCCACGTTCATGCGGAAGGTGCCCGAGCCGTTCTTGTAGCCGTCGACCGTCTTGCGGAAGTCGGCGGTCAGGGCCGAGGGCGGCACCAGCTTCTTGTAGAGCAGGGACGGATTGACGTTGGCGCTGACGATCGG
>Ga0164241_10000553_pt1 | contig 65173 bp, 57 predicted proteins | sample OricomyardsoilBY_FD_108780 | JGI IMG/M metagenome (GOLD analysis project Ga0164241, IMG submission 108780) | Backyard soil microbial communities from Emeryville, California, USA - Original compost - Back yard soil (BY) | ecosystem: Environmental > Terrestrial > Soil > Unclassified | place: USA...
GGGCTCGCGCCTGAACGTGACGGCATCGGCCAACATCACCGAGCAGCCAGCCAACCAGATCGCCTGCCCGAACGGCACGGCATCCTTCTCGGTGACCGCGACCGGCGTCGGCCTGCAGTACCAGTGGCGCAAGAACGGCGTCGATATCGCCGGTGCGACCAACCCGACCTACACGATCCCGACGGTCTCGCAGAGCGACATCGGCATCTATAGCGTGGTGATCGTCGGCGGACAGTGCAACTCGGCGATCGGCGTCGAGAGCAACCAGGTGACGCTCCGCATCAGCACCGATTCGGTGACGATCGTCCGCTCACCCGCCTCGCAGGACAAGTGCACCGGACAGTCGGTCACCTTCTCGGCCGCAGCGAGCGGCAGCGGGCTGACCTACCAGTGGTACCAGAATGGCTTTGCCATCGACGATGCCACCTCGGCCAGCTACACGATCGACTCGGTAGAGATGGACGACGCCGGAAGCTATACCGTGAAGATCAACGGCCAGTGCCCGGGCGGCGGCAAGGAGACCCAGGCAGCGGTTCTGACCGTCTACGAATCGCCGACGATCGTAGTACAGCCGGTCAAGCAGCTCATCGTGAAGAAGGGTGATCCATTCACCCTCAGCGTGACGGCCACCGGCACCGCGCTCACCTATCAGTGGCGCCGCCATGGCGTCCAGATCGTTGGCGCAACCGAATCGACCTACCAGATCAGCGCCGCCAGCGCGTTCGGTCTGGACGACGCAGACCAGTACGATGTGCAGATCACCGGCCAGTGCGGCCAGGTGATCACCAGCCAGCTCGCCACGGTCATCGTCGATACCTCGACAAGCAGCGTCCCGGTGATCGCCGGAGCGCAGAGCGCACGCCTGAGCTTTATGCCGAATCCGACCAGCGGACGCACGACGCTCGCGATCAACCCACCGCTTCGCTCGTTCGAGGCAGCAGGCGTCGAGGTGGCACTGTACAACGTGCTGGGACAGAAGGTGATGGATCTGACCGACGGACTTTCGATGAGCTTCAACACCGTCGAGTTCGACGCCAGCTCCCTGCCGGCCGGCCTCTACTACTGCCGTATCTCCAACCCGACCTGGAGCGGCATGAGCAACGTTGTGATGATCACCAAGTAAGGGGTGGCATAACCCGGCCGGCACTGCGCCGCGCCGATGGATGAATATCGCAAGAGGGGCCGCTTCGAGTTATCGAGGCGGCCCCTCGCGTTATAAGAAGTGGCGGGAGGAAGAAAACTGGGTGGGAATCGAAAGGAAGCCGCCGGACGGTCGGGCACGCCGCCGGACGTGAAGCGGCAACGTCGATCACCGGAGATCACCGCACCGGCAATGCTCCGCGCCAGCCACCGGCGATGGAACGCGATCGGCGCATCGCTCACCCGATATGCTCGACGCGCGGAGTCCATCTGCGGGGAATAAGCCCGTTGCTACCCCTTCACTTTACATTTCGGGCACTCGAGGAATTCTCCATCCTCCTTCGTCCACGCCTGCACCATCCAGCGATTGCCGCAGCGGGCACATGGCGTGTTGACCGGCTTCAGGTTGGATGTAAACCGGCACTCGGGATAGCGGGTGCAGGCATAGAAGACGCTGTTGAAGCGCCCTCCCACCCGCTCGACGATGCTCCCCTGCTCGCAGCTCGGACAGGTCACCCCGAGGGGGATGGCCCGGGTGGCGGTGCAGGCAGGATAGCCGCTGCAGCCGAAGAACTCTCCGCCATTCTTCCCTTTGCGCCGCCGCATCGGCAGACCACACTTGTCGCAGATCTCCCCGCCCGCCTCCTCGGCCCCCTTCTTCCGGCCCGCTGCCTCCGATGGCCGGGCTTCGGCTGAACGGGCCTCCGGGAGCCTGGATTTCGGCACCCCCTCCTCGGTGGCCGAGATGATATTGCGGCACGCCGGGAACCCGAGGCAGGCCAGATAATGGCCGTAGTTCCCCAGGCGCAGCTCCATCGGTGAGCCGCACTTCTGGCAGACCACATCGCTCTTTTTCCCCTTCGGCTTGGCGCCGCCGCGCGCGGCAGGCGCGCGTGACTCACCAACCGATCCGGCGGCACCACCCGAGATGGCCGAGCGCCCACCCCCTTCGCGGCGAAGAACGCCCACCGAGCCGAGCGCCGACTGCAGCGGCCGGTAGAATCCCTGCATCACCTTCAGGTAGGTTGCCGTCCCCCCGGCGATGGTATCGAGATCCCCCTCCATCTTCGCCGTGAACTTCACATCGAAGAGCGCCGGGAAGCTCGTCACCAGCGCGTCGCAGACGTTCATCCCAAGCTCCGTGGCATGGAGCCTCCGCTCCCGCTGCTCCACATAGCCACGGTCCTGAATCGTGGAGATGATCGCCGAGTAGGTGCTCGGCCTCCCGATCCCCTTCGCCTCCATCTCCTTGACCAGCAGGCTCTCGGTATAGCGCGCCGGGGGCTTGGTGAAGCTCTGCCGTGTCTCGATCGACTCCAGCCGCAGCGGATCACTCTTGCGGATGTTCTCGGGGAGCGCGCGATCGACGTCGGGCTCGTCGTCGGATGCCGTGGCATCGCCGCCGGAACGCTTTCCCCTGGCGGGCCTGTCGCTCTCCTCGTCATCGGCGTAGACCTGCATCCACCCCTTGAAGCGGGTGATCCGCCCGGTGGCACGGAAGAGGAACGGGCCTCCCTCGATCTCCACGGTCGTCTGATCGAATATCGCCGGGGCCATCTGGCTTGCAACGAAGCGGCTCCAGATCAGTTCGTAGAGATCGGCCAGATCCTTCTCCAGGCTCTTGCGCGCCTCCTTCGGGGTGATCTTCAGATCGGTGGGCCTGATAGCCTCATGGGCATCCTGAACGTTCACCGCGGGCTTCTTCGTCGCCTTCGGCGCGGCGGCCTTCGGCCTGGCGCTCCCGCTTCCGGCCGGAAGATATTCCTTGCCGTAGTTCTCGTAGATGAACTCGGTGGCGGCGTCGGCAGCCTCGTCGCTGATACGGGTCGAGTCGGTGCGCATATAGGTGATCAGTCCCACGCGCCCCTGCTTGCCGAGATCGACCCCCTCGTAGAGCTGCTGCGCGAGCTTCATCGTCCGCCCGGTGTTCATCTTCAGGCGCCGGGAGGCCTCCTGCTGGATCGTCGAGGTGGTGAACGGAAGCGGCGCGTTCCGCTTGACCTCCTTCTTCACGATCGATGCGATCGCGTAGCTCTCCCGCAGCGCACGCTCGCGGATCGCCTCGGCCTGCTGCCTGGTGGAGATAAACGGCAGCTTCTCCTTCGGCTCCTTCAGATCGGCCCCCGAGCCGCTCGGATTCCTGATCTCGATCCCGTCGTAGCGGACCAGGCGGGCGACGATCTCCTGCTCATCGCGCGTGCGGAAATGCCCGATCACCCCCCAGTACTCGATCGGGATAAAGGAGTTGATGGCCCGCTCCCGCTCCACCACCAGCCGCAGCGCCACCGACTGCACGCGGCCGGCCGAAAGCCCCCGGCTCTGGCCGACGAACTTCTTCCAGAGAAACGGCGAGACCTTGTAGCCGATCAGACGGTCCATCACCCGGCGCGCCTCCTGCGCCTCCACCATCTGGTGGTCGATGTCGCGCGGGGACTTCATTGCGCTGGTGATACCGCTCTTGGTGATCTCGTTGAACAGCACCCGGCGGATGTTGCGGTTCTGATCATGAATCTCGGTGGCGATATGATGGGCGATCGCCTCCCCCTCGCGGTCGGGATCGGTCGCCAGAAAAACCCTGTCGCAGCGCGAGGCGAGGCTCCGCAGCCGCTTGACCACCTCCTCCTTCCCCTTGATCACCTCGTAGGTCGGCACGAACCCTCCATCGACATCGATGGCAAGGCCGTCGCGCGGCAGGTCCTTGACGTGACCGACCGATGCCTCGACGATGTAGTCGGCGCCGAGATATTTATTGATCGTCTTGGCCTTCGCGGGCGACTCGACGATGACGAGAGATTTTGCCATGGGAGAGTTGAGGAGTTAGCCGACAGAGCCGGCCCCGGAAAAACCGGGGCGCGATGGTACGCATACGCCTGTCATGCGCCGAACCCGAGAAGAGCATCCCCGCCGGAGCCCTCGTCGAAATGGGTGATATGCTCCACCGACGCGGGGATCGCCATCAGCCGGTCGCAGAGGAAAGACGGATAGATGCGCAGATCATTGATCGTGGCGAGGTCATGCCAGCGAAAGATCAGCTCCATCTCCCCTTCCTGGCCGATGAAGGTCTCCCCCCGCTCGTGGAGCCCCGCTGCGGCCGGAAACGACATCAGATAGTAGAGCCCCAGCTCATGACACTGGCGCTCGGCGTAGTGGAAGAAATTCTCCACCACCCAGAGGAGGCGATCGACCGTCACATCGACGCCGAGCTCCTCGCGCATCTCCCGGCGCAACGCATCGCCGGAGGGCTCGCGCATCTCGCAGCGACCGCCGGGGAGCGACCAGAAGTCCTCGTGTCCGGCGCGGTGCAGCAGCACGCGCCCCTCGTGCAGTGCCACCCCGGCGATGCGATAGGTGAACCGCATATCCTCGCGATCGAACGTGATCATTGCCTGCTCCTGATCGTTGAAAAAATCGAGCGGCGAATATAGCACGTTCGCCGCTGCAACGGACGGGGCGGGGCGCTATCGCGGATCGCCGGCCACCAGATGCGCCGCCGGAAGGCGCGCGAGGATTCTCGCCATTTCGCCGGTTCTCGCTATCTTCCATGTCGATGAAGAAAGTCCTTATTGTCGCCTACTATTTTCCGCCATCCGGAGGGCCGGGTGTGCAGCGCGTTCTGAAGTACGTTCAGTATCTGCGCGAGTTCGGCTGGGAGCCGGTGGTGCTCACCGTGCGTGACGGGAACTTCCCGGCGCGCGACGAATCGCTTCTCCGGGAGATCCCCGAGGGAGTGAAGGTGATCCGCACCGATATCTTCGAGCCGTACGACTATTATCGCAAGCTCACCGGCAAAAAGCAGGGAGCGGCGATCGACGTCAACACGATCCGCAAGGAGGGAACCAAGCTTCCCGTGTCGGAGCGGGTGGCGGAGTTCATCCGCGCCACATTCTTCATCCCCGACGCCCGCATCGGCTGGTACTCCCATGCGATCAGGGCGGGCATGGAGGCGATCGAGCGTGAGGGGATCAGCGCCATCTACAGCTCCTCCCCCCCCTATACCTGCGCGCTTATCGCGCGTGGACTGAAGCGCAAGACCGGGCTCCCCTGGGTGGCGGGCTTCCGCGATCCGTGGACCGGCTTTATCACCACCCCCGACCGATGGGCGCTCCCGGCGAAGGTCGACAGGATGCTCGAGCACGCGGTGTTCAAGGAGTCCGACGCGGTGGAGGTGGCATGGCTGGGGATCACCAAGGATGCCATCAGGAAATACCCCTCGCTCGACGCCGGCAAGTTCCATCATCTGCCGAACGGGTTCGACAGCCACGACTTCCCGATCGTCGATCCGGCGTCGCGGACCGATAGGCGCTTTACCGTCACCTACACCGGCTCGATGTACGGCCGCCGCAATCCCGACGCGTTTCTGGCGGCGGTGGAGCGGCTTGCAACGCGGGGGGAGATCGATCCGGCGAAGATCCGCCTGCGGTTCATCGGACGCTTCGGCGAAGAGGTGCTGGAGACGTTCAGAACGAGCCCCCTTGGAAGCGCCATCGAGGTGGTGGGCTATATGCCGCATCGCCAGAGCATCGAGCAGCTTCTCCTCTCCGACGCGCTTCTGCTGGTGGTGGACGAGTGCGACGAGAGCGACGAGGTGGTTCCGGGGAAGGTCTACGAGTATATCGGCTCCGGCAGGATGCTGCTGGCGGTCGCCCCGGAGCAGAGCGCCATCGCCAGCCTTATCGCCGAGACCCGCAGCGGCTATGTGGCCCATCAGTCCAATCTCGCCGGCATCGCCGATGCGTTCCTCAGGCTCTATCGCGATCATATCGACCAGACGCGGTCGCTCGTGCCCGACGAGGCGGCGATCGCCCGCTATGAGCGGCGGAACACGACCGGCGAGCTGGCGGGGCTGCTCGACGGGCTGACGGCGAAGCCGGGTCCGGGCAGCGCGCGATGATCGTCCGCGGCAACCGCACGTGATGCGACGCGACGACGGCTTCGCAGAGAACGTTCATGCCTACGCCGGAATCGCGCGGCCGTACGCTTCATCCATATCATTACATCGACCTGGAGTCCACATGGATCAGCGCTATCAACAGACGAGGTATCTCATCCGTAAAAAGATCCTGAAGCTTCTCGGCGGAACCTTCGAGGTATTCGGCGACGATGAACGGCTCCTCTTCTACTCGAAGATGAAGGCCTTCAAGCTGCGCGAGGACATCCGTATCTACGACGACGAGAATATGACGACCGAGCTGATATCGATCAACGCGCGGGAGATCTTCGACTTCAACGCCACCTACGATGTGGTCGACAGCACCACCGGCCAGCGGATCGGCGCGCTGCACCGCACCTGGAACATGTTTCGCGACCAGTGGCGGATACTCGATCTTGCCGATACCCAGATCGGGTCGATCTCCGAGGACAGCCTTGTGATGGCGCTGATTCGCCGATACGTCACTAATTTGATACCGCAGACCTATCATGGCGAGGTTGGCGGGACCCCGGTGCTCACCTTCAAGCAGAACGTCAATCCGCTGGTCACGAAGCTCAACCTCGACTTCTCCGAGGACACCGGGGGTCTGCTCGACCGGCGTCTGGGAATAGCCGCAGGGATACTCCTCTGCGCCATCGAAGGGAAGCAGAACTAGACGCCGCACTGCGCGGCGCTCGATCTCAGGTTCCCCGGCTCTGGTCGGGGGATCATCATTGCCGAGTGAATCGTTTTCGATCTTCCATCGCATTCGCCTCCCCGTGAACCATGCCGCCAACGGCCGGGGCGCGGCCGAGGGGGCGGATGGCACAATCATTCCTCGTTACCATTACGCACTAGCATGGCAACAACACGAAGCGGCGCTTCGAAACGCCCGACCTCGCGCACCGCACGCGTGCGCCAGGCGGCCCCTCCGTCCCGCTCCCCCCTGGCGAATGTTCCGACGAAGTATCATAACCTGATCTTCATCGGAATGATACTCCTGTCGCTGATCGTCTTCTTCGGAGGGGTGATCTTCGGGGGCAAGTTCTTCGCCACCAACGACAACATCTCGTGGCTGAGCTTCCTTCCGTATCTCGATCATATGGAGCAGACCGGACAGCATCCGTTCTGGATTCCGTATATCTTCAGCGGCATGCCGGCCTACGCCGCGTATATGGTGACAGGAGACCGATGGTGGGATCTGTCGATGAAGATCCTCGGGATGACCGAGCATGTCTTCGCGTTCACAAACTACTGGACGCTGCGGGTGATCTTCCATTACTTCCTCTACGGCACCGGCATGTACCTGCTGATGCGCTCGAAGAAGGCGGCCCGCTCCACCTCGCTCTTCGTCTCCCTGGCGGCGATCTTCAGCACCTGGATCATCGTCTACATCATGATCGGCCACAACACCAAGATCTCGGTGCTGATGACCTTCCCGTTTCTGTTCATCTGCCTGGAGAAGCTGATGAAGCGCTGGAGCCTCCTCTACGCGGGGCTGCTGATCCTGGTGGTGCATCTGATGACCGAGGCGGCCCATCCCCAGACGACCCTCTATGGCGCCTTCGCCGTCGGCATCTACCTTCTGTTCGAGCTGGCCGGAGGGCTGCTGGCGAAGGAGAAGGGGACGGTGGCGAGCATCGCGCGCGTGGGGGCGGTGCTGGTGGTGGCGGCGGGCTTCGCCTACGGCATGGGGCTCGATCGCTATCTGGCGCTCCAGGAATATACCCCCTACTCCACCCGTGGCTCCGCCTCGATCGTGGCGGACAAGCAGGAGCAGGATGAGGCCGGGCATGGCTACGATTATGCCACCAACTTCTCCTTCTCCCCCGAGGAGGTGATCACCTTCATCAACCCGTCGTACTACGGCTTCGGCGGCGAGACCGAGTACAGCGGACCGGCCACCGGCAATCAGCCGCAGCGCATCCGTACCTATTTCGGCCAGATGCCCTTCACCGATGCGGCGCACTACGCGGGGATCGCCGTGCTGATCCTGGGGGTGTTCGGCGCATGGATGAACCGGAGAAACCGCTTCGTGCAGGCGATGATCGTGGTGGGTCTGTTCGGGCTGGTGCTCTCGTTCGGCAAGAACATGCCGCTGCTGTACGACCTGTTCTACAACTTCTTCCCCGGCTTCAACAGGCTGCGTGCCCCCAGCCAGTCGCTGATATTGCTGGAGTTCGTCTTCCCGATCCTGGCCGGCTTCGGCATCGAGACGCTGATAGCGATGCATAAGTCGGGAGATAATCCGGAGGCCGACAAGACGATCCTCTACACCGGCTATGCGTTCGTCGGGGTCTGCGCGCTCGGGCTTCTCTCGGCAGTGCTCTCCAAGTCATCCTATCTGGATTCGATCGCCAAGTCGCCGCTCGGACAGTATCCGCCGGAGATCCGGGAGTTCATCTACAGCTCGATGCAGAGCGACTGGCTGATCGCGGCGATCTTCGGGGCGGTGACGATCGCGCTGATGTACATGTACGTCAAACGGTCCATCAGCCCGACGCTCTTCAAGGTCGCGCTGCTGATAGTGCTCATCGGCGATCTCTGGCGCGTCGCCTACCGGCCGATGAACACGGCCGTGCCGATCAACGAAGCGTTCGCGGTCTTCAACCCGACCGACATCGATATGTTCCTGAAGCAGGATACCAGCAACTACCGTATCCTCGACGTGACGCAGCAGCCGAACTACGCGGCGCGGCAGTTCCATCAGAATATCATCGGCTACAGCTCGGCGAAGATGCGCGTCTACCAGGATCTGCTCGATGTGGCCGGCGATGGCAATACCCCCACCGCCCTGCTGGCGTGGAACCTGCTCAACACGAAGTATATCATCGCCGATCAGCCCCCCGCGCCCAACGCGCAGCAGGTATTCCAGTCGACGCAGAAAAAGGCGGCGGTCTATCTGAATCCCGACGCCATGCCCCGTGCCTGGTTCGTCAACAGGGTCGAGGTGGCCGAGCCGAAGGCGACGCTGGAGATGATCCGCGACAACAAGTTCAACCCGCGCGACGTGGCGTACGTGACCAAGCCGCTGGCCGCGAAGATCGATCCGGTGGCCGCAGCCCCGGCGGCGCCGGCCGATACCACTGCCGGCGCCGACAGCACCCGCCCGGCTGTGCCGGCGCCGGTGACGGCGGGCGGCGGCTCGGTGAAGTTCACCAGCTACGACGCCAACCGCTTCACGCTCGACGTGGAGGCGCCGGGGAACAACTTCCTGGTGGTGAGCGAGGTCTACTATCCGGCATCGTGGCGCGCGACGATCGACGGCAAGCCGGCCGATATCGTCCAGACCAACTATGTCCTCCGGGGCCTGGTTGTGCCTCCCGGCAAGCACACGATCGAGATGTACTTCGAGAGTCAGGGCTTCGAGACGGGCAAGTACGCATCGCTCGGCCTGAACCTGGTGATGTTCGCCATCATCGGCGTCGGCATCGTCATCAACCGCCGCCGTCCCGAGGACGCCGATCCGACGCACGACGCGCCGCTGATCGAGGAGGATGACGTCTGATCCCCGGCGGGCCATCCCGCCGCGACGATGAATCGATACACCGGGGCGATCTCCGGCCGGAAGTCCGGCCGGGACGATCGCCCCTCATTATTTGAGCAGAGCACATGGTCGATGAGAATAGCGGCGCCCCCACCCCGGGAGCGCTGAAGAAGGGGGCCGAAGTGGTGCTCCATGCCGAGTCGGCAGCATTCGAGGGGGGATGCGTGGCGCGTCACGATGGGATGGCGGTGTTCGTCACCGGCTGCGTGCCGGGCGATACCGTGCTGGCACGGATCAACAAGAAACGGAAGCGGCATGCCGAGGCGCGCACCATCGAGGTGATCGAGCCGAGCCCCGTGCGCGTCGATCCCCCCTGCGTCTACTTCGGCGACTGCGGCGGCTGCAAATGGCAGAACCTCGCCTATGCCGAGCAGCTCCGCTGGAAGCGCCAGCATGTGGTCGATGCGTTCCAGAGGATCGGCGGGCTCGCCGATGTGGAGGTGCGCCCGACCATCCCCTGCGCCGAGGAGTACTTCTACCGCAACAAGATGGAGTTCTCCTTCGGCGATCAACGCTGGCTGAGCGCCCATGAGATCGAGTCGGGGGTTGATCTGAACCGCGACTTCGCGCTCGGACTTCATGTGCCGGGACGCTACGACAAGGTGCTGGACGTGCATCGCTGCTGGCTGCAGTCGGAGCTGAGCAACAGGATCATCAACCTGACCCGTGCGTTCGCGCTGGAGCACGGGCTGACGATCTACAACACCCATACCCACACGGGATTTCTGCGCAACCTCGTCATCCGCCAGTCGCGCGCCTCCGGCGAGACGATGGTGATCCTGGTGACGAGCGAGGAGGCCGACGATCTGATGGCCGCCTATGCCGATCTGATCCGGTCGGCGATACCGGAGGTGACGACGCTGCTGCAGGGGATCAACCGGAAGAAGGCGCAGATCGCATTCAGCGAGACGGTGGTGACCCTCTTCGGCCCGGGAACGATCACCGAGCGGGTGTCGGGGAACGACTTCACGATCTCCCCGTTCTCCTTCTTCCAGACCAACTCGCTCCAGGCCGAGCGGCTCTACGAGGAGGCGCTGGCGGCGGCGGCGATCGCGCCCGACGAACGGATGTGGGATCTATACTGCGGCGCCGGCACCATCACCCTCGCCGCGGCGCGCCGGGCGGCATCGGCCGTCGGCGTCGAGCTCAACCCCGAGTCGATCAACGATGCCCGCATCAACGCCGAGCGCAACGGGATCGGCAACGCCGAGTTCATCGCGGGCGATCTGAAGGATGTGATCACCCGTACTCTCACCGGCATCGCCGACGGTGGCGCCGTGGCATCGGGGACGTATCCCCCGCCCGATGTGATCATCACCGATCCGCCGCGCGCCGGAATGCATGAGGATGTGGTGATGGCGATCCTGGCGCTGGCCCCGCAGCGGATCAGCTACGTCAGCTGCAACCCGACAACGCAGGCGCGCGACTGCGCGTTGCTCGCCGAGCGCTACACGGTGGAGTATGTCCAGCCGGTGGATATGTTCCCCCAGACCTACCACGTCGAGACGGTGGCACGGCTGGTGCGGAAGGACTGACCGCCAGGTGGAGCGGCGTCGGCCTACACACTCTCACAAAGCGGGAGGTGCGTGTAGCGTTTCCTCTCCCCATATTATCCCTCTCGGTTACCGGCGGCGCCAGCGTGTGCGGCGTCGCCGGTCTATCCGCCGACAGGAGAGCGATAATGAACGACGTCCCTTCCAACGATAAACTCAACGTGGCAGTGAGCTCCGATCACGGCAGGCCCGGCCCGCCGGGGCTTGTGCCCCCACCGGTTGTGTTCGCGGCGATCATCGCCGTGGTGCTGGTGATCATCATCGTCATGGCGCTCCTCGGCCACGATCCCCTTCTCGGCAGCTGACCCGCCGCTCCCCACCCCAGCTCCTGTTCCCGCGACGATCCTTTATCCCGATACGCCGGCGCCATATGGCCGGAGCGGTCACAGATCAGCCACGCGAGACTTCCCCGGCGACCAGCCGGTCCAGCTCCGCGAGCACGCGGCCAAGCTCCTCCAGCAGCGCCGACGGAGCGCGGCGCAGAGCCATGTCGTGCATGGCGTGGTAGTACCAGAGCGTCCCCTCCTTCCCGCCGTTGAAGATAGCCCAGAGCGATTCGCCATCGCGGCGGTAGTCGGCCAGCAGCGTCCGGGCGTTATGGAGCTTATCGGCGGCGATCACCCGGAATCCATCGGCCGGGGCGTCGGCGAGGTGCCGCAGATGCGCTTCCTTCCGCTGGCGCCATGGTGGCTTCGGGAGCGTATCGGCATCGGTACAGAGATCGATGATCGCGACCACGCGGTCGCCGAAGCGGCCCCGGATCTCCTCGCGCACCACCTCTCCCCCCTGATCCTCCACCGCATCGTGCAGCAGCGCCGCGATCGCCTCATCCTCGTCACCCCCATCCTCGATCACAAGCGACGCGACGGCAAGCAGATGGCCGATATAGGGAACCGGACGCCCCTTGCGGAGCTGGCCGGCATGGAGCCTGGATGCGAGGAGCAGCGCCTCGTCGAAGCGTGTGACGGGTGTCATGGAAGTCATCCCTCGATGATGATGGAGAAGATCGTCACGCGCCGGTGATCCGTTCAGTGGCGGCCGGCCGCCACCGGGCTCGCCGGGACGATCAATCGATCAGCGCCCAGTTGAAGCCGAGGTAGATCCCCTGCCCGAACGTGGGATAGCGATCGACCGTGTAGAATGTCGTGTTGAGGATATTGCGGATCTCCAGCCGGAGATAGGCCGATCCGATCCTTCCCTGCGCATAGGCGCCCCACTGCGGCGGCGGCGGCGCCGTGGGACGCTCCCCCTGAGCGCTCACGTAGAACTCGCCACTCAGATTATCGAAGCGGGTGAACCCCGGCTGCGACTGGAACTCGAGCGAGGTGCCGAGACGCAGATCGAGGTTGCCGCCGATCAGCGTCCACTGCCCGTACAGCTCGCTGGTGCCGTACAGCAGCGGAGTGAAGCGATCCTCCGGCGGAGCGAACGTGCCGATCAGATGGCTGTCCCAGACCAGCGAATAGATCAGCGGAATGGCGACGCGGAGATCGGCGCCGGTGATGGAGAGATCCTCGATCCCCAGGCAGGCGACCGCGACGCCACGGCGGAGGTATCCTCCCAGCTCGACCCGCGCCACCCCCTCCTTCCACTGCGCCGCGACCTCGATGAGCTGGCCGGGGCCGTACATCGTGAGATAGCGGGCGGTGCCGTCGAACAGGCCGTACCACGCGGAGCAGTCGTCCTCCCCGACGATCCGGAAGGTGCTCCGGAGCGTGCCGCGCAGCGCCAGCGAATCGGTCAGGGGAATCGCCCCCTCGCCGGCGATGGTCAGGAACTGGCTCGTCCCATCGCTGTAGTACTTGGCCCCGCCGCTCACCGCCAGCGAGCTGAGGAATCCGGCGCGCGCGAACGGCGTCGCCTCGAGAAGTCCCCCAAGATCGAACCGGAACAGATCCCCCGGCGAGCTCTCGATACCGGTAGGGCCGAGATAGAAGCGCTCGGTGCGGGCCACGAACTCGGCGTTCGCGTTGAAGCGGACCTTCGCGAAGTCCGACAGCAGATCGCCGCCGAGGCGCGCCCCGACGATTCCCTCCCCGAGAAATCCGGTCGCGCCGGGAATGGCCGTCGGCTCATCTCCGGTCTGCAGCTCCCGCTCGGCATAGGTGTAGTATAGCGCGCCGTCGAGACGGTAGTTCGTGTCGACGATCTTCCGCCCGGTGGTATCGCCGGCGACCTCGATCATCCCGGCCGGATACCAGCGGGAGGAGAGCGTCAGGTCATGGCGGAGGGTTCGCTCCTGAAGGGTATCGTTGTAGACTTCGGACAGAAAGGGGCTGGTGCTGCTCTCCGGCAGCAGGCCGCCGTTCATCCCCCGCGTGGCGTCGCTGAACAGCTCGGTGAGCGAGAGGGTGAGGGCATCGGAATATTCCCAGCGGAGCGTCCCGCGCGCGCTCCAGCTGGAGACCTTCTGGTTGTTCTGCGGGAACGCCCCCTCGCTCGGGATGCGCCTGAAGCCGAGGGAGAGATTGCCCCTGTCGCCGACGTTGCGGGCATAGGTGAGATCGGCGCTCGTGGTGTTCCCCGGCGCCTGGTAGTACCAGAAGCGCCCGTAGCTCCCCTCGGCGTTGTAGCGCGGCTGCACGAAGTTCAGCGCGATCAGCGACTCGCCGCTGCCGAAGATCGCCGCGCGCGCCCCCCGCACGACCTCGATCCGCTCGGCGTACTCGGTCGGGTAGAGCTCCAGATCGTATCCGTTCCCTCCCAGCCCCGACAGAGGGCGTCCGTTGTAGAGCGTGCTGATGGCCGCCGGCGCGGCCCCGGCATAGCTGAACGCGCGCACCAGCCCCGGAACACCCTGCGACAGCGGGTAGGCTGGAAGAACATTGCGAAGAAGATCGAACGATGTGGCGTAGCGCTCCCAGACCATATCGCGCTTGGTGATGAAGCTGTAGCCGGGCTGCTCCGCCGGCAGCGTGATCGAGCCGAGCGGGGCGCCATAGTCGCGCAGCGACAGATGCGTATGCGCGGGCGCTCTGGCGCCGAGCGAGTCGGCATGGTCCAGAGAGTCGGTCTTCGCATGCGTTGTGGAATCGAGCACCCCCGGTGCAAGTCTATCGGTGGGGAGCTGCGCCGAGGCCGACAGCAGCGGCAGGATGCTCGCGATCAAAAAGAAAACGGCGCGAAAGAGGATGCGATCTCCTTCACGTCGTCCGGTACTCCCATACATCATGGCGGCGATATTACGCCGAGCGATGCAAGCGTGCAAGTACAAGCATCACAAGGCCCCGCATCATCCCCCCGACCGACCATCGACGGGGCCCGCGCGGCTCCAACCATGACGCCGCATTCCCGGAAACCGGGGCGATCAGATCCTTCACGACCGCCCCGGCGGAACCGGCATCCGTGGCTACTGAAGCGAGGGATCGACCGTGCCCGAAGGTGCCGTGGGAGCCTCGTCACGGTAGAGCCGGTAGGCGAAGCGATAGGGAGTCTCGCAGGTCCGGCACTCGATGCCGCCGACATAGGTAACCAACAGTGCCCGCAGACGCACTCTGCGTCCGGCAAACCCGGCAAGGTCCAGATTGATCACCTGACTCCGGGAGGCATCCAGTGTGTCGGCACGGGGGGTCGTCCGGAGGAAGCCGTGATGCACGCCTCGCAGCGTCGCGTCGGTCGTGGCATCCACCAGCTCGATCATCTGCTGCAGAACCATCTCCCCCCGAACCGCCCCGGAGGCGGCGCGGCCGACGATCGCCGCATCGGAAGAGAGCCTAAGCGTCCCGCCGTCGGCGGGGACCGTGAACGGCTCGCTGTACATCGCGAAATCGGCATCGTCACGCTCGACCAGATGGTCGCTCAGAGCTACCGCCGTGCGGCGGCCGTTGCTCCCCTGAAGCCAGGCATTTCCCCAGACGAAGCGGAAACCGACGGGCGAGGCCCCGTCATGGAGCGTCCGGGCGATGTCGAGCCGGGCATGACGCGCCAGCGGCTGCGACGACGTCTGCGCGCCCGCGTATGAACAGAGCGCCGCACCGAGAAGGGCACAGCAGAGAAAAGATCGTGCGATGGAGTACATGGAGGTTCTCCTGTCCTGGTGTTGGGTGTTGACACATGACAGTTGTCGGCCGGACCACGGAGATGGCCGGCCCCGAAAAAGATGGCGGGAAGCTATCGCATTATCGCGCCCGTGTCAAGTGGTAACACATCCCGGTCGCGTCTCGGCTTGATTGCCGAGTGCCGATACGCTGGGCCGGCGTTCAACTCCGGCCCAACACTCCACCACACTGAGACACTCCCCAGAGCGCGCCAGCGGAACGGTCCGAAACGAAGAACGCCGGAGCGTACTACTCCGGCGCTTGTGCTGCCGCTCTAGGCAAGGTGGCCGGCCGCTCTCAGCCAAGCTCCGGCGCGGGCTCGATCTGCGACTGACGGTAGCGCTCGACCGACTCGACGATGATCCTGTGAGCGTACTCGACGTTGCCCCATCCCTGGAACTGCGTCTGCTTCCCTTCCAGATCCTTGTAGACCGAATAGAAGTACTCGATCTCGATCAGATCATGGGGCTTCATATTCTCGAGCGTCAGATAGTGATGATAGCGCATATCGTTCACCGCCACGGCGATCACCTTGTCATCGAGCTTGCCGCCGTCGATCATCCGCATCACGCCGATCGGGCGGACGTCGATAAGGCAGCCGGTGAAAGTGGGCTCATCGATCAGCACAAGGATATCGAGAGGGTCGCCATCGATATACAGGGTGTTGGGGACGAAGCCGTAGGCCGTCGGATAATGCATGGGCGAGGCGAGGACGCGATCGAGCTTGAAGCAGTTGTACTCGATGCAGTATTCGTACTTGCTGCGCGAGCCGCGCGGAATCTCGATGATCGCGTTGATCACCTGCGGCACATCGGTTCCGGCCGGAAGATCGATATAGCGGGAATTGGGGTTGATAACGTGCAAAGCGTGTCGTCTTCTATGTGTTGAGTGTAGTTCGACCGGTCAGGCCCCATCGGAGGGGTCCTGAGCGGCATTCTTCTCCCGGATCGCGCCCGGGGTATAGCGTGGATCGGGGATCAGAAGACGCTCCACCGGAACGTCGTTGATCAGATGGGATTCGATGATCTCGTCGACATCATCCACGGTCAGCCCGCCGTACCAGACGGCATCGGGATAGACCACCGCCACCACGCCGTGCTCGCAGATGTCGAGACAGCCGGAGGCGTTGGCGCGCATCTTCCCATGCAGCCGGCGCTCCTTCAGAGCGCTTTTGAAACGGGCGCGGACCTCTTCCCCTCCCCGCTCCTTGCAGCATCCCCTCGGATGCCCCGGCTCGCGCTGATTGGTGCAGATGAATATGTGTCGATCGTATCGCATATCGTATCGCTCGTGAAGGCCGGCGCCGCTGGCGCCCGGCATGGATGATCGGCTACTTATGGCAGGCCTGCCCGTCGGCCATGAAAAGAAGATCGCCGGAGCGCGTCCCCCGGTCGCCGAAGCGGTCGGCCATCGTGTACTCGAAATCCCAGGTCATGTTGTACAGCCCGATCTTCTCGTAGTCGGGAGAATAGTACTGGATCTGATCGGCGATCAGCGGCAGGGCGCACTCGACGGTATCATCGAGCGTGATGCGGGCGCGGACGATCTCGCCGCTGAACCCCTTGCAGACCATCACCTCGATCGTCCCCTCGACGGCCTCGCCGGGCCTGGCGGACGCTGCACGATCCATTCTCATCTCCATGACTTCTCTCCTCCACATGCCGCTCGGGGCATCGTTTCATGACGGAGCGGGGACGCGGACACGCCCCGGTTGTTGTTACCGGGCGCCGCTTCCCGCGCGCCGCGCCACATAGGCGTTGTAGACCTCGCGGATGCGGGCGGTCTCGCGGTTGTACAGAGGCTCGGCCAGATCGATCAGCGCGACGACGAAATCCTCCCTGGCGGTGGTCGTCTCGAACTGCGTCCGGCGGAAGGATTTCTCCGAGAAGTCCACCAGCGTATCGCGGTCGCCGGAGACCACGTAGCGCAGCTCCAGACGGAGCCGGAGCGAGTCGCTTTCGGTGACGGTAGCCGAGCCGGTCAGATAATGCTCGATGCCGACGTTGAACAGCGCCCGGCGCTCGGTCGGGGCCATCGGCATGTAATCCTCCACCGACGCCACATTCACGATCCTGTAGAGCGCTCCGCGCGAATCGTAGTCGAACGCCACCAGCTCCGGGAAACGCATCCGCGCGAACTCGCCGAGCGCCTTCACCGCCTCGGTGCTGAACTCCTGCCGGTTGGTGCCGATGCGCCCAAGCCGGGTATCGCGATCGATTGCGAGGCTGCTGACTACAAGCGGCTCGGTGGCGATCACCGTGGCCGGGGTATGCGGCTGGCCGAAGAACTTCCCGATCGATCTGCGGATCACGTCGTAGAGCGTCGGCCCGAGATACATCGTCCCCGACGAATCGCGGTAGCGCACCACGCCGAAGGAGAGGTTGCGATAGATGGTCTGCTTGCTCTTCGGGTCGAGCACCCGCAGCTCGACGGCCAGCACCGAGCTGAATCGGGCGATACGGGTGTAGATCACCCCGTCGAGGTTCAGACGGTCGGCAAGCTCCTCCACGGCAACCCCTTTCTCTCCCCGCGCGATGGCGGCATCGGCAAGGGAGTCGCGATAATTGATCGTGATATACTGCGCCGAGGGAATCGAGTCGAGCGCCTGGCGCAGCGCCTGGTCGACGAACGCCTCGGTGGCGATCGCCGCGCTGTCGCGCGCCTCGGAGCCGGCAAGCAGCAGGCGCATGGGATGCGCGGGGGCGCCGGCGGGCGTGCCGGCAGCGGTCCCGACCGTGTCGGTTCCCTTGCCGTCGTTCTGTCCGGAGGCACAGGAGAAAAGGGCGATCAGGAGGAAAAGAGCCAGCAGGCCGAGGATTATTCGATAGAGCATTGCCGTAGCGCGCGAGAGAAAGGGTACGATACCAGCTCCGGGAGCGGAGCTAAGATACGATGACACGGTGTGCGAGGATGTATATTTCTACTTCATACGAGGGAGAACGGAGGGGAGAAATCACCAGTAGGTGGTGGTGACGGTGACATCTCCGAGCACCTCGGCCTGGCAGCTTGCGCGCTCGCCGTCGGCGAACTTCTGGCGCCGCATCAGGCGCTCCTCCGGGGGCTCGACCGCCGAGAGATTCTCCGATCCGGCCAGCACCTGCATCCTACACCAGGAGCAGATGGCGAACCCTCCGCACGACTGCGCCACCGGCAGCCCCGCCCGCCGCGCCGCGTCGAGCAGGAGCATCCCCCGCTCGACCCGCAGCTCCTTCCCCGATGGCTCGAAGCGGACGGTGAACACACCGAACAGATCCTCCATCCCGTGATCCCGACGCCCCGAGGCCATCACCGATCCAGTGCTGTGTGAGAATGAACGGCAGTGCCGGCGCGCGGAGACAGAGAGACACCGGCGCCAGCGGACATGCCATGAACAACGATCACTCGGCCATCTCGAACTGCTCACGCTCGCAGACCACCGTGCCGATCCCCTCCCCCAGCACAAGGCGCCGGAGGTTCCCCTTGACGCTCATATCGAACACCTGGATCGGAAGCCTGTTCTCCTGGCAGAGGGTGATGGCGGTGAGATCCATCACGCGAAGATTCCGCTCATGCACCTCGCGGTAGCTGATCGTCGAGAAGCGGCGCGCCGCGGGCACAAGGCGGGGATCGGCATCGTAGATGCCATCGACCCCGTTCTTCCCCATGATCAGCGCCTCGGCGTCGATCTCGATGGCGCGGAGCGCCGCGGCGGTATCGGTGGTGAAGTACGGATTGCCGGTGCCGGCGCCGAATATCACCACGCGCCCCTTCTCGAGATGGCGCACCGCGCGCCGCCTGATGAACGGCTCGGCGATCTGCTCCATCTTGATGGCCGTCTGCAGGCGGGTGTTGACCCCCCGCCGCTCAAGCGCATTCTGCAGCGCCAGCGCATTGATCACCGTGGCGAGCATCCCCATATGGTCGCCCGTGACCTTGTGGATCCCCTCGGCGATCGCCTGCACCCCGCGGTAGATATTGCCACCGCCGATCACGATGCCGATCTCGGTTCCCAGCTCATGGATCGAGCGAACCTCGTCGGCAAACGAATCGAGCATGCCGGGATCGATGCCATAGCCGGCATCTCCCATCAGCGCCTCGCCGCTGAGCTTCAACAGAACGCGTTTGTAATGTGGAGTCATGGGTTCTCAGTAGTCAATACGAAATGGCTCTTTCGCTCAGATTTCGGCACTTTATGGCCGTCAACCCGGCGGGCCCGGTCGGGCAAAGGTACAAAAAAGTCTCACGGCGGCTTGGCGCCGTGAGACTATCGGATTGTGACGAAAGATTGTCCGCTTAGTTGCTGCTGGCCGGGGCGTTCTCGCCGAGGTTATAGCGGGTGAAGCGGATCACGGTGATATCGTTGCCGGCGTTCTTGCTGAAATCGGCGAGGATATCGCGGATCACCTTCGAGGAGTCCTTGACGAAGGTCTGCTCGAGCAGGCATGCGTCGGTGTAGTACTTCTCGAGACGGCCGGCGATGATCTTGTCGGCGAACTCGGGCTTCTTCCCCTCGTTGATCGTCTGCTCGCGATAGATCTCGCGTTCCTTCTCGAGCACCGTCTCGGGGACCTCGTCGCGGTTGACGTAGGCCGGGTTCATCGCCGCGACCTGCATCGCGATATCGCGGGCAAGGGCTGCGGTGATCTCGGCGTCGCCGCTGCCGGAGAGCTCGATCAGCACGGCGAGCTTGTCGCCGTTGTGCACGTAATCGGCAACGAAGCCGCCGTCGGTCTTCAGAACATCGAAGCGCTTGATCTCGATGCGCTCGGAGAACTTGCCGAGCAGCTCGTTGAGCCAGGTCTGCACGCTCTTCCCCTCGATCTCGCCGTTCAGCAGGGAGTCCATATCGGACGGCTCGTTATCGAGCACATGCTTGGCGAGCTTGCGGGTGAAGGTGCTGAACTCCTCGTTGCGCGCAACGAAGTCGGTCTCGCAGTTGACCTCGACGATGGCGGCGCTCTTGCGATCCTCGGAGATCGCGGTGGCGACGACGCCCTCGTTGGCGGCCTTGTCGGCGCGCTTGGCGGCGGTAGCGGCGCCCTTCTTGCGAAGAACCTCGATCGCCACCTCCATATCGCCACCAGCCTCCTCGAGTGCCTTCTTGCAGTCGGCCATGCCTGCCCCGGTGCGGTCACGCAGGCTCTTCACGTCCTGTGCTGAAATTGCCATGGTATATCTCTGGATTGGTCAGAAGTTGAAATTCGTTTGTATCGCTACGCCCTTCCGTAGCAACGCGATCCGTAACGGAAGGTCCCTATAAGGACGCATTGCCGCCGCGAATCGCGTAGAGTATGGCGACGGCCCGGCGCCATCCCTGCGGGGAGGCGCCAGGGCCGGTATGATATCGTCCCTGCTTATGCCCCCTGGCTGGCCTGCTGCGAGCTGCGCGTTCCCTCGGTCTGGCCGGTGGTCTCGGGCTTCTCACCGCCGTCGGCGCCCGAAGCCTCGACCGATGCCGACGCGTCGGAGCCGGTCTCGGGACCATCACCACGGCGCGAGCGGGTGCGGCGGCGCGAGCGGACCGAAGCCTCGTCGCGGTTCTCCATCCCTGACTCCTTCATCTCGCGATCATCGGCCGACATCTCCTCGGCGCTGCTGATCCTGTTGGCCTCGCGTCCCATCGCGATGCCGTCGGCGATCACCTTGCTGATCAGCGCGATCGTCTTCAGCGAGTCGTCGTTGGCCGGGATCGGGAAGTCGACGTCGCCCGGATCGGTGTTCGTATCGACGATGGCGATCACCGGGATGCCGAGGGTCTTGGCTTCCTTGACCGCGAGGTGCTCCTTCTTGATATCGACGATATAGAGGGCACCCGGCAGACGGTTCATATCGACAATACCACCCATGACGCGGATCAGCTTCTCCTTCTCGCGCGAGATCATGAGGCGCTCTTTCTTCGTGAAGTTGTCGATGGTGCCGTCGGCCTCCTGCTTCTCGATCGTCTGCAGGCGCTTGATCGACTTGCGGATCGTGGCGAAGTTGGTGAGCATGCCTCCCAGCCAGCGGTCGCTGACGAAGTTGGCGCCGATGCGGAGAGCCTCGGTGCGGATGACGTCGCGCGCCTGCTTCTTGGTGCCGACGAAGAGGATACGCTTCCCCTCGGCGGCGATGCGCTCGGCGGCGTTGCGTGCCTCGTCAACGAGGATCTGGGTCTTCTTCAGATCGATGATGTGGATACCGTTGCGCTCCATGAAGATATACGGGCGCATCTGCGGGTTCCAGCGGCGGGTAAGGTGACCGAAGTGGGCACCGGCCGACAAAAGGTCTTCGATTTCGACGTATGGCATCGTCTTGTTCGTACTAAAGGTTTGTGTTGTTGTTACCTCTACCTCCGTCGTCTCTATAGACTCGTTTATCCGCGAAGCGATGCTTCACCGGACACACACGAGCGATCGGGAGGTATGCGTGATAGAAGCGCGGCTAGAGCGCGCTCCATAATACAGAGTGCGGATTGACCAGCGATGTAATCAATCCGCAATCCGAACGTTGCGACGAGCGGCAGGAGATTAACGCTTGCTGAACTGGAAGCGCTTACGGGCCTTCTTCTGGCCGTACTTCTTACGCTCGACCATGCGCGGATCACGCGTCATATGGCCACCGCGACGAAGCGGCGACTTCAGCGTCTCGTCGATCTCCACCAGCGCGCGTGCGATGCTGTGACGGATCGCACCGGCCTGGCCGGCACGGCCGCCGCCGTGAACATTCGCATGCACGTCGAATCGATCCACCATCTCGACGGCGTGAAGCGGCGAGAGAACTTCCTGACGGTCGAAGCCATCGGAGAAGTAGTTCTCGAACTCACGTCCGTTGACGGTGACCTTTCCGCTGCCTGGCGTCAGGTAGACGCGAGCCACCGCTGTCTTGCGACGTCCTACAATGATTGAATGTGGCATTGATCCTGATCGTTATTACTTGTACTTGAGTTCTAAAGTTTGCGGCTGCTGTGCCTGATGCGGATGCTGGTCTCCGGCATAGACTTTCAGCTTGGTGATAAGCCGACGCCCGAGGCGATTCTTCGGAAGCATTCTCCGAATCGCAAGCTCGATCACCCGCTCCGGGTTGGCCTCGTTCATATCGCGGAAGCTGGTCTCGCGCTGACCGCCCGGATAGCCGGTGTGGCGGATATAGACTTTCTGCTCGGCGCGCTTGGTCGCCAGGTTGATCTTGTCGGCATTGACAACGACGACAAAGTCACCGCAGTCGATATGAGGAGTGAAGAGCGGCTTGTGCTTGCCACGCAGGATCATGGCGATCTGCGAGGCGAGGCGACCGAGGGTCTGCCCGCTTGCATCGACCACCCACCAGTTCTTTTCGACCTCCGACTCTTTTGCCGAGACCGTCATCTTTTCTGGAGTCAACACGTACTTATGCTCCCTGTCAGAAGGACAGAATTTGGTTGGTATACATCACGAAGAACAACAAAGATAGCATAACCGAGTTTTTTATACAACTCCGCCGCACATTTTCAACGGCCGCAAACTTGTTACAGGTGGTGCCGCTTCAGGAGCGGTGCCAGCGCCGGGGCCTTACTTCGGGAGCCGCAGCATAAGGTCGCCATACGTTGTGTAGTCGGCCCCCTCGCGACGAATGCTCAGGTAAACCCGGTAGATCCCGGGCTGCTTGCCGGTAAAGTCCGCCTCCAGCACGTGGTTGCCAGCCTCCATCGTCCCGACGAGAAGCTCCATGTCGGGCACCCCCGGAGATGATTCGACCCACAGCCTGAGCGATTCAGCTTGAGCAAGCCTGAACTCGATCGACGTGCGCGTCGGCACGCCGAGCTCATCGGATGCGATGGTGACGGGATTCGGCGCCGCCGGGATCACCGTCAATCCCACCTGCGGGATCGAACGCCAGTCGTCGGAGGCATCGCCGATGCTCCCCCCTTGGCGGCCATCCTCGAAGGTGACCCGGATACCCTCGAACTTCTTTTCCGGCTCCGTGCCCCCCACGAAGTCATCGTCGCAGCCGCTCAACGACAACAGCATGGTCCCGACCAGAAGTGCCCCGGCGAATCGGTGGAGATGCGGAGAGGAAAGGCTCTTCATAATGCTGATTCCTTTGTTATATGGCCGATGGGATAAGCCGCCATGAAATCATGGCCGATATCCATACGACACATCATCCCTCCCCACCCTTACACTCCCGGCTAATGCTTCACCATGATATCGCCGTAACTGGTGTAGGCTGTAGCACCAAACCTGTCGCGGTGGACGCTCATATAGGCGCGATAGATCCCGGGCTCCTTTCCGGCCACATCCACCTTCATCATATGGTTGCCGGCTTCAAACAACCCTTCGAGGAGCACCGTATCGAGCACGCCGGGGGCGGATTCGAGCCAGACCTTGACATGCGACACTTCGGAAAGAGTGTACCGGATCATCGTCTCGGACGCGGCGGGATTCGGATAGGCGGCACCGAAGCTGACCTGCAGCTCTGGAATCGGCAGCCAGTCGTCGGAGGCGTCGCCGATCATCCCCCCGGACACGCCGTTTTCGTACGTGACCAGAATCCCCTCGAATTTCTTCTCCGGCTCCGGCTTCGGCGGCTCCACCACGTTCCCCTCCTCCTCACAACTGGTGAAGGACATCAGCAGAAGCCCGAGGAGAGCTGTTGCGATGGAGCGATAGGTACCGGGAGAGAGGATGCGGCTCATATGCGTGTTGCCCTGGATGATGGATGGAAGTCCGCCATGATCATGGCGGGCGAGGATGCCCCCTAGACACCGTTCCCTCCCCGCCTGTAACAACGTTCGGGCGAATGGAGCTACCGGGCGCTCTCCGCCGGGCCGAACGTCTGTCTGGATGAGAGAAGCGCCACATCGGCGCCGAGTGCCCGGGCGATCACTCCCCGCGCCTCCTCCATCACGCGCGGCCCCGCGGCGTCCCATGGCATCGTCAGCACGATCCGGTAGTTGATCCCGGCCGCCGGCCCCTTCTCGACGACCTGAGGCCCGTCGGTTCTGGTGACCCCGAAGTTCATCCCCCAGCGCCCCGAGCGGGCGCATACCGACTCATCTCCATCGTCGAACAAGAACTCCGGCAGATCGTACCGCTCGCGCAGCATATCGCACAGGTCCTCCAGCTCGACATCGGAGCAGGCCCCCATCACGAAGATCCAGCTCCCCCGCACCGGCACGCGCCCTTGATCGGTCATGCTCACGGCAGCTCCGCCCCGAGCCCTTCCTCGACCGCGCGCAGCGCATCGCCGCCGACGATCAGCGCGGTGGCCTTCTCCAGATCGTCGTAGATGACGCGGTCCTGGTCGAGATGGGGCACATGACGGCGGAGCAGCGCGTGCAGCCCGAGCGTTCCTGCACCCGGCTTCAGCGGCGCGTGGAAATCCACCCCCTGCGCGGCGCACAGATACTCCACGCCGAGGACGCTCGCCAGGTTCCTGACCACCTTCAGCGCCTTCTGCGCGGCGATCGACCCCATCGAATTGTGATCCTCCTGGTTGGCCGAGGTCGGTATCGAGTCGACCGAGGCGGGATGCGCCAGCACCTTGTTCTCGCTCACGATCGACGCGGCGGTATACTGCGCGATCATGTAGCCGCTGTTGAGCCCGCCGTTGGCCGTCAGGAAACGGGGCAACCGGCTCAGCGCCCCGTTGACCATCCGCTCGGTGCGGCGCTCGGAGACGTTGGCGAGCTCCGCCGCGGCGATCGCCAGGAAGTCGAGCGCCAGCGCCAGCGGCTGTCCGTGGAAGTTCCCCCCCTCGATCGGCTCGTTCCCCTCGGCGAAGATCAGCGGGTTATCGGTGGCGGAGTTGATCTCGATCTCCATCACCCGGCGCACATAGTCGATCGCGTCGCGGCTGGCGCCATGGATCTGCGGGATGCAGCGGAGCGAATAGGCATCCTGCACCCGGTCGTCGTTATGGCGGTGCGATTCGCGGATCTCCGAGCCCGCCATCAGCGCCCGCATGTTCGCGGCGACCAGCCCCTGCCCCGGATGCGGCCTGACGGCGTGGAGCCGCGCATCGTAGGCGCGATCGGTCCCCTTCAGCGCCTCCACCGAGAGCGCGGCGATGGCGTCGGCGGTGCGCGCGTAGCGGATCGCCGCGTCGAGCGCGATACAGCCGAACGACGACATCAGCTGCGTGCCGTTGATCAGCGCGAGCCCCTCCTTCGCCCCGAGCCTCAGCGGCACGATCCCCGCCCGCTCCAGCTCCGGCCCCGACGGGACCACGACGCCATCGCGCCATACACGCCCTTCCCCCATCGCCGCCAGCACCAGATGCGAGAGCTGCACCAGATCCCCCGACGATCCCACCGAGCCCTGCATCGGGGCGGCGGGGATGATATTCCTGTTGAGCATCTCCACCAGCGTCACCACCGTCTCGACGCGGATGCCGCTGTAGCCCTTGGCGAGCGCGTTGATCCGGAGGACCATCATCGCCCGCATGATCGCCGGCTCGATAGGCTCCCCCGCCCCCACCGCATGGCTGCGGATCAGGTTCTCCTGAAGGCGCTCCAGATCCTCGCGGCCGATCATCACATTGGCGAACTCCCCGAAGCCGGTGGTGATGCCATAGACAACCGCGTTCCGCTCCACCCAGTCGTCGACCACCGCGCGCGACTCCCGCATCCGCGCTATCGCGTCGTCGGCCAGGGCGATGGTAGCGGCCGGGTCATGCGCTACGCGTGCCACCAAAGAGATCGTGAGGCTGTTGCCATCGATGGAGATTGTCGCCATTGGGAGCTCGAGAGATCGGATTGTGTGAGAGATCGTTGTTGTTGTTGGATATGCCGCTCGGCGGCGCGTCCGGATGCCCGGCGAGGTCGCCGATGTGGCAGCGTCTCAGGCTGATTGTTGATCGTAGAGTGCTATGAGCCAGGCCGGAGTTCAGCTCCGGCCCAACACTTCAGCACCCGGAGACACCGCTGCCGAAAGAGTATGCTAGCCGATCGCCGCGCGGACGATCGAGAGGAACGAGTCGGCATCGAGCGATGCTCCGCCGATCAGCCCGCCGTCGACGTCGGGGAGCGCCATGATCGCCGGGGCGTTGTCGCGGTTGACGCTGCCGCCGTAGAGCACCGAGACATCGAGCGCGACCTCGGCGCCGTAGAGGTCGGCAAGGATGCTGCGGATGAAGCTGTGCGCCTCGGCGATCTGGTCGGGAGTCGCGTTCTCCCCTGTCCCGATCGCCCAGATCGGCTCGTAGGCGATCACGCAGCGGCGGACGGAGAACTCGAGGATGCCATCGAGCGCGGTGCGCACCTGGCGCTCCACCACATGCGGCATCATCCCATGCTCCCGCTCGGCCGCGGTCTCCCCGACGCAGATGATCGGCGACAGCCCGACCCCCTCGGCGGCGTTGACCTTGTAGCAGATATCGAGATCGGATGCACCGAAGAGCGTGCGGCGCTCGGAGTGGCCGAGGATCACATACGAACAGCCGACCGACCGGAGCATCTCGCCGGAGACCTCCCCGGTGAAAGCTCCCTTCGGCTCGTTGTACATATTCTGCGCGCCGAGCCTAATCCGGGTGTTGGCGATCCGCTCGCCGACCACCGGCACCAGCACCGATGGCGGGCAGAGGACGATGTCGACCGTATCGGTGCCCGGAAGCGCCTCGGCTCCCCGTGCCACCGCCGTCGCCAGCTCCGAGGCCGACGCGCGATCGGTGTTCATTTTCCAGTTACCGGCGATGATAGTCTTCCGCATATCGTTTTCCCAAGTAGTTGAACGAACCCTCGCTATCAACAGTCATTTTCGACACCTCCCCCGGCATCCCTCCCGTGCGCAGCCCGCGCGGCGACCGAACGGATTCTACTGCTCGCTTCTGAACCTGCCGGAGGCGTTGTAGATCTTGTAGGAGCGCAGCCCGTCATCGCTCTCGAATCCCCGCCCCCGGATCACCCTGTCCTCCTTCCTGTCGTCGATCTTCACATCGGTGTCGGAGAAGAACACCCGCCGGTCGTTCGACCAGTGCAGGCGCTCGGTATCGACCACGCGCATATTGTTGTCGCTCTCGACATGCACGTTCCCGTACGCCACCATATCCCGTGTCCGGTCGTCGATGCGGGCGCTGTCGGCGATCAGAGTCGCGGTGACCTGGCCGCTGTCGTTGTAGAACTGGACGTAGACGTTGCTGTCGAGCATCGTCTCCATCCGCGAGACGTAGCGGCGCGCATGGCCGACGGTCAGGCGTGCCTTCATCCGCACCGAATCGGTGAAGAGGATCGTGGTATGCCACGACTCGTCATCGGGCGCGTCCTGCGGTATCTCGACATGTTCGGTCGGCTTCTCGTCGGCCTTGGTGCAGCCCCCCTGTGTCGCCGCCATCAGCATCACGCAGAACAGGAACAACGGGGTCGCCGGAGCGAGCAGGCCGAGGGCGCCGCGCCGGAGGTTTGCACGCCGGAAGTTCGATGGATGGATCATGATTTCAGTCCCGCCTCGATCAGATCGTGCAGATGGACGACGCCGAGAAGCCTGCCGCGCGCGTCGACCACCGGAAGCTGCGTCCGCTTGTGCTCCTCCAGCAGCAGCAGCGCCGTGCTGCCGAGCATCTCCGGGGGGACCGCCATCGGGTCGGGGGTCATCATCTCCGAGGCGGTCATCGCGTAGATATCGGCGCGTCTCTCGAGCAGCCGCCGCAGATCGCCGTCGGTGATGATCCCGAGCAGCTTCTTCCGCTCGGTCACCAGCGTGGCGCCGAGGCGCTTGCGGCTGATCTCGAGCACCACCTCCTCGAACGGCGCGCGCCGCGATACCTGCGGGATGGCATCCCCCGCCTTCATGATATCCTCGAGCTTCAGCAGAAGCCGCCGCCCGATCGTTCCCCCCGGATGGGTCTCGGCGAAGTTCTCCCGCGTGAACCCCTTCCGCTCGTAGAGCACCACCGCCAGCGCGTCCCCCAGCGCCAGCATCGCCGTGGTCGACGCGGTCGGGGCCAGATCGAACGGGCACGCCTCGCGGTCGACCGAGCAGTCGAGCACCACATCGGCCGATCGGGAGAGAAGGCTTCGCTCCCCGCCGGTGATGGCGATCACCTTGACGCCGAGCTTACGGAGCGCCGGCATCAACTGTGCCAGCTCCGGGGAGTCACCGCTCTTGGAGAGGATGATGCTCACGTCGTCGGGCTGCGCCATGCCGAGGTCGCCGTGCAGCGCGTCGTTCGGATGCATATAATAGGCGGGCGTCCCGGTGCTGTTGAGCGTGGCGGTGATCTTCTGCGCGATGATCCCCGATTTGCCGACGCCGCTCAGCAATACCCGTCCCTTCGAGCGCCAGAGCATCTCGACGGCCCTGTCGAACCGACCGTCCAGCCGCGATGCCACCCGCTCGAGCGCCTCGCGCTCGATGGCGATCACCTCGCGGCCCCGCTCGCTCACGCTTCGACGCGCCATCAGCCCCTCCTCCGCAGCACACTGGCAAGGCGCGCCAGCAGCGACGGCGCCGCGGCGACGGCCGGGGAGGGCTTCGACAGCCGCTCGGGATCGATCTTTCGGAAGCTCATATTATATCGCATGAAGGCCGAACGAAGCTCGGCGTCGGAAAACTGATCGAGCGCGGAGAACAGCCGCGTATGGTCGAGCGCGATGGCGGGATCGCGAATCCCCTTCAGCACCATCAGCTCATTATGGAAATTGGTGACCGGCACCGGAGTGCTGGTCATCGCCACGCCGTCGTACAGCCAGAGGGCCCGCCGCGACGGCGATATCGCCAGCAGGATCGTTCCCTCATCATCCAGCCCGACCTGGCGGACCGGCATCCCGGTGGCGGGACAGGGAGCCCCCGGCAGCCATCCGGCATAGCTCCAGCGCCGGCGCTCGACATACGCATCGGGAACGGGGCGCCCCTCGAGCGTCGTGGCCTGCAGCTCGATCCGTCCCTCATCGTCGGCGGCGTGCAGCGTCAGGCTCAGCGTGAGATCGGCGCCACCGGAGTCCGTCACGGCGATCTCGCCGTAGGAGAGGACCGGCGTCATCCCGGCCTCAGGATCGACCTCCCCCCCGGCAGCACCCAGCACCATATCCCCCTCCCCCCAGCGTCCGATGCCCAGCACAAGCAGCGCCGATGCCCGCTCCCACAGCGCGCGGTAGCCCGGACGATCGCCGGGAAGAAGAAAGCGCAGCCAGGCAAGCTCCCGATCGTCCAGGGGGCGCGGATAGTCCCCATCCCCTTGCATCGGCTACAGCCCCCGACGGAACTGATCGGTCAGCGCGCACTGGCGCATGAAGTCCTCGGCGTGGCCGAGCGGCAGCTGCGAGGCGGCATCGGAGAGGGCACGCGATGGATCGGGATGGGTTTCGAAGAAAACCCCGTTGACCCCGACGGCGACCGCGGCACGGGCCAGGGGAAGGATGAACTCGGGCTGGCCGCTCGAAATGCCGGCGATGCTCGGAAGCTGCACCGAATGGGTGGCATCGTACACCACCGGCACCGCCGACTCCCGCATGATCACCAGCCCGCGCATATCCACCACGAGGTTGTGGTAGCCGAAGGTGGTTCCCCGCTCACAGAGCATCACCGTCTCTCCGCCGGCCGCCTTCGCCTTGGTCACCGCGTGCCCCATATCCTCGGGGGCAACGAACTGTCCCTTCTTGATATTGAGGGCGCGGCCGGTGCGCGCGGCCGTCTGAATCAGCTCGGTCTGCCGGCAGAGAAAAGCCGGAATCTGAAGGACATCGACGAACCCTGCCGCGAGCTCCGCGTCCTGGGTCGTGTGGATATCGGTGATCGTCGGCAGGCCGAAGGCGCGCCCCCCCTCCTCGAGGATTCTGAGCGCCTTCTCCTCGCCGATGGTGGCAAAGGAATCGCCGCTGGTGCGGTTGGCCTTCTTGAAGGAGCCCTTCAGCACCAGGGGGACGTCGAGGCGCGCGGCGATCTCCGCCAGACGCTCGGCGGTGCGGAACAACATCTCCCTCCCCTCGACCAGACAGGGTCCGGCGATGAAGAAGAAGCTGGAACGTGGGTCGAATGTACCGATCTGCATAGATGGCAAGGATACGACGGAGGCGGGCGAACCTGCAAGCGCTCCGATCGCATGTCGCAAGCTTTTACCCCCTGAACGACCGAAGGCTCCCCATGATCGTCATCGGGAGCCTTCGCGGCGGTCGCCATAGTTTTTCATCCGGGGGTAGCACTCCCGCCGGCACGGTCATCGCGGCACGGGGGTCAATGGACCGTATCGTGCGCGTTGAGCATCAGCCGGCTGCCGCCGAAGCTGATATCCCCCGACTCGGCCAGCAGCGTGCTGACAAGCTCCTTGACCTCGGGAACGCCGAGCGCCTGATAGCCCGAGATATGCGCGCGGTTGATGATCATCTCCAGCTCCACATCATCGAGCATGCCGATCTGAATCAGCAGCAGCAGATAACCGTAGGCCTCGGTCTTGAACAGGACCCGCTCCGAGTCGTGCAGAACGCGGAACGACCGGTCCGACCGTGGCTGCTCGGCGTTGCTTCCAAACACTGCGCGGTCGGCTATCCAGCAGAACGCGGTTCCGATCTCCGCATCGGTATAACCGTCGGAGGCCAGACGCTTCACGTCGATCGATTCGATAGGTGTGTCCTTACGGATTTGCGTGATGAGGTATAGAATGATCTCAATAATCCTCTCGTTCATTATTCTATCTCGTAAAGTGAACCATTGCCTTCGTCAGAATGGTTCAAACGTTGAAAGCGTCACCGCTATTGTGTGACGGCTGTATGCCGCCACCTTCGCCATATCCGGCGCGCAAGCAATAATGTCACGGAGAGCCATCAGAAGCAATAACGAAAATAGGACGAAGATGTACGGGAATCAACGGCGCGGAGAATCCTTACAAAGAATCTTCGCCGGGGAGATAACGGTCCTCCAATGCCTTCATCCGTCCTCGCTGCTCGTCGGTAGCGTCGTCGTAGCCCGCCAGATGGAGCGCTCCGTGAATAGCCAGACGTTTAACCTCTTCGTAAAGTCCAACCCCGTATTCGCGTGCCTGCTCGCGGGCGCGGTCGACGCTGATGTAGATCTCCCCCTCCAGAGGCTTTTCCTCCAGCGTGAAGGTGATCACATCGGTATAGTAATCATGCCCCAGATGCTCCCGGTTCATCCGCAGCAGCTCCTCGTCGTCGACGAGGATCACGTTGACTTCGGCGCGGCGCACCTTCTCCCCCCGCAGCGCCCGCTCCACTCCACCGGCGATCGGAGCGCGCCGCAGACGGGTCCGTGGATGGGCATTGATCACATCGATCTGATAGCTCATGGCTCCTTGCATGCTGTCATGAAAAGTGTCGGAGAGGGGAACGCCTGCATACTGCCCGGCGGAACGATGGCCGTGGCACCGGGGATGGGTCGGTCGCGATGCGGCCGGGCAAAGCCGGAGAAGGGATGGGATACCGGCGGATGGAATCGATACGAAATCGGTCTCAGGCGGCGACGTTCTCGGCCAGACCGAGCTGCATCGCGGCCAGCAGCAGCGCGGGCTCCAGGGCGCTGAAATCCGCGGCCAGCGTGGAGCGCTCGACGTTCGCGAAAAGGGAGCAGGTTCCGGCCGCTCCCACAACCAGACCCGAGATACGCGATCCCTCCTCGGCCACGAAGATGACCTCATCGGGCTCGACCGGCACGAACCGGGCGACGTTATGGAGCTCGAAATATCCATGCACGGTCTGCGCCGAAAGGATGATGCTGCCGGCATCGAGCGCGGTCAGCGTCAGCACGATCGCCGGGGTCGAGGCGCCGTCGCCGATATAGCAGATCGTCTCGGGGCCGTTGTGTTCCAGGCGCGCTTCGAGGATCTTGGCGATGGAATCGATGATTTCGCTGGTGAGCTTCACTGTCGCGATAAGGATCGTTTGAACTCGGTTTCGAAAAGAATTGCCGCTCGGCCCATCAATGGGACGAGGGTAGGCGCCACGGACAGAGGAGCATGGAAGACAGTCCGGAGCGTTGCGGTAGGCCATGAGGCCATACGGTGAGAAATATAGCTCGGCGGTGATCACCCCACAACAGCCCCGCGGTGAAAAGATGAGGGGGCCTTCAGGGGAACCCCTCCCGACCGTCCGTTGCGCGGCGCAGCCCCCCCCCCCTGAAACCCTGCATCCCTCAACACGCCGGGCATTGAGGGATGGGATTGCAATCGACAGCTTCGAGAGACGCCGAACACTTCGGCATAACCGCGCCAGGCGCGGTCGTAGCCTAATCGGTACGAACCGTATTGTTCGACCCGCGGTTGGTAAGCGCCACGATGATGATCAGAAATACCGCCACGCCGATCGCCCAGATCCACCAGTTGCCATACCATGCCCCGCCGGCCGGACCCTTCACATCGATATCGACGTTGACGTTCTTCGTCTCCTGCGCGACGAGGATCACCGACTTGAATATGAGCACCTGCAATGCAAGAATCGCAGCAATCACCGGACGCATCAGCGTCGTCTTCATCACCCTTGACATGATATCACCCCTAAGTCTGTTGATTATTGCCCCCACGGGAGACCATGCTGTTGTACTCCCGGCGCCCCTCTCCACAGATCGTCCTGTAGCCGTTGCGCTTACATTTTATCAACAATATCAACTACCATGCCGCTTCGGTCCGGTGCCATGGCAATGTCTCAGTGTGATCGTCGAGCGCTGATACGCTGGGCCGGAGTTGAGCGCCGGCCCACCATTCCGGCAGACTGAGACCCATCCGGTTCCATGCGACGCCCTGGAAGAGGCCTCACTGCCGGCCCGTGTACATGACTTCGATCACTGCTGATAGAGCTCAGGGCGCCGGTCGGCCATGATATCGTTGAAGGGATTGAACGATTTGCCGCGCGTGGCATCGGGATCGACCGCCGCGCCGATAAGCCCCTCCTCCTCCGCCCCGGCGAGCGCGAGAACGCTCCCGTTGTAGGAAACGATCTGGCTCTCGCCGGTGAAATGCAGCGTCTCCCCATCGTGGGTCTCGTCGCCGAACCGGTTGGCCGTGGCGATGATCACCTTGTTTTCGATGGCGCGGGTTCGCATCACCGGCCCCCAGAGCGACGCGGCCGCCACCAGATTCGACGGATGGGCGATGATATCCGCCCCGCGCAGCGCCAGCGTGCGGGCCGCCTCCGGGAAGCGCCAGTCGTAGCAGATCATCGCGCCGATCCGCACGCCGTTCCACTCGCGCACGAACAGCCCGCTATCCCCCGGCTCGAACACCAGCCGCTCCTTGTAGAACAGATGGCTCTTCCTGTAGACCGCATGCGTCCCGTCCGGGAAGGCGAACAGCGCGGCGTTGTAGAGCCTGTCGGCGGCATCGCGTTCGGCAAATCCACCGACGACCACCATCCCGCGGCCCGCCGACAGATCGCGCATCCAGGAGCAGAAGGCGCCGCGATCGGGACTCTCGGCCAGATCCAGAAGCTCCTCCTTCCGGGTGAAGAAATAGCCGGTCGATGCCAGCTCCGGCAGCACCAGAAGATCGGCGGCCAGCCCGTCGGTCAGACGCGCCATCGCCTTCATATTGCCATCGAGGTCGCCCCGTTGCGGGGCATATTGCAATGCAGTTACGTCGATCATATTCATTAATGCAACGATGAATATCGCGTGATTATATTCCTATTTCGGAGCGAAAAATTAACATACGTTCATATTACGCATCCGCCGCTCGCGGTCTTCGAGGGCCTAACCAGGCATGTTCCAGGCCGATAAAGCTTTGTTACATGACGATTTCCCGCCATAATCAACGATCCCAATTTTCCCCGATTTACCATTACAAAAATTTCATCCCTCCCTATGCACTTCTGGTGATAAGTTGGCGTCCCTCAAGCACAATTCCACCGATCCAGATCACGGATCTTCATTCATAGCAGATTCAAGGCAGGCGGGGCCAGGATAGCTCTGGTATCTCTCGCTGCCCTAACCAACCCCCTCACGTTATGACGCGTCATATCGGCAAGTCCGCCTGTGCACTGTTGGCAACGATCGCTATCGGTTCGCTTATCCATTTCGATACGACATCATCGGTCGCTCACGCGACCTTTCATCTCGATCTGCCGATCGCCCCGCTGGCGCGCCTGGCCGACTCGCTGCACGACGTCACGCTGCAGCTCGACGAAAAGATAACCGAGCTTGCTGCGCTCGACAGCGCGATCGCTCACCGTTGCGATCTTCCGGTGGTCAGCACCGCGATGCAGGAGATGGCGGCCAGCACGCAGATGCTTCCGGCGCTCCCTGATATCAACCGCGACGCATTCATCCTGACCAGCCGCATCAGCCGCCAGCAGGCCTATATCGCCGAGCTCTCCACGGCGGTCCAGAAACGAATCTCCATCGCCGACAACCTTCCAACGCTCATCCCCTGCAACGGCGTGCATACCTCCGGCTTCGGCATGCGGGTTCATCCCGTGCGCGGCGGCGAGCGGCAGCATACCGGAATGGATATCGCCGCATCGACCGGCACGCCGATTCATGCATCGGGCGATGGCGTGGTGGTCTTCGCCGGAGTCAAAAGCGGTTACGGCAATGTGGTCGAGATCGACCACGGCTACGGCTACCACACCCTGTACGGCCACTCCTCGAAGCTGCTCGTCAAGGCCGGAGAGGAGATCCACCGGGGCGATAAGATAGCGCTCGTCGGCTCCACGGGAGTCTCCACAGGCTCGCATCTCCACTACGAAGTGATCGTCGATGGCGAGAAGGTCGATCCCGACCATTTTCTGATGGAGCCTCTGGCGGCCCCCGCCCCACAGAATATCCCGGTGATGATCGCCAAGCGCTGACGCCCGGCCGAACGCCCGGAATATATTCGCGGAGAAATTTCGAGACGCTCCCTTCCCCCATGCGGAAGGGAGCGTTGTTCGTTTATGGATATCTCGATTGCCACCAAAAGCAGACAGGGTAAGGATATTCATCTACGCAGGGGGAAAGGGAATAAAAAAATCACTAGCTCCACATATCCCGAGCCCGCGATAATTCGACGATCGACGCGATATAATTTCGCTGTGACGACACGGCCTCGGACCATTTCGCGAATGATTTATACATAACCGGATGTGGATCACGTACCGATCCTCCGGTCCAGACGATCGCCGTGCGCTGTGGGGGGAGTGTACCATGCCTCTCCCGCCATCACTACCCCGTGCCCCCGCACCACCGACCGCACGACGACCCCATCCCGCCGATCGGTGAACAACCTGCAACATACCTCTCGGGGCGAATGGCTATATTTGTGCCTCTTCCAACCGGGCTCACCAGCCCCGCATACAGAACCATTCCTATCACATGATGCAGAAGATATCCCGTGCTCTCCTCAGCGTTTACGACAAGACCGGCATCGTCGATCTTGCGCATAATCTCGTCGACAGCGGCGTTGAGCTGCTCTCGACAGGCGGCACCGCGCGGGCCATCCGCGAGGCGGGGCTTCCGGTGACCGACGTCAGCGATATCACCGGGTTTCCGGAGATGATGGAGGGACGCGTCAAGACGCTGCATCCGATGATTCACGGCGCTCTGCTGGCCCGGCTCGACGACGATCTTCACCTGGAGGCGATGCGCGCCCACGGCATCCAGTCGATCGATCTGCTGGTGAGCAACCTCTACCCGTTCGAGAAGACCGTCAATACGCCGGGGGCGACCCATGAGGAGATCGTCGAGCAGATCGATGTCGGCGGGCCGGCGATGATCCGCGCCGCGGCGAAGAACTATCATTTCACGGCCGTGGTGACCAGCCCCGAGCGCTACAGCTCGATCGTCGAGGAGATGCGCTCGCACGATATGGAGATTGGCGAGGCGACCCGCGCGGCGCTCGCGGCCGAGGCGTTCGCCCATACCGCCGCCTATGATGCGCTGGTGGCGAAGTATTTCGCCGAGAAGCTGGAGATCCAGGCTCCGCACGCCGCCACCACCGATGCCGGCGGGTCCGCCCCGATGCTCGGGGAGACGCTCCGGGCCGAGCTGCCGATGGCGCAGGCTCTGCGCTACGGCGAGAACCCGCATCAGCAGGCGGCGCTCTACGGGGCGTTCAATACCATCTTCGAGCAGCTTCACGGCAAGGAGCTGAGCTACAACAACATCGTCGATATCGATGCCGCGGCGAAGCTCGTGATCGAGTTCGACGAGCCGACCGTGGTGATCGTCAAGCATACCAACCCGTGCGGCGTGGCGAGCGCGCCGGCCCTGGCCGAGGCCTGGAGCAAGGCGTTCGCGACCGATGTGAAATCCCCCTTCGGCGGAATCATCGCGGTCAACCGTCCGCTCGATCTGGCGACGGCCCAGGTTATCAACGAGATCTTCACCGAGGTGGTGATCGCCCCCGAATTCCCGGCCGAGACGCTCGAGCTGCTCAGGAAGAAGCGCGATCGCCGTCTGATCCGCGCTGACTACGGGGCGCTTGCAGCATCGTTCGGGGTCGAGCTGAAATCGGTGGCCGGCGGCGTGCTGGCGCAGAGCGCCGACGCGATGCTCTTCAACCGGGAGGATCTGCGGGTGGTCACCGAGCGGCAGCCGAGCGACAGCGAGATGCGCGCCCTGATGTTCGCCTGGCGCGTGGCGAAGCATGTGAAATCGAACGCCATCGTCTATGCCGCCGAGGATCGCACGCTCGGCATCGGCGCCGGACAGATGTCGCGGGTCGACTCGGCGATGATCGCGGCGCGCAAGGCCGCCGCGGCGGGGCTCGACCTGCAGGGATGCGCGGTGGCATCGGATGCGTTCTTCCCCTTCGCCGACGGGCTGATGGAGGCGGTGGAGGCGGGGGCGACATCGGCGATTCAGCCGGGAGGATCGATACGGGATCAGGAGGTGATCGAGGCGGCGAACCAGCACCAGATCGCCATGGTGCTCACCGGCATGCGGCACTTCCGTCACTAAGAGCGCACAGGGGCCGGACCCGAGCGGCACACAACCATTGGAACGTTATCCCGACGGGGAGCCGGCAACGGCTCCCCGTTGTCGTTGGCGGGGCGGTACGGGATTTGTACTTCCCTGAGTTGTCGGCAACTATCAACAACCAGAATAATGGAGTCCCGATCATGGCAGTCCGCACGCAGGAACAGATCAACGAGCTCGGCTTTCAGGCGCTGGTGGCGGCACTCGGCAAACAGGACGCGATACGATTCATCCGCGGTGCCAGCGGCGTCCGCATCGAGGGGGATCACTCCGATGCCGATACGCCGCTTCCGGCATACGATCCCGAGGAGGCGCACCAGCGGATCATGGATATGCGCGACCCGAGCGATCAGGCGCATCTGCTGTGATGCCGCGGCGCGACGGCGCTTGCGGGTCATCACCCTGCACTGCGGCACGGCCGGGGCCTAGCCCTTCACCGCGCCGGCGGTCATCCCCTGGATGATCTGCTTCTGGAAGATGACGAACAGCAGAATCACCGGCAGCGAGGAGATGCTCGCCCCCGCCATCAGATGTCCCCAGTCTACCGACTGATTGCCGAGATACGATGCCAGCCCCACCGTCAGCGTGCGGCGGCTGTCGCGGTTGGCGAACAGGAACGGATAGAGGAAGGTGTTCCAGGTGGTCAGGAACTGATAGACCGCCAGCACGATCAGCATCGGCTTGGCGAGCGGCATCACGATCGTGAAGAGTATCCGCCAGTCCCCCGCCCCGTCGATCCGCGCGGCCTCCTCCACCTCGCGCGGGATGTTCTGGATATACTGCCGCATCAGGAAGATGCCGAACGGCGTGACGAGCGTCGGGACGATCAGCGCCCAGTAGGTATCGAGCCAGCTGAGGTTGACGATCAGCCGGTAGAGCGGGATCATGATCACCTGCGGCGGGATCATCAGCGTCGCCACTACCGACATCATCAGCAGCCCCTTGGCGGGGATATGCCGCCGCGCAAGCGCGTAGCCGACCATCGTGCAGAACAGGACATTGCCGGCGGTGACCGCCACGGCCACCAGCATCGAGTTGAAGAAATAGATATCGAAGGAGTTCAGCGACAGGACATCTTCGTAGTTCCTCAGCGAGAACGGCCCCTTCAGCAGCGGCAGGAACGCCGACAGATCGGGGTTCTGCTCCCGCAGCGAGATGACGATCATCCACACCAGCGGAAATACCATCCCCAGCAGCACGGCGATCAGCACCAGATGCAGAAGAACGCGCGGCAGCGTGGGGCGCACCGGCGCGACGGAGCGATGACGGACCCGGCGGCGCCGGGAGAGGGTGCGCAGAGGCTTAGCGGTAAAGGCCATGCTCGTTGATATACTCGATAACCTGGTCGGGAACTCTGTACCGGATCGATTCCCCGCGGCCCACGCGCTCGCGGATATCGGTGCTCGAAATCTCCATCAGCGGCGAGTCGACGCGCCTGTAGGATACCCCCGGCAGGATCTCCTCCGGCAGCTCCACCCCCGGACGCGCCATCACCCCGATCGACGATACCATCGCGGCGATCTCCTCCGGACGCCTCCATCCGGGGAAGTCGCGCGCGCTGTCGCCGCCGATCAGCAGGGTCAGCGCGGCCAGCGGATATTCGGCGCGGAGCAGCGCGAGCGTATCGACCGTGTAGTTCACCTTTCCCGACGCGATCTCCGTGGTCGACAGAGCGAAGCCGGGATTCGAGGCGATCGCCAGGCGCAGCATCTCGAGCCGGCAGTCGGCCGGGGTCAGCGCTCGCCCATCGACCTTGTGCGGGGGAATGAACGCAGGCAGAAACAGGACCTGGTCGAGCCCCAGCGATTCCCGCGCCGACTCGGCCAGCAGCAGATGGGCGTTGTGCACCGGATCGAACGTGCCGCCGTAGATGCCGATCGAGCGTCCGGCTCCCTCGGCCGGCGAAGCGGGCAGGCCCAGCGTCCCCAGCACGCGGAGGGTGCGGCTCCCGGCCGGAAGCAGACCCCGCTCCCTCCAGAGCCGCAGCAGCGAGTCGTGGTCGTCGACATCGTACCAGGCCGGCAGCGCCGAGGTCCGCAGCCCCATCCTCGCGGCGGCACGCATCGTCTCGGCGAAGAGTTCGGGGGTGCTGTACGGCATCCCGGCGAACAGATCGTTCTGCGCCCGACGGAGCGCGATCAGATAGTACCCACCATCATCGGCCGGGCCTATCGCCATATCGTGATCGCCGAGCGCGGCGAACGCCGATGTCACGTAGTCCAGCGGCAGCGTCGGATGGTCGCTCCCGATCGCGCATGCGGCCCTGGCCCCGCCGGCAAACGCCTCATCGAACCCATTGCGGAGCCGCTCCCCCAGCGTCTCCCCGCGCTGCGCCCGGATCGTGATATCGTCGGGATCGATCCCCTCGCCGGCAAGCAGCTCCAGCATCGGCTCGATATCCCCGGCGTCTGACAGGAGCAACACCGGCTCGACGGCGGGACGGAGCGAGCGGTAGAGATCGAGCGCATCGAGGAGGAAGGCGCGGTAGAGCCATGCCGACGGGTCGGCGCCGAGCGTTGCCGCAAGACGCGTCTTGACCTCTCCGGCGCGCGGATACTTCGCGAAGATCAGAAGATGTGAGCGTGCGGAACGTTCCACCGGAAAGGCCATCGATTATGAATGAGGGGGATACAGCGGGAGCTCACCGCTTCTTTCCGTTGGCATGCGCCGGACGCTCGTTCTGGGAGGCCGTCCCGGCCGGTACCGGCGGCGGATTCTTCTTCAGCTCCTGCAGCTCGTCCAGCGTGATCTTCTCCCACTGATCGGCCCCGACGTGATAGAGATAGACGATATCGCGGAAGATATCCACCTTCTGCACGCGCCCCTCCCCCATCGTCGTGCGGATCACCGACTCCATCGGCGGGAAGCGCTTCAGCCCCTCGACGTAGTTGTCGAGCTCGTAGAGAAGGCAGCACTTCAGCCTGCCGCACTGTCCGGAGAGCTTCGTCGGGTTGATCTGCAGCCCCTGCGCCTTGGCGTGCTCGAGCGTGATATGCTCGTAGCGGCCGAGGTGGGTGGTGCAGCAAAGCTCCTTGCCGCAGATGCCGACCCCGCCGATCCGCTTCGCCTCGTCGCGCACGGCGATCTGCCGAAGCTCGATCCGGGTACGGAAGATCGCCGCCAGGTCGCGCACCAGCTCCCGGAAGTCGACGCGCCCATCGGCGGTAAAGAAGAAGGTGACGCGATGATGATCGAACTGCCACTCGGCATCGACCAGCTTCATCGGGAGATTGAACGACTCGATGCGGGTACGGCAGACGCGGATCGCCTCCAGCTCGGAGGCGCGGTTGCGGGCATAGCGCTCGATATCCTCGGCCGTCGCCTTCCGCAGAAGCCGGCCCAGCGGCTCCTCGGAGAGCTTCTTGGCCTTCCGCTTGGCGTGCACCAGCGAGCCGGTCATCGAGACGTAGCCGGCATCGGTCCCCTTCTCGCTGTCGATCAGCACCAGATCGTTCACCCGGAGCATCACATCCTCATCGGGAACCTCGACGAACTCACGCCGGGCCCCTTTGTACTCCACCTCGATCAGACGGCGGGTATCGGTATAGCCGAAATTATTCACCACCAGCTCGACGATCGACCCGGTGCCGCAACCGCCGGTTGAGCAGCCGCCGCCGCTGCCGCAGCCATGCGAGCATTTCGACTCCCGTCCACGAAGCGTCGGGGCGACCATCTGCTCGGCCAGGTTCGTCGGCTCGCCGGCCTTCGCCCACTCCTTGCGCACCTTCCTGCCATAGTTCTGGTCGCGCTTGTGATGGCCGTCGCCATGATGATCGTGATCGTGACCATCATGATCGTGATGATCATCATGGTCGTGCCCCTCCACCGCATGCCCGCCCTGCGCATGGTGATCGTGATCGTGCCCCATTGTTGTATCAGGTATCAAACTATATCTCTAGAGTACTTGAAACGTTGTTGTGTCGAACGCCCGGCGATCGCGCCGGACAACGAGGATCGGAAGATCGCGGAAGGCCATCGGCAGGCTCACCTCGCAACGCGGCGGATATCCTTCCCGTCCGCGTCACGCCATGGCTCTACGCGGCGGCCTGAGCCTGGCTCTGGAAGACCAGCTCCTCCATCCGCATCGCCAGCACCGTGAAGACAAGCGGGATCTGTGCGTTGCTCCGCACGGCCCGGATGCTCCACTCGATATTCATGATCAGCCTATCGAGCGGCACATTGGCGAACCTCGTGTTGAAGCTTTGAATATCCTTCAGCTGATCGCGGTTGACCACCGCCGCATCGCCGCCGGTGAGCCTGTAGACGAGCACGTCGCGCAGCCAGAGCGCAAGCAGCGTCAGCATCCGCTCGATGTGAACGCGATCGCTCCCTGATGTCAAACGCTCGATCTCGGCATGCAGCGCCACCGGGCTCCGCCGAAGCGCCGTGCGGAGGAAGGAGACCACATCGAACCGGAGCTGGTTCAGATCGCCCGACAGCAGCTCCACCGCGCGACCATAGCTCCCCTCGGCGAGCTTCGCAAGGAGCTGCGCGTTGGTACGGTCGGCGCCACGGCGAGCGACAAGCGCGGCGGCGATATCTTCGTCGGTCAGCAGATCGAAGCGGATCTCCTGGCAGCGCGAGAGGATCGTCGGCAGAATGCGCTCCCGCTGCGATGTGGTCAGGATCAGCAGCGTCCGGGGGGCCGGCTCCTCGAGCGTCTTCAGGAACGCATTGGCGGCCTCATCCCCCATCAACTGCGCCTCGCTGACGATGATGATCCGCCAGCCGCTCTCCGACGCGGCGAAGGAGATATCGCGCTTCACCTCGCGGATCGAGGAGATCTTGATCTGCTGCGCGCGCGGTATCGAGATATTGTGATATGGGTCGGCCGCCTTCATCGCCGTCTGTTCCTTGATCAGCGTGATCTCGGCATCGGAGAGCTTCAGGGTGGGGGAATCGCTGCGGCCATCCTCCCCTTTCCCGCTCGGCAGCGCGAAGATGAACTTGACGTTCGCGTTCTGCAGCGCCGCCGTCGTCGTGCAGCCATGACAGACCCCGCAGGCGGTCGAGCCGTTGTCGAGCGGCGCCTCGCAGCGCAGCACCTTCGCCACCTCGATGGCGATGGCATCCTTGCCGATCCCCTCGGCCCCGGTAAAGAGCCAGGCGTGCGGAACCCGCCGCGATGAGAGCGCCGCGCGCAGTATCGATTTGGCGCGCCGTTGACCGATGATCGAATCCCAGGACATCTCGTACGAGTAAGTAAGCTACAAAGCGGATATCATCAACATGTGCCGCGCAATCTATCGAAGTATCGGGCAGGGAGCAAAAAAGAAGTGCGGTGCAGGCACGTCACCATCGGATGGCATACAGGCCCTCCGCCGGGAAACAGGCCGCAGGATGCTCTCCGATGCGATCGGGCTAAACCAATCCCGTGGCCGCGGAATCATACCCGCCACACCGGGAGCGTCGCGCCATGCGGAACAATCCCTCCGTGCAATCCCCGTGGATCGGGCCCGATCGTTGCTCTGTTCTCCCCCCGATCCCCGGAGAGCGACGCGGGGATCGATCCGGCAGAGCTGCTCCGCCGGCATTATATATCATCCCCGTGCTCCGGCTCCGCGCCGGGGCTCTCGTCGTCATTATCGAGATGTTCATCATGAATAGATCGCGTCATCCTTTCCAGCTCCGCTCCGGCCGTATCGCCGGGCTTTTCGCGCTCCTGCTCACAGCCGGTGCCCCGCTCGCGGCGCAGCCCGGCACGGTGATCCAGGCGCTTCTCGACGATGCGGCGGCACGGTTCGATATTCCACGGAGCGTACTGTACGGCATCTCCTACAACGAGTCCCGCTGGATCGATCTCCCGCCCGACTCGCTGTCCCCGTCGTGCAGCGGGATGCCGCCGTCGATCGGCATCATGGGCCTTCGCGACGACGATTATTTCGGGCACTCGATGGCATCGGCGCGCGCGATCGGGATCACGCCGGAGGAGGCCCGCGTGAGCATCGAGAAGAATATCCTGGCCGGAGCATATCATCTGTCGACGCTGTTCGACGGAACCGACCGGAACGATTTCCGCCAGTGGCTGTCGGCGATCGGGAAGTATCCGGGCATCCCCGAGCCGGAGCTGCGCACGCTCTACATCGACGGGGTGATGGAGCTGCTGCGCCACGGCTGGCTTGCCGGCAACGCATCGGTGGCGCCGAGGCCCGATCTTCCCTCGGTCGACCGGAAGAAGCTCCTGGAGGATCTGGACCGCATCGGGCTGACGGCGGGCTCCCCCGACTATCCCGACGCCCAGTGGCAGCCGAGCCCGAACTTCTCGGGGCGGGGCGGATCGTCGATCACCGCCGTGACGATCCACGATACCGAGGGGGGATTCGCCGGATCGGTCTCCTGGCTTCGCAATACCGCATCAGAGGCATCGGCGCACTACATCGTCCGCTCGGTCGATGGGTTCATCGTGCAGATGGTGAGCGAGGCGGACAAGGCGTGGCATGTGCGCAACGAGAACCCATACACGATCGGCATCGAGCATGAGGGCTTCGCAGCGCGCCCCGAGTACTATACGCCGGCGCTCTACACGGCATCGGCCAGGCTGACGCGGAACATCATCGACCGCTATCATATCCCGCTCGACAGAACCCGCGTCAAGGGGCATCTCGACTTCCCCGACAACACCCATACCGATCCGGGGGGATGGTGGGACTGGCCCGGCTACTACCGCCTGATCTCGGGCTCGCCGGCCGCGCGCGTGGTGATCGATCCGTTCGAGGATAACGTCGTCGGCTGGTGGCAGCCCTCGATGAGCGGCTCGACCGCCGGCGTCGACGCCGAGGCCACGACGTTCTCGATAGCGCCGCGCGCCGCCTTCACCGGGACGAACGGCGCCGAGCTTGCCTACCGCTTCACCGAGGCCAGCGGCGGGCTGGCACGCGTCTTCAGAAGCGGCCACGGCAACACGAGCGACGGGCTCCTCAACGTCGGGGCGGCGGGGGCGATCTCCCTTGCCGTCAACGGGGACGCCAGCGGACACGAGCTGGAGATCTGGCTCTACGATAACGCCAAGAACAATCTGATTCTGAGGGCGGGGGCGATAACCTGGAGCGGGTGGCGCACCCTGAGCATTCCGCTCAACGCGCTGGGCGCGGCCGGAGCCCCCTACCGTTTCCACTCGATCGTGCTGAGGCAGAGCGCCGGCAAAGGCCTCTCCGGCTCGGTGGCATTCGACGATCTGGCGCATACCGTCGCCGTGGCCGGCGTGGATGAAGCGGCGGCCGGAGATGGCGCGGTGGCGCGAAAGATCGCGCTGTCGTCCTCGCAGCCGCTCCCCCCGGCGTTGCGGGCTCTCGGCGCGCTGCGGATCTATTCGTCGCTCGGGGAGGAAGTGGCGAGCTTCGAGCACGCGCCGGATGCCGCTGTCGGGGATTATCTGAACGCCGGAGTGTACATGGTGCGGTCGGACGGGGAGCAGATCATGGTGATGGTGGGGCCGTAAGGGAAATGATCGAATATGGAGCCTGATCATTGCGAGTAGCGCAGACTCTGGAAGCCGGTGGATGGAGCCGGATACGGGCCGGAGCGTGACTCCGGCCTTGGCACACTATCGATGAAACTCTCGCAGTCTCGGGCTCCCACCACCAGGATATTCACCATGAGGATAATCCATTAGCTGCCGGACTATACGCTCCGGTCGAGCCCGCAATGCCCCGACGCGGAGGTTACATTCCCCTCCGCGCGCAGTCTACCCTAGGCGGTCCTATTCTTCGTCAGTATCGTACTTTAGGACCGTTCCCGACAGACTCACAGTACAATCCGAACGTTCGATCACGATGCGCATAGACTTTCGTCTCCTTCTCCCCTTCCTGCTGATGATGGCCGCGATCATCGGCTGCGACAGCTCGGAAGATCCCAACCTGCTCAATCCCCCGCTTCCCGACAGCGCCAGGGCCCGCGTGGTGAACCTGGTGCCCGACGAACAGGTCGATGTCAGCTTCCCGGGATTGCCCGTGGCGACCGGCGTGGGATCGTTTCAGATATCCTCCTATCGGGGATTTCTTCTTCTGACCTCCACCCCCCTGACGGTGAAGCGGACCGGACGGGAGAAGCTCGATACCGTCTCGATCGACAACACGCTGAGCCAGGGAGCACGGATCACCTACGTGGTGCTGAAGTCGCGCGATACATCGACGCTGGCGCTGATCCTGGCGACCGGCAAGCAGCAGGTCGACGCGCTGATCGAGCGCCAGGCGGGGCAGGTCTATTTCATCAATGCGGTCGATGACGAATCCTCCTACTATATCAAGAGCGGATGCCAGAGCGGCGCGACAGTGTTCCAGAATGCCGGCTATGCGGCCACGCCGACATCGATCGAGACGCAGCGGCCGGAGCTGTCGCTCTATCTGTTCGGCGCAAGCGACTCGCTGCCGATCACGAGCGCGCACGTTCCCACCCCGATCGGAAGCATCACCTACCTGATCGCCGCGAAGCGCGACGGTGTGATCCGGCTCTACATGCTGAGCGCCACGGGCGACGCCGGTATCGCCGGACCGCTTCAGATGGCTCCGGTGGAGGAGCGGACCACGGCGAGCGTCGAGATCCTCAACGCCACGGCCGATGCCATGCCGATCTCCGCGTCGCTGGGGGAGAACCCGAGTCCGATCGTGACGGGGCTTGGAGCGCTTTCGCTGTCGAGCCCGACCCAGGTCGAGGCGTGCGTCGATCCGCTCGGCGACTCGCTCCTGATCAGCGCGAACGGAGGCGCGCCGTTCAAGACCCCGATCGCGCTGCAGGTCGGCGGGCGATCGGTCGTTGTAGTGTACGACAGCGTCGGCGCGGCCAAGGCGCTGGTGCTGGCCCGCGAGCTGCCGCAGGCGGCGGCCGGGAAGGTCTATCTGCGCGCGGTGAATGTGTCGCCCAGCGCCGGGGTCACATCGATCTCGGTCGGAGCGGGAGGACCCAACGGCATCAACCCGGACTTCAGGCCGTTCGGATCGTTGAATGTAGGGGTGGCGACCGACTATGTGGAGCTTCCGGGGGGGAACTATCCGCTGATACTCAGCAGCGCTCTGACGGGACACTATATGAGCGGCGGGATGCAGAACCTTCCCAGCGGATTCTATACGCTCTTCGTGGTGGAGCGGCTCGGCGAGCCCTCGCTGATGATCGTGCGCGATGATGTCCCCGGCTCGTCGCTGCAGACGCTCGAGCAGCCGGGCGTGCATATCACGTTCTTCAACCTCATCCCATCCACCATCGCGCAGTTCACCGTCGGCCCGTATGTGCTGCCGTCGCTTTCCTACACATACGTCTTCTCGACGGTGCTCCCCTACGGCATCACCACGATCGGCTCGAACGCCGGACAGGGAACGGTCGACCCGGGAACCGGGGGATATGTGGCGGGGCTGACCGGCTCGGTGACCGACAAGCGGCTGCTCCTGTTCCAGAGCGACCCCAACGTGCCGCCGCCGGGAAAGGCCGCGATACGATTTCTTCACGCGGTCCCCGATACGCCGGAGCTGATGGTGCGGATAGGAAAAAGCACCGATGTGCCGGCCGACTCCTCGCTGACCTACGGCGTCCCCTCGCAATCGTTCCTGCTCGACGAACGGAAATATTCCTTCTTCATCTCGCCACGCGGCGACACGACTATCCTTGCCCGCGCCGATGGCGTGCAGCTGATCGAGGGAAGACATTATCTGGTGGCGATAGCGCCGAAAAACCCTATCAGCACATCGGCCGATGAATACACGCTGCTGGTGATCCAGGAGTGATTCGGGTCGCGGCATGCAAGTTGAAGATCTTCGTCCGGCCATGCCGGCCTCGCCCATCCCGTCCGGGAGGGATGGGGCCGGACGCCCGAGCCGCCAGCGTGGAGGCTCGGTACGCCCTCACCCGGCTTCATTGACGCGCGCCGATATATGACACGGTACGAACCCCGGGTTCGCTGTCGCACGTCATATCACGGCCGGACGAACGAAGCCATATCATCATGGCGGCTATGGAGATCTCTCCGCTGACACGCGGGATGTTCTGGGTGGCGACCCAGTGCATTCTGATTCTTGCCTGGTTCGTGCTGCTGGTGCTCGGCACCCGCTACTACCCCCCCGACGGGCTCCGCCATATCATCGACGGAGCCGGGATGCTCCTGCTCGCCTGCGGTCTCTTCTCGATAGGACGCGGCGTCTATGATCTGGGACGCAACCTCACCCCGATGCCGGAGCCGCGCAAGGGGGGCGCGATCGTGCGTGAGGGAATCTATCGCCATGTGCGGCATCCGATGTACGGCGGGATCATCCTGGCCGTGACGGGCGCGTCGCTCCTCTTCCTCACTCCCCTGACCATCCCGCTCGTGCTGGTGATCATCGGGTTCTTCTACGTCAAATCGTCGCATGAGGAGCGCCGTCTGATCGAGCGCTATCCCGATTACGCCGAACATCGCCGGACCACCAAGCGGTTCTTCCCCTACATCTGGTGAAAGCCCGGCGGCGCCTGCCGGCACCGATCGCCCCCCTCTCTACGGAAGGATGGCGATCTTCCCGGGCTCCGACTCGTAGGCCGCGCCGTCGGCCGAGGTGCCGCTGACGGTGTACAGATAGATCCCCGGCGGAAGCTTCTCCCCACGCTCGTCCTCTCCGTTCCACTCCCCTCCGCCATTCCCCTCGCTCACGGAAAACCTCCTGACCTCGGTTCCCGACTGCGTGAAGATCGTAACGCGCGCGGCTCTGGTGAGCCCGGCGAACGTCACGACGCGGTCGCGCGAGATCGAGAAGGGCTGCGGATAGAGAAAGACCCCGGCCAGATCGCTCGCCTCGATGGTGAAGCCCACCACGCTCCCGGCGCCGCCGTTGATCGGTCGGCCATCGGCGGCGGCAACGCCCGTCACGGTGATCGTATAATTCCGCCCGAGCGGACCGATGGGGAACCCGCCCCGCAGTATCAGCAGCACGCGGCTCGCATCGGCGGGATCGATGGTGATCGAGGCGATCTCGCCGCCGGGGCTCAGACGGTAGTTCGCCGGGAGCAGCGCCGTGGTAGGATCGACCGGAGCGTTGAACTCGACCGCGATCGTGTCGGCCGGGAGCAGTCGCGCACGCGCGGCGATGAAGCGCTCCCCCGGCTCCTCATCGCGCGGCATCGCCACGCGGAACGGCGGCGCGGCGCTGTCGGCCGGGGAATCGTAGTAATCGCGGAACAGCGGCGTCGGGCGAAGCAGCAGCGTATCGCCGGAACGCGGGGCACGGAGCGTCAGCAGAAGAGTTGAACGATCCGCCGTCGTCACCGAGGAGAGCTCGACGGCGCTCCCGTCGGCCGCCGAGACAAGCTCGAACGCACCGGCGCGATAGAGATCCTCCCGGACGCGCGTGCTGAAGCTCACCGTGATCGATCGCGCATCGGCGGCGGCCGCATCGACGACGCGACCGAGCCGGTGGATGAACACCCGACGGATTCCACTGAGCCCGCTCTCCGGCTGCGACGCCGACGTATCGCGCGTGGTGACGACGTAGTAGTAGATCTGCCCCGGCTCCAGCGGCCCGCCGAGCCGGAGCCCATCGTCGGTGAGGCGGAGCGAGGTGGTGGCGGCGATCGAATCGAATCGGATTCCTCCCGGCACCAGCACGCCCCGGTACACCGTGTAGTAGTCGGCATCGGGGACGGGATTCCATTCCAGATATGCCGAGGAATCCCCCAGCGCCCAGCCATCGAGCCCCGTCGGCGCGGCGGGAGCGCGGAAGTTCGAGTCGAGACTGTAGAAGCCGATCGACTCCCCATCCCCCACGCCGATCTCCGAGGTCCCGTCGCCATCGAAGTCGGCGATCAGCGGTTTGTTGGTGTTGCTCTCGCCGCGCCACCAGAACGGGGCGAGCGTCCTGCGGACGGAATCCCAGGCGAACACATACGTGTTCGGATAGATGGCGATGGCGACCTCGCTTCCGGGGCGTCTGTCGAGATCGCCGGAGCTGATGCCGCCGAAGAAGAGGTAGGGAAGGCGCGACCGTTGATAGGCGAACTGTTCGCTCCAGATCAGCGTGTCACGTCCGTCGGGAAGGAACCTGAACGCCTTGAGGGTCCAGAACGGCGGCTGATACTCGTGATCGTCGCCGAGCCCCGTGGGGGAATGGAACCCGACGATGATCTCGGCGCGGCCATCGCCGTCGATGTCGGCGGCGGCCACCATTTCGCTCCCTCCGAGCCCGACGTTGCGATCGCTCCAGATCTCCCTGAACGTCCCGTCGGCTCCGCGCCTGTAGAGGATGAAGTCGGCATCGTCATCCCCCACAAGGATCTCCGGAACCCCATCGCCATCCACGTCGGCCACCGCCGACTCCGACGCGCCGAACTTGTTGCGCGACTCCCCCGCTCCGGGGGGCGTACCGTTCGGCAGCTCGGCGACGCGGTCGAAGCCGCCGCCATCGCGCCGCGCAAGGTAGTAGAACGACTCCCGCACGTTGTTGTTATCGGTTCTGGCAAGGATCTCATCGCGGCCATCGCCGTCGGCATCGACGAACCGGCTCGGCCAGAAATCGTTCGACGCGGTATCGGCCGCGGCGATGCGCCCGAGCGGGCTCCCCCCCGGCACGGCCTGTTCGTAGATGATCCCCGCCCCTCCCGACTGCGTCAGCAGCTCGAGCAGCCCATCGCCGTTGCTGTCGCCGAAGCCGCGCGGCAGCAGCGACAGCGGCGTGGAATCACGCGCGACGAAGCTCCGCCCGTTGAACCCGTAGAGCATCAGCTTTCCGTAGGTTCCATCCTCGAACCTGTTGAGCGCCACGCAGCGGGCGCCGTCGCCGAACGGGGCAACGGTCTGGTCGAGGAGATAGCCGTACGGAAGCGTATACGGTTTTGCCGTGAGATTCTCGATCGGGAACGCATCGCGCTCCCTGGTGAGAGACAGCGGAGCCGACGGAGAGCCGATCATCGCCGTATCGCCGGCGTGGCTGGTGGCGACGATATATGCATCGTACGGCACGCCGCGCACCATCTCATCCCCCGTTATGAAGATCACATGCTCGCGCATCCAGCCGGCGCGCTCCGGCTCCAGCGCGACCTGCCGGTAACGGTCGTCCGGACGGTCGGCACGCCGTATCCATGCCGCGACGCGGGTCAGCTGGTCCGTTCTGAGCGTGACCGCCACGGCGCGCTCGGCAAAGCGCCAGACGTTCCGGATCGAGTCGGCCACGATCTTCGGCGCGGCCGCCCCTATCGTGACAAGGACGCGCCGCTCGGTCTGATGGCCGTTGGTCTGCCGCAGCAGCAGCCGGATCGTATATGCTCCGTTCGGATAATCGCGCGTGGCGATACTCCCGAGCCTGTCGAGCTTGCGCCCCTTCCCCTGCGACGCGGTGATCGTGCTCCATGTGCCCGGCTGATCGCCGGGGCCGATAGCCAGCTCCCATGAATCGAGCAGCGCCGAGAGCGCCGATCCGACCACTTCGATCGTGGTATCGGCGGAGAAGCCTGCGTCACCGGCCGGGGAGACTATCGCGACCGACGGCGGCCCCGGCGTCTCGAGCGCGCGCCGGAGGTTCAGCCGCCCGGCGCCATAGCGGATATCGAATCCCGCCGGCCCCCTATCATCGGCGCTCAGCTCCAGCGCGCTCCGTACTTCATCGGGGGTCCAGTCAGGATGGAGCGACAGAAGAATCGCGGCGGCGGCGGCCACGTGCGGGGCCGAGAACGAGGTGCCGCTGACGCGCGCATAGCCCGAGTCGACGGCGGTCGTGAAGATTCCGGCGCCGGGGGCGGTCAGCGAGAGCTGCGATCCGGTCGTGGAGAAATCGGCCAGAAGATCGTTGTCGCCGACGGCGCCGACGGAGATCACCTCCGGGAAGTTCGACGGGAAGTGGGGATCGCTCCCCCCCTCGTTGCCGCTCGACGTGACCACGGTGACGCCGCGCGCATGGGCGTAGCGGATGGCATCGTGGAGCAGGGGCGATTCGTAGTAGTCACCGAAGCTGAGGTTGAGGACGCGTGCGCCGCGATCGGCCGCGTAGACGATGGCGGCGGCGATATCATCATCCTCGGCGTTGCCGCTCCGGTCGAACGCGCGCAGCGCGAGAAGCCTGACGCCGGGAGCGACGCCGGCAACGCCGATCCGGTTGTTCATCCGGGCGGCGATCACCCCGGCGACGTTGGTGCCATGCCCGTTTTCATCCCCCGGAATCGGATCGCGCAGCTCCCAGTCGCCCACGTTCGCGATGCGCTGATCGACGAAGTCGTAGCCGATCACATCATCGATGATCCCGTTGCCATCCTGATCGATATCGTCGAGATCATCGGGATCGAAGCGGCCGTTGCCGTTGATATCCTCGGCGCGATTGATCGCGAAGGCGCCGGCCAGATCGGGGTGCTCGAAGTCGATCCCCGTGTCGACCACCCCGACGATGATCGAGCTGTCCCCCGTCGTGATCTCCCATGCCCCCTCAGCCTGAATCAGCCGGAGCGCCCACTGTCTGGCGTAGAGAGAATCGTCGGGGGCGGCGTCGATATGGTAGATGTGATTCGGGAACGCATCCTCGATCAGCGCGGAGCCGCGAAGCTCCCCGGCAAAACCGAGCGCATCGGCACCGTCGGCATCGACCACCAGATAACGGTCCAGACGGTTCGCGCTCTGCAGCGATCTGTCGCCCCGCGCCGCGACCAGAAGCTGGCGGGCGACCGGGCGGAGCCCCTGGCGGGCACCGATCGCGGTGATGGCCTCCGAGGCGATCTTGACGCCGACGCCGGGCTTCAGCCGGACGATGACCGAGCCGGAACGGCGCTGGGCATGGAGCGTCGCGGCGCAGAGCGCCAGCACCCCCACGGCGATGATCCGGCTGATTGAGACGCCACGGAAGAGGACGGCACGAGGACGCATACGATGAGATTACTGGAAGGAGCAGAGCACCGGCAACACTACGATCATGCAAACAAGCGAACAAGCCAAAAGACGATAGGCGCCAGCCCGGCAGTGCATCGCGACCGACGCCCGCAGAAGATGGAACGGGCAGGCACCCGCATTCGGATACCCGCCCGCACCAGCCCTCATGCCCGCCGTCCGTCTCAGAGCCCCACGCGCATCCCGTCGACGGCGACGCTCCAGGCGATCCCGTCGAACGCATCGGGAAACGCGGGGTCATCGGGGGGAACATGGGTGAAGATCACCTGACGAACGCCCGCGTCCCTGGCAATCGCCAGGACCGAGGCGGGCTCAACATGCGCCGACTCGCAGATCAGCAGTTCGGCCCCGGCGATCACACCGCGCAGGTCATCCTCCCCGCCGATATCCTGGCTGAGCACGACCTTCCGGTCACCATTGGTGAGCCTATAGCCGTACGCAACCGCCGCCCGGCCATACTTCACAGCAAGCTCCTTCACGCCGTCGAGATGGGTGGTATCGAAGATGTCGGCGTCCCAGCCATCGGAAAGCGGAATGTCCCCGAGCGCCGCGAACTTCAGCGCAAACGGCAACTTCTCCCGGAAGCTGTAGCTGAAGGAGAGCAGCTCCTCGAACACCGGCTCCGATCCCGGCGGAACATGGATCGTGACAGGGTCGGTCCGTTTGGCGAGCCCCCATCCCATGATCAGCCCCGGCAGCCCGGTCCAGTGATCGGCGTGGGTATGGCTGATGGCGACCCGTGCGATGCGGTTGATCTCGATCCCGTCGCGGAGCATCGCGCGTGTGCAGCCCTCGCCGGCATCGAACAGGACGATCGAGCCATCGGCGAACGACGCGGTGAGCGCGCTCGCCATTCTATCGCCGCCGGGGGTTCCGGCGCCGGTTCCATGGAGTGTGAGGATCATTGCCGATACGGAAGCCCTTCGCCCGCGCTCAGGGTGATGGATATGACCACGATTGAACAACACAACATCGGGGAGCGATGGTGCTTCCTGGTAGTGTCTCAGTGTGCTGGAATGGTGGGCCGGAGCTTTACTCTGGACCCGTCCGAACCAGGGCCGCAGAGAACTCCAACCCAGCTTGTGAGCACCCGATAATCAACCCGAGACACTACCTGCTCCCCTCTCCGTACACCTAATCCACCCGCACGATGAACGCCTTGCAGTCGCACGCCCCGGCGATCACCGGCTTCTTCTTGGTGGCGTCCTCGATCGATGTGTAGGGCCCGACGACGAGCGCATACTGCTTCTTGCCATCGATCATCTTCGGAAGGGAGACCGAGCGGATATTCTTCTTCTTCAGCTCGGCCGCGCGATCGTCGGCCTTGTCGCGCGTCGGATAGAGCCCGACCTGCAGCGCATATCCCTTCATGCCGCTGGAAGTGTATTTCTCCGTGGCGGCGGCGGCAGGCTTCGTGGTCGTGGCGGCCTTCTTCTCGGCGGGCTTGTCGGCCACGGCGGTCTTCTTCGCGTCGGTCTTCTCCGGCGTCTTGGCATCGACTTTCTTCACTGGCGTCGTCTCGGCCTTGGGATCGGTCTTCTTCTCCTCGGCCTTTTTCGTCGTGGCCGTCGGCTTGGCCGGCGATGCGGGAGTCTTCCCCTTGGTCGCGGCAAGATCGGCCAGATCATCCCCCGTCGAGCGCCATGATCCGGGGTTCTTCAGAATCTCCTCGGACTCGGCCACGAGCGGCGAGCGGGGATAGTTCGTTTTAAGGGCGTTGGCCCATGTATATGCGGCGACCGAATCGCGCTTCTCGGCATAGCGCGAGACGAGCTGAAACGCCGCGCGGTCGGCCCAGGCGCCGGTCGGCTCGATGGCGATGACCTCCTTGTAGAGGCCGAGCGCGCGATCGTCCGGGGTCATCTGGGCGCGCACGTAGAGCACCGCCGGCTCCAGCCGGGCGCTCTTCTTCAGTGGCTCCAGCAGAGCATAGGCGCTGTCCTTCTGCCCCGACTCGAAGAGCTGAAGGATCGTCTTTGCCTGCTCTTCATGCCCCGTCTGCGCGACGGCGCTTCCGAACAGGAGAACGCCGGCGGCAACGGCGCCGGCAACCGCACGAACAAGACTGTATGGTTTCATTGATGGATGTCGGTAAAATCGGATGTTCCAGGCTCTCTACGCCCACAAGGCGGGATCGGCGCCATCCGGAACGGAGATGGGGCGCCCGGCACGGCACGACCGTGCGGAGTGATCTCAGACGTCCTGCTCGCTGATCTCCATCGGAAGAAGATCGAGCGGGAAGAACCTGTCGCGCCCCTCGGCATCGACCGGAACGCCGAACAGCGTGGCGGTGGTCGCCTTGGTGATCCGCACATTGATATACTCGCCGATCTCCTGGTCGGACTTCGGGAAGATGACAATCTTGTTGGTATCGGTGCGCCCCTTCCACTGGGTCGCGTCCTTCTTGCTCGGGCCATCCACCAGGATCTCCTCGACCCTCCCAACGTGGCGCTGGTTGTTTCGGTTAGAGATCTCCCGCTGAAGATCGATGATCTCCTGCAGGCGCCGCCCCTTGACGTCGTCCGGAACATCATCCCCCATCGCCCACGCCTTGGTGTTTTCGCGCGGTGAATAGGCGAACGTATAGGCACCGTCGTAGCCGACGCGCTCGATCATCTCCAGCGTCCGGCGATGGTCCTCCTCGGTCTCGGTCGGGAAGCCGGCGATGATATCGGTCGACAGCGAGACATCGGGGATCAGCTCCTGGATCTTCCTGACGCGCTCCATGTAATGCTCCACCGTGTAGGTGCGGTTCATAAGCTCCAGAATGCGGTTGGAGCCCGACTGCACCGGCAGGTGGACATAGTCGCAGATGTTCCGCCGCGACGCCATCGTCTCGATCAGCTTGTCGGACATATCCTGCGGATGCGAGGTGGTATAGCGGATGCGGATGCGGGGATCGACGTCGGCGACGGCCGCCAGAAGATCGGCGAAGTCGTGCCCGTCGGAGCGGTAGCTGTTGACGTTCTGCCCGAGCAGGGTGATCTCGCGGAAATTGTGCTCGGCGAGCTTCCGGACCTCCCCGACGATCGACTCCAGCGAGCGGCTCCGCTCGCGCCCCCGGGTGAACGGGACCACGCAGAAGGTGCAGAACTTGTCGCAACCGCGCATCACCGACAGCCACGCCGAGATGCCATCGGTGCGCAGCGGGGTGATGTCGTCGTAGGTCTCCACGCGCGACAGCTTCACCGCCAGCCCCTTCTCCCCATGGCGCGCCTCGCCGACCAGTTCCGGCAGCGCGCGATACTGATCCGGGCCAACCACCACATCGACCACCGAGCCATCCTTCAGCAGATCCTTGCGCAGGCGCTCGGCCATGCAGCCGAGAATCCCGACCACCAGATCGGGCTTGCGGCGCTTGTAGTAGATGATGTTGGTGAGCCGGCCGTGGATCCGCTGCTCGGCGTTGTCGCGGATCGAGCAGGTGTTCAGGAAGATCACATCGGCATCGGCGATCACCTCGGTCGGCTCGTAGCCGTCGCGGTCCATCACCGACAGAACGATCTCCGAATCGGAGGTGTTCATCTGGCAGCCATAGGTCTCGATATATACTTTCTTCTTCGTTCCGGTCAGCACCGGGAGTTCCAGGTCGACAGTATTCATGGGAGCTTCGGTGTACGTGCAAACAAATGGATCATCAGCGGCAAACTTATCACAGATCGTCCTCTCGGCCATCATCTCCGGCGGCGGCATCCTCGGCATCGGCCTCGTCGGTCTCGATCCGCTGGCGCGGCGGGAGCGATTTCAGGAGCGTCGCGATAAAGAGGCTGTTGCGCTCGAGCTCCTCGAGCGAGCCGTTGTTGCGGATGACGAAGTCGGCCATCTCGACCTTCCGCTCGGCGGGGATCTGCGCGGCGTCGCGGCGATCGATCTCCTCGATGCTGGCGCCATCGCGTCCGGCGGCGCGCTCCAGCCGGAGCGCCCGGTCGGCATCGACCACCACGATATAATCGAACCGCCCCTCCCCTCCGCTCTCGAAGATCAGCGCCGCCTCGCAGGCAACCACGCGGCTCCCCGCATCGATCAGCGTCCTGGCGCGCACCCCCTGCTCGGCGATGGTCCGCGGATGGACGATGGCGTTCATCCGCTTCAGCCGGACCGGATCGGTGAAGATCCGCGAGGCGAGATATCCCCGGTTGAGCTGGCCGTCCTGATAGGCTTCCGGGCCGAACTCCTCGCCGATGGCGGCGATCATCTCTGGGTCGGAGGCCATCAGCTCCTTGGCGATCTGGTCGGCGCGAAGCACCGGGATGCCGGATCGCTCGAAGATATCGGCGACGGTCGATTTGCCGGAGCCGATCGAGCCGGTCAGGCCGACGATGATATAGTTCGATGCAGTAGTAGTCATGCGTGCCGTAATCGGGGATGATGCGGGAGCGCCGCGCCTCTGAGAATAAACGAGCTTCCCCGGAGCGGTTCTGCCGACCGGGGAAGCTGCTGCGATGGCAAATATAGCCAAACGGCGCCCCTCCCGATCGAACCTATCGAATGAACGGTAGTGTCGCAGTGTGCCAGCATGGTGGGCCGGCGTTCAACTCCGCCCCAGCGTATGACTGCTCGACGATCGCACTTGAGACACTACTGAATGAACCGTGCAGACGATCATCCCGGCCCGGTAGCGCACCCGGAACTATCTGATACGGTTTTTGATGAAAAATCCCTCCTCCCCGGCTCCTCTCCACTTGCTCCAACCGATTGAAGCATGTAAGTTCGTATCAACTCCGACCAATTTGATCGGAGTTGCATCGTCACGTATGCGGCACACGGCTCATACCATGCACGCCAACCCGGAAGCACGATGTTGAAGCTCTCAAAAAAAGTTGAATACGGATTGATCGCCCTGCGCCATCTGGCCCTCCTCCCGGAGGGACGGTCGGCAAGCGCGCGCGAGATCTCGGAGGAATACGGGCTTCCATCGGAACTGTGCGCCAAGACGCTCTCGCAGTTGTCGAAGGCGGGGCTTGCCAGCGCGACCGAGGGGATGCGCGGCGGCTACGCGATAGGCCGGGAGCCCCGGGCGATCTCGGTGCACGAGGTCATCCAGGCGATCGAGGGGGAACAGTGCCTGGTCGAATGCCTCGAGAAGGGGACCTGCGCGCTGCACGATATCTGCACGATCAAGGACCCCCTTCGCAGACTTCAGGAACGGCTGACCTCGACCCTCGCGCAGATGACGATCGCCGAGATGGTGTAGCGCCCCGCAGGGCGAATGCGGCCGGTGAAATATTTGTTAGAAGATCAAATACACAATTCAGCAACCGACAGAGTACAGCTATGAAGCTCCCGATTTATCTCGACAACAACGCGACCACGCAGATGGACCCGCGTGTGCTGGAGGCGATGCTCCCCTATTTCACCGATGTCTTCGGCAATGCCGCCAGCCGCAACCATGAGTTCGGCTGGAAGGCCGAGGCCGCCGTTGAGTCGGCACGCGAGACGATCGCCGGCGCGATCGGGGCCGATCCGAAGGAGATCGTCTTCACCTCCGGCGCCACCGAGTCCGACAATCTCGCCATCAAGGGGGTCGCCGAGATGTATCGCTCGAAGGGGGACCACATCATCACGGCGACCACCGAGCACAAGGCGGTGCTGGATACCTGCAAGGCGCTCGAGCGCAATGGCTTCCGCGTGACCTACCTGACGGTGGACAAGGAGGGGTTCATCAACCTCGACGAGCTCCGCGAGGCGATCACCGACAAAACAACGCTGGTGACGATCATGCACGCCAACAACGAGATCGGGACGATCCAGGATATCAAGGCGATCGGCGCGATCTGCCGGGAGCGGGGGGTTCTGTTCCATACCGACGCCACGCAGACGGTTGGCAAGATCCCCTTCAACGTCGATGAGCTGAACGTCGATCTGGCATCGTTCACCGCCCACAAGATGTATGGCCCGAAGGGATGCGGCGCGCTCTACGTGCGCAAGCGCAAGCCGCGTGTCAGGCTCGTGGCGCAGATGGATGGCGGCGGCCACGAGCGCAACATGCGCTCCGGCACGCTGAACGTCCCGGGAATCGTCGGGTTCGGCAAGGCCCTCGAGATCGCCGTGGCGGAGATGGAGCAGGATACCGCCCATGCGGTCCGCCTCCGCGACAAGCTCTGGAACGCGTTCAGGGGAGCGCTCGACGAGCTCTACATCAACGGACCCGATCCGCTCACCGACCCGGAGAAGCGTCTTCCGGGGAATCTGAACGTCTCGTTCGCCTATGTCGAGGGGGAAGCGATGATGATGGGGATCAGGGATATCGCCGTCTCCTCCGGATCGGCCTGCACGTCGGCATCGCTCGAGCCGAGCTATATCCTGAAGGCGCTGGGGGTCGGCGAGGATCTGGCGCATACGTCGATCCGCTTCGGCATCGGCCGGTTCACGACCGAGGAGGAGATCGACTACACCGTCGCGCAGGTTGTCGACGCCGTGCTGAAGCTCCGCGAGATGTCGCCGCTGTATGAAATGGCAAAGCTCGGCATCGATCTCAACTCGGTGGCCTGGGCGCATCACTAACGGTCGCCGCGAGCGGAGGATCGGCCCGCGCCACGCGGCTCCGGTCCCCTGCTCCCTTCCGGGAAGATCGGCAAAATGGCGGGCCATTTGCACACGATCATACTGATCGAGTCTCGCCGCAGAGGGCCCTTCTATCGATTTTACGCGCGGTGGTATCCCATGGAACATTCCGACGTCGGATCTGTCAAGAGCGACCCGAAGCTCTTCCTCGATTTTCTGAAGGAGCATCGGTACGCCGTCTATCATAAGTCGAACATCTTCTTTCGCGATTTCCAGTTCGGACTCTGGAGGTTCTTGAAGGAGAACCAGACGAGGGTATCGTACGCGGAGATGGAGCGGGTTGCCCGGGAGGTTCTCGACGCATGGGAGCACCAGGGGACCATCAGGAAGATCAACCGGCAGAGCTTCGAGCTGACGATGCCCGAGTATCTGACGGTCTGGCCGACGGCCGGGTTCGGCGGGTCGGTCGGCACTACGCCGGCCCCCTCGAAAGAGAAGCCCGCCCCGTCACCCCCCTCAGTGGCTCCGGCCGCACGGCCGGAGTCGACGACGGCAGCTCCGGCGACGGATGATGGGGACAAGGAGGCGAAGATCGCCGCGATACGGGCCAAGATGGCCGCGGCAAAGGCGGGCCGCGAAGGAGCCGGCGCGGTTCCGGCCGACGCGACGCCACCCTCCGCGAAGGCAGATACGGCCCCGGCAACGGCTCCCGTGGCCGACGCCGACAAGGGGGCGAAGATCGCCGAGCCTCAGGCCAAGATGGCCGCTGCAAAAGCGAAACGGGAAGCTCAGGCCGGCCAGGATCTTCCCGACACCCAGGCGCCCCGCGCCGGGAGCAGTCCGGCCGCAGGGAAGATATCGCCGGCCGAGAAAGCTGAACCATCGGGCGTGCCGGTCGAGGAGCAGCGGCATAACGCCGACCCGAACGCGCCCCAGAGCCGCGTCACACCGCCGGGAGAGACCGAGATGCCCGAATCACAAACGGGGGGCATTCCGGCCACGTCGCTCAGGCAGAAGCCGGAGCTGGGGAGCGAGCAGGCGCGGGAGGAAGCGCAGCAGCGCGCCATCCCTCCCCCATCGGGGGCCGGGGATGCGCACCGGAATAACGAGCAGTAGATCGGGATCGTTACACGAATATGTACCCTCCCGGAGCGCGATAATCGTCTATAGCAACAGAAAATTCATCTGCGATTCATACAGGAGTCAGAGCAATGGCATACTCAGAGAAGGTCATCGAACACTACAGCAACCCGCGCAACGTGGGAACGCTCGATATCAACGATGATAACGTCGGGACCGGACTGGTGGGAGCTCCGGAGTGCGGCGATGTGATGCGCCTGCAGCTGAAGATCAACCCGGAGACCGGGATCATCGAGGACGCGAAGTTCAAGACGTTCGGCTGCGGATCGGCGATCGCATCGTCGAGCTACGCGACCGAGCTTATCAAGGGCAAAAGCGTCGATGAGGCGGAGAATATCAAGAACACGCAGATCGTCAACGATCTGAACCTGCCGCCGGTGAAGATCCATTGCTCGGTGCTGGCCGAGGATGCGATCAAGGCGGCCATCGAGGACTACAAGAAGAAGCAGGAGCAGAAGGCCCACGAGACGGCCGCGACTGCGTAACCGATCGCGATTGTGAACATGTAAGCGTTTTCAGGAGAACATAGCAATGCAGGATATCGAGATCCAGGAAATGGCCCCGGCGGCAGCCGCGCAGCCGATCGTTCTGACCGAGAAGGCAGTGGCCGAAGTCATGAAGATCATGGAGCAGAACAGCATCCCCGACACCTACGGCCTCCGGGTCGGCGTCAAGGGCGGAGGCTGCTCGGGGCTCAGCTACACGCTCGGATTCGACGCCGAGAAGCGTGATGGCGACAAGCTGATCGAGCAGGATGGCGTTCGTATGTTCATCGATAGCAAGAGCCTCTTCTATCTGATGGGAACGCAGCTTGACTTCACCGACGGGCTGAACGGACGCGGGTTCGTCTTCAACAACCCGCAGGCCGCCAAGACGTGCGGATGCGGCTCGAGCTTCGGCGTCTAAGAAGCGGCATCAGGACCATCCCGCCGCGCGCTTTCCGGGAAAGCAGGGCGGAGTGTGCAGACATTCCGCCTTTGCCATATTGGGCCCGGCCGAACGCGGCGGACGCCGTCGTCGCCGTCCCATGTCGGGAGACACCGATATGGATATCACACGAACCATTGGAACGATATCGGCGGACGATATCAACACACTATGGATGATATGAACAAAGCACTGCACGACGGCGATCCGGGCTTCGACGTCGATCCCAACTACGATGTGCTCGTCGACAAGCTGCATGCGCGGACCGTGGAGCGGAAGATCATCTGGGAGATGGGGGACGAGCCCGACGAATATGTGGCATCCCTCCGTGGCAAGGCGACCTTCACCCTCCGCCGCATCAAGGAGAACTACAAATACGTTCTGACGATGCGGAACGAGACCGGGGAGATCGTTTTCCGCATCTCCCACGACAACCTTCCCTCCTCCTCCAGCGAGGCGCTGCTGCGGCTCTACAAGCTCGCCGAGCGGATCGCCAAACAGATCGACGACGAGGTCAACAAGGCGATCGATCTGCTCGACGATCTCGGCGACGATGAGTAACCCAGCCCGCGGTGCGCGCCGGCGGCCATCCTGCGGCGTCGCGTCGCGGATTTCATTGCAATCATCCCGATCGTACCATGCCTGACTACTTCGAGTTCATGGGCTTTCCCCGGCAGATCGCGCTCGATCAGGAGAAGCTCCAGCGGAGATACTACGAGCTGAGCCGCGATTATCACCCCGACTTTCATATGCAGGGGGATGAGGAGGCGCGCCAGAAGAGCCTCGAGAATTCGAGCCTGCTCAACCAGGCCTACCGCACGCTGAACGACCCGTACGAGCGCGCCCGCTATCTGCTGGCGCTCGAGTGGCCCGACCTTCCGGAAGGGGAGAAAAAGAAGATCCCCCCCGCGCTTCTGATGGAGGTGATGGAGATGCAGGAGAAGGTGGCCGAGGCGCAGTTCGCCGATGATCCCGCCAAAAAAGAGGAGATCCACCGGGAGCTGCTCGATATCGAGGCGCGCCTGAAAATCAAAACCGACGGGCTCCGCGCCGAGCTCGATCGTCTGGCCGAGAGCTGGAGTGCCCTCCCCGAGGGAACCGACCGCGCCGGCAAGCAGGCGACGCTGGGAGCGCTCAACACCCTTCTGAACACCCGCAGCTATCTCCGCACACTCCTTGCAACGATCGATGCGGCGGTGCGCGGCGGCAAGGGGGTGCGGCACTAAGCCCCCTCCGTTCCCCTACGTTACTCCTTCTTCCATCCCCGCCCGCACCCTGAAGCGCGGCGGGCATATCGTACCTATCGACTATGGCTTCTCTGTTACAGATAGATCTCGGTCCCGACCGCAAGCGCCGGGTGGTCGGCATCGACCTCGGCACAACCAATTCCCTTGTGGCATATGTCGGCGAGGATGAACAGCCGGCCGTCATCGACGTCGCAGGCGACGGGATCGTCCCGTCGGTGGTGGCGGTGCTCGGCGCCGGCGAGGTGGTGGTCGGACGCAAGGCGAAGGAGCATCTGTTCACCGATACCGACAAGACGGTATACTCGGTAAAACGGCTGATGGGAAAGTCGTACGGCGATATCGAGCGCGATAGCCATCTCCTCTCCTATCGTCTGGCGCCCCGCCGCGAGGGGCTTGTGCGCGTCGAGATCGGCGGGACGGAGTACACCCCGATCGAGCTCTCGGCGATGATCCTCCGCGACCTGAAAGCACGCGCCGAGGAGCATTTCGGCCAGACCGTCACCGCGGCGGTGATCACCGTCCCGGCATACTTCAACGACGCGCAGCGGCAGGCGACCAAGGATGCCGGAAAGCTCGCCGGGCTTGATGTTCTGAGAATCCTCAACGAGCCGACCGCCGCGGCGCTCGCCTACGGCCTCGATCAACAGCGCAAGGGGATCGTCGCGGTCTATGATCTGGGCGGAGGCACGTTCGATATCTCCATCCTGAAGCTCGAGCTGGGGGTCTATCAGGTTCTTTCCACCGGCGGCGACACATATCTCGGCGGCGACGATATCGATCAGGCGATCATGGGCCGTCTGCGCGCCGAGCTGGCCGAGCGGCATGGGCTGTCCGAGGTGACCCTGACCGAGCTGCAGCAGCTCCGCGATGCCGCCGAGCGCGCCAAGCAGGAGCTCTCCTCGGCCGAGCAGAGCACGATCGCCATCGAGTTTGCCACAAGCGGGATATCGTTCAGACGCACGATGAGCAGACAGGAGCTCGAGGAGATCGCGCGCCCCATCATCGGGCGGACGATCGAGCCGTGCCGCAGCGCTCTCCGGGACGCCGGGCTCACCCAGGCCGATATCGACGCGGTGGTACTGGTTGGGGGCTCCACACGGATGCCGCTGGTGCGGCAGACCGTCGAGGAGGTCTTCGGCCGCACCCCCTTCGACTCGCTCAACCCGGATGAAGTGGTCGCCCTCGGCGCGGCGATCCAGGCCGATGTGCTGAGCGGCAACCGTCGCGATACGCTGCTGCTCGACGTGGTTCCCCTCTCGCTCGGCATCGAGACGGTGGGCGGGATGATGTCGGTGCTGATCCCGCGCAACACGACGATCCCGACGCAGGTACGGGAGAACTACACGACGTTCGTCGACAACCAGACCGGCATCAACATCAACGTTTATCAGGGGGAGCGGGAGTTCGTGCGGGATAACCGGCAGCTCGCATCCTTCACGCTCGGCCCCCTGCCGCCGCTGCCGGCCGGCATGCCGAAGATCGAGGTGGCATTCACGATCGACGCCGACGGCATCCTGCGCGTCAAGGCGCGCGATATGCGCACCGGCGCCGAGCAGGAAGTGGATGTCCGCCCGAGCTACGGGCTGACCGACGAGGAAGTGGAGCGGATGCTGCGGGAGTCGATCGAGCGGGCGCAGGAGGATATCACCGAGCGGATGCTGGTGGAGTCGCGCACCGAGGCGGAGACGCTCCTGCAGGCGACACGCAAGACGCTGGAGAAACATCCGGAGCTGATCGCCCCGGAAGAGCGGGAAGCGATCGAAGAGATACTGGGGCGGCTCGCCGAGTCAATGGCGGGAAGCGATCACCGGGAGATCCGCTCGATCACCGACGAGCTGGATCACGCCACCGAGCCGATCGCGCAGCGCGTGCTCAACAGTTCGGTACAGCAGAGCCTGGAGCAGCGGAAGATCGAGGAAGTGTAGGGTGTAGACGATCCGAGGTACTTAGGAAACAATTGTCCGCCTATACTTGTCTTGGCATGCCGCGACAAGTATAGGCAGCTATTAGCATGTATTATCACCCCACACAAGCGTGCCATCTCGATCAGCTTTTAGAATCATATCATCTATATGTTCCAATGCCGTAATTATTATCACCTTCATTTGGATTCTCCATCGCTATATATACAGCGATGGAGAATCATTATTGATTAGTGATCATCACAACAATACAACAATAATTGGGCAACCATTAGAATCATAGTCTATACCGAGAGTATAACAGATTACCCGAGTGCCTATAACCCCGTCGGTAAAGGTACAGCAATAATGCTCCTCGATTACGACACCATCATATCTTATCGGAAGATATATGGACTTTCCACACGGCAACTGAATTGTTACTCCCAAGAGAGCAGGATCTGAAGCTATTATCCCTATAGCCCCAGTTGTTGGCCCAGTAATCGATATAGAGCGTCCATTTGTGTGCCCAGCATATTGTGGAAGTATATAAAGGGGATACCCCGGTGGTCCAGCCTCCACTCCACCACTAACCTCATACGGCACCTTATCACATCCAGTGGTAGGCTGGGCCACCGCATGATTTTTCTGTGTGAACAGACAGCATAGTACTATCAGCAGCACTAGCCATATACGATGCGCAAGTTTGGAATGATACATGAGTATTTCCATTTGCGACCTCCTTAAAAATTAAGACTGAAATAGTTCTGTGGCAGCAGTACGGAATATCATTTTAGGCATTCAACAGACCTCAGGGAAGCACATCGGTCTTGACGCTTCACACTCACTACTTAGGTTTAAGTAGCCTATGATTACCGAACCAAAACAATTATCGCTGTATGCGGTGCAGACTTACGGAATCATAACGAATCACTGGACATCTACAGTAAATGTAGGCATAGAGCATCTGATAAACAAAAAAAAACAATTTGTATAATTTATTTTTGTAGCAACGTTGTATAGAGGTTGCATTATAGGCATCGTCAGCGACAACATATTTACAATACAACTGACTCCGGATGCAACAGATATCTATCTCGCTGAGAGAAACAACTCACTATGAATAAGCTTTATCATCGTCCATAGTAACCCTAGCCCACCTCACCTACGGCACAACCACCAGCCTTCTTCCCCCACGGTTCTCACGCACCCATGCCTCCTCGATCCCGGCGAGCGGCACCTCCTCGGTATCGATCCTGAGCTCGCCGCCCGCGGCGCGCCCCATCACCTGCCGGAAGCTGTCGATCGCCGCCTCGCGCCGTATACCGCCGCCGGGCGATCCCATCATCGTCAGTGCCGCGCTGCGCAGCGCAGCGGCGGGAAGCGAGATGGCCGCACCGGCGCTCTCCCCGACCTGTACGAAACGCGTCTCCGTTGTCCTTCCCTCGAAGTCGGTACGAGTGCTGAATGCGATATAGGCCTCGGCCGGAGCGCCCCAGAGATAGTCGATAACGACCTGGAACCCCGCCTCACCGGCTTCCCGGGCAAACGCACCGGCAAGCTCTCCTCCCGGCTCGCCGATCTGTATGGTCGCATCGGCGCCGAGCGAGCGCAGGCTCTCGAGCGACTCCCTGTTCCGTCCGGCGGCAACCACGCGGCCGGCGCCGAGTATCCTGGCGA
>Ga0164241_10000554_pt1 | contig 65086 bp, 53 predicted proteins | sample OricomyardsoilBY_FD_108780 | JGI IMG/M metagenome (GOLD analysis project Ga0164241, IMG submission 108780) | Backyard soil microbial communities from Emeryville, California, USA - Original compost - Back yard soil (BY) | ecosystem: Environmental > Terrestrial > Soil > Unclassified | place: USA...
CCGAGTCCATGGCCTCGATATCGGTCTTCAGCGCGACCTCGGCGCTCTGGATGCTGGCCGCGCCGCTGTTCAGGGCGTCGTGCGCCTTCTGCAGGCTGTCGCCCCAGGTCTTCAGTTGCTGGCCGGTCGCGTCGACCGTCGCCAGGATGTCGACGATCTGCTGGAGCAGGCCCTCGATCAGCGACTGGACCTGCTTGACGTACTCGTTGTCTGCGCCCGAGGCTTTAGGATTGGCCGTGCAGATGCTGACGATCTCTTCGGTGAGGGCCTGGTAGGTCGTGCCGTAGTCGAGCACGGTCTGCGGAACGCTGGCGGTCACCGCGGGGCCGATGTTGTCGATCCAATCGGTGGCCACCGTCTGGGCGTTGTCCAGGTGCGCCTTGAGTTCGTCGAACCAGCTCGGCTTGGGGTCCGGCGCGATGAACTGGGTGTTCAGCACCGCGTGGCACGACTGGGTGATCAGTTGCAGCGAAAGGAAACCCTTCTGCGTCTGGGACTGCAGCACGGGTTGGGGAGCAGGATCGGTCATATCGGATCTCCGAGCTGGGTTAGGCGACGCCCGCCTTCTGGGGGTTGAGTTCGACGGGTTCGCCCACGCCCGTCTTGAGAGTGACGACCGCGTTGGCGAAGCTGGCGATGGTTCGCCAGTTGGCCGCCGACGTCTGGAGGGTCAGCAGGTCGAACAGGCCGCTGGGATCGGCGCCGTCGTTGAGCGCCGAGGCCGCCTGCTGGACCAGGTCTAGCTGGCTGCGCCACATCTGGGTGATCTGGGGCAGCACGTCGGCGATCGTGTTGAACGAGGCCTGAAGCCCGTAGAGCAGCTGCAGGACCGATTTGGTCCCCGCCGCCGCCTGGGCCTCGAGGCTGGCATCCAGTTGCAACTGCGCGATCTGCTTGAGGGTCGACTGCACCTCGGCCGAGCCTTCGGCGATGTCGGCGAAGAAGCGGCCGATGGTGATGGCCGAGGTCACGAACGCCAGGAACGGCACGGCCTCGGAGCCCGCCACGGCCACGTCGTAGACGATACTGACGGCCGTCGAGATCACGCCCTTGCCGTCGCTGATGGCCGAACTGGTCAAGGCGTCGCCCAGCGATCCGACCAAATCCTCCAGCCGGGCCAGTTCGGCGCTGATCTTCACCATCTGCTGCTCTTCGGCGGCCAGGGCGGTCCAGCCGTCCTGGATGCTGTCCTCCAGCAGCGGCTGGATGTCGGCGAAGGCGTTCAGCTGCTCTTGCAGAGCCGTGGTCGCCGCATCGGTCGCCGCCGCCGCCGCCGCCAACTGGGGCGCCAGCGTCTGGGACAGCAGGTCGGCCCATTGCTGCCCCGTCGTCACCTGCTTCTCCGCCTGCATCTGCGCGATGGCGGCGATGGTCGCTTCGTAGGTGGCGAACTGGGACAGCACCGGCCCCCAGATATCCGGCTTGGCCTTGAACCACTGGCCCGCGGCCGCCGACAGCAGGCCGACGCGGCTGCGCACCGAGATCAGCCAGTCGGGGTCGTCGGGCAGCTGGCCGATCTGCAGGCCGCGAACGCTGCCAGCGTAGCCGTCGATCTTGAGGATCTCGCTGGCCGCCGCCGTCAGCTGCGTCTTGGCCTGGTTGACCGTCGGGCTCAGCATGGTGATCAGGCCGAGATTTCGAGGAAGGGATCGAACGTCTTGGCCGTGCCGTCCATCGTCAGCACCACCGAATACTGCTGCTGACCGGTCACGCCCTGGGCTTCGACGCGCCCTTCCCAATAGGGACCATTGGGGTTGGTGTACTGCTGGGGCACGCAGATCTTGTCGGTGATCATCTGGCCGGTGAACTGGGTGATCTGGACATCGCTGGACGGCGAGACCGGCACGACGTTCCAGGTGATCAGCTGGCCGTCCTTGCAGGCGGTCTGCAGTTCGACCTGCCCCTCGCTGCCCGAGCCGACATGCTTGTTGGTGTCGATCAGGTAGACATTATCCTGCAGGCTGCCGGCGAGCGCGGCCTCGACGTCGACGACGATCAGAACGTCAATGGTGGGCAAGGACATGAGTTTTCTCCTTCGCGTGACGGCTCACTGGCCTCAGGCGACTTTCAGGTTTGAGTTCAAGGACATCTGCCGACCGGAGATCGACAGGGTGACGGTGTAGGCAAAAGAGGCGAACTGACCCTGGGCCTCGACCCTGCCGAACCAGTACTGATCGCCAGGCGGCCCTTCGGCGACCGGGTGACACACGCCGCCCGAAACCATGTCGCCGGAAAACCCGATGATCGAGATGTCGCCCGAGGGGCTGACCGGAGCCACCGACCAGCGCACGACCTGGCCGTCCTCGCAGAGCGTATGCAGCGAGGAAGACCCCTCGCCCCACGATCCCAGGAAGTGCTCGGTGTCGACGAGATAGGCGTTGTCGCTGGCCGAGCCGCTGGCGAGCGCGCCAGCGGTGTCCACGACGATCAACGCCGAAACCGTACCCATCTTCACCCCCGGAATAAGGCGCACGCGGTCGCGCTCCGGGAGACATGCAGACGTGCAGGATCAGTCGCTGACGCGTTCCCCGCCGCCCGGCCAACCTCCCGCGCTCGTTGTCGCGGACACTGTCGTTATCGTGAAAGCCAGTGACACCACCTTACGGGGTGTTTTTTAGAAATACAACTATGAAGTTGCACTCAAGAGCAGCACACGCATGTCGGGCGCGGCCGTCCTCAGCCGAACGGCGGCTTCATCCGATAGAACCGCGCTTCGCCCAGCAGGTCGTAGACGCGGCGGATGCGGAAGGCCTCAGGCCGGGCTTCGGAGAGATCGAACTCCACCTCGGTCAGGCCGAAGGGCGAGACTTCGCCCGACAGGGTGGTCTTGACCACGATCAGGCGCGGGCTCTCGTCCAGGCCGAAGCCGATGACGTCGCAGCCGGCCGGATCGCCATCACGGGATGGACGGATCCTGGCCGCCAGGTCCGGACGTCCCCGTTCGGACAGGCGGCGGGCCTCGAAGGCGATGATGCTGGCCACGCCCAGGCCCTTGAGGAAGCGGTCGTCGGCCTCGCGGCTGCCCATGTCGAAACGCTGGATCACCCGGATCAGGCGGTCGTCCATCGGCATCGGCCGGGGCGGCGCGGCCTCGATCAGCGGCACGGCGGCCGGGGCGGTAAACAGCGAGGCGGGCCGGACGGCGGCGCTGAGCAAGGCGGGCTTGGCGGCCAACTGCTCCTCGACGGCCTCCAGCAGGGCGGAGTCGTAGGACCAGCGCGGCGGCTGATCGCGCAGGATGGGCAGGCCGATCAGCGACAGCACGGCCGAGATCTCGCCCTGCTTCCAGGTGATCGGCATGTCGGACTTGCCGGTGACGAACCGCACCGTGCGGTCGTGGGCGCTGCGATCGACCGGCTTGCCGGCGAGCGTCTTCTCCAGCTGGGCGACGTAGTCACCCACCACCACGGCGAGGTCAGCCCCCGTCCACTCGCGCCCCGATTCCCCCGTCATCGGACGATGATGCGTCAGCCGGAGCCCTGACGCCACAAGCTAGGGTAAGCTCTACGGTAAGCTGGGCTGTTTCGTCGCGCCGGCCACCGCCATGGGCGCGTCCTGCACCGGCATCTGGTCGGGCTGCAGCTTGGCGGCCTCCATGGCGCGGCGGACCGTGGTCACCGGATCGTTGGAGCCGACCTTGAAGGTCAGGGTCGCGGTGTGGGCCGGGATCTCGCCGAGATTGGCGAAGCCGCCCGCGCGCTCAGCGTTGAACGTAACGCCATAGGTCTTGTTGGCCAGCACCCGGCACAGCAGGACGAAGGTCTTCTGGTCGCCCAGCAGCCGGGGCGTCTTCACGCAGTCCATCGGCTCGGCGCCGGGCGCTGCGGCATAGTTCCAGGTGGTCGGGGCCATCTGCTGGTCGAAGGCGGCCTTCAGGATCAAGACGCCGGGGGCCACCGTCTGGTCCTGGGCCGGATAGGTCGAGACCAGGTTGGGCGGCAGGGTCGGCGGCAGGATCAGGATCGGCGAGACGGTGTTGGGCCCCTCCTGGGGCGGCCGGCTCTGGGCGTGGGCCACGCCGCTCGCCAGCAGGGCGGCGACAACAAGGAGGGGAACCGAACGGCGCGACGACATCTTTCCAAAGTGACCTTCAAGCGCGGCCTTCTCAAGGCGTCTCTACAGGCCTACATCGCCTTCATGACCGATAAGATCGACACCCCGCCGGCGGATGAGACGCCGATGCAACGCGCCCTGCGCCTGAAGAAGGCCGCCCAGGGCAAGCACGGCCATGGCGCCAAGGCCTCGACCGGCAAGATCGAACGCTCCAGCGTCGCCGCCCCGACTGGCAAGTCCCGGCCCTGGATGACCCGTTGACGATCCCCAAGGTCCTCGGCCGCACCTCGTCCATCAACGTCCGCAAGGTCCTCTGGACCTTGGACGAGCTGGGCGTGGCCTATGAGCGCGAGGACTGGGGCCAGGGGTTCGCCCCCACCAGCGACCCGAAGTTCGTCGCCCTGAACCCCAACGCCCTGGTGCCGGTGCTGATCGACGAGCACGGCCCGGTCTGGGAGAGCAACGCCATCTGCCGCTATGTGGCGGCCGGCACGCCGCTGTTCCCGGACGACCGCCGCCCCCGGGCGCTGGTCGACCAGTGGATGGACTGGCAGTGCACCGAGCTGAACACCGCCTGGCGCTACGCCTTCGCCGGCCTGGTGCGCAAGACGCCGGGCTTCGACGACCCCAAGCAGATCGCCGCCAGCGTCACGGCCTGGAACACGGCCATGGGCCTGCTCAGCGCGCGACTGGTCGACACCGGGACCTATGTCGCCGGCGAGCACTTCACCCTGGCCGACATCGTGCTGGGCCTGTCGGTCCATCGCTGGCTGTTCAGCCCGATCGAGCGTGAGGACTGGCCGACCCTCACCGCCTATTACGAGCGGCTTCGGCAGCGGCCGGCTTTCCAGACGTGGAGTCTGCCGGAGGTTCCGTGACGATCGGCTCCGAGCCCTCCTTGGGCAGGCTGGAGATCGGCACGCCGGGCAACAGCGCCTCGCCCGTCCACTCCCAGTGCCACGGCTCGTAGGCGTAGTTGACGAAGCCGAACCGCGGCGCGTTCACCACCATCCAGCGATAGAGCGGCGAGCGCGACATGGCGAGCCGGTTGGCGTCGGCCGAGCTGTCGGGCCCGAAGCCCGGCGCGCTGTCGATGACCACATCCATGGCCAGGCCGGTGCGGTGAGCCGAACAGATGGTGCGGGTCAGGCCCTGGCAGTTGTTGTCCCGCGCGCAGCGCTGGGCGTCGGCGTCCGGGGCCCGGAAGCCGGAGAAGATGGTCAGGGTCTCGGGCCGGGTCAGGACGCCGGCTTCCTTCGCCGCCGCGACCATGCGGTGGTAGCTCTCCAACGCGCCGGGCCGCAGCAGGATCGTCTTGCCGCCGAAGCTCTCGCGGGCCTCGGCCTGGGCCAGGTCGGCCAGCGGCGGCGCGCCCGGGCACATGCCGTCGCGGTTCATCCGCACGAACGGCCGGGCCAGGTGCCAGCCGGTCAGCATGGTCTGGAACGTCGCTTGCGAGAGCACGCCGCTCTGCTGCACCCCATGCGTCCCCTGCCAGCGCGCCAGGGCCGAGGCGAAGCCATCGGTGTCGGGCGCGCAGGTCGTGCCAATCTCGGCGGCGATGCGCGGGGCGTAAGTCTCCCAGCCGATCTCGAGCTTGCCGAACGGTTGCCAGGGCAGCGTGGCCAGGGTGAAGGCGTTGGCGGCGGCGGCGCCCAGCGGCGCGCCGGTCCCCTCGCACGCCTCGGGCGGACCGCCGACCAGCGGGGCCGACGGCGGATCGACCGAGGGGATGTGCTGCGGCGGCGCGGCGGCCAGCGTCCCGGGCGAGACCGGGATCTTGGGCGCACCACCAGCGGGCCAGGTCACCCATAGCCAGAAGACGCCGATCACCAACAGCAGGACGCCCAACGCCCAGAGCAGACCTCGCAGCACTCTCAAGACAGCCCTCGCCTCCGGTGGAACTTCGCCATGGCTCAAGGCTTGAGACCAGGGAGTCGTTCCGCTGGAGTAAGCATGACCGTTCGTTTCGCCCTACTCGCCGTCCTGGCCCTGGCCGCCTGTGACGACAAGCCGCCGGCCAAGCCCGTCCCCGCGAAAACGGTCCAGAAGTCCGCTCCCGCCCAGCCGCCGGTCGTCGCCGCGCCGCCCGCCGTCGCGGCGGGTTCGCCGCTGGCCCAGACGATCAACGCCGCCGCCTTCGATCCCGCCGCGAACGATCCGGAGGCGCATCGCAACCTGCTGATCCGCGTCCAGACCCTGCTGGACCGCGCCCACTTCTCGCCTGGCGTCATCGACGGCCGCGACGGCACGAACCTGACCCTGGCCATCAAGGCCTTCCAGACCTCGCGCAACCAGACGGCCGATGGCCAGATCACCCAAGCGCTGGTCGAGACCCTGACCGCCGGCGACGGCGGCCCGGTGCTGGTCGACTACACGATCACCGCGCAGGACGAAGCTGGTCCCTTCTCGCCGCCGATCCCCAAGGACGACTATGAGGCGATGGCCAAGCTGCCGGCCCTGGACTACGTGACGCCGCTGGAGATGCTGGCCGAGCGCTTCCACATGGACGAGGCGCTGCTGCAGGCCCTGAACCCCGGCGTCGACTTCGGCGCGGCCGGGACGACGATCGTCGTGACGGCCGCCGGCGCCGACAAGCTGGACCGCAAGGTCGACCGCATCGAGATTGACAAGGCCCTGGGCCAGGTCCGCGCCTTCGACAAGGACGGGGTCGAGTTGGCCGTCTATCCCGCCACGGTCGGCAGCACCGAGCGCCCGGCCCCGACCGGCGAATGGGCCGTACGCACCCTGGCCCCGAAGCCGACCTACACCTACGACCCGTCGCGCCTGACCTTCGGCAAGCCCAAGGCCAAGCTGACCATCAAGGCCGGGCCGAACAACCCGGTCGGCTCGACCTGGATCGACCTGACCAAGGACACCTACGGCATCCACGGCACGCCCGATCCCAAGCTGGTCAACAAGCGCGCCTCGCACGGCTGCGTGCGGCTGACCAACTGGGACGCGGCCGAGCTGGGCTCGGCCGTGAACAAGGGCGCCAAGGTGATCTTCATGGGCGCGGAGGCGCGAGCCTCCTAGGCCCTCACTTGGGCTTACTGAACTTCAGGATGAACTGATCGGTCTTCCCGCGGATGCTGGGATCGAACACGCTCACCGTATGCGTATCGGCCTTGTCGGACAGCAGCGGGCTCTCGGCTTCCAGCTTGAAGCCAGCGGCCTCGACCTCGGTCTTCACCTGGGCGATGTCGATGCGGTGCAGGGTGTCCGGGGCGGTCGTCGCGCCGGCCAGGGCCGCGTGGTCGATGACCAGGAACACGCCGCCGGGCTTCAACGACTTGAAGATTTCGGCATTGGCCTTGGCCGCCGTGTCGACCGGGAACGGCTTCAGGTGCTGGTCGTGATAGTTCTGGACGGTGATCACCACGTCGGCGCCGTCCGGCAGGTCCAGCGCGGTCATCGGGCCGTTCAGCGGCTTGACGTTCGAGAGGGCCGCCGCGACCGCCTTCTGGTCCTCGCCGTACTGAGCCTTGAACTTGATGAACTCGGCCGGCTGGAAGGCATAGACCGTGCCCTTGGGGCCGACGGCCGCCGACAGGATGCGGGTGAAGTAGCCGCCGCCCATCACGTAGTCGATGACCGTATCGCCGGGCTTCACGCCGGCCAGGGCCAGGACCTCGCCCGGATGGCGGGCGGCGTCGCGGGCCGTGTCGGCGGCGGGGCGCGACGGATCGGCCAGGGCCTTGGTGATGTTGGCCGGGACCTCGGCGAACGCCGCCCCGCCGACGCTCAGGGCCAGAACGGCGAGTACCGAAACCAAGTGCTTGCGGGCCATGGGCGCGCCTCCCTCGTTGTTTAAGTCGAACCTAGCAGCGCAGTTAGGGATGGCGAACGACGTTATCGCGACCTTTCAGCCAGCTTTCGTCGAAACCGGCTCTAGGCACGACCAAGCCGGCCAGACATGATCAGTGGTAATAAATGGGGAGGCTCGGATGAAGTGGATCCTGCGTGGGGTCGGCGCGCTGCTGGCGCTGGTGGTGCTGGCGGCCGTGACGCTGATCGTCATTGATCACGCCAGCCTGCCCAAGGCCCCTGCCCGCGACGCCTTGCTGGCCAAGGCCAAGGCCTATGACGTCCGCATCCGCCGCGACGACTGGGGCGTGCCGCACGTGCTGGGCAAGACCGACGCCGATGCCGCCTTCGGCCTGGGCTTCGCCCAGAGCGAGGACGATTTCGCCACCTTGCAGGACGTGGTGCTGGCCACCCGCGGCGTGCTGGCCCGCGACAAGGGCAAGGCCGCCGCGCCGACCGACTATGTCGCCGCCCTGCTCGACGTCTGGCCGACCACCGACGCCCACTACGACCAACTGCCCGCCGACCTGCGCAAGGTGATGGAGGCCTATGCCGACGGGGTCAGCGTCTACGCCGCCAAGCATCCGGAGAAGGTCAAGCCGGGCCTGTTGCCCCTGACCGGCCACGACATCGAGGCCGGCTTCATCTTCAAGCAGCCGTTCTTCTACGGCCTGGACGGCGAGCTGAAGCACCTGACCTCGCCGGGCGCCCCGCCCCCGCCGGCCAAGGGCTCGAACGGCCTCGCCACCGCGCCCGCCCGCAGCGCCGACGGGGCCACGCGCCTGCTCGTGAACTCGCACCAGCCCTATACCGGCCCGGTCGCCTGGTACGAGGCCGTGGTCGAGAGCGGCCAGGGCTGGCACGTGGCCGGCGGCTTCTTCCCCGGCGCGCCGTTCATGCTGCACGGCCACAACGCCGACCTGGGCTGGGCCAACACCGTGTCCAAGCCCGACTTGGTCGATATCTACCGCCTGACGATCAACCCGGCGAACAAGAACCAGTACAAGCTGGACGGCCAGTGGAAGGACTTCGACAAGCGATACGTCACCCTGCGCGTGAAGCTGCTGGGCCCCATCGTCCTGCCGGTGAAGAAGGCCGTGCTGCGCTCGGTGCACGGGCCGGTGCTGGAGACCGATCACGGCGTCTTCGCCATCCGCTACGCCGGCATGGGCGAGTGGCGTCAGCCGCTGCAGTACTGGCGCCTGAACAAGGCCAGGACCGTCGAGGAATGGCGCGCCGCCATCGCCACCAACGCCATCCCCAGCCTGAACTACATCTATGCCGACAAGGCCGGGAACATCGGCTTCGTGCATAACGGCCAGTATCCGAACCGCACCGTCGACGCCGACTGGAAGGGCGTCCTGCCCGGCGACCGCTCGGACCTGGTCTGGCAGGGCTATCGCCCCGTCGAGCAGATGCCGCAGCTGTGGAATCCGAAGTCGGGCCTGGTGTTCAACTCCAACAACACCCCGTTCCGCGCCAGTGAGGACGCCGACAACCTCAAGCCCGAGGCCTTCCCCGCCTCGATGGGCCTGCAGACCAACATGACCAACCGCGCCTGGCGGGCGCTGGAAACCTTCGGGACCGACCACGCGATCACCGACGCCAGCTTCCGAGCCCACAAGTTCGACATCGCCTTCAGCGACCGCTCCAGCGTGATGGAGATGGTCCGCGAGGTCACCGCGATCGATCCCAAGGGCGACGCCGATCTGGCCAAGGCGCAAGCCATCCTGCGCGCCTGGGACAAGCGGGCCGACGTCCACAATCGCGGCGCGGCCCTGGCGGCGCTGATGACCCAGCCGATCCTGTTCGCCCGCTCCAACGGCGATCCGGCCCCGACACCGCTGGCCAGCCTGAAGGCGGCGATCGTCCAGCTGAAGACCCACTTCGCCCGCCTCGATCCCGAATGGGGCGAGGTCAACCGCATCCGGCGCGGGAGCGTGAACCTGGCCATCGACGGCGCGGCCGACACCTATCGCTCGGTCTGGGGCAAGCCGGAGAAGGACGGCACCACCACGGCCGACGGCGGCGACACCTTCATCATGTTCGTCACCTGGGACAAAGCCGGCCTGCTCCACTCCGAGAGCATCCACCAGTTCGGCTCGGCCACCCTGGACGCCCACTCGCCCCACTATGCCGACCAGACGCCGCTGTTCGTGGCCATGAAGACCAAGCCCGTGTGGTTCACCGAGGCGCAGCTCAAACCACACGTCAAGGTCGACTATCGCCCGATCGATCGTTAACTTTCAGAGCTAGACCGTTCAGGCGCCGTTCAGTTGGAGAACGGCTAGCTCGGCTTCTCACGACGAAGCCTTCTTTGGTGGGGAAACCAAATGCGAAAGACCCTTGGCCTGATGGCCTTTTCCGCTGTCGCCGCTCTGGCCGGCGCGGCCTCGGCCCAGGCGCCGAACTGGAACGGCGCGTACCAGGAGCCGCCGCGCGGCTCGTACCTGCAATCGTGCCGTGAGATCACGACCTTCAACGGCGAGGTCCACGCCCGCTGCAAGACCAGCCGTGGCGGCTGGGCCTGGGTCAGCGCCTATCTGCGCGACTGCAACAGCCAGGGCATGGCCAATGGCGACGGCAAGCTGATCTGCCAGAGCCTGGCCGGCAACGGCAACGGCGGCTGGAACAACGGCAACTGGAACGGTGGCGGCGGTTGGAACAACGGCGGCGGCAACAATGGCGGCGGCTGGAACAATGGCGGCGGCGGTCGTCCGGGTGGCGGCGGCCGTGACGGCGTCGTGCTGTTCGAGGACCCGCAATACCAGGGCCGCTCGTTCGAGGTGAACGGCGACATGCCCGACCTGGGCGCCGTGAAGTTCAACGACCGCGCCTCGTCGATCCAGATCGGCCGCACCGGCGGTCGCTGGGAGATCTGCGAGCACGCCAACTATCAAGGCCGCTGCAGCCGTCTGGACGCCGACCAGGCCGTCCTGCCCCGCGAATGGAACGACGCGATCAGCTCGATCCGTCGCGTCCGCTAGGAGATCATCGCCATGCGCAAGATCGCTTTCCTGATCGCCTGCGGGGCCATCGCCCTGGTGGCCACCGGCGCCGTCGCCCAGGACCGCTACCAAGGCCGCGACGACCGCTATGATCGCCGGGACGACCGCCGCGATGATCGTCGTGACGACCGTCGCGGGAACGACCGCTGGGGTCCCGGCGGCGAGGTCGTGCTGTTCGAGCACGACGGCTACCGGGGCGAGGCCCGCCCGCTGCGCGGCGACACGCCTGACCTGACACGCCTCGGTTTCAACGACCGCGTCTCGTCCATGCGCATCTCGCGCGGGTCGTGGGAGTTCTGCGAGCACGCCTACTATCAGGGCAAGTGCTGGCGCTACGACTACGATACGCCCAGCCTGCCCAAGAAGCAGAACGACCGCTTCAGCTCGGTCCGCCGGGTCCGCTAATCCTTAAGCCGCGCCGGGCTCTTGAAGCTCGGCGCGGCCCATGGCTAAGGTCCCGCCGCCTTTTTACTGGTGGAGTTCACCCCATGCGCAAGATCATCGTCCTCGCCGCCGCGGCGGCCGCCCTGCTGGTCTCGGCCTGCAACACCATCGAAGGCGCTGGCCGCGACGTCTCGTCGGCCGGCAAGGCCGTCGCCGGCGCCGCCCGCGACGCCAAGCACTAAGCCCTACCGCTAAGCGTCTTCCTCGCGCGAGGTCTCCGCGCCGATCGCCCGCTTCTCGTGCGGGGCGACGGCGCTGTCCGGCGCGTGACGGACGGCGTGCTCGGCCTTGGAAGCGCCGGCGCCTTTGTGCGGCGGCGTTTCCTGGCCGGGGTCGGGTTCGATGGGGTGTTCTGGCGTCATGGCAGGCCTCGTCTACAATCCAGACGATCAACGCCAGCCTTCAACAACTGTTCCAGAGACCTACAATCAAGGATTCAAGGTCCAAGAACGTAGTTTTTGAAGCAACGTCTGTTAACCAGGTCCAGTCTTGCGACCGCCTGGATATCGTTTGCATCGTCTGTTCGAGATCAATTTCACAACACGCTGCGTTCTACTCACCGCAAAAATCTACAAGACCTTATGCCAAGCTCGGACATAACGTCGCCGTGCGTCAGCTGGTCGCCCTTTTCCAGTCCCACTCGAAAGCGCATATGAGCGGCATGTCAGAGTTCCAGCCCTCCGCATCGCCCATGCTCACCGGTCTCGCCCGTGGCCTGAAGCATCGCTGCCCCAACTGCGGCGAGGGCCGCCTGTACCGTAGCTACCTGAAGGTGGAGCCGGTCTGCGAAGCGTGCGGCCACGAGCTGGCCAGCTATCCGGCCGATGACGGCCCGGCCTATTTCACCATCCTGCTGGTCGGCCACTTCATCGTCGCGCCGCTGCTGTTCTTCCCCTGGATCTGGGAAGCTTCGCCGTGGATCACCGCGCCCCTGACCCTGGTCTCGGTGGCCGCCCTGACCTTGCTGCTGCTGCCGCGGGTCAAGGGCATGGTGATCGGGGCGCTGTGGGCCATCCGTCAGCGCAAGGCCGAGGACACCCTCGCCTAGGGTTCGGATTCCGTACGATTTTCGGGAACCAAACCGCGCGGAACCGACAAGCGGCGCCGCGAATTCCGAAGTCCTGACCTAGCGTCGCCACGGTGGCTGACGCGGATTGGAGGGAACTTCGACCATGCTCGGCACGATCCTCATCATCATCCTGATCCTGGCCCTCATCGGTGCGCTGCCGACCTGGGGCCACAGCCGCTCGTGGGGCTATTTTCCCAGCGGCGGCCTGGGCCTGATCCTGATCATCCTCATCATCCTGGTGCTTCTGGGTCGAATCTAGTCGCCCCTGAACCCGCCGGGCCAGTCATTCGGCTGACCCGGTGGTTGCCCTAAATCGGGTTTCGCCTAATCTCCCCTCCCAAATGGGAGGGGACACCATCATGACGGCGACCGCCGAGCAGGCCGCGCGCCTGTCGCCCGTGGCCCGGGCCAAGGCCATACTGGGCGGCTCGGCCGGCAATCTGGTCGAGTGGTACGACTGGTTCGCCTACGCGGCCTTCACCCTCTATTTCGCCCCGGCCTTCTTCCCCAAGGGCGACCAGACCGTGCAGCTGCTGCAGGCGGCGGCGGTGTTCTTCCTGGGCTTCGTCGCGCGCCCGATCGGCGCCTGGCTGATGGGCATGTACGCCGACCACGCCGGCCGCCGCGCCGCCCTGTCGGCCTCGGTGGCCCTGATGTGCGGCGGCGCCCTGATCATCGCCATCACCCCCGACTTCAAGACCATCGGTCTGTGGGCCCCGGCCATCCTGCTGTTCGCGCGCGTGCTGCAAGGCCTGTCGGTCGGCGGCGAGTACGGCGCCAGCGCCACCTATATGAGCGAGATGGCCGGCAAGGCCCGCCGCGGCTTCTGGTCCAGCTTCCACTACGTGACCCTGATCGCCGGCCAGCTGATCGCCCTTGGCGTGCTGATCGTGCTGCAACGGACCCTGGGCGAGGCCGAGCTGAAGGCCTGGGGCTGGCGCGTGCCGTTCATCATCGGCGCGCTCCTGGCCGTGGTGGTGTTCTGGATCCGCCGGGGGCTGGAAGAAAGCATCGCCTTCAAGAAGCCCGCCCAGCGCGAGACCCTGTCGCGCGGCCAGGTGGCCAGCGCCGGCGTCCTGCTGCTGCTGACCGTGGCCGCCGGCGTCATGGGCGTCACCACCGGCCCGCTGGCCAAGCCGGGCCAGTATCTGGGCGCACTGTTCCTGGTGCTGTTCTTCGTGTCGCTGATCGTGCCGCTGGTGCGCCGCCACCCGCGCGAGAGCCTGCTGATCATGGGCCTGACGGCCGGCGGCTCGCTGACCTTCTATGTCTACACGACCTACATGCAGAAGTTCCTGGTCAACACGGCCGGCTTCAGCAAGGGCCAGGCCTCGGAGATCAGCGCGCTCAGCCTGATCGGCTTCATGCTGGCCCAGCCCCTGGCCGGCTGGCTGTCGGACCGGTTCGGCCGCAAGCCGATGCTGATCCTGGCCTTCGGCGGCGGGGCCCTGACCATCTGGCCGATCATGACCGGCATCAGCCACGCGACCTCGGTGTCGAGCGCCCTGATGCTGATCCTGGCCGGCATGGCCTTCCAGGCCTGCTACACCTCGATCAGCGCCGTGGTGAAGGCCGAGATGTTCCCGGCCGAGGTCCGCGCCCTGGGCGTGGCCCTGCCCTACGCCCTGGCAAATGTGCTGTTCGGCGGCACCGCCGAAATGGTCGCCCTGGCCTTCAAGCACGAGAAGATGGAGAGCACCTTCTACCTCTACGTCGCCGCGGTGATGACGGTCGGCCTCGTCTGCTCGATCCTGCTGAAGGATACGATGCACAACAGTCTGATCCACGAGGACTGAACACCGGTTTTCCGACTCTCCTCGCCAGTCTAGAAATTCGCCATGCCGTTGCTCGACATCATCGTCCTGACCGTCTTCGCCGCCTGCTGGCTGCTGTACGAGCCCATGCTCAAGACCCTGGGCGAAGGCGGCGGCGTGCTGAACACCGACATGACCGTGATCCGCCGCCGGTGGATGCAGGAGATGGCGGTGCGCGAGATCGCCCTGCTGGACGGCCAGCTGCTAGGCCACGCCATCAACTCGGCCAGCTTCTTCGCTTCGTCGAACCTGATCCTGATCGCCGCCGCGGCCGGGGTGTTGTTCGGCGGCGACAACGCCTGGAAGAGCGTCGAGGGCTTGGCCGTGCTGGCCAAGACCACGCCATGGATGTTCCAGATCAAGCTCGGTCTGGTGCTGGTGGCCCTGGCCCGCGGCCTGCTCGACTTCATCTGGTCGATCCGCCAGATGAACTACTGCCTGGCCGCGATCGGCGCCGCGCCGATGTGGGCTCCGCCCGCGGTGCTGGCCGAATACGCCGAGGCCGCCGGCGGCATCCTCAACCCGGCTCTGTCGGCCTTCAACGCCGGCGTCCGCGCCTACTATTTCGCCCTGGCGGCGGCGGTGTGGCTGCTGGGCCCCGCGCCCTTCCTGGCCGCCACCCTGGGGGCCATGACCCTGCTGCTCTGGCGCCAGCGCCGCAGCCGCGCCTCGGCGGCGGTGCGCAAGGTCCGCCAGATCCTTGAGCGTCAGCCGGTCGTCCACGGCCCGCACCTGGACCGCCAAAACGGTATGCCGCCGGAAGATCGCATCTAGTCAGCTTGACTGGAGGAACGCCCGCCCCGGCTTGGCGTTTTTTCGCCACGACGCCAAAAATCAGACCCCGGCCCGAAAACAGACCCTGAATGCATAAGCCCCGCCGGAGAGTCGCTCTCCGACGGGGCTAATGGGAAGTCTTGTGGGTAGACCCCTTCTTCATACCTTAACCGACGGCGCTTCGCAACCGGCCTGCTACGAGAATCCGACATTTCGCTGTGATTTCGGGTTGCAACTTCCGCTATTGCGGTGACGCTTGCAGATTCCTTCACCGCCAAACACAATATCGAACATCACCAGGCGGTTCATACTCAAGGCGTGGAAAACTCGTCGATTTATAGAAATCTCCGATGAAGTTTTCACACATTGAGAATTGGCCCATAGATGGCCGTTAAACATTGAATTTCAGAACATCTTTCAATGCTCGGGCCAAACTACATTTCACACGGTTCTGATTACGCCCAAAACCGTTTGAAAGTTTAACAACCACTCTCCAGACAGGCGAGATCGCCCGAGGGCTCGACAGGGGCTTGCGTCCTCTCCGAAGACCGCCGAAACGCCGAACTCCCGCCAAACGCGCAGCCGCGGCGCGCCTAGACGCCCATCGCCGCCCAGATCGGCGCGATGCTGGACCCCCACGTTTCCGCCTGAGCCTTGAGCTCCGCCAAGTTTTCGTCGCCCTTCAGGCTCACCCCGTCCTTGACGATCACCTGCCCCTGCATCCGCAGCAGCTGCCAAGCATAGTTGGCCCAATCGTCCGGCGTCTTGCCGCCGCTCTGCTCGCTGAGCCAGAACAGCTGATGGAAACGCGAGGCGGATATGCCACCGCCCGTGACCGGCGAGGCCAGGTAGTTGATGTCGCCCGCCGACAGGGAGCGACGCGAAATGGCTTTGTTCAGCGCCTGGGTGCGGACCTTGGCCTTCAGGACGTCCTGAGCCGGCGCGGCCGGGTGAATGACGCTCATGCCCAGCAGAACGCTCAGCGCCGAAATCAGCTGAGCAAAGCTGGCGCCCTTGCTCGCCATGTGCCCCTCCAGCTCGAGGATCGAGTGGGGCTTGTAGTCCAGCAGCAGCTCGAAGATCGGCAGGTAGACCTCGTCGATCAGCTTGGCCTCGCCGAGGAGACCACGCACGGTCTTCGGCAGGGCCTCCCGGGGCAAGGTCAGGACAATCCGCTCCTCGCGCAGCGCCGCGACCTGCTCGTGGCCGACGATGGCGCGGACGCCCCGAACCCAGTAGTCGCGGCGGAACTGCTGGTTCACGCAGAAATCGCGGATCGTCTCGCGCAGGGAAACATCCGGAACGCCCCGCATGAACTCCACCTGCGCGGGGGTCATGTTGATCTCGTGGAGATTGTCGAGCGTGTGCGCGGAGCTTGCGAAAGCCACCTTGGCGTCGCTGAGCCAGCTTTCCAGATCGGCGAAGTACATCGGGTGCCAGTCCCGGTTCATGTACTCGTGCGCCAGATAGTGCCGGTCCTGATCCTTGATCTGCTTGAGCCGCTCGGCCGCGCTGGGCGTGGCTTTGACGTACAGGGGATCCAGGCCGATGAACTGTTCGATGAATCCCAGGGCCGCATCCGTCTGGCCGACGATCCCCTGCCCCGGCGCGCCCATGACTTCAGCGTGGCGCTTCATCAGGTGACGGATCGGCGCGGTGGCCGACCAGCCCGGCAGGGTATTGTAGGAGATGTACAGCACCCCGCCCGGCCGCAGCTTGCGACGGATGAAGTCGACGAGGACCGACCGGTTCTGGTCCGAAATCCACGTCCAGATGCCATGCAGGCAGATGAAGTCGAAGTCCGGCAGATCCGTGCGATTGCAGAACTCGGAAAAGGCTTGGTCGTAGAGCTTGGCGTCGGACCCCGACAGGCGCGCCATCTCGGTCGCGAAGGCGACCTGGGAGGGGTTGAAGTCCGTACCGTACCAATTGACGCCGGGCTGCGCCGCCGCGTGGATGGAGACCGAGAGGCCCTGTCCGAACCCGAGTTCACAGGCATTCTCGATCTTCGGCGCGTGGCGCCCCACCATCAACAGCGGCAGCCGGCACCGGAGCGGGCTCAGTTCTTCGTAGTAGCCAAAGGTGTAGTTGACGTCCGTGACGTAGCCTGCGTTCCACTCAGTCGACACGAAGCCCCCGGTTTTGATCGCCGCAACAATGCTGGCTGCTCGTCCACGCCCTACAAAGACGCTTGGTCGCGAACCGCGCCCCAGGTCTTTCCCCGTGGCGCTTCAACGCGGAAAATCGTTATAGGTTCCTGAACCGAGCCTGGCTCCCGCTGTTCTGCTGTCAATGAAATCCCGTCTTCTCACGCTCTGGCGACGCCTGCCGACGCCTGTGCGCCGTACAGCGCACCTGACTGCCAACGCACCGGGCAGACTGTACCTGTCGGTCCGCGAAGCCCTGGAAGAGGCCGCCGAGGTCCGCGCCGAGCGTCGCGCCCAGGCCAAGGCCCGTCGGCGGGCCCGACGGCGCGATCTGCCCGCGACCCTGCCGGTGACCGTGGTCGGCTTCCACGGCGCGGTGCACGGTCTTGGCGAGGGCGCTCGCATGCTGGCCAGAGGGATGTCCGACGCCGGACTGCCGGTGCGGGCTATCGACCTGTCGGCCGAGGTCGGCTTTCCGGTCGACCTGCCCGCGGTGTTCCCGCCCCCCGCCGAGACCGAACACGGCGTGGTGATCTCCCACATCAATCCGCCCGAGCTGCTGCGCTGGGCCCGCGACACCGGCGGCCGTCCGCTGGAGGGCCGCCGCCACATCGGCTACTGGGCCTGGGAACTGGAGGACGCCCCCGCCGACTGGGCCCCGGCCTTTGACCTGATCGATGAGGTCTGGACGCCCTCGGCCTTCGCCGCCGACGCCATCCGCAAGATCGCCCCGGCCCGGGTGAAGGTCACTCCAGCCCCCTATCCGCTGTACCTGAATCCGCGCCCCGCGCCCGATCGCGCCCGCTTCGGCCTGCCAGTCGACAAGGTCGTGGTGCTGATGGCCTTCGACCTGCGCTCGACCGCCCAGCGCAAGAACCCCTATGCCGCGCTGCGGGCGTTCCAGCGGGCCGGCGCCGGCGACGCCCTTCTGCTCTGCAAGATCGTCGGCGCGGACCTCTATCCCGAGACCTTCCAGGCCCTGCAGGACGAGGTCGCCGCCGACCCGACGATCCGGCTGATGACCGAAAACCTGTCGGCGGAGGATATGGCGCGGCTGACGGCCAGCAGCGACATCGTGCTGTCGCTGCACCGTTCCGAAGGCTACGGCCTACTGCTGGCCGAGGCCATCTGGCTGGGCAAGCCGACCCTGGCGACCGGCTGGTCGTCGAACGTCGAGTTCATGGATCCCGCCTCGAGCCGGTTGGTCGACTACACGCTGATCCCGGTCGAGGGCGACGGTGCGATCTACCGCACCGGACGCTGGGCCGACGCCGACGTCGACAACGCCGCCGCCAAGCTGGCGCGGATGATCACCGACGGAGCCTGGCGCGCCGAACTGGCGGCGGCCACGGCCCACAACGGCCACGTCTCGTTCGATCGCGACGCCTGGCTGGCGATGACCCGAAGGCTGCTGCCCCTGGTCTAGCGCCTGGGTTTAGCCCTTCGGCGCGGTCTTGACCGGCGCGTCCTCGTTGAGCGACGGCAGGTCGTTGATCGACTTCGGCGACTCGACCTTGTCGGCCGAGATCGGCGCGGCCGGCAGATCCGACGACGGCGGCCGGATCGGCGTGGTGTCGCCAGCCTTCGGCTTCTTCGGCTCCATCGGCAGGGCGATCCTGTCGAAGGTCTGGGCGATCAGGTCCGTCGGCAGCATGCCCTTGTAGCGGACCTTCTTGAAGTTCCGCTCGGGATCGTAAGGCTGGATGCCCGGCGCCAGATTGCCGACCTCCAGCGTGCCGACCTGGGCCAGCAGCTGCACGCGGCCGACATATTCGTTGGCGCGACCGCGGACGAAGCCGATCTGGGCATTCTGCAGTTCGGCCTGGGCGTTCAGCACCTCGATGGTGCTGCGCAGGGCGAACCGCTCCTCTTCACGCACGCCGTAGAAGGCGATCGTGTCGGCCTTCATCTCGTCTTCCAGCGTGACCAGCGACTTGCGGGCGGCGACCAGGTTGTCCCAGTACTGCGAGACGCTCAGCACCGTGCTGCGACGAGCGTCGTCGACCAGCAGCTTGTCGCGGTTGTTTTCCTCGATCGACTGGCGGACGGTCGAGTTCAGCTGGCCGCTGGAGAACAGCGGCTGGCTCAGGGTGACGCCGGCCGACAGGGTGTCCTGACGCGCGCCGCCGCGGCCGTCGTAAGGCAGGCTCGACCCGTTCCGGTAGTCCGCCCGGGCGCTGACCGTGAACAGCCGCTGCGCGCGCGCCTCGGCCACGCCTTCGCGCGAGGACTTTTCCGTATAGGCGGCGGCCAGCAGAGTCGGGCTGGACTGCTCGGCCTCGTTGAAGGCTTCATCCAGGCTGGCGGGCAGGCCGTCGATATCCGGCTCCGGCTCCAGCACGTCGGGCATGTGCCCGATCAGCGAGGCGTAGAACGCCGCGCTGACGTTCAGCTGCGCCTGGGCGTTGGCCACCTGGGTGCTGGCGCTGGCCAAACGCGCCTTGGCCTGCTGGACGTCCGTCAGGGTGACCTGGCGAACGCTGTACTTGTCCTCGGTGTCCTGAAGCTGCTTGCGCAGCCAGGACTCGCCGCCCTGGCTGATACGCACGATCTCGCGGTCGCGGCGCACCGAGATGTAGGCGTTCGTCACGCGGACCAGCAGGTCCATCTCGATCCGGCGCAGGTTCTCGCGCGCGCCCTTGATCTGCGCTTCGACGCCGGCCAGACGCGCGGCGTAGCGGCCGTTGGTGTAGAGCGCCTGGCTCAAGGACAGCTGGTTGGATTGGGTCGTGGCGTCGCGGTTTTCCTTGCCCACGACGTTCTGGACCCAGCCGTAGGTCTCCGACACCGACGCGCTGGCCTGCAGACCGTAGGCCGCCCGCGCCTGGGTGTAGTTCTCGTCCAGGGCGCGCATCGCGGCGCGCTGGGCCTGGATGTTCGGATTGCTCTGATAGGCGGCGGTGATCGCGTCGGCCAAGGTCTCGGCGTGGGCGAGCTCGGCGCGGCCGCTCACGGCCATGGCGATAGCCAGGGCAATGACGGACGAACGAACGGACAGGACTTTCGACAGCACTCGCGTTTCCTAGACTTGGGCGGAACTCACCGTAACCCGGCCTTCAACCCAAAATTTGTGGCTTAATCAAGAAGACGGCGAACCGTCTCCTCCCATGTGACATTCTTATCGCGCCAAAGGTCGCGCGCAGCGCTCCCCAGTGACTTAGCCCGAACCTTGTCCGACGTCATGCGATCTAGCGCCTGGGCCAGGGCCTGCGGCGTCGGCTCGGCGATCGCGCCGGTCGCCTCGCTGACAATCTCCAGAAGACCGCCAGAGTCTGTGACGGTCAGCACAGCCTTGCCGGCGGCGAAGGCCTCCATCGTGACATAACCGACGCTGTCCTCGTCGAAGGGCAGGTAGGCGCAGGCCAGGGCGTCATTGGCCCAGCGGGCGATGTCCGCGCGCGGGTGGAAGCCGAACCGCAGGGACACCCGGTCCTTCAGGTCCAGGTCCTCGACCAGCTTGGTCAGGCGATCGGCATAGGCCTGGTTCTCCGGCGGGCCGGCGATGACCAGGCGAAGGCCGTTCGGCAGCAGGGCCAGGGCCTCGATCAGCAGGTGCTGGCGCTTGCCCGCCGCCACCCGGCCGCCGGCGAAGATGTAGTCGCCATAGTCGCCGCCGGTGAACAGCTCGCCGTCGTTCAGCGGCGGATACAGCACCTCGCTGGGCACGCCGTTGAACTTGGCCAGGCGGTTCTGGGTGACCGGCGAGTTGCAGTAGATCTTGCGGCACTGGGCAAAGCAGGCGTTGTCGGCCTCGCGGATCGCCGCCTTCACCGCCCTGCCCGTGTCGTCGAAATCGAGGTGGCTCTGGCCGGCCTCGGACAGGTCATAAGCCTGGCGGAACTGGTGCAGCAGCCACAGAACCTTGTCGTGGTGCGGGACCAGATAGGCCGGGAACTTCAGGCCGATGACACGGTCGACATTGTACAGCCGCATGCCCTTGGAGATCAGCATCTCCTCGATCAGGCGCTCGGCGGGCTCCCAGGTGAAGGGGATGCGGACCAGTTCGGACTGCACGCCGGGCGTGGCGTTCAGGCGGCGGACCAGGTGGTCGGCCAGCTCCTCGGCCCCGCCGCGCTGGAACGGGGCGGCGTTGTTGACGACGAGCACCTTCATGCGGTCAACCGATCCACGACGGTGCTCCAGTCGATCTTCATCTCGGCCAGGCGGTTCAGCGAAGCGGTCCCCATCGTGGCCACGCCCTGCTTGTCGGCATGCAGGCGGTCGAACTGCTGGGCCAGGGCGCGCGGGTCGGGCTCGCTGATCAGGCCGTTGCGGCCGTGCTCGACCAGCTCCAGCACGCCGCCGCTGTCGGTGGTGGTGATGATCGGCTTGCGGGCGTGCGCCCCTTCCAGCGACGGATAGCCGTAGCTGTCCTCGTCCTTGGGCAGATAGGCGACGGCCAGCGCTTCCTTCAGGATCTGCGCCTTCTCGTCCTCGGTGATCCAACGATCCTCGAGGATGACGCGATCCTGGACGCCCAGGTCCTTGGTCATCTGCACCAGCTGGCGGCCGTATTCAGCGCTGGAGGCCGTGCCGGCCAGGCGCAGCTTCACGCCGGTCTTCACGTGCTGCATGGCCTCGATCATCAGCGCCTGGCGCTTGTGCGGCTCCAGGCGCGAGATGGCGACGATCTCGTCGCCATAGCCGGTGTGGGTGAAGCGCTCGGGCTGGTAGATCGGCGGATACAGCGGCGTGGCGTCCAGGCCGTTGAACGTCTTCAGACGGTCGGCGACCACCTGCGAGTTGGTGAACACGGCCCGCGCTTCGCTGATCGCCTGGGTGTCGAGGGCCCGCAGGTTGTCGCGGATCGCCAGGTGATGGGCGTCGTCGGGCATGCCGCGATAGGGCGTGTCCCACAGGTCGTAGAAGGTGCGGATGTGGTGGATGAACCACAGCACCTTGTTCGGATGGTCCACCACATAGGCCGGCGGCCGGAAGCAGATGACCCGGTCGCACCACTGGGTCAGGTCCATCAGCCGCCAGGCGGCGATCTGGTGCAGGATCTCGTTGGGATCGTCCGTGAACGGCAGGTAGAACCGCTCGACCTCATGGCCGGCCTCGACGAGCTTCTCCTCGAGCCACTCGACGATGAAGCGCGCCCCGCCGTTGATGAACGGCACGATCGAGGACAGCAGGACGATGCGCATCGGCTAGACCAGCACCTGGTCCAGGGCGGCCACGACGCGGTCGATATCCGCCTCGGTCAGGCCCGCATGGGTCGGCAGGTTCAGGCCGTCGGCCCCGCAGGCCTCGGCCTGGGCCAGGTCGCCGGTCGCCAGATGGGCGTAGGGCGGCATGATGTGCATCGGGTGGAACACCGGACGGCTCTCGACGCCCAGGGCGTCCAGTTTCTGGATCACCTCGTCGCGCGAGATGGCCAGGCCCTCGCCCAGGCGCACGGTGTACATCCAGAACACATGACGGCCGGTGTCGGCCACGTACGGCTTGATCACCCGGTTGCCCAGGCGCGCCAGCTTCTCCTCGTACCAGGCCACGACCTGCTCGCGAGCGGCCAGGTGGTGCTCGACCCGCTCCAGCTGGGCCAGGCCGATGGCGGCCTGGATGTTGGTCATGCGGTAGTTGAAGCCGACGACCGGGAACCAGTAGCGGCGGTTCGGATCCATGCCCTGGCTGCGATACAGCCGCATGGTCTTGGCCAGCTCGTCGTCGTTCGTGGTGATCATCCCGCCTTCGCCGGTGGTGATGATCTTGTTGCCGAAGAAGCTGAAGGTCGCGCAATCGCCCAGCGAGCCCGACATCTTGCCCTTGTAGGTCGCGCCCACGGCCTCGGCCGCGTCCTCGATGACCAGCAGGTTGTGCTTGCGGGCGATCTCCAGGATCGGATCCATGTCGGCGATCTGCCCGTACAGGTGGACCGGCATGATCGCCTTGGTGCGCGGCGTAATCTTGGCTTCGATCGCGGCCGGATCGACGTTGAAGGTGCGCGGATCGTTGTCGACCAGCACCACCGTGCCGCCGCAATAGGTCACCGCGTTGCACGAGGCGATATAGGTCAGGCTGGGGATGATCACCTCATCGCCCGGACCGATGCCCATGGCGACCAAAGCGAGGTGCAGCGCCGTCGTGCCGTTGTTGCAGGTGATCGCGTGCTTGACGCCGCAATAGTCGGCGAAGGCCTTCTCGAAGTCCGTGATGAAGCGGCCGGCCGACGAGATCCACGTCGAGTCCATGCACTCCATGACGTAGTCGCGCTCGTTGCCGTCGAGGCTGGGGGCGGCGACGGAAATCCGCGGCAGGCTGGTCAAGAACGCTCTCCTTTGATCTGGGCCGGCACGCCGATGGCCACGACCGCGTCCGGCAGGTCACGCACCACGACGCCGCCGGCGCCCAGGATCGTGTCCGCCCCGATGCGCACGCCCGGGATCGCCCGCGCGCCGACGCCCAGGAAGGCCCGCTCGCCGACGGTCACGCCGCCAGCCAGGGCCGAGGCCGGCCCTACGTGGCAAGCCGCGCCCAGGTCGCAGTCATGGTCGACGACCGCGCCCGTATTGATGATGGCCAGGTCGCCGATCCGGCTGTCGGCGTTGATCACGACACCGGCCATGATCGCCACGCCCTCACCGATCCGCGCGGACGGCGAGATCACGGCCGAGGGATGGATGGCGTTGACCAGGGTGAAGCCCAGCTCACGCGCCTTGGCGCCCAGCTTCTGGCGCAGGCGGTTGGAGCCCAGCGCCACGAACAGTTCGGTGAACCCCTGCCCTTTCAGGTCCGCCAGGGCCGCGTCGTCGCCGACCACGGGCACGCCCAGCACCTGGCGCGGCGTCGCATCGGCGTCGACGATCACCGCCACGGTCTTGCCGCAAGCGCGCAGGCTTTCGATGACCACCTTGGCGTGGCCGCCGCCGCCGATGATGACGACGCCGGCTCCCATCAGTTCCGCGAACGCCGAGCGATGTCGGCTTCCACCATCTCGGCGATCAGCTCCTGCATGGAGATCTTGGGCTCCCAGCCCAGCTTCTCCTTGGCCTTGGTCGGGTCGCCCAGCAGCAGGTCGACCTCGGCGGGGCGCAGGAACTTCGGATTGATGGTGATGTGGTCCTGATAGTTCAGGCCGACGGTCGAGAAGGCCACGTCGCACATCTCGCGGACGGTCCAGGTCTTGCCGGTGGCGACCACGTAGTCGTCCGGGACCTCCTGCTGCAGCATCAGCCACATGGCCTCGACATAGTCCTGGGCGTGGCCCCAGTCGCGCTTGGCGTCCAGGTTGCCCAGGTCGACGGTCTTCTGTTGGCCCAGCTTGATGGCCGCCACGGCGTCGGTGACCTTGCGGGTCACGAATTCGATGCCGCGCAGCGGGCTCTCGTGGTTGAACAGGATGCCGGCCGAGGCGTGCAGGCCGAAGCTCTCGCGGTAGTTCACCGTCATCCAGTGGGCGTACATCTTGGCCACGGCGTAGGGCGAGCGCGGATAGAACGGGGTCTTCTCCGACTGCACCGGGTGCTGCACCAGGCCGTACATCTCGGACGACGAGGCTTGGTAGAAGCGCGACTGGGGCGATTCCAGGCGCACGGCTTCCAGCATGTTGGTGGTCCCGATGCCGGTGACCTGACCCGTCAGGTTCGGCTGGTCCCACGAGGCGCCCACGAAGCTCTGGGCGGCCAGGTTGTAGACCTCGTCAGGCTGCAGGCGGCGCATCAGGCGCGACAGGCCGCCGGTGTCCAGCAGGTCGCCCAGCTCCAGCTGCACGTCGTCATAGACGCCGATCCAGCGCAGGCGGTCGCCGATCACGTCAGCCGAGGCCGAGCGGCGCAGCATGCCGTGAACGGTGTAGCCCTTCTCCAGGAGAAGTTTGGCGAGATACGCCCCGTCCTGGCCGGTGATGCCGGTGATCAAAGCCGTCTTCGCCACTATCGACTCCAGTAAGAATGAAGGTGTCTGACTACACTATTGGAGGCGATTGGAAAGCGGCGGCGATGACATTTCGGCCATCACGCACCGCTTTCCGAAAAGCGTGGGAAATCAGGCTGTTGAAATCCGGCCCCTACTCCTCGCGCATGGTGGTGCGCAGGGTGTCGCGCAGCGGCGAGAACAGGTACTGCAGCACGGTCCGCTCGCCGGTCGGCACGATCACCTGGGCCGGCATGCCGGCGGTGACCTTGGTGCGGAACTCCTTGGGCAGCTGCTTGACGTCGACCCGCACGATGCCGAGGAAGTAGACGGTCTTGCCTTCCGGATCGCTCAGGCGGTCGCGCGAGATCGACTCGATCTTGCCGTTCAGGATCGGGATCTTCCGCGAATGGAAGGCCGGCAGGCGAACCTCGGTGACCATGCCCGCATGGACATTGTCGACGTCGGTCGGCTGGAAGTGCGCCTGGATCACGAACGCTTCGTCGTCGGGCGCGATGTCGACCATCGGCTCGGCCGGACGGACGACCGCGCCCTCGGTGAAGAAGCGCAGGTTCTGGGCCGTGCCGCTGACCGGCGAGACGACGTTGATCCGACGCTGGGCGTCCGAAGCCACGACTTCACGCTCGGTCACTTCCGCCAGCTTCACGCGCGTTTCGCTGATGCTCTGGCTGACTTCCTGGAAGAACTGCTGCTTGATCTGGCGGACCTTCAGCTGGGTTTCGCCCATGCCTTGCGTGGCCTTGGCGCGGTCGGCGGCCAGGCGGCCGATCGAGCCCGACAGCGAGGCCTGCTCGCGCTCCAGCGCCAGCAGGCGCGGCCGCGGCACCAGGCCCTTGTCGTAGATCTTCCGCAGATCGCCCAGCTCGTCCTCGATGAAGCCGAGCTGCTCCTTGAGGCCCTGGGTCTGGCGGTCGATGCCGCTGATCTCGCTCTGATACTGGTCGCGCTGGGCGTTCATCAGGTCGACCTGACCCGAGATCGTCTGGCGGCGCTCGATGAACTGGGCCTGCTCGTCGGCGATGGCGCGGGAGACCATCGGGTCGGCGCTCTGGCTGAGCAGTTCGGCCGGGAAGCTGATCGACGGACGCTGGTCGCGCTCGGCGACCAGGCGGGCCTCCATGGCCTTCAGGGCCACGTACTGGTTCTTGGTGATGCCGGCCGCTGCGTTGGCCTGGGTCGGGTCCAGCTCGAACAGGATCTGGCCGGCCTTCACCTTCTGGCCTTCACGCACGAGGATCTTGCGGAGCATGCCGCCTTCCAGGTGCTGGATGGTCTTGCGGTTGCCTTCGGCCGAGATCACGCCGTTGGCGATCACGGCGCTGTCCAGCGGCGCGAACGCCGCCCAGCCCAACAGGCCGACGAAGGTGAAGGCGATGACCGCATAGCCGATACGGGCCACGGCTTTGAAATTGTCCGTCGGACGCTGGATCTTGGGGGGCTTCATTTGGTTTTCAGCCTATGGGCGCGCTTGGAAGGCGGCCTCTGGATAAGGATACGTACGGACGGATTAGTTGGCGCGGACCGGCGTCGGCGTGGGGGCCGGCGGCGGCGCGGCTCCGGTCAGCTTGGCCAGCATGACGTCGCGTTCGCCAAAGTCGGCGATGACGCCCTGGTTGATGACCATGATGTAGTCGGACTGCGCCAGCAGGTTCACCTTGTGCGTGGCGAAGATCACCGTGCGCTTGGCCGCCTTCAGGCGGTTCATGGTCTCCATCAGCGCCATCTCGCCCACCTGGTCGAGGCTGGCGTTCGGCTCGTCCAGGACCAGCAGGGCCGGCATCCGGAAGACCGAGCGGGCCAGGGCCAGACGCTGGCGCTGGCCGCCCGAGAGCGAGGCGCCGCCCTCGCCGATCGGCGTGTCGTAGCCCATCGGCAGGCCCTGGATCATCTCGTGCACGCCAGCCAGGACGGCCGCGTCGATGACTTCCTGGGCTTCGTACTCGGTGAAGCGGGCGATGTTCTGGGCCACGGTGCCCTGGAACAGCTCGATGTCCTGCGGCAGGTAGCCGATGTTACGGCCCAGCTTCTCGGGATCCCATTGCTTGATGTCGTAGCCGTCCAGGCGGATCACGCCGGCCGAGCAAGGCCAGACGCCCACGATGCCGCGCAGCAGCGACGACTTGCCGGCGGCGCTGGGGCCGACCATGGCGACGGCCGTGCCGGCGTCGATGCGGAAGCTGGCCTGACGCATGGTCGGGGCCTGGGCGCCGGGAGGCATGATGGTGGCGGCTTCGGCCGACAGCACGCCGCGCGGATCGGGCAGCGCCATGTGGTCGTCCGTGTTCTTCTCTTCACGGAGCATGGTCTGCAGGCGGTCCCACGAGTTGCGGGCGCCCAGCAGGTTCTTCCACTGACCGACGGCGCTTTCGATCGGCGCCAGGGCGCGACCGACCAGGATCGAACCGGCGATCATCGAACCCGCCGAGATCTTGCCCTGGATGGCCAGATAGGCGCCGCCGCCGAGGATCAGGGTCTGGATGACCTGGCGGAAGACCTTGATGCCCGACATCACCGCGCCGCCGGCGTCGCTGGCGGCGGCCTGCCAGGCCACCTGCTCGTCACGACGGCCGCGCCAGCGCGCCTGCAGGCCGCCCCACATGCCCATGGCGCGCATGACCTCGGCGTTGCGCAGGGTGGAGCCGGCGTCGTTCTGGGCGGCGATCGAGGCCATGGTGGCCATCTCGATCGGCTTCTTGGTGGCGCGGTCATTCATCACGGCCAGGCCGAAGATGATGAAGCAGCTGACGATCGCCAGGATCCCGAAATAGGGATGCAGGATCCAGGACACCACGATGAAGACGGGCGTCCAGGGCGCGTCGCAGAACGAGATCAGGCCGCCGGCCATGAACTCGCGCACCTGGTCCATGTCGCGGAAAGCCTGGCTGCCCGCGCCGCGGCGGTTCAGCGTCGAGTCCAGGACCGAGCGGAAGATCGGATCGCGGGCCTGGGCGTCGAACTTCAGGCCGCCTCGGACCAGCACCTGCGTCCGCAGGGCCTCGAGAAGCCCGTACACCACGAACAGGAATACGCAGATGACCGTCAGCACGATCAGCGTCGAGACGTTGCGGCTCGACAGCACGCGGTCATAGACCTGCAGCATGTAGAGCGGACTGACCAACGCCAGGATGTTGATGAAGAAGCTGAAGACCATGGCGGTGATGACCGCGGGCTTCATGACCTCGACCGCACGATCGAGAATGGTGGGCGGACCGCCGCTGCGGGTGAAGATCATATCGAGCCTTCAAGACGCCTCGCCGAATGGCGGGCCATATACAGTAACAACTGAGGTTGCGTCTCGACCACGAAAATGTGGCGGAAAGTAAGCAACTTGGCCCAAGGCCTAGACCACAAGCCTGAGGCGACCGCAAGAGCGCGCCTGTGTGGCGCGTATTCCTCAGTCGATGGCTCCGATCCGGAAAAGAAAGAACCCCCAGTGCAAGCACTGGGGGTTCCGATAGTCGATCACCTTCGGGATCGCCCGGCGAACCGGGCGATCCTTTTGGATGATTAGAACACGTACAGCTGGCCGGTGGCGACGTTGTCGACGCCGTGCAGGCCGGTGGTGCCCACCAGCTTGATCACGGTGTCCGAACCGCCGCCTTGGATGAAGACGTAGCTGTCGTTGACGTACTGGAACACCACCGAGGCGCCAGCGCCGACGGCAGCGGCGTCAGCCAGAGCCGTAGCAGCGGTCAGCGTCGTCGGACCGGCGCCCAGGAAGGTCAGCAGGCCGTCCTTCAGGGTCCAGGAAGCATTCGTCGCGTCGGCCGCTTGAGCAGCGCCCGTCGAGAGAATGATGTCCAGGCCGGTCGTCGACGTGGCGTCTTCAGCCGTGCCGAGGTGGATGCCTTGGACGCCAACGCCGTTGGCGGCCGTCAGGACGTCGTCACCGCCGCCGAGCTTGACCACCGACGAGAACGTCGCCGAGGTCTTCAGATCGCCGAGGTCGAACTTCAGACCACCCGACAGACCCGAGGCGTCCACCGAGGTCAGCGACACCGTATTAGCGCCGTAGATGGCGTCGAAGGTGATGGCCTTGGTGCCGGTGATGGTGGCCGAGGTCAGCAGACCAGCGCCGGTGCCATCGTCAGCCGTCGTGTAGTTCAGGACGTTCGTGGCGTTCGCGCCGCCCGAGACGACTTCCAGGGTCGTCGCCTTCGAACCGGTCAGAGCCAGCGTTTCGGTGTTGGCGCCAGCCGTGTAGGCCGAGTCAACGTCGAAGACGGCCTTCAGCGAAGTGGCGTTGGTCGCGACGGCGACCAGGCCCTTGTTGTTGGCAGCCGTGGTGCTGGTGCTGTCGGCGTTCAGCGTGATCGTCAGAGCGCCAGCGGTCTTTTGGGTCAGGGCCAGCGTGTCGCCAACCGAGTCAAAAGCGCCGTTTTGCGAGTAGCCGACGCCAGCGCCGATGTTGGTCAGCGTGACGGTGCCGTTGCCGTTGAAGGCGCCCGAACCGGTCAGACCCGTCACGGTGTTACCCGCGGTCAGGATGTCCAGGTCCAGCGTCTTGCCGGTCGTCATCGAAACCGTGTCGAAGATTTCGAAGTTCTTGAACACGGCGATGTTGGCCGAACCCACCAGCTCGAGAGCCAGGGTGTCGGTGCCGTCGCCACCGTCGACAACCGTCACGTCGGTGCCGCTGGTGTTGGCGATCGAACCGCCGACGGCGGCCAGCAGCTTATCGTTGCCAGCGCCCAGCGAGATCGTGGTGCCGGCCACCAGGGCCGAACCAACGGTCACGGTGTCGTTGCCAGCGCCGGTGTCGTAGGTGGCCTTGGTCGTCTGGGTCGTCGTGAACGAGTCGTTGCCAGCGCCGGTCTTGATGCTGGTGGTGCCAGCAGCAACGTTGGTCAGCGTGATGCCGCCGGTGGCAGCCGAGCCGTCGAACGAGGTCACAGCGGTGTTGGTGCCGCTGTTCAGGTTCAGAGCCAGAGCGCCCGAGCCCGAAGCCGTGACGGTCTTGAGGACCGCGCCGACGTTCAGTTGGAAGTTGCTCTTCGCCGAGGTGTTCAGAGCGACGGTTTCAGCGTTGGCGTCAGCCACGGTCACGGTTTGAGCCGCACCGGTGCTGTCGTAGCCAGCGCCAGCGCCGTTGATCGTCAGCGTGTGCTTCAGCGTGTTGTTGGTGATGTTGACGTTTTGCGTGGCGGCGTTAGCGCCACCCAGCGTCAGCGAGGTCAGCGCGTCACCGGTCAGGTTGGCAGTGCCACCCAGCTTGTTCAGCGAAACCGAGGTCAGCGTGCCAGCCGAAGCCGTGGTCACGTCGTCAACGGTGACGGTGCCACCGCCGGTGACCGACACCGAGGCCAGGCCGCTGGCGCCGTCAACGGTCACGTTGCCCGTGCCGGTGGTGACGGCCACAGCCTTACCACCTTCAACCTTCACAGCGCCGTTGCCGGCGTTGGTCAGGGTGACGTTGGTGGTGTTGGCGACCTTCACGTTCGCGGCGCCCGAAGCGGTGCCGACGAAGTCGGTGACGCCAGCTTGACCCGACAGGTCGAACACGGCGGCCGTGGTGCCAGCCGAACCCGTGGTCGCCGCAGCCGGAGCTTGCGTCTGGGTCGTCGTGACGGTCACGTCGCCCGGGGTGCCGGCGACGACCGAGATGGCCGGAACCGAGTTACCCGCGGTAGCCGAGACGTACAGCGTGCCGCTGACGATCGTGGCGACGGTCGAACCAGCGATGGTGTTGATCGCGTCACGGATCAGGACTTGGACTTCAGCCGTGGTCGGCGTGCCGTCCATGGCGGCGGTCGTGAACGAAACGCCGTTGTAGGTGACGGTCAGCGTCGCGCCCGAGGTCGGGTTGACGATCGTCGGGTTCACCGAACGCACTTCCGGAACGGCCGAGGTCGGGCCGGTCGCGGCGACGGTGAATTGGCCCAGCGAGCCCGAGGTGTTGACGGTCACCTTTTCGATGCTCGTCAGGGTCAGGCTCGGAGCCAGACCACCACCCAGCGAAGCCGTCGGGTCTTGGATGATCAGGCTGTCGGTGCCAGCGCCGCCGTTGATGCTGTCCAGCGAGGTCAGGGTCGTGCCCGTGCCCGTGAACGTGTCATCGCCGGTCGTGCCCGTCAGCGTGTCAACGCCGGCGGTCAGGACGAACGATTGGCCCGGGATGCCAGCGCCCGGATAGGCGGTCAGGATGTTGGTGCCGTTGGTGGTTTCGGCCGACAGGACGCCGTCCGACAGGTCAACCAGCAGGGCGTTCGTGGCGCGGGCATAGATGCCGATGCCCGAGACCGTGGCGGCGTTCAGGACTTCACCGATCAGAGCGGCCTTGACGGCCAGATCGATGTCCGAAGCCGACGTGTAGCCGGTGTTGGCCTTCACGAAAGCGGTCAGGTAGTCGATGTTGGCTTGACGGCTCAGGAAGGTGACGGCGGCCGAGACGTCCACGCCAGCGGCGGTGGCGGCGGCGTTGCCGATGACCTTGTCGTAAGCCGAAGCGACGACTTGAGCGTACGAAACCGAGGTGCCGCCGTACAGAGCGGCGAAAGCGGTCGCGCCTTCACCTTGGCCGGTCGCCAGGTTGATCGAGAAGTTGATGAAGCGGTTCTCTTGCGAGAACTTGCTGTAGTAGGCGTCGTTCAGGTCGCTCGTGTTCGCGGTCGAGTTGACCAGGTAGGTCAGACCAGCGGTCGTCGGCGCGCGGCCCGTGAAGAACTGATAGGTTTCCACGGCGACAGCGGTCGTCGGGTTCACCAGCTTCAGGGTGTCGGCCAGAGCCTGAGCTTCGGTCTTGCTGCCGCCCGGCAGCGTTTGCGTGGCGTAGGCGTCCAGCGTCAGCGTGGTCGCCTGGTCCGGACCCTTACCAAGGTTAGCCTTGGTATAAGCGTCCACCAGTTGGGCCGTCGTATAGGCCATGAGGATCGTCTCCCAAAAAAAATCCCACACCCCCCTGCGACCGAATGGCACGCATGAGAGCAGCGAAGGCTATAGAGCAAACGTCATACGTCGACAATAGCTGAATTTGGGGTGTACAGCATTTTTCTAACCGGTACAGCAAATTCCTATGTCGCGTTCCTTGAACCCCCCTCTGGAAGCGGGTATATAAGAGTGTGATTTCCTCCTCCGAATGCGGCAGCGCGCCTTGCGCCTCCCCGTTCGGACGACCCGCGAGGCTTTATAATGTATGGCAACCCGCAACGCCGCAGCGCGACGGACGTCCAGGACCTCCGCCGCGAAGGCGGTCGCTGGCTGAAGGAGCAACGCGAGGCCGCCGGCCTCTCGCAGCGCCAGCTCGCCGCCAAGGTGGGCGCCGACTATTACACCTTCATCTCCCAGCTGGAGACAGGTCGTGGTCGTATTCCGCCGGACCGCTACAGGGACTGGGCCCAGGCCCTGGAGGTCTCCGAGAAGACTTTCGTCCGTGAACTGCTCCGCTTCTACGACCCGATCACCTACGAAATCCTGTTCAGCGAAGCGTAGTTCGGCTAGTGTGAACGGCCGGCGGGAGAGCCGGCGCTCGTTTTAGGCGTGGGGAAACGTCCAACGCATGACCGCTCAGGTCCTTTCGTTCTTCCAGCGTTCACCGCGCTTCGCGCCGCAACCGGCGGACTGGAGCCAGCAGGAGCTGGCCGAGTTCTACCGTGTCGAGAGCGCCCTGATCCGCGCGGGCATCCGCGTCGGCACCGACCGCGGCATGAGCAACGAGAACGAGCCGTGGTTCTGCTTCTATCGTTCCGACGACGGTGAAGTGGTCATCCACTTCGCCCGCATCGACGGCGAGTACATCATCGCCGGCCCCGCCTATGAAGAGATCGCCCGCGGCTTCGACTTCTCGAGCCTGGTGCGCAACATGGTGGCCCGCCACCCGCTGATCCGTCGCGCCGAGAGCGGCAGCAACATCTCCGTGCACCCCGCCGCCCTGCTGGTGGCCGTGGTCGGCACCGCCTTCTTCAAGACCGGCGAGGCCCGCGCGGCCGAGAGCGGCTCCGGCAACACCCAGTCGCATCACAGCCGCCCCGTGCTGCTGTCGTCCAGCTCGAACGCCGGCCTGACCAACGGCGTCGCGCCGATGAGCGTCCAGACGCCGACCTACGACACCGCCCAGCTGCCCGCCAATCAGGCCGTCCTGATCCTGGCCGCCGCCCTGCTGGCCTCGGACTACGGCGTCGACACGACCAGCCTGGATCCGGCCACCCGCAGCGCGATCTCGGCCGCCGCCGCCGCTCTGGACTTCGGCCCCGTCGCGACTCAGACCCACAGCGTCGGGGGCGACTTCACCCTGACGGCCGGCAGCCACGCCACGACGGCGATCGACAACACGCCGACCCAGACCGTGTCGTCGGTGCTCTCGCTGGTGGCCCTGCTCTCGACCCTGCCGCAACTGACGGACGCCTCGTCGGCGGCCAGCGCCCTGCTGACCGTGGCCACCGACGCGGTCCACCATGACCCCGTCCTGGCCGCGCCGCTGCCGTCGAACGAAGACGGCAACTGGGCCCTGGACGTGCGTCTTGGCCTGGGCCTGAGCGGCCTGCCCTCCGTCGAGGCGGTCCAGCTGGTTCGCGGCATCGTCGGCGACGCCAACGCGCAGAAGATTTCGGTCGTCGAGGTCAGCAAGCTGCCCGACATCCTGGCCGACCTCGTCGCCAAGGGCGACCACCACCTGGTCGGGCCGGTGACGCCGCCGCCCCTGAACCAGCAGCCGCCCTCGATCACCGACCCGACCTCGCCGCCGGTCGGCGATGGATCGACGTCGACGCCGGACGCGAACCCGCCTCCGCCGCCGCCCGTTGAACCGGCCAAGCCGATCTACGCCTCGCCGGACCTGGTGAAGGCGTTCATCGACTACTTCATCGCGCACACGAGCAATGTCGAAGTGATGGTCAAGGGCTCGGACATCGTCATGTTCGACTCGCGCGTGCTGCACGACGTCGGCTCGATCGTCCACCTGGACAGCGTGACGTTCGACTTCGCCGACGGCAGCTCGATCAGCCTGGTGGGCGAACATTCTTCCCTGCACAACGGGATTCTCGTCTAAACGAAACACCTGGAGCGACCGCTCCGGATGTTGCGAGATCAGAGAAACGACGGTCCTTCGCGGGCCGCGTTCGGGAAGGACTGCCTTGAGGCCCGCACGCTTGGACCTGGCGATTAGTTCCGCCATGCGCGCTCCCACCGCCGGAACGCCGGAAGCTTCGCCCGCCCCGCCCGCCGGTCCGCCGCCGCGCCGCCGCTTCGCCTTCGCGCGCCGTCTGATCGGCCCGGTGCTGTCGCCGATCGCCAACTATGCGCGCCGCTATCTGCAGGCCAGCGTCGAGCACGAGCTGCGCCAGGCCCAAGCGCATCTGAACGTCCTGTCCGCCGACCTGCACGCCACCCAAGCGCGGCTGGACCACACCCAGACCCTGCTGCACCTGGTGCTGCAACAGCAGCAGGTCGCCACGGCTACGCTGCAGACCGTGTCGGCCCAGCTGTCCCACGTCCAGAATCGCGGCGACCAGGCCTATGGCGAGCTGGCCCGCCTGCCCGGCCTGTTCGGTCCACGCTTCGACGAGCTGGAGATCAAGGCCCGTCCGCTGATCCATTACGACGCCGAGTCGACGGCCATCCGCATGCGCGACGGCTACGTCATGGCGCCCAGCAACCTGCCGACCTTCGTGACCAGCCTAGCCAACGCCACCAGCCGCGGCCTGGAGCCCGGCACCGGCGACGTGCTGCGCCGCCTGGTCCAGCCGGGCATGGTCGTCGCCGACGTTGGCGCCAATATCGGCATGATCACCTTGATCATGGCCTGGGCCACCGGGCCCGGCGGCCGGGTGATCTCGTTCGAGCCCGAGGCGATCCCGCGCTCGAACCTGGAGAAGATGCGTCACCTGAACGGCCTGTCGTGGGTCGAGGTCCGCGACCAGGCCGTGGGCGAGAAGCCCGGCCAGCTGACCTTCCACGTCAGCGACATCATCGGCCACAGCTCGCTGTACGCCCTGCCCGAGAACGAGGGCTCCCGCGAAATCCAGGTCGAGGTCGTGCGCCTGGACGACGTCGCTCCGGCCAAGCGCATGGACGTGGTCAAGATCGACGTCGAGGGCGCCGAGCTGGACGTTCTGGCCGGCATGTCGGGCCTGATCGCCAGGAACAAGGACCTGGCCATCGTCGCCGAGTTCGGCCCCGAGCACCTCAAGCGCGTCGGCCAGACCCCGGCCCAGTGGTTCAAGGCCTTCGCCGACGCCGGCTTCAAGGCCTACATCATCGACGAGACGACCGGCGCGGCCGAGCCGACCAACGCCAAGGCCGCCGCCAAGGTGATCTCGGCCAATATCGCCTTCGTGCGCGCCGGCGGCGACGCCGAGAAGCGCCTGCTGGCCCGCTAGGACGTCATCTGATGAAGATCTGCTGGGTGACGCCCTTCGTCCTGCGCTCGTCGATCGGCCGCGTCAGCGCCGAGGTCGCCAAGCAGCTGGCCCTGCGCGGCCACCAGGTCGAGATCCTGCGCTGCGAGGACAAGGACGATCCGGCCGAGCCGCTGCACCCGACCGCCCTGCGCGTGCATCACTGGCGGTCCTACGACCTGGCGCGCCTGCGGGCCGAGTTCGACGTGGTCGTCGTCAATATCGGCGACAACTATCCCTTCCACGCTGGCGTGTTCGCGATCCTGGACGCCGCGCCCTGCCTGGGCATCTTCCACGACTTCTATATCTACAACCTGTTCTCGGGCTGGCTGCACTACAACGGGCTGGACTATCGCCGGCACGACGCCGAGATCGTCGCGACCTATGGCGATGCCGCCCTGCCCCACGCCGTGGCCGTCCGCTCGGGCCAGATGCTGGACATGGGCGAGATCGCCCAGCACCTGCCGATGACCGAGTGGCTGGCCGGCCGCTGCGAGGCCGCCCTGGCCCACGCCAACTTCTACGCGCCCAAGCTGGAGGCGGTCGTGCAAGGCCCGGTGGCCGTGACGCCGCTGTGCTGCCCCGACCGCGCGACGCCGCCCGGGCCGCCGAAGACCAAGACCCAGCTGACCCTGACCACGGTCGGGGTGATGAACCCCAACAAGCGCGTCGCCGAGGCGATCCGCGCCATCGGCGGCTCGGCCGCCCTGAAGGCCTGCGTCTATCGCCTGGTCGGTCCGATCTCGGACGAAGAGCGCGCCAAGCTGGAGGCCGTCGCCGCCGAGGTCGGCTTCGAGCACCTGGTGATCGACGGCGCGGTCGACGACGACACCCTGGACCGCCGCCTCGACGAGGCCGACATCATGGTCGCCCTGCGCAAGCCGGTGCTGGAGGGCGCCTCGGGCTCGGCCTGCGAGGGCATGCTCAGCGGCCGTCCGACCGTGGTGGCCCGCGCCGGCTTCTATGGCGAGCTGCCCGACGACCTGGTCTTCAAGATCGACGGCGAGATCGTGGTCGAGGAGCTGCGCGAGACCCTGGAGCGCCTGGTCGCCGACGAGGCCCTGCGCCACGAGACCGGCAAGGCCGCCCGCGCCTGGGCTTTGGCCAACCTCAACGCCGCCCGCTACGCCGAGGCCATCGAGGGTCTGGCCCAGGCGCAGGTCACCAGCCGTCCCCTGCTGGCCGTCGGCCGCCGCATCGGCGGCGAGCTGACCGCCATGGGCCTGGCGGATAGCGATCCGGCCGCCGCGCGGATCGGCGCCACCTTGCAGAAGCTGTTCGCGCCGATCGAAGCCTAGGCGCTCTTGCCCATCGGCGGCGCGCAGTAGCTGTCCAGGAACGCCTGGTGCTGCGGCAGACGGGCCACCATGCCGTCGATGTTGCGCTTCAAGTCGTCCAGCGCCGCCTTCAGCTGCTGCGGCGGCATCAGCCGGCCCATGTGGTGGAACGTCTCCGGCTGCACGCGTTGGCCCAGCAGGACCTGGAGCCAGGAGTCCGTCTGGAACAGCTCGCCCGGCGCCTGGTAGACCTGCGCGCTCTGCCGGAACAGGTCGATGCGCTGGGCCAGGCTGTCGGGGATGTCCATCGTCCGCACACGGTCCCAGAACGGGCTGTCGGTCCGCTCGGTCGCCTTGTAGTGCAGGATGATGAAGTCGCGGATCTTCTCCAGCTCGTCGTCGGCCTGACGATTGTAGTGGTCTATCGCCGCCTGGCTGATCCCGCCGAACGGGAACAGCTTCATCAGCCGCGTGATCCCGACCATGATCAGGTGGATCGAGGTCGATTCCAGCGGCTCGACGAAGCCGCTGGCCAGACCCAGGGCCACGACGTTCTTGTCCCAGGTCTTGCGGCGGCGGCCGGTGCGGTAACGGATCAGGCGCGGCTTGATCAGGGTCTCGCCCTCGATCTCGCCCACTAGCTGCGCGCGCGCCTCGTCGTCGGACATGTACTCATTGCAGTAGACGAGGCCGTTGCCGACCCGATGCTGCAGCGGGATCTTCCAGCGCCAGCCGGCCTTGTGGGCGATGGCGCGGGTATAGGGCACGGCCGGTTCGGTCGAACGGGTCTGGACGGCCAGAGCGCTGTTGGTTGGCAGCCAATGACCCCAATCCTCGAATCCGGCCTTCAGGGTCTGTTCGATCAGCAGGCCGCGGAAGCCGGTGCAGTCGACGAACAGGTCGCCCTCGACCACGTCGCCGTTCTCCATGACCAGGGCGGCGACATAGCCGCTCTCGCCGTTCTGGCGCACCGAGGCGATCTTGCCCTCGACCCGGCGCACGCCGTCAGCCTCGGCCATGCCGCGCAGGAAGCGGCCGTAGAGGCCGGCGTCCAGGTGGTAGGCATAGTTCAGCGGGCTCTCCTCGCCCGTATAGAACCGGTTCTGTTCGGCCGCCTTCAGCTCCAGGCAGTAGTCGCCCAGGTCGCCGCCGAAGCCTTGCTCGCGGGCCTGCATCCAGAAGTGATGGAAGCCGCCCATCCAGGTGGATTTGCCGACCTGGCCGAACGAGTGGATATAGCGGTCGCCGATCTCGCCCCAATGCTCGAACGAGATGCCCAGCTTGAAGGTCGCCTGGGTGGCGCGCATGAACTCGGCCTCGTCGATGCCGAGCAGCGCGTTGAAGGTCCGCGCCGTGGGGATGGTCGACTCGCCGACCCCGACCGTGCCGATGTCCTCGGACTCGACCAGGGTGATCTCCAGCAGCGGACCCAGTTGCCGGGCCAGGGCCGCGGCGGCCATCCAGCCGGCGGTGCCGCCGCCCGCGATCACCACCTTGCGGATCGTCTGCTGGGTCATGACGCCCCTCCCCTTCGTTCTTGTTATCGGTTCAGGCGGTCGAGCAGATACGCCCGCAGCCGCCTGGCCTTCATCTCGTCCATGGGTCCCAGCGGTCCGCGTGCGGCCTCGGGCACGTGCGCCCCGGCGCGATCGGCGGGACCAAACAGGTAATAGTCGAACAAGGCCTTCCAGCCCTGCTTCTCGAACTCGGGCCGGTCGCGCAGGCTCAAGAGGCCGTGCAGCAATGTGGTCATCGGCGTGTCGACGAAGCCCGGCGAGGCGTTCCACCAGTAGTTCACCAGCACGTTGAACGGCTCCAGCGCCTCGACCTGATGCCACCACAGGGCCGGGTAGACGAGGACGTCGCCAGGCTCCAGCTCGGCCACCTGGGCGCTGGCGATGGCCTCGCGAAAGCGCGGATGCTGCTCGAAGTCGGGGTCCTGGAAGTCGACCAGGCTGACCACCTGGCCACCCGGCGTCGGCTCCAGCGGACCGGGATAGAGATTGGCCACCTGGTCCGGCGGGAACAGGGTGAAGCGTCGCCGGCCCACGGCGCAGACGGCGATGTTGTTGGACATGTCGTAGTGGGCGGCGGCCGTCGTGCGGTTGCCGATCCAGATGCCGGCCATCGGCGGCTGCGGACCGAACACCTCGGGACCAAGGCCGAGGTCGTTGGCGGCTTTCAGGCTTGGGAAATAGGCGTCCAGATCGGTCGAGCCGACATAGACCGACGGCGCGTCATTAAGCCCCTCGACCGCCTCGATGCGCTCCAGGAAGGTCTCCAGCGGTGCGCGCCCGGCCTTGAAATTCATGGCCGTGCAGGTCTCGTCATAGAAGAAGCGGCCCTTGATCGACGGATCGCCGGTATAGCCCACCACGGCCCCGCCCCGGTCGTGAGCGCGGATGTAGTCGCGAGCCGCCTGGCCGGATTCGAGGCCCGCCTGGACCAGCGGCCAGTCGCGCGCCAGGCTCTTGAAGACCATCGGCGTCTGGCCGGCCAGCACGGCGTCGAACGGGATCTCGGCCGGCGTCGCGACCGTGGTCTCCAGCGTCCGACGGGCCGTCAGGGCGGTCACACGAGGCTCGCGCGCTTGCGGTTCTTGCGGGCGATCAGGTCCTGGATATTGCCCATCGAGGCGATCAGGGCCCAGGCCGCGCGCAGCAGGCCCGACTGATGCAGCCGCTCCAGGTCCGCACCGGTGAGGGCGGCCAGGCGATCGGGGGCCAGGGTGAAGACCTCGGGCAGGTCGTAGCTGGTCTGGTCGTCCAGCTTGATCTCGATGTCGATCGGCTCGATCAGGCCCAGCTCGTCGAAGGCGGCGAACATCGGTCCGTTCACCTCCAGGCCTTCGTGGATCAGGCCCAGGGTGCGGTTGACGCTCTGCAGGTAGGGCGCGGCCCCGCCGGCCGGCAGGAACAGGCGCTCGCCCGCGTCGCGGCTGACGCGCGGATGGTCGAGGTCGACGTGGATCATCGGCCGGGGCTCAGCCCCGCGCGTGTCGTGCTGCAGGGCGATCGAGAACGGGCCGCGCCGCTGGACGGCGGGGATGTAGCGGGCGTTCCAGCCGGTCTCGTCGAGGAACAGGTTCTCGTCGCGATCCAGGCCCAGCAGGGCCACGGCCTGATAGGCGCCGGCGGCGTCCTTGCGGATCAGGATCGGATATTCGCGCTGCGCGGCCTCGAACTCGGTCGGCAGCACCAGCGCCTGGTTCAGGCCGTCGCCATAGGCGACGCCGTGGTCGGCGATCACCCGCAGATCGGCGTGATCGACATTATTCAGAAGCACTCGGTTCATCAGGCCCTACTCACTTCAAGCCACCACTTCAAAGGAAGAAGGGGGCCGCCGCAAGCGCGACGGCCCCCCTGCCCCAACCTCTAGAGACTTCCGGTCTAGAAGCGGTAGCGAGCGCCGAGCAGGAAGCGGCGATCCAGTTCCTGGGCGAACCACAGCTCGTTCTCGTCGCGAGCGTAGGTGCGCAGGTGCTCCTTGGTCAGGTTGATGCCTTCGAAGGAGAGCGACAGCTTCGAGGTGACGTCGTAGCTGATGTTGATGTCCAGCTGGCCGAACGGCGCGACGTTGACGGGGTTACGCGAGCCGCCGCGGTTGGTGGCTTGCAGGAACTTGTCCCGCCAGTTGTAGGCCACGCGGGCCGACAGGCCGTGCTTTTCGTAGATCAGCGTGGCGTTGGCCGTGTCCGACAGGCCCAGCAGAGCGAACTGGTCCTGGCCGGGGTCGGCCGCGTTGTTGAAGCCGACATCGCCGCGCACCAGCGTATAGGCCGCCGCGACGCCGAAGCCGGTTTCGCCGAAGAAGTGCTGGCCGGCGATTTCGAAGCCGTGGATGTTGCCGGTCTTGTTGATCGGCTGCGAGACCTGGAAGTTGAACAGCGGATCGGTGCTGCTCGGCGCGATGTCCACGGCCGCCAGGATCTGGTCAACAAAGGCCTGGTTCAGGTCTCCATTGGCCAGACGGTTGGCCTGGAACTGGGACGTCGCCGCCGCCACCGAACCGGTCGTCTGGATCAGGGCCGCCATCGTGAACAGGTTCACATCGCCGACGCCCGCGCCGATGGCCGCCAGGGCGGTCTTGGCGTTGCCCGACAGGGTGCCCGGCGCGCCGGAGCTGGGGTCACGCAGGCCGAACATGCTCGACATCTTCGTGCCGGTGCCGACGAAGTTGCTCACCCGCTTGTCGAAGAAGCCGATCGAAACGTAGCTGCTGGGCTTGTAGTACCACTCCAGCGAGACGTCGAAGTTGTCGGAGATCAACGGGTCGAGGTCGGTGTTGCCGATGGCGCCCAGCGGGATGGCCCCGTTGGCGACCGGACGGTTCGGCGTGCCGACGCTCTGGGCCGCGAACAGGTTGTTGTAGTCCGGACGCGCGACCGTGCGGCTGAACGAGAAGCGGCCCGTCACGTCGTCCCGCAGCTCGATCTTGAAGTCCATCGACGGCAGCAGGTTGTTGTACTTACCCTTGCCGGTCAGCGGCTGGTAGACGCCGTTGGTCTTCAGGGTGAAGTCATTGTCCGCCGTCCAGATGATGGCGCTGGGCACGAGGACCAGCGAGACGGCGTCGGTGTCGGTGGTCTCGTAGCGGACGCCGGCGACCAGTTCGGTCGGACGATCCAGGAGCTCCGACTTCCAGACCAGCTGGCCGTAGACCGAGGCGATCTTCTCCCGGATGCGGTTGTTTTCCTGGCCGGTGACGCCCACAGCGTTGCCCTTGGCCGCATAGACCGGCGACAGGGCGTTGTAGAGGTCGATGGCGTTGGCGCGGAACGACACCAGGCCAGCGCCCGACTGGTTCAGGTTGAAGTCGTCGTACTGGCAGGCCAGGCAGAACGCCTTCACCAGGCTGCCGGCATATTGCGAGACGTCCTTCGGACTGGACATGCCCCAGCTGCCCAGGTCCTGCTGGGTCGACTTGCTGGTCTGGAGCATGTTCGAGTCGCGGTAGTCACCGCCGAACTCGAGGCGGCTGCCCTTGTCGTCCAGGTCCCAGCGGAAGTCGGCCCGGATTTCCTTGACCTTCTGCTGCTGGCGTTGCGCCCAGGTGCGAGCGACCTGGCTGGCCAAGTCGCCGACGTCCAGCTGGCCGTTGCCATTGCCGCGCAGAGCGTCGTTGATCGTGATGCTCTGGATCGGGACGTTGCCCTGATAGTTGCCGGTCTGGGTCGTCAGCACCGGCGCGGCGATCGAGACCGCCGTCGAGCTGGCGCCGTTCGGCGTATTCGGCTTGGAGTCGGCCTTCGAGATGTGGCCGTCCACGGTGACGTGGAAGCGGTCCGAGACGTCCCAGGTTCCGTTCAGGCCGAACGACTTCAGCGAGTCCTCGTTGCCGCGGTACTGCTGCTCGAAGCCCGTGTCCTTGGTGCCGCTCAGGTTTTCCGACAGCAGGACGGCGGTGGCCACCGTCTTGTTGTCGTCGAAGGTCACCTTGTCGAACGGACGGTTGAACCAGTTGGTGCTGTCGTTGCGGCGCTCGAACGTCTTGTCGTTGGCGTACAGGGCGTCAGCCGTGATCGTCATGGTCTCGACCGGACGGAACTGGACCGTCAGCTGACCATTGACGCGCTCACGCTCGCCTTGGGCGAAGTGGTAGCGGCTGTCGTTGGGGATCGCGACCCAGGTGCTGGGGCTCGACGGACCGTTGGTGATCTGGGTCGCGCCGCCGGGACGGACGAAGCCGTTGTCCGGATTGAGGAAGTCGGCGTAGGACTTGATGTTCCAGTCGTTCACCGTGGCCGAGCGCGAGGTGTAGTCGCGCTTCTGGTAGCTGCCGAACAGGGTGACGCCGAACTTCTCGCTATCGTCGACCCAGTTGATCAGGCCCGAGGCTTCCGGCGTGTACTTGTGGCCGAAGTCGTCGACCTTCTTGTCCATGCTGGTGTCGTAGACGCCCTTGACCCCGATGCTGCCGGTCAGACCCGGCTTGCTGTCCAGCGGACGGCGGGTCTTGACGTTGATCGTGGCGCCGATGCCGCCGGTCGGGATGGCCGCGCGGCCGGTCTTGTAGACCTCCAGCGTGGACACGCCTTCCGAGGCGAGGTTGGAGAAGTCGAACGAACGGCTGGTGCCCGATGCGCCGTCCGAGGACTGGTCGCCGCCGACCGTGGCGACCCGCGCGGTGGGCATGGTGCGGCCGTTCAGGGTCACCAGGTTGAAGCTGGGACCGAAGCCGCGGACCGTGACCTGCGAGCCTTCGCCGTTGGTGCGGTCGATGGACACGCCGGTGATGCGCTGCAGGGATTCCGCCAGGTTGGTGTCCGGGAACTTGCCCATGTCTTCGGCGGAGATGGCGTCGACCACCCCGCTGTTCTCGCGCTTGATCGCGATCGACCGTTCGAGTGAAGCGCGGATGCCGGTGACGACGATTTCGTCGACGGCGGTATTGTCTTGAGTCTGCTGCGCCAGCGCCGAGCTGGCGACCATGGCCGCCATGATGGCGACGCAAGAGGCAGACGCGTGCAAGCGACGAAGCCGCTTCATAGCCGTTCCCCCTAATTAAGCCCCTGTGGGGCGATGTTCTTGTTACGCCGGGATTATTCCCGGCTCTCTTCCCGCCCCGCACGCCCAGGAAAATCACCTGGGTGCGAGAGACCAGTTAGCGGTAACATCGGTCATTGACCGTCGCAATGACAAAATGACAGCGCTGACAAAGTTTTTTACAGCGCTGTCGTACTTGCGTCTACCGAGAAATGTCCTGCGGACAAATTGGCGATTGGCGGTGCTAGAACCGCATCCGGACGCCAAGGCCGAACGAGCGGCCCGAGCGGCCGATCTGCAACGGGCGCGTGTAGAGGTTCTCGTAGGCCGCCTCGACCGTGTCGGTCAGGTTGCTGGCCTCGACGTAGAGCGAGACGCGCGGGCTGAGGTCGTAGGAGCCGGCGGCGTCCAGATAGCCGGCGCTGGCGACGACGAAGCTGGACACCCCGCCTCCCTGCATGTCGGCCTCCGAGCCAAACGGCGAGCGCCAGGTCCAGGACAGGTGGGCGTGCAGCGGGCCGCGCTCGACGAACGGGCTGATCGAGTAGGACAGCCGCGAGACGCCGTTCAGACGCCCGCGCCGGCCCTGCTCGTCGCGGCTGGCGGCGTCGACCCAGGTGGCGCTGGTCCACACCCCGAAACCGTGGGCGAAGCGCCGGCTGAACGCCGCCTCCAGCCCGGTGACATGCGCCTGCCCGGCGTTGCGCGGGCGGGACATCATCACCGTGGCCGTCACCGGCGTGCCGGCGCGGGTGGCGAAGACCAGGCGCTCGGGCCGGGCCGAGGCGACGATGAAGTCGTCGATGGTCTTGTGGAACACCGCCAGGCTGACGCCGCCGAAGCCTGAGAACTCACGCTCCAGCGAGGCGTCGTAGTTGGTCGCCAGGTACGGCTTCAGCTCCGGATTGCCGCCGACGCCGGAGAACAGGGTCCCGGGCGAGGGATGGTCGATCTCGGCCTGGCCGCGCTCGTAGAGGATCGAGACCAGGCTGCTGGCCGGCACGGTGGCCGAGCGCAGGTCCGCCAGCGACGGCCGGGTGATGCTGCGCGAGGCCGCCAGCCGCAGCCGCCAGTGCTCATTCAGGGCGATGGCCAGGTTGGCGCTGGGCAGGACCACGGCGTGGGCGCCGGTGTAGCGGACCGGACGAACGTCCATGTAGCCGCTGCCCGAGACCCCCAGCAGCGAACCGACCACGGCGGTGCGGGTCCGGGCGGTCCGTACGCCGACATTGCCGGTGGCCGGCAGGCCCAGCAAGCTGGTGGTGAAGTCCAGCCGACCGTAGCCCGCCAGGATCCGCTCGCTGACCTTGTACGAGCCTTGCAGGTCCGCGCCGGTCGGGACCAGGTCCTTGGCGTCGACGACCACCCCGTCGGTCTCGCCCGCCAGCACGAAGGCCCGGCGGAAAGCGTCGAAGTCGGCGGCGGTCCAGGCCGGCGGCCGATCGGCGATCAGGCGATCGAAGGCGGCCCTTGGCGCCTCGATGTCGAAGAAGCCCGGATCGACGGCGGCGCCCGGCCGCAAGGTCGCTTCCCGGTCTCGGCGCTGGTAGTCGCGGCCCCGATCGGTGACCTGCCCGCCCAGGCGCAGGCGCTCGATCCGCACCGGCCCCAGGCTCCAGTCGACCGGCCGCTCGGCGGCGACCAGGCCGGTGACATCGTGGTCCTCGACCTGGGTGGCGCGGACGCCGTAGCGCGAGAAGGTCAGCTGGCCGGGGTCGGTCAGGTCGAACGCCGTCGACAGCCGCGGCGCCTTGCGGGTCTCGACCAGATCATCGCCCAGGTCGAAGCTGTAGGAGACGCCCAACGGGCTGACCGCCCCGATCCGCTGCAAGGGCGTGTCGAGATTCGAGCGGGCGCTGGACAGGCTGAGGCGCGGCTCCAGGTTCCAGGCCCCGGCGTCGGCCTTCATGGCCAGGCTCAGCGAGACGTTCTCGTGGACCTGGTCGGAGACCTCTAGGTTGTTGCTGATCTGGCCGGCGGCGACGCGACCGCCGACCAGGGTCCGCCCTTCCAGTCGCACATCGCCCGCCGCCATAACCTGGGCCACGTAGTCGCCGACCCCGTAGACGATGCGGTCCTCGCGGATGTCGTTGTCGAAGCGCGAGGCCAGGGCGTCGAGATAGAGGGTGACGGTCGGCGCGACCCGCCACTCGGCGCCGACGAAGGCCGTGGTCCGGGCCCGCTGCTCCTGCTCGATCGTGGTGCGGATATCCTCGGGGACGGTCAAAGCCGCGCCGCCCACGACGAACTCGCGATAGCGCGAGACCTGGAAGCGGTCGTACTGCACCTCGCGCCGTTCGGTGGAGACGCCGGCCACCACCCCCAGCCGGTCGTCGGCCCGCGGCCAGCGGCCGGAGATGGCCAGGTCCGGCGACACCGCGCCCGAGCGGACCTCGGCATGGGCGTCGGCGCGCAGCGACAGGTAGGACGGCCCCTCCAGCCCGCGCACGGTACGGATGTCGATGTTCGAGCCGATGCCGCCGTCGACCAGATCGGCCGTCGCCGACTTGGCCACCACCGCCCCGGCCAGCAGGTCGGCCGAGAGGGCGCGGAAGCGGAACTGGCGGCCGCTCTGGGTCGAGTTGCGGATGTTCTCGTTGAACGCCACCGGCGCGCCGTTCAGGGTCACCGACTGGAACAGCGGCCCCAGGCCCCGGACGCTGACGAACTGCCCCTCGCCCACCTCGCGCTCGATGGCCACGCCCGGCACGCGCTGCAGGGCCTCGGCCAGGTTGGCGGCGGGCAGCTCGCCGATGCGGCCGGCCGAGACCGCGTCGATGATGGCGTCGGCCCGGCGCTTCTGGAGCAGGGAGTCCTCGATCCCGGCCACGAAGGCGGCGGTGATCGTCACCGCCTCCAGATCGGCCGGCTCCTCAACGACCGACGCGGCGCGCGGAGCCGCCTGCGTCGCCTCGGCCCAGACCCGCACCGAGGCGTGGTCGGCGATCTCATAGCGCAGGCCGGTGCCGGCCAGCAGGCGCTTCAGGGCGTCCTGCCACGGCATGGTCCCGGAGACGGCGTTGGCGCGGTAGGTGCGGCCCGGCTCGGCCGACAGGGCGAAGGCGCAGCCGGCCTTCAGGCACAGCGCCATCAGGGCGGCGCGGGCGTCTTGGGCGGGGATGTCGAAACGCGGCGCCGAAACTTGCGCGAACGCCGGCGCGGTCGCGGACAGCGCCGCGATCGTCAGGGCGGACACGCGGCGGAAAGACATGCGGCGACTGGTCAAAAACCCCCGGCGCTGTTGGGCGCCCAGGGTCTCGTAACGTCCGTTCGTGACAGACTTGCGAAGCTATCGCGCGGTCGCGACGACCTCGCCCGGACCGGTGTTTTTGAGCATCACCGGCAGCACCTTGGCGGCGCGGTCGATCACCGTGCCACGACCGTCCAGCGGCAACATGGCGGTGACGCGCTGGCGGCCCAGGGCCGGGTTGGCCAGGGTGATCTTCGCATCCGTATAGCGGCCCAGCTCGGCCAGGACCTCGGACAGGGCCGCGTCCTGGAACACCAGCCGGCGCTGGCGCCAGGAGACGGCGGTGGCCGGGTCGATCCGGGCCTCACGGCGTACCGCGCTACCAGCCTGGTAGGTGACCTGGTCGCCGGGGACGAGACGGACGGGCTCGGTCGAGGATCGGGGCTGCGAGACCTCGACCGAGCCCTCCAGCAGCTCCACCCGGGCACGGCCGTCGCGGAGGCTCGTGGCGAAGTGGGTGCCGGTCACGGTGACTTGTCGGTCGGCCAGGGCCACCTGGAACGGGTGGGCCTTGTCGTGGGCGACCGCGAAATAGGCCCCGCCCTTGTCCAAAGCGAGGCGGCGGACCTTGCCGTCGACCTTGGCGCGCAAGGTCGTGGCGGTGTCCAGCGTGACCACCGAGCCATCGGCCAGGGTCACATCGCGGATCTCGCCGACGGCGGTCATGTAGGTCGAGGCGCCGGCCAGCGGATCCTGGAAGCGGTGGATCAGGGTCGGGGCGATGGCCACGGCCAGCACGGCGGCGACCAGGCCGCCGGCCAGGGCCACGGGCGTCCAGCCCGCGCTCGTACGGCGACGGGCGGCGACCGGCGCGGGCGGGATCAGGTTCAGTTCGCCCAGCAGCTCGGCCCGCAGGTCGCGCGTCTCGCGCAGCAGACCCTTGGCGTCCTCATAGTCGGCGAGATTCCGGGGATCGGCCGCCAGCCAGCGCTCGAAGGCCGCCAGGGTCGAACGCGGCGCATCGGGACGGCCCAGGCGCACGACCCAGTCCTCCGCGGTGCGCGGCTTTTGTTCGAACAAGCTGGCGAGACGGTCGATCATCTTGGTGGTTCAGGCCTTCCTGGCGGCGGGATGTATCTTCACAACGATCGTAGCGGCGAACACCTCAGGTCCCCCGCGCGGCTTTCAGCCGTCGTAGCGCCTCGGCCAGGTGCTTTTCCACCATGCTGACCGAAACGCCCAGGCGATCGGCGATCTGGCGATAGCTGAGGTCCTCGAAGCGGTGCAGCAGGAAGGCGTCGCGGCAGCGCGGCGGCAGCTCGCGGATGGCGGCGGCGATGCCGGCCAGGTCCTGGCGGGCGATCGAGCGGCGGTCGGCGGCCGGGTCCTCGCTGGGCGCGTTCTCCCAGGCCGAGGTCGTGTCGTCGGTGTCGAGCCGCATGGTGCGGGCCCGCTCGCGACCGGCCTGCTTCCAGTGGTCCTTCAGCAGGTTCTTGGCGATGGCGAACAGCAGCGGCCGCGCATCTGCCTGGCCGAACTCGTGGCCGGCGCGGTGGAAGCGGGCGAAGGTCTCCTGGACGATGTCCTCGGCGTCCTCCAGCGACTGCCCGCGCCTTTGCAGGAACGACACCAGCTCGGCGCGCAGCCCGATCATGCCGCCTCCCTTGGAATGCGCGGAAGCGCTCCTCCCCGTGAAGGGAGAAGCGCCGCCGGTCATGACGTCAAGCGGGCTCAGAAGTTCATCCGCAGGCCGAGCGAGAAGCGCCGTCCGGACTTCTCGTTCATGGTGGGGAACGACGGATCCATGGTGTAGCCCGTGGTGGCCTCGTCGGTGATGTTGATCCCCTCCAGGCTCAGCTGGATGCGGTCGTTGACGTTGTAGCTGATCGACATGTCGGTCTGGCCGTAGGCGTCGCGGGTGATCGGATACATCTCGTAACCGATCGCTTCGACGTACTTGCCCTTGTAGTTATAGGACACGCGGGCCTGGAACTTGTCGTTCTCGTAGTAGAGCGTGAAGTTGTAGGCCTTGTCGGCCAGGCCCACCGGCGGCATCGGGATGCCGAGGGTCGACTGGCCGCTCAGCGAGCTGTCCAGGATCGTGTAGTTGGCGTTGATGCCGAAGCCCTTGGCCGGCTCCCAGATCATGCCGAACGGCACGATGGCCACCAGTTCGACGCCGTCGACATTGTACGAGCCCTCGACGTTGATCGGCTGGTAGACGTCGAAGTCGTAGACGCCGTCGATCGTGCCGTTGGCGTTGTACTTGGTGACGTTCTTGACCTGGCCCGTCAGGGCCTGGCGGACGACGCCCTCGATCTTCTTCTTGAAGTACGACACGGCCAGCAAGCCGCCTTCCGGCAGGTACTTCTCGAGGCCGATGTCATACTGCTCGGCGAAGGTCGGCTTCAGGTTCGGGTTGCCATCGGTGAAGCGGAACGAGTTGAAGCTGGCGGTGCGCTTGTAGGCCAGGTCCGTCAGGGCCGGCCGCATCAGGGTCTTCGACGCCGCGCCGCGCAGCACGATGCTGTCGGTGATGTCGGCGGTGAAGTTCACGCTGGGCAGCAGCTTGTTGTAGCTGCCGTCGCTGGACACCGGCGCGGGGGTGTAGGCCGTGCCGCCGGTCGTCGTCTGGACCTGGTGATAGCCCGACGAGGTGATCGAGGTGTCGACATAACGGACGCCGCCGTTGATCGCGACCGGCACCGGGCCGACGTCGAAGCCGAGATCGGCCATGGCGTAGACGCTCGTGACCTTCTCATCGACCTTGTAGTAGTCGCCCGGCGTGAACGGCGTCTTGAAGCCGGCGTAGCGGAAGGTCTTGCGCGCATACTCGTTGGAGATCTGGCTCCAGTTGAGGTCGCGGACGGTATAGGCGCCGCCGGGCACCAGATCGCCGATCGGGGTCAGCGGGCTGTCGGCCATGGTGCGGGTGTTCAGCCAGGCGGTGCTGCCCGCGCTCGGCCCCTGGATGTTCAGGGCGCCGTACTGGCGCTCCTTCGACTTGTCGGTGTAGCGGGCGCCGACCTGGATGGTCTTCAGGGCCGGGAAGAAGCCCAGCGAGAACTCCTTCGTGTAGTCGGCCTGGGCGGCGTACTTGTCGTCGGTGATCTTCTCGAGGGTCGTCTCATAGGCCTCGAACAGGTACTTCGACGGCGAGTTGTACATGTCGATCGAGGCCGGGTTGGCGCTCTTGACGGTCTCGCCGCCCTTTTCCGTCCAGCGGGTGCGCGACGGGGCGTAGGCCACGTGCTTCAGGTTCGAGTAGTCGAGCGTCTTCTTGGCGCCCGAATAGCCGGCCAGGGCGTGCAGCTTCCAGGTCTCGCCGCGCCAGTTCAGGTCCGAGCCGAACTGGGTGTAGTCGGTCTTGTTGATCTGCTCCTTGCTGAGCATCTCGTGCTGGGTCGCGGTGTACGAGACGTCGCGCAGCACGACCATGTTGTAGTCGGCCAGCGTGGTCTTGTCGTACTCGTGGATGGTCTCCAGCGTGCTGCGGCTCGAGGCCGAATAGGCCGCCGCGTCGTACTGGTCCTCGGTCGCGTCGTAGCCGCCGACCAGCAGGTCGAAGGCGATGTCGAAATTGTCCGAAGGCTTGTACTGCAGCGAGGCCGAACCGCCCCACTGGTCCTGGGTGTTCAGGTAGGCGCGGTCGCCGACCTTGTCCTGGAAGATGATGCGGTTGGTCTCGTTGCGGTCGCGGTTGTTCTTGACGATCACGCCGGCGTCGCGGGCCAGCACGGCGGCGGCTTGCGATTCACGGACGCCACCGGCTTCCAGGAAGCGCGACATCGGGCGGAAGTTGATGCCCGAGTTGGAGTCGGTGCGGTTCGAACGGCGCGCGGCCGAGAACGACACCAGGCCGCCCCAGTTGCCCCAGGTGTCCGAGGCCAGGAAGGCGACCTTCGGGTCGGTCTTCTTCGAGATCGAGTTGTAGGCGCCCTCGGCCGAGGCGATCAGCTTGCGGCCGTTGTAGTCGAACGGGCGGGCGGTCGAGATGTAGACCGAACCGGCGATGCCGCCCTCTTCGTCCGAGGCGCGCGGCGACTTCTGCACCGTGACCTGCTGGATGATCTCCGAAGCGAAGATGTCGAACTCGACGTCACGGCCGCCGCTGCCCGAGGCCGTGGCCAGGTTGTTGATGGTGACGAAGGTGAACTCAGGCGGCAGGCCACGGACGCTGACGCGGCCGCCCAGGCCCTTGTTGCGCTCGATGGTCACGCCCGGCATGCGCTGCAGCGCCTCGGCCAGGTTCTGTTCCGGGAAGTTGGCGACGTCGGTGGCGACGATCGAGTCCGAGAAGCCGGTCGTCTCGCGCTTCATGTCCACGGCCTTCTGCAGGCTGCGGGCGTAGCTGCCGGTGACGACGATCTCTTCGACCTGGGCGTTGTCAGCAGCGGCCTGGGCCTGGACGCCCGTGGCGGCGAACAGGCCGATGGCGGCGCAGCTGGTCATCAGCCAGGCGGTGCGGCGCGCGCGGCCGCAGTTCGTGTTCAGTCCGATCATCCGCTCAATCCCCGAGTCGTTGTTGCGACGGGCGGAGGGCCGAACGTTCTCGTCCGGCGCACGCCCCCGTCGGCTTCAACGACGGCCCCGGAGGGCCCCTCAGCGGCGAGACGTTGATTTCATCAAAACTTCACGGCCGGGGTTTGCTGAGGATGGCGTCCAGCTCCGCGCGGGCCGCTTCCATGTCGCGACGGAAGTCCGGCGAGACGTGCTCGGCGGCGTAGATCGTCGCCCCCGACTGCATGCCGGCCTCTGTGGCGCTGACGGTATGCGAGCCGCAGATCCAGCGGCTTTCGGCGTAGTCGCGGCCCCGGGCGTACAGGGCGTCGGCGCGGCTGGGGGCCAGCTCGGCCAGGATCAGCGCCACGTGCATGCCGAACGCCGAGTGGCCCGACGGATAGTCCGGATTGCCGGAGAGGTGGGCGGTCTTGGCCTCGCAGACCGGCGCGTTGGGCTTGTCCATGTAGGGGCGCTTGGTCCCCCAATGGGTCTTGGCGTCGCCGACCACCGAGCGGTCGTCGCCGGCGCGCTCCAGCAGGGCGGCCAGGATCGGGGCCTGGGCCGGATCGATCGTCACGCCCAGGGCCTGCGAGAAATGCTTCCAGACCGAGCCGTCGACATCGTCGGTGGCCCGCTGCCAGCGCGGCGTGCCCTTCAGGGCCCGGCTCTGGTCGAAGATGGCGGCGTCGGCGATGGCGCGCGGCGAGCCGTCGGCTGGCGGGGCGGCCAGGATCCTGGTCAGGTCCGGGCGTTGAGCGGGGGCGAGGTAGCCCTGGACCGGCGCGCCGGCCACGCTCTCGAACGGCTTCTCGCAGCCCTTGGCCATGCGCACGGGATTGCAGGTCGCCGCCTCGCCGCCGGTCAGGCGCACCGTGTAATTGCCCGGGAAGCGCGGGTCGGCCCACAGGTAGTCGGTCGAGACGTACTGCGCGCCGCTGGACAGCGCGGCGCTGCGCATCGAGACGTCGGCCTTGCGGGCCTGGACCGTGTCGGCGTCGGCGCGGGTGCGGACCATGAAGCCGGCCTTCACCGCGGCGGCGATGCGGGCGCGCTGGCCGATCGGATCGTTGAGGGTCAGGTAGGCGGCCGCCGGCGAGGCCTCGTCGGTGTTGACGAACATCGCCCGGCCTTCCAGCGACTTGCGGCTCCCCCGGTAGGCCGCGACCTTCTCGGGCGCCTCGTCGAGGGCGAAGAACACCTTGCCGCGCGAGGCGCTCAGCGCCGGCCAGCCGTCGGTCGTCACCGCCTCGCGCAAGGTGGCGCGCTTGCCCTGGACCTGGTCGGGGGTGATCAACTCAGCGTCGGAGAACACCGACCGGATTTCGGCGTCGAGGGCGTCGAAGGCCTTCTCGTCGAACGGCAGGGCCGCGACGCCGCCGGGGAAGCTGGACGCGCCCTCCTTGGCGTTCAGCAGGATCAGGATCGGGGCGTGGTCCGGGTGAGCCTTCGACCAGGTCCGGATTTGGGTCAGGCACGCGACGAAGGTCACGCAGGTCGAGCGGAAGTCGACGTCCTGCATGTGCAGGACCTTGTAGCCCGGCTTGGCCATCGCCGCCGCCCAGGCCGGGGTCGGAATGAAGCCCTTGCCGAACGCGGTCTTGGGCTGGGCGAAGCGACCGCCGTCGGGATCGCGGACCACATCCAGCTCCAGCTGGCGGGCGCCGGCGTCCAGCTCTTCCGTCAGCGGACGATGGCTGTAGTCGATGCCCAGGGCGCCCGGCCCGGCCGCCGCGACCATGGCCGCCAGCTCCTCGGGTGGGATCGCGGCCTTGTAGGAGTTGTGCGTGCCGACCGCGAGGATGTCGTTCATCCGCGCCGCCTGGGCGCTGGGTTCGGCGGCCATCAGGGCCAGCAGCAGGCTCAACATCGTCATCTCCGGTACAGCTCGGGGCGGAGCCGTAATGCGGTTTTGTGACAGTCGTGCGCGAGGCCGTCGCCGAGTTTCGGGCGGGTCCGTTCAAAAAGCGACAGGACGCGCCGAGCCTGGACCCCCGCCCCTCCGTAGCCTGAACACGCCTAATTCGCCGCGTCGATCGAGTGCATTTTTGGAAACAATGACTTTCCACCATTTCCATTTATGCGGCGATGCGTCGCGGCCAAAGTGAGCTTGTCAGAACAACGGGGCGGCCGGGAACGGTCCTCCCACCCCAGCCAAAAGGACCCGACCATGACCCTCGTCGCCACCCCCACCGCCGGCCCGCAACTGCTGACCCCGACCGACCACACCCTGATCATGATCGACTTCCAGTCGCAGATGGCCTTCGCGACCCACTCGATCTCGGCCACCGAGCTGCGCACCAACACCGCCCTGGTCGCCCGCGCCGCCGCCGGCTTCGGCGTCTCGACCATCCTGACCACCGTCGCCGAGAAGAGCTTCTCGGGCCCGATGTTCGACGAGATCAAGGACGCCTTCCCCGGCGAGGCCGCCATCGACCGCACCTCGATGAACACCTGGGAAGACGCCAACGTCATCGCCAAGGTCAACGAGATCGGCAAGCCGCGCATCGTGCTGGCCGGCCTGTGGACCGGCGTCTGCATCGTCGGCCCGGCCCTGTCGGCCCTGGCCCAAGGCTTTGAAGTCTATGTCATCGCCGACGCCTGCGGCGACGTCTCGGCCGAAGCCCACAATCGCGCCATGGACCGCATGGTCCAGGCCGGCGCCCGCCCGATGACCTCGCTGCAGTACCTGCTGGAGCTGCAACGCGACTGGGCCCGCAGCGAAACCTACGACCTGACCACCGGCATCGCCCGCACCTACGGCGGCTCGTATGGCCTCGGCATCATCTACGCCAAGACCATGTTCGGCGCCTCGGAAGGCCACGCCACCGCCGCCTGACATCCGTTTCGAGGCGGGGTTGTGCAAGACCCCGCCTCTTCTTCAGTTCACGGAGGTCGGCCATGAAACCTTACCTGCTTTCCCTCGGCGCCGGCCTGCTCGTCGGCGTGATCTATTCGCTGCTCAATGTCCGCTCGCCGGCCCCGCCGGCCATAGCCCTGCTGGGCCTGATGGGCATGCTGCTGGGCGAACAGGCGATCCCGATCGCCAAGCGCCTGCTGACCAAGGCCCCGGTCGTGTCCTACCTGAAGGCGCCCGAGTGCGCCGGCCAGGTGCTAGGCCCGCAGGCCATTGATCCGCAGAAGCCGGAGGGCCAGGCATGACCCCCGCCCCCCGTTCTCTAGACCGCCGACAAGCTGTCGCTCTCGGAGCGGCCTTCCTCTCCAGTTCCGCTTTCGCTGAAAGGCGCGCCATGACCGACCTGCTGCTCATCAACGGCAAGTTCACGACCCTCGACCGCAGCAACCCGCGCGCCGACGCCGCCCTGGTCCGCGACGGCAAGTTCGCCGCCGTCGGCGAGGAAGGCGAAGTCCGCGCCACCGCCGGCCCGAACCCGACGATCATCGACCTGAAGGGCCGCCGGGTGATCCCGGGCCTGATCGACAGCCACATGCACATCATCCGGGGCGGGCTGAACTACAATATGGAGCTGCGCTGGGACGGCGTACCGACCCTGGCCGACGCCATGGCCATGCTGAAGAAGCAGGCCGCCAACACCCCGCCGCCGCAGTGGGTGCGCGTGGTCGGCGGCTTCACCGAGCACCAGTTCGTCGAGAAGCGCCTGCCGACCCTGGACGAGATCAATGCCGCAGCCCCCGAGACGCCGGTGTTCATCCTCCACCTCTACGACCGCGCCCTGCTGAACCGCGCCGCCCTGCGCGCCGTCGGCTACACCAAGGACACGCCCAACCCGCCGGGCGGCGAAATCCAGCGCGACGCTTCTGGTGAACCGACCGGCCTGCTGCTGGCCCAGCCGAACGCCACGATCCTCTACGCCACCCTGGCCAAGGGCCCGAAGCTGCCACCCGAGTACCAGCTGAACTCGACCCGCCACTTCATGCGCGAGATGAACCGCCTGGGCGTGACCGGCGTGATCGACGCCGGCGGCGGCTTCCAGAACTATCCGGACGACTACGAGATCGTCGAGAAGCTGCACGCCGACGACCAGCTGACCCTGCGCATCAGCTACAACCTGTTCACCCAGAAGCCGAAGGCCGAGCTGTCGGACTTCCAGTCGTGGTCCAAGCAGGTCAAGCCGGGCCAGGGCGACGACAAGTACCGCCACAATGGCGCCGGCGAGATGCTGGTCTACAGCGCCGCCGACTTCGAGGACTTCCGCGTCGAGCGTCCCGAGATGCCGGCCAACATGGAAAGCGACCTGGAGCCGGTGATCCGCCACCTGGTCGAGAACCGCTGGCCCTGGCGGCTGCACGCCACCTATGACGAGACCATTACGCGGGCGCTGGACGTCTACGAGAAGGTCAACCGCGACATGCCGTTCGACGGCCTGCACTGGTTCTTCGACCACGCCGAGACGATCAGCGACCGCAACATCGATCGCATCGCCGCGCTGGGCGGCGGCATCGCCGTGCAGCACCGGATGGCCTTCCAGGGCGAGTACTTCATGGAGCGCTACGGGGCCAAGGCCGCCGAAGCGACGCCCCCGATCGGCAAGATGCTGAAGGCCGGAATCCCCGTCGGCGCCGGCACGGATGCGACCCGTGTGGCCAGCTACAATCCGTGGGTCTCGCTGAACTGGCTGGTGACCGGCAAGACGGTGGGCGGCACGCGCCTCTATCCGCCGGCCAACCGCGTCGACCGCGAGGAGGCCCTGCGCCTGTGGACCACCGCCAACACCTGGTTCTCGAACGAGGAAGGCAAGAAGGGCCAGATCGCCGTCGGCCAACTGGCGGACCTCGCCGTGCTCAGCGACGACTACATGACCGTGCCCGAGGACGAGATCCCGCACCTGTCGGCGGTGCTGACCCTGCTGGGCGGCAAGGTCGTCCACGGCCAGGGCGAGTACGACAAGCTGGCGCCGGCCCTGCCTCCGCCCATGCCCGACTGGTCGCCGGTGCGGACCTTCGGCGGCTATCAGGACCGCTCGCGCGGCCACGCCCGCGCCCTGGCTTCTGCGTGCGGTTGCGCCAGCAGCTGCAACGTCCACGGCCACAACCACGCGGCCGCCCTGGGGGCCGAGGCCCCGACCAGCGATGCGCGCTCCTTCTGGGGCGCCATGGGCTGCGGCTGCTGGGCGGTCTGATCATGGACACCCCCGCCCCCATTTCCGCCCTCCTGCGCTCGACGGCGTTCGGAACCCTGGCCCGCGCGGTCCTGACCCTGCCCTACTGGTGGAGCGGGATCGCCAAACTGACCGACCTGCACGGCGCCCTGGCCGAGGCCGCCCACTTCGGCCTCAAGCCCGCCTGGCTGATCGTGGCCGCCACCGTGCTGGTCCAGCTCGGCGGCTCGATCGCCCTGATCCTGGGCCGCATCGGCTGGCTGGCCGCCGGCGCCCTGGGCGTCTTCACCGCCTTCGCCACCCTGATCGCCCACCCCTACTGGACGGTCACCGACCCGGTGGAGCGCTTCCACGCGCTGAACACCTTCCTGGAGCATATCGGCCTGATCGGCGGCTTCATGCTGGCGGCGATCCTGGTCGAGCGGGAGAAGTGGGCATGAGCGCGCCGTCTCCCCGCCTGAGCGCGGCCACCGGCATCGGCATGGCCCTGGTCGGCGGCTATGTCGACGTGGTCGGCTTCGTGCTGCTGTTCGGCCTGTTCGTGAACCACGCCACCGGCAACCTCGTCATGCTGGGCGTCTCGCTCGCCGGCGGCGGCCAGGGCATCGCCACCAAGCTCCTGTCCCTGCCGGTGTTCATCATCGCCGCGGCCGCCACCTACGTCATGATCTGCAAGCGCCGGGCGCGCGGCCAGGCCAATGAGGCGGCGGTGCTGTTGGTGCAGGCGGTCATGCTGGCAATCTTCATGCTGCTGACCGTCGCGGCCCTGCCGGCCGACAACGCCGACCAGCCGGCGGTGATGCTGGCGGGCCTCTTCGGGGTCTGCGCGATGGCGGTGCAGAACGTCGGGGCGCGGGTGGTGTTCAGCCACCTGGCCCCCACGACGATCATGACCGGCAACGTCACCCAGATCGCCATCGACCTCGTCGACCTGCTGTCCTCCAAGAACGGCCTGGACGAGGCCCTGCGCGCCCGGATCGTCAAGACCTGGCCGCCAGTCATGGCCTTCGCGGTCGGCGCGATTGGCGGCGCGATCGGCGTGATCCTGGCCGGCCCCTGGAGCCTGCTGCCGGCCGCCGTGGTGGTCGGGGTCCTGGGCGGCTTCTACGCCCGAGGCCCGCGCGCGGTGGCGGCATGATCGCCGCCCTGCTGGCCGCGACTGCAGTCCAGGCCGCCGAGCCGCCGGCCTTCAAGCTGGTCCGCGCCGACGAGGACTACGGCTACCTGAAGTCCGCCCCGAAGCTGACCGGCCTCGATCCGCTGCGCTACATCCCTGTGGGCGAGGACGGCTACCTGACGCTCGGCGGCGAGGCCCGCCTGCGGCTCGACACCATCGACGCCCCGCGCTTCGGGGTCGGCGGGGCCCAGGCCGACACCTTCGAGCTCTTCCGAGGCCTGGTCAGCGCCGACCTGCACTTGAACTCCACCGTCCGGGTCTATGGCGAAGTGGGCCTGCACCGCGACCTCGGCAAGGGCGAGGCGCCGGCCATCACCGACCGCGACGGCCTGGACGCCGAGGTGCTGTTCGTCGACCTCACGCCCTCCAAGACCTGGCGCCTGCGCCTGGGCCGCCAGGAGCTGAGCTTCAACGCCACCCAGCGCTTCGTCTCGGTGCGCGAGGGGCCCAACATCCGCCAGAGCTTCGACGGCGCGCGGCTGACCTATGGCGGCAAGGGGCTGAAGGTCGACGCCTTCTACACCCACCCCGTCACCATCACGCCCGGCGCCCTCAACGACAGCCGCAACACGGCCCAAGCCTTCTGGGGCGTCTACGCCACCGCGCCGGTCGCCAAGGGCGTCAGCCTGGACGTCTACAGCCTGAACCTCGACCGCGACCGGGTCCGCTTCGGGACCGTCACCGGCGATGAGCGTCGCCGCAGCCTGGGCGCACGCCTGGCCGGCAAGGCCGGGGCGATCGACTACGAGGTCGAGGGCATGGTCCAGCGCGGCCACTTCGCGGGCCAGGACATCCGCGCCTGGGGCGGCAGCGCCGGCGCCGGCTACACCTTCGCCGCGCCGTGGAAGCCGCGCCTGTCCGTGCGCCGCGACATCGGTTCGGGCGACGGCGATCCGGCCGACGGCAAGCTGGAGACCTTCAATCCGCTGTTCCCCAAGGGGGCCTATTTCAACGAGGCGGCGCTGAGCAGCTGGAGCAACCTCTCCGCCTTGCGCGTGGCCCTGGGCGCGGCCCCGACCAAGTCGGTGTCGGTCGAGATCAGCCACACCGATCGCCGTCGCGAGAACGGCCGCGACGCCATCTACCTGCAGCCCTATGCGGTGCTGGCGGGCGGCGCCGCCTCGACCGCCAAGGGCGTCAGCGAGGACTGGCAGGCGGACCTGGCCTGGCAGGTCAATCGCAACGTCAAGATCTCGCTGGAAGCGGTCCACGCGCAGGCGGGCGCGGCGGTGAAGGCGGCCGGCGGACACGATGTCGACTTCGGCATGGCCATCGTGCAGTTCCGTTTCTGAGACAGCTGCACGACGGGCCGATACCCCTTTTGGGTTAGTGAAATGTCACCCGTTGGCGGCTGACGCGGAACGCGTTCATCGACCATGTTCTTCCGCGACCCGATGCAGGCACGCGTCACGGTCGAACCCTGGGGGAACGCGATGCTCAACGCGATCGGAACCGTAGACGTCGAACCGTTCGCCGTCGGCGACACCGGCATGATCTCCGAGCTGCTGGACAAGGCCCTGCGCCTGTTCGAAGGCGATCGGATCGCCTCGCGCCGGCTGGTCGAGCAGGCCTTCACCCTGGCCGACCGCTCGACCCATCCCGCCCCTCTCGCGCAAGGCGCCCTGGCCGCGTGGCAGGCCCGGCGGATAGAGGCCTTCGTCGAGCAGCACCTGTCGCAACCGATCCGCATCGACGCTGTGGCCGCCCTGGTGTCGCTGAGCCCGAACTACTTCTCGCGGGCCTTCAAGGCGACGTTCGGCACGACCTTCTCGCACTACGTCATCCAGCAGCGCATCACCCTGGCCAAGCAGATGCTGCTGACCACCGACGCCTCGATCGCCGAGATCGCCCTGGACTGCGGCCTGGCCGACCAGTCGCACCTGACGCGGCTGTTCAAGCGCGCGGTCGGCTCGCCCCCCAACGCCTGGCGCCGCGCCGCCCGCTGCGACGCCTGGACCCCGCAGGCGGCGGCCTAGCTCAGATGTCGATGATCCCGCGCCGCACCGCGACGGTCACGGCGTGGGTGCGGTCGCTGACCCCCAGCTTGCCGAAGATGCTCTTCACATGGACCTTGACCGTCTGATCCGAGATCGACAGCCGCCGCGCGACGCCCTTGTTCGGCTCGCCGCGCGAGATCAGGCGCAGCACGGCCAGTTCGCGGTCGCTGAGCTTGTCCTCGTTCATGTGCGACAGGATCTGCTCGGCCACCACCGGCGAGACGTAGCGGCGGCCGGCGCTGACCGTGCGGATCGCCTCGACCAACTCGCGGTGCAGGGAGCTCTTCAGCAGGAAGCCCAGGGCCCCCAGGCGCAGGGCGCGCTCGGCATAGGCGTCGCCGCCATAGGTGGTCAGCACCGCGATCCTGGAGTCGGGCGCCTCGCCCAGGATCACCGGGATGGCGTCCAGCCCGCCCAGGCGCGGCATCTGCAGGTCGATCAGGGTGACGTCGGGCTTCAGCGTCCGCGACTTCTCGATGGCCTCGGCGCCGTCCGACGCCTCGCCGGCCAGCTCGAAGTCGGGCTCGGCCAGCAGCGCGTTGGCGATGCCCTCCCGCATCAGCGGATGGTCATCGACGATGAGCACGCGCGTCTTCCGGCCCTCGGGCGTCATGGCGTTCATCGGTTTCAACGGTTGCTGGATTTGGCCTGATCTGTACGCGAACAGGTCAGGACAGTTGTAAGCCAAACACTGCCGTAACCGGAATGGGTTGGGCGATGTTTTCGGACGCCACACTCACTCTGTCCCCAGAGATCGCCGACAGCGCTTACCTGCAAGCCATTTTTCCGTGCGACATCGACGCGCCAACGCCCCGGACGCGGCGGCGTCCGGGGGAAATCAGGTGACTGGCGATTCGGTCAGGCCAGGTGCGCCTCGACGAACCACAGCTGCTTGTCGATCGCGCGCGAGACCTCGGTGAAGACGTCCGAGGTGTCGGCGTCGCCCAGCTCGGCGGCGGCGTCGATGTCGGCGCGCAGGGCCTTGCCGAACTGGGCCAGCACGGCGGCCACGGCCTTCAGGTGGCTTTCGCCGCCGTGGGTCTCCAGCGAATATTCGTACAGTGACGAGTTGGCCGCCGTGGTCTTGGCCCGGCCGTCCGGAATACCGCCGATCGAGGCGATGCGCTCGGCGATGGTGTCGGTGAACTCCTCGACCTCGCCATGCAGGGCGTCGAACAGCTGGTGCAGTTGGTAGAAGTTGAGGCCGCGCACGGTCCAGTGCGCCTGCTTCAGCTGGGTCTCCAGGTCCAGGCAATCCGACAGCCGCGCCTGGAGCAGGGCGACAGATTGCTTGCGGACGTGGTCGGAAAGGTCGATGCGGCTGGAGTACATGGCGGATCCGTTCGTGAAAGACTGGACGCCAACCAACCGCGAAACCCAGGCGGCGCCTTGTACGGACACGCCTTGCTGGCGAGAAATATGATCAAAAGCGTCCGCGCTCGACGCTCCCTTGCGGCGAAGCTAACAATGGCGCGCGCACTACACCTCCAGGACTGAGAGCTGTCGACTATGCCCTGGGGACGGGTCCTCCTGCGTGCTCTGCCTTTGGTCTTGGCGCTGGTCTGCGGAAACCTGGCTCGGGCGGAGGAGCCGCAGCAGCAGATCCCTCGCCTTCTGCACACGGCCTGGCGGCAGGACACCGGCGCGCCGCCGAACATCTGGGCGATCGGCCAGGCGCCGGCTGGCGAGCTGTGGCTGGGCACGGGCGCGGGCCTCTACCGCTTCGACGGCGTGCGCTTCAGCCAGTTCCGCTCGGATGGGACGACCACCCTGCCCAGCGAGATCATCATGGCCATGATGGTCACCCGGTCGGGCGAGGTCTGGGTCGGCTACCACTCGGGCGGCGTCTCGGTGATCCGCAACGGCAAGATCACCAACTATGTCGACGGCCCGCCCAGCGGCACCCTCAAGCAGTTCGTCGAGACCCGCGACGGCGCGGTCTGGATCGCCGCGTTCGGCGGGGTCACCGTCTATCGCCACGGCCGCTGGACGCCGATCGCCTGGGACCCGGCCTATGGACGGGCCTTCAACATGCTGGTCGCCCGCGACGGCGTCGTCTGGGTCGCGGCCCAGCACGCCCTGGTCCGCGTCGATCCCGTTTCGCTGCAGGTCCGCAAGAGCAATGAGCCCGTCGAGGGTTCCTGGGCGTTGGCGCAAGCCCCCGACGGCCGCCTGTGGTTCGCCGACCAGGCGTACGGCCTGCGAGCGCTGGATCCCGCGCATCTGTTCGATCCCGTCGCGCCGACCCGGACACCGCCGGCCAAGTCGGACCTGCTGGTCGCGCGGCGCGTGATGTTCGACAGCGCCGGCGTGCTGTGGGGCGCCTATGAGGACGGCCAGGGCGTCTACCGCATCCTGCGTCCCGATCGCGTCCCGAGCGGACGCATCATCGCCAAGCCTGATGTCGACCAGACCTACGGCGCGGCCCAGGGCCTGACCGCCGACCTGGCCGCCGCCCTGTTCCTGGACCGCGAGCGCAATGTCTGGGTCGGCAGCCTGCTGGGCCTGGACCGCTTCAGCGCCGCCGACATCGTCACCGAGCGCTCGATCCCGTCCAGCACGCGCGAAGGCTATCGCGCCGTGGTGACGCCGCGCGGGCGGCTGTACCTGACCGACGCCGACACACTCTACCGCTTCGACGACGCCGACCGGCCGCGCGTGCTGCACCGGGGCCTGGGTCATCCCAACGAGCTGTGCGCCGGCAAGGACGGCAAGGTCTGGATGGCGGCCGACAAGGGCTTGTGGCGGGTCGACGGGCCGCGCCTGGCGCCCATCTCCCTGCCCGCCGTCGCCGAGGGCCGCGTCGTCCTGGCCTGCGCCCAGGACAGCCTCGGCGGCCTGTGGGCGTCGATCAGCGGCGCGGGCCTGTTCCGCCACGACGGCCGCGACTGGCGGCCGGTCACCGCCCAGCTGCCCAAGGGGTTCTATCCGCGCATCCTGGCGGCCAGCGCCGACGGCACCATCTGGGCGGCCGATCCCGGCTTCGACCTCTATGCGATGGGCGGCGGCGGCGTGCGGCGGTTCACGGAAGCCGACGGCCTGGCGATCGGCGAGCTGAAGACCATCGTCACCGATCGCCGGGGCCTCGTCCTGGCCGGCGGCGAGCGCGGCGTGGCGCGGCTGACGGGCAACCGCTTCCAGTCCCTGACCGTCGACCGCCATCCCGCGCTGAGCCTCGTTTCCGGCCTGACGCCCGACGGCCTGGGCGGGGTCTGGCTGGGCACCATCCGGGGCGTCTCGCGGATCACGGCCGAGGCGCTGGACAAGGCCTTCGCCAACCCCGCCATGCCGGTCGAGCTGAAGCGGTTCGACTATCGCGACGGCCTGCCCGGCGCCCCGCAGCAGCACTGCTGCCACCGCACGGTCGTGGCTGACGGCGACCACCGCGTCTGGCTGCTCACCAACCGGGCGGTCGCCTGGATCGAGCCGGCGGACCTCTCGCACAATCCGGTGCCGCCGACGGTCAGCATCACCAGCGTCACGGCCAACAACGTCGCTCTGCCGGCGCGGCAGGACATGCGGCTGATGAGCGGCGTCCGCGACCTGCGGATCGACTTCGCCGCCCCCAGCCTGGTCGTGCCCGACCGCGTCCGCGTGCGCTATCGCCTGTGGGGCGTCGACGGCGACTGGGTCGATCCGGGCGCGCGCCACCAGGCCTTCTACACGCGCCTGCCGCCGGGCCAGTACCGGTTCTCGGTCATCGCGGCCAACAACGACGGGGTCTGGAACCGCGCCGGCGCGACCCTGGACTTCGTGATCCCGCCGACCTTCGTGCAGTCCAAGATTTTCCTAGTGCTGCTCGGCCTGGGCGTGCTGCTGCTGGGCGGCGGGGCCTTCTATCTGCGCCACCGCCTGACGGCCCGCCGGATCACCCAGCAGTACGAGGACCGGATGGCCGAGCGCGAGCGCATCGCCCGCGAGCTGCACGACACCCTGCTGCAGAACGTCCAGGCCCTGGTGCTGAAGTTCCACACCCTGACCCGGACCCTGCCCGACGAGGCCTCGCGCGGGCAGGTCGCCGAGGCCATCGACCGCGCCGAGCAGGTGGTGATCGAGAGCCGCGAGCGGATCATGGACCTGCGCACCGCCCGCTCCAGCGGCGACCTGGCCGAGCGCCTGGGCGTCGCCGCCGACTTCACCGGCGCAACCGCCAAGCCCGAGCTGCGGCTGACCACCCTGGGCGAGACCCGCCAGCTGACGCCCTCGGTGCTGGACGAGGTCACCCAGATCGGCTCCGAGGCCATCCGCAACGCCATGCGCCACTCCGGCGGCAGCCTGGTCAGCGTCGAGATCGCCTTCGAGCCGTCGGCCTTCCGGCTGGTGGTGCGCGACGACGGCGTCGGCATCCCGGACGGCCGCCTGGCCAATGCCGAGCAGGCGGGCCACTACGGCGTCGTCGGCATGCGCGAGCGCGCCCAGCGCCTGGGCGGCGACCTGCGGGTCGAGAGCGACGGCGGCACGCGGATCGAACTGACCATCCCGCCGCGCCAGGCCTATGGCGAGCGCCAGTGGCTGAGCGAGATTCTGGCCAAGTTCCGCGCCCTACCGGTTTCGGGGAACCGGTAACAAACAGCAGCGTTCCGCAAGGAGTTCGGGGATGGGTGCGTCCCGGACGACGGCTGTCGAGCACCCTGCTCCGGTCGCGTCCGGTTCCGGTCACCCTCGATCCACATGAGTGGCTCTGATTGGGGTGACGAGCATGCAAGGCGTTCTGGAACGGACCACGGACAAGCCCGAGCTTGACGGGCATCAGCTGTTGGCGGCGTTCCGCGCCTTCCGGCGGGGCGACTTCTCGGTCCGCCTGCCCGGCGATCTCAGCGGCCTGGACGGCGAGCTGGCCGAGGCCTTCAACGACGCCGTCGAGATGAATGACCGCCTCTCGAAAGAGTTCGAGCGGCTGCGCGACGTGGTCGGCCGCCAGGGCAAGATCAACCAGCGCGCCCAGCTGCCCGGCGCGGTCGGGGCCTGGGCCGACAGCGTCGAGGCCGTCAACAGCCTGATCACCGACATGGTCCACCCGACCGCCGAAATGGCCCGGGTGATCGGGGCCGTGGCCAATGGCGATCTGGCCCAGACCATGGACCTGGAGAACGAGGACCGCCCCCTGCGCGGCGAGTTCCTGCGCATCGGCAAGGTGGTCAACACCATGGTCGGCCAGCTGGGTTCGTTCAGCTCGGAAGTCACCCGCGTGGCCCGCGAAGTCGGCACCGAGGGCAAGCTGGGCGGCCAGGCCCAGGTCAAGGGCGTCACCGGCGCCTGGAAGGACCTCACCGACAACGTCAACCTGATGGCCGGCAATCTCACGGGCCAAGTCCGCAACATCGCCGAAGTGACCACCGCCGTCGCCAATGGCGACCTCAGCCGCAAGATCACCGTCGACGTGAAGGGCGAGGTGCTGGAGCTGAAGAACACCATCAACACCATGGTGGACCAGCTCAACAGCTTCGCCTCGGAAGTGACCCGCGTAGCCCGTGAAGTCGGCACCGAAGGCAAGCTGGGCGGCCAGGCCAATGTCAAGGGCGTGGCCGGGACGTGGAAAGAGCTGACCGACAACGTCAACCTGATGGCCGGCAACCTGACCGGCCAGGTCCGCAACATCGCCGAGGTCACCACCGCCGTGGCCCGCGGCGACCTCTCCAAGAAGATCACCGTCGACGTGCGCGGCGAGATCCTGGAGCTGAAGGACACCATCAACGTCATGGTGGACCAGCTCAACGCCTTCGCCAGCGAAGTGACCCGCGTGGCCCGCGAGGTCGGCACCGAAGGCAAGCTGGGCGGCCAGGCGCGCGTGGAAGGCGTCGGCGGCACGTGGAAAGAGCTGACCGACAACGTCAACCTGATGGCCGGCAACCTGACCGGCCAGGTGCGGAACATCGCCGAGGTCACCACCGCCGTCGCCATGGGCGACCTCTCCAAGAAGATCACCGTCGACGTGAAGGGTGAGATCCTGGAGCTGAAGTCGACCATCAACGTCATGGTCGATCAGCTGAACGGCTTCGCCTCGGAAGTGACCCGCGTGGCCCGCGAAGTCGGCACCGAGGGCAAGCTGGGCGGCCAGGC
>Ga0164241_10000555_pt1 | contig 65082 bp, 41 predicted proteins | sample OricomyardsoilBY_FD_108780 | JGI IMG/M metagenome (GOLD analysis project Ga0164241, IMG submission 108780) | Backyard soil microbial communities from Emeryville, California, USA - Original compost - Back yard soil (BY) | ecosystem: Environmental > Terrestrial > Soil > Unclassified | place: USA...
AGCGCTCTGCCTCAAGTGTTGACGGTCGAAGAGGTCGCCGACCTCATGCGCGTGGACCGAAAGACGGCTTACGCGGCGATAGCAGAGGGTGGAGTGCCAGGTGTCCGCCGCATCGGCCGCTGCATCCGCGTCTCGCGTGATGTGCTGCTGCGCTGGCTGGAGCAAGGCGAGCCGAAACAAGGCAGGGGCCGGCACCCGTGACTGTCCGGCGTCGAAAATGGACCGACCCGACCGGCGCACCGCGCGAGGCCTGGATCGTCGACGTCAATGCGGTCGGTAAGGATGGCCGACTGCGACGTATCCAGCGCGTTGCGCCCATCCAGAACAAGCGCGCGGCCGAAAAGCTGGAGCACGAGCTTCGTGAGGAACTGCTGAACGCGGACGAGCGGAAGGTAGCAACGGCGACCGAATCACCGCTCTTGGCCAACTTCGCCAAGGAATTCATCGACACTTACGCCACCCCGAACAACAAGCCGAGCGAGGTCGAATCAAAGCGCATGATTCTGCGTGTCCACCTCGTCCCCGCGTTCGGCCATTTGCGGCTGGATCAGATCGGTGTGGCCGAGATCGACGCCTACAAGGCAAAGAAGCTCGCGGGGAAGGTGGCCCACAAAACCATCAACAATCACCTCACGGTCCTTCGCAAGATCCTCACGGTCGCCATCGAGTGGGAACGCCTGAGCGTGGCGCCGCCCATCAAGTGGCTGAAGCCGCCGCCACCCGAGTTCGACTTCTTGACCTTTGACGAGAGCAACCGCCTCATTGCAGCGGCGGAAGGAGAGTGGCGAACGATGATCACCGTCGCTGCGCGCACCGGCCTCCGCCTCGGCGAGCTGCTCGGGCTCAGTTGGACCGACGTCGACCTCGAGGCAGGCCGCCTGTTCGTACGACGCGCGGTGGCGCGCGGCATTGTCGGAACGCCGAAGAACGGCCGCAGCCGCGAAGTTGCGCTGAGCCAGCAAGCCATCGCAGCCCTCGAGGCTCACCCGCGGCGGAGCCTGCTCGTCTTCTCCGACGCCCAAGGAAAGATGCTGACGAAGGGCGCGACCAAGGCTCCGCTAGCGCACGCCCTCAAGCGCGCCGGGTTGCGACACATCGGCTGGCATGCGCTGCGCCACACATTTGCCAGTCACTTGGTGATGCGGGGCGCGCCCATCAAGGCCGTACAGGAGCTCCTGGGCCACAGCACGATCGAGATGACCATGCGCTACTCGCACCTGAGCCCCGACGCACGACGAGACGCAGTGCGCCTGCTCGACATCAAGGAAGCGCTGACCATGACCTGGAAGACGGCCTCCGGAACGGTGCTCCAGATCCCGCTCTGCCGTTCGCTTCGAGCGGCTTGATCTTGTGCCCCGCTCACGGCTCGACGAGCTCGGCCGTCTCGCATCCCCGGCCCACCCGGTCACGTAATCACGGGTCCCCGGCAGGCCGGTTGCGGGCGGGACGCCCCGACGATCCCGCGATGCAAGCGGCATGCGGGGGTCCCGGGGATCAAGCTACCTGCTTGCCTCGACCCCCGCCGGGCCAAGGCAGAGCAACGCAACATGAGCGCAACATGGAAAAAGGAAATCGCGGCTGCTCGGGAAAACAGCCGCGATTTCTGTGGAGGCGCCGGGAATTGAACCCGACGCCGCATGGCACTGCCGAGGTGCTCAAGCGACGACGTGAATGCCGGGGTCGGCTTCTGCCCATGTTCGCAGATCGCCGGCTTCGAGGCACACCACCGGGGTGCCGAGCGCGCGCGCTTCGCGGACGACGCTGGGCGCGCCCTCGTGCAGGGAAGCGGAGACCAGGGCGTCGGCGGCGGCGAGGTAGGCGAGGGCAAGCGGACGTTCGACGTGGCCGGCGAAGCCCGCTTCGGGGAAGCGCCGCGCTAGCTCGGCTCGCTCGGGGCCGTCGCCGAGCACGAACGTGCGGAGGCCGGGCAGGCGCCGGCACGCTGCCAAGGCGACGTCGACGCGCTTGCCGGGCACCAGACGGGCGATGATCACGGCGACTCGCGTCAGGGGGGCAATGCCGAGCTTGGCGCGGGCTTCGGCGCGCGACGGGGCGCCGGAGACGTCGATCGCGCACGGCTCGACGCGCGAGCGCGGCGCCAGGAATGCGCGCTGGGCGGGCGTCACGCTGTCGAGCACGAGGCGCTCGAGCTCGCTGGATACGAAGCGCAGCTCGGCGCGCGCGCGGACGAGCTCGGCGCCGAGCCAGGCTCGCGCGAGCGGCAAGCGCGCGAACAGGCGCGCGTCGCTGCCGTGGACCACGATCTCGAGCCGCGTGGCGGAGGACGACACGCCGCGGGTCGCGATCGGCACCCCGCAAGGCAGCAAGAAGTGCGCGAATACGCGGCGAGGGGCGGGGGCGCGCCGGAGCCAGGCGGTGGCGGCGGCCACGAAGCGCGCGGCGGCCACGGCGCGCAGGGGGGCGCGGCGCAGCCGCTCGAGCGCGCCCGGGAAGCCGAACGCGGACCCGCCGGCGAGGCCGATCACGCGCTCGGCGCCGAGCGGCTGGCGGGCGCGTCCAGGTGCGAGCACGGTGACGTGGGCGGTCTCGGACAAGCGTCGCACCTCGGCCGCGACGAAGTGGCCCTGCGCGTCGCCGGCGTGCTCCGGGTACGACGTGGTGATGACGTACACCTCGTTCATGTCTAGCGTGCTGGTTCTGAACATATCATTCGCGACATGAATGAGTAGCGAACCGAGGCGACCGGGGGCCGACACGGAAGCTTCTGCAAGCGGGCGGCGGCGCGGCAGCCGACCCGGTCAGATGCGAGGCAGGGTGCCCAGGGCTTTGACGGCTTCGGTGCCTTGCGCGTCGAGCAGGTCGCCGAGCGCGCGCAGGTATCGAAACGAATAAATACCGGAGTCGTGGTTGTCGCCCCAGCCGAGGCCCAGGGCATAGTTGCCGATCTGCTCGATCTTGCGCAGCTGGAGGTCGCCGCCTTCTTGGAACTGGATGATGCCGGAGTGGCCCTGGCAGCCGGCGCACGGGCAGTAGCCACGTAGGATTTCGTGGGGTAGCCGTGAGCGGTGGCCGTCGGCCCAGCTGATTTCGAGCTCGGTAGCGCCGTGGGGGGCCTTGACCCCAGTGGGCCGTGTGCGAGGCTGATCGGTCATGCGTTTCTCGGAAAGGAGAGCGCGAGGTAGCAGAAAGCGCCGGGAGAAGCTTGCAATCTGGGGAGGGGTCTGCCATATCCCGACGCCTCGTGGCGAATCCCAGCGAATCCGTTCAGTGCAAACCGCTCGAAGTCCAAGTTGGCGACAAGGGCATCGAGCGAGCCATCAAGCACCTCAAGCGCAAGATGGCGGGTGAAGGCATCCTGCGTGAGCTCAAGCGCCGCCGGCACTACATGAAGCCGTCGATCAAGCGCCGCAAGAAGATGAGCGAAGCCGCTCGCCGCCGCCGCAAGCGCCTGAAGACGGACGAGCTGCCGCGCACGATGGCGTGAGCCGACGTCGCGCGCCCTCTCGTGGGGCAGTCGGGTAAAAGCCCGCATTTCTTGGCCGAGCCCTCTGAAGCTGAATAGTTTCAGGGGGCTCATGCACATTTCGGCTTCGGCCGCCGGCCCCACGCACGGGCGGCGCCACGCTTCGCCGCCGGTCACTTCCGAGAGCGCGCCTCGTCGCGCGCCGCGGCTCGGTACTCCGCCGTTCCGATTGCGCTCGGTGCTGCTGCTCGGGCTGTTGGCCTGGGCGCTCTCCAGCGGCTATCCGCGAATGCAGTCGGCGTTTCGATTGCACGACGTGACGGTGGCGGTCGCCGATTATGGCCTGTGCATGGTGGGCCCGACGGGGCCGACCCTGATCCGCGATCGCGACGCCGACTTTCAGCGGCTGGTCCGGCGGCGGTTGGTGGCGTCCGCCCCGACAGAGCGGCCGTTTCACCGCTGCGCGAAGCTGGCCAAGACGGTCACGGGCAGCCCCGAGCGCGAGCGCGTGCACCTGCTGACCGCCGCCGAATTTCGTGAGTATGGCGGCCGCGAAGCGTCGCTTTCGGAGCTCGGGGTGTCGGCGGCGCCGCTGGCCAAGATCTTCGCTGACGCCTGGCCGTTCGCTCGCGGTGGCTACACGCAGCTGATCAAGCCGTCGCTCGGCGCTGCCGAGGCCGCGCACGTCCCCGCGCCACCTCGGCCCGTCGCGGGCCGCGGGCTGCCGGCGAAGAGCGGCATCTATCGCAACGTGTGGCGTGAAGGCTCGGGCTTTGGCGTCGCGCTCGGGGCTGGCTCCGATACGGCGCTGTACGTGACGGGCGATCGCGGCCTGAGCTTTCGTCCGCTCGCGCGGCGCGGCGAGCTGTTCGAGGCCCACGCCGAGCGCTGCGCGAGCCCCGACGGTCGCAAGAGCTATCGGCTATCGCCGCGCGAAGATGGTAGCGCGCAGCAGGTGCTGTTCAGCCTCGAGGGGGCGGAGCCGACGCTGAGCGAGGTCGCGCCGATCGCCGAGCAATTGCTGGGCACCGGCTGCGACGAGCGCAGCCTGGTGGTGCTGACCGCCGATCGAGAGCGCCTGCATTTGCGGCTGTGTCCGTTCGCGGGCCGCTGCGGTGAGCTGCCGCTGCCCGCGCTGCTGGCCGGCGCCGCGCCGGGCGCCGTTGACGTGGCGAAGCTGAAGGGCACGCTGGTGCTGAGCGCGACTCAGAACGGCGTCGTGCGCGTGATTTCGAGCCGCGATGAGGGTCACAGCTTCACGCCGCCGGTGGTGGCGTTCGACGCGGCCGAGTACCCCGAGCTTGGCGCGGTGACGCGCCGGCCACCGTCGCGATTGCTGGGGCTCGGGGACCGATTGTTGCTGTTCGGCGCCGCCGCCAAAGCGGGCGACGGCTACCTGGTGTTGGTTTCGGACGATCAGGGCGTCAGCTTTCGCGCGCCCTGAGCCGCCGCTTTCGACGGCCGCGCGGCGCGGGCGAGCGAGCGACGCACCCAGCTGTCGGACGAGCCGCCCGCCAGCACCGGGTCGGTATCGCTGGCGAGCCACGACAGCGCCGCGACGGTGACGCGCGCTTCGCGCTGCTCGCTCTCGGTGCCGCTCTGGATCGCTACGCTCAACAGCGCGCGCCAGATCGCGAGCGCCGCCGGCCACAGCCGGGCTTCGACGTACCAGCCGCCGAGCAGGCGTAGGCGCTCCGGCCGCGGTGAGAGCGCGACCGACTGGGCGAGGTCGGCCATCGCCTCGCGCCGCCGCTGGGAAGCCAGCCGGAGCAAGGCGCGCGCATAGTAAGCCTCGGCGCTGGTCTCGGGCGCGCGCGTCGCGTGGGCGTAGAGCAGCTCCGCTTCGTCGCGATCCCCCAGGCGCTCGCGCAGCGCCCCGAGACGCAGCGCGGCGGCACCGAGCGTGGAGTCGGTGCGCACCGCTTCGTCGTAGCTGGTCAGGGCTTGGGCGATGTCGCCGCGCGCCTCCTGGGCGACGCCGCGCTCGAGCGCGCGCTCCGCGAGCCGGCGCACGAACGAATCGGCGCGCGCGACGTCGGACCACGACAGCGCCAGCGCGACAGCGGCCGCCGTCAGCGTGGCTACGCGCCCGCAGGCCGTGTGTCCGAGTTTCCACGCGCCGTTCACGATCCGCGAGCTTAGCAGGCCGCCTGGCCCCTTGCCGCGCCGGCACGGCCATTGCTGACTCCTGCCCGTGATCTTGCTTTCTCTGGGCTGGCTGCGTTCGCGCGGCGTGATGGTAGCGCTCTCGGCTTTGGGCCTGTCGGTGGCGTGCATGGAAGCGGGGCGGGTGAAGCCGCGCGCGGGCGGCACGCTTTCACTCGGCGCCGAGCAAGGCGGCGGAGAGCACCCGTCCGGACCGCTGAAGGTGGCGTTCAGCTCTCCCGAGGGCAGAGTCGGCGTCGTCACCGAGCTGAACGTCGTCTTCGACCGACCCGTGCACCCGCTCGGCGTCGTGAGCGACGGACCGCCGCCGTTCCGCGTGAGCCCGGAGGTGCCAGGGCACTTTCATTGGGTCGGCTCCCGCGCCGTGGTCTTCACGCCGGTGCGGCGGTTGCCGCTGGCGACGGCGTTCCACGTCGAAGTGCCGGCCGGTTTGCAGGCGCTCGACGGCACCCGGCTCGAGCAGCCGCACCGCTTCGAGCTCGAGACGCGCCGCCCCGCCCTCGTGAGCTCGACTCCCGCCGACGAGCAGCGCGGCTTGCCGCTCGACACCGCGCTGCGCCTGGAGCTCGATCAAGTGGTGGCGCCGGCGGCGTTGCAGAGCGCGGCCAGGCTCGAGGTGGTGGGGAGCGGCGTGGCCCTGCCGTTCAGCGTTTCGAGCGATCCGAAGGAGCCGCGCGCGCTGCTGGTGCGACCGAAGCGGCTGCTGGCGCCGAATAGCGCGGTGCGGCTGACGCTCGGGCCGTCGCTGCGCGGGGTTGAGGGCCCGCTCGAGGCGGGGGTGGCTCGAAAGGTGACGTTTCACACTTACGAGCCGCTCGCTCTCGAAGAAGTGAGCTGCGCTCGCCAGCGCGAGGGCGGCGCGTGCGAGGCCGAGTCGTCGGTGGCGCTGAGCTTCAACAACGGCATCCGCCGTCGCGACCTCTCGGCGCGGCTACACATCAGCCCCGAAGTCGGGTTGAAGGGCCTCGCGAGCGGCGACGGCGCCGACGATTTCACGACCTGGGTCGATCTGCCGGGCCACTTTCGCGCCGGCCAAAGCTATCGCGTGCAGATCGATGCGGGTCTCGTCGACGCTTTCGGCCAGCGCTCGCCTCAGCCGATCAGCGCCGCAATTCACTTGGCCGACCATCACCCGCGCGTCGAGATCGGCGCTGTCGGACGCAACTTCGCCGGCCAGCCGCTGAGCGTACCGGTCGCCTCCCGCAACGTGGCGTCGTTCGAGCTGCTCACGGCTGCGCTCGGGCCGCAGGAAGTGCTGGCATTTCAGGCGGCGTGGCGCGCCGGCGCGAGCCAAAAGGGGCTCGAATGGCTGAGCCAGCTCAAAGGGGCGGCGGTGCAGCAGGTGCGGCCGCGAGCGCCCAAGAACCAGATCGATCGGCTGAACGTCGACGCCCTGAAGGTGCTGGGGCCGGGCGCGCGCGGTGCGCTCGCGATCGGGGCGCGCTACGAGCCGGACGCCGGCGACTGGGTGCCGGACAGCGTGAAGCTGCTCAATGTCTCGGACTTGGCGATCAGCGCCAAGCTGTCGCGCTTCGGTTCCCTGGCGTGGATCACCGATCGCTCGACGAATCAACCGGTGGCGGGGGCGCAGCTGGAGCTGGTGATGCCGGAGCGGCCGAGCCAGGTCTACACCACCGATTCGGACGGCGTGGCTCACATTCCCGCCGCCGATTTCGCCCTGAACGACGCGCCCGACAGCGCCGAGGCGCGCGCGATCCTCGTCGCACGTCGCGGTAACGACAGCGTGTTCGCGCCCGTCTCCGAATACCTCGAAAGCTACCGGCTGGACGTGCCGACCGACTTTGGCGGTCAGCTTCGCCCTTACGGCGTGCTGTTCACCGATCGGGGCATTTATCGGCCCGGCGACGAGGTTCGGGTCAAGGGCATCGTGCGCCGTGAGACCCCGACCGGTAACGCGCTGCCCGGCGAGCAAGCGGTGAAGGTGTCGTTTCGTTCTCCGAGCGGCGACGAGCTCGCCTCCGAAGCTGTCATGCTCAGCAGCTACGGGACGCTGGCGAGTCGCTTCCAAGTGCCGGTGGGGGCGGAGCTCGGCAGCTTCAGTGTCAGTGTTTCGGGGCTTGGCCACGACGACTTCGTGCGGCAATCGCTCGAGGTCAGCGAGTACCCTCCGGTCGAGCTGCGCGTCGCGGCGAGCGCCGACCGTCCCACGTACGTGCGCGGCGAGAGCGCAGAGCTCGAGGTCAAGGCCGACTACTTGTTCGGCGCCGCCGCCGCCGGGCTATCGACGACGCTCAGCGTTTCGCGCCAGCCGACCTGGTTCCAGGTCCCGGGCGCGGAAGAGTTTTCGACCGACGCCGCCGCCTACTACGACGACTTGGAGGAAGTTTCGGCGGCGGGTGAGCTGCGGCGCGAGACGCGCCAGCTCGACGCCCAGGGCCGCGTCGTCTGGGCCGAAAAGCTGGAGCTGCCGGGGCAACGCGGCCCGGAGCTGTTGCGCATCGACGCGGAAGTAACGGACATTTCGCGGCGCAGCGTGGCAAGCTCGGGCAGCGCGCTCGTGCATCCGGCCGCGTTCTACGTCGGGCTCAAGGCCGGGAGTGACAGCTTCGTGGAAGCGCCTGGAGTCGTGGCGCCGCAGGTGCTGGCGCTCGATCCGAGCGGCCGGCACTTGGCCGGTAAGCGGGTCAGCTTGGAGCTGATCGAGCGGCGCTACACGTACGCGCGTCAAAGCAGCGGCGACGACGCGTACCGCGGCGTCAGTAAACCGATCGAGCGCCAGGTGGCGCGTTGCGAGCTGACGACCGGCGTCGACCCTGCGACGTGCGCGCTGGCGGTGCCAGCCGCCGGTTACTACCTGATCGTGGCCCGCGCCAAGGACGACGCGGCGCGCGTGGCGACGGCAGCGCGCTCGGTCTATGCGACAGGTGCGGGGGAGCCGACCTGGCAAGACAATGATCGCCGTAGCTTGACGCTGGTGCTCGACAAGAAATCTTACACGGTCGGGCAGCGCGCCAAGGTGCTCGTCAAATCGCCGTACCAAGAAGCGGAGGCGCTGATCACGGTCGAGCGCTCGGGGATTTATCACTCGTTTCATCGTGTGCTGCACGGCACCGCCCCAAGCTTCGAGATCCCGGTGACGGACGAGCTGCTACCGAACGCCTTCATCGGCGTCCACCTGCTGCCGCGCCGCAGCGGCAAGGCGGCGGCGCTCGAGCCGGGCAGCTACCGCGTCGGCTACGCCCAGTTGCTGATCGGCGCCGAGGCGCGGCGCCTGGCGGTGCGCGTGACACCGAACAAGACCGACTATCGTCCCGGCGCGAGCATCGACGTCAAGCTCTCGGTCAAAGACGCTCGCGGCGCCGCCCAGCCCAACACCGAGCTGACGCTCTACGCCGCCGACGAAGGCGTGCTGTCGCTGATCGATTACCGCACGCCCGATCCGCTGCTCACCTTCTCGGCGCCGCGGCCGCTGCAGGTCGCCACGCTCGAGAGCCGCGACGCCGAAGGCCACATCGCGCTCGAGGCGCTGAGCGGTCGCGACAAAGGCCGCGACGGCGGCGGTGGCGGCGAAGGTGAGGCGCGCCGCGATTTTCGTCAAACCGCGTATTTCAATCCGCGCATCATCACCGATGCGCGCGGGGAGGCGCAGGTCACCTTCAAGCTACCGGAGGCGCTCACCGCGTACCGGCTGATGGCGGTCGCGGTTTCTCGAGGCGATCGCTACGGCTTCGCGGAGGCGCGCGTCACGACCAGCAAGCCGTTGATGGCGCGTCCGGCGCTGCCGCGCTTCGTGCGCGCGGGCGACGCCTTCGAAGCGGGCCTGATCGTGAGCAAGAAGGCGATGGCGGGGGGTAAGGTGCGAGTCAGCGGCGCTTTCAGCGGCTTGACGACGACGGCGGCGCTGACGCGCGAGGTGGAGGTGGCTGAAAACGGGTCGCTGGAGGTGCGCTTTGCGGTACAGGCACCGCACCCGGGCCAAGCTTCCGTGCGCTTCGAGGTCGCGGGCGGCTCCGAGCGTGACGTCGTCACCCAAAGTTTTCCGATCTCGGTCCCGTCCACCCCTGAGTCGGCGGCAATCTACGGCCAAACCAGCGCCGCCCAGAGCGAGCGGCTAGGGGATCTCACGGCGGCGCGCGAAGACGCGGGCAGCCTGACCGTGTCGTTGTCGTCGACGGCCCTGGTCGGCCTCGATCAGGTCGCGCTCGACCTCGCCGACTATCCGTATAGCTGCTCCGAGCAGCTCGCGAGCAAGATCTTGCCGCTGCTCGCGCTCGAAGGCCTCGGCAAGGGACTCGGCTTTTCGCCGCCGGCAGATGGGCGGAAGCGCGGTCTTGCCGCGCTCGGCGAGCTGCTCGCGCGGCAGAACGGCGACGGCGGCTTCGGCATGTGGCCGGGCAGCGCGGGCTCGTCGGAGTGGGTATCGGCCTACGTGACGCTGGCGCTGTCGAAGGCGGCGCGGGCCGGCTTCGCGGTGCCGAAGTCGGCGCTGACGCGAGCCCGCGACTACCTGCGCCAGCTGGTGGCTCGGCAAGATACGCCGCCGTGGAGCCTGCCGACCACGGCGCTCGCGCTCGACGTGCTGGGCGAGCTCGGCGCGCCCGATCCGGGCGGTATCAACCGACTTTTCGAGCAGCGCCGTCAGCTGCCGCTATTCGGCAAGGCGCTCCTGCTCCACGCTGCGCTCGGCGCCAAGTTGGCGTCCGACGTGCCGAAGGAGCTGCGGCGCGATCTGGAGCGCGGTATCCATTTGAACGGCGACCGCGCCTCGATCCAGGACGACAGCGGCGATCGCTATGCGGTGATCTTCGACTCGCAGGTGCGCACGCAAGCCTTGGTCTTGCGTGCGCTGGCGGGGCTGGAAAAGCCGCGCTGGCTCGCTGAGCTCGGGCGCGGTTTGATGGGTGCGCGCAAAAACGGCAAATTTGCCACCACCCAAGAGGCGGGCTGGGCGCTGCTGGCGCTCGAGGACTACCGCCGGGTAGCGGAGGCCGAGCCGGCGCGCTTCGAAGCGAGCGTGTCGCTCGGCGGCGAGCCCCTCGGCGCCGCCCGCTTCACCGGCAAGCCCCCGCTCTCGTACGGATTTGCGCGGCCGTTGTCGGCCCTGCTGAAGCAGGGCTCCGAGCCGCTGGTCTTCGAAAAGCGCGGCTCCGGCACGCTATTTTACGAGGCCCGGCTCAGCTACGTGCGGCGCGAGCTGCCCCGGCAGCCGCTCGACGCTGGCTTCTTCATCGAGAAGAGCCTGCACAGCGTGCGCGCCGAGCCGCCCAAAGACGTGACGGGAGCTCCGCCTGGGATCGCCAGCGAAGTGGCCGCCGGCGATCTGGTGCTCGTCGACTTGACGCTCGTCGCTCCGGCTGCGCGCCGCTACGTGGTGATCGACGACGCGCTACCGGCGGGGCTCGAGGCGGTGGACCCCGCCCTGCTGACGACCGCCGATTGGCTGCGCAGCACCGGCCGCGACGACGGCGCCGGTGCGAGCGGTTTCGACGCGGAGCCGAGCTACGCGCCCGCCTACACACGGAGCGAGGTTCGCGACGACCGAGTGCTGTTTTTCGTCGACGAGCTGCCGCCAGGTCTCTGGCACTATCGCTATTTCGCGCGCGCGACGACGCTCGGGCGCTTCGTGCTGCCGGCCTCGCGTGTCGAGGAGATGTACCAGCCCGAGGTGTTCGGCCGCACCGGCGCAACGGAGCTGCGCATCCGATGAAGCGGCGCTGGCTGTTGCTACAGGCGCTGGCAGCGTTGCTCTTGCCGTTCGGGTCGCTCGTGGTGGCGGCGTGCTTCATGCAGCTGCCGTCCGGGCTCGCCCCCGACCTCGGACGCAGCAACGTGATGGTGCTCGACCGCGACGGCCGGCTGCTGCGAGAAGTGACGGTCGGTAGCGGCGCCGCCGTCAACCCGATCGAGCTGAGCGAGCTGTCGCCTTGGGTCGTGCCGGCGTTGCTCGCCGCCGAAGATGGCCGATTCTTCGCTCACCCCGGCGTCGACCCGCTTTCGGTAGCGCGGGCGGTCGGGCAGCTCGTGTGGGAGCGGCGCATCGTGAGCGGCGCCAGCACCCTGACTCAACAATTGGCGCGCACGCTGGTACCGCGCCCGCGCAGCGTACCCGGCAAATTGCGCGAAATGGCGCTGGCGCTGCGGATCGAGGCGTCGCTCTCGAAGACGCAGATCCTGGAGCAGTACCTGAGTCGCGTGGAGTTCGGGCCGAACCTGATCGGCATCGAGGCGGCTAGTCGCCACTATTTCGCGAAGCCGGCGGCGTCGCTGGAGCTGGCTGAAGCGGCTGCGCTCGTCTCGCTGCCGCGGGGGCCGTCGCTGTACGATCCGCGGCGCCGCCCGCAGCTGCTCGAGCGGCGCCGGCTGCGCGTGCTGGGGCGAATGGCGGAGCTTGGTCTGGCCACGCCCGAAGCCATCGCCCGCGCCGAGCTGACGCCGATCCGTATCAGCGCGCCGCCGCGAGGCCAAGGTGCCGAGCACCTCTGCTTCGCGCTCGCCCAGCGCTACGCGGCCGAGCCGGGCGAGCGCACGCGCCGGCTGCGCACCACGCTCGACGCCGAGCTGCAACGCGAGGCGGAGCGCATCGCGGAAGCGGCGCGACCCACGCTGGCGGCCCACGCCGGCGACGCGATCTCGCTCGTCGTGCTCGACAACGAAACCGCCGAGGTGCTGGCGTACGTGGGCTCGCCGTCGTACTTCGACCTCGACAAGAGCGGCGCCAACGACGGCGTCGTCGCCAAACGCCAGCCCGGCTCCGCCCTCAAGCCGTTCGTTTATGCCGCCGCGATGCAGCAGCTCGGCTACGGGCCGGCGACGTTGCTGCCCGACTTGCCGCGCAGCTACGCGGTGCCGGGCGGCCATTTCACCCCGCGCGACTACGACCAGCGCTTCCGCGGGCCGGTGCTGTTGCGCCAGGCGCTCGGCAGCTCGCTCAACGTGCCCGCCCTCGAAGTGACGGCGCGGGTCGGCCCCGGCCGTGTGCTCGAGATGCTGCATCGCTTCGGCTTCGATTCGCTCGACCGCGACGCCGGCCACTACGGCGTCGGGCTTGCGCTCGGCGACGGCGAGGTCACGCTGCTCGAGCTCGCGACGGCGTACTCGGCGCTGGCGCGTGGCGGAGAGCTGTTGCCGGCGCGGCTCGTGCTCTCGCGCACGCGGCGCGGCGGCGACCTCGCGCCCGTCGACGGCGGGCGAGCCCGGCGCGTGCTACCCGCTGACCTCGCGGCCCTGCTCGGCGACATGCTCTCGGATGACGCGGCGCGATCGGCCGGCTTCGGCCGCGACTCGGTGCTCAACCTGCCGTTTCCAGTCGCGGCCAAGACCGGCACCTCCAAGGGCTACCGCGACAACTGGGCGGTGGGCTACACCCACGAAATGACGGTCGGAGTGTGGGTCGGCAATTTCGACGGCACGCCGCTGCGCGACGCCAGCGGCATCACGGCCGCCGGCCCCGCCTTTCACGATTTGATGCTGGTCGCGATGCGCGGACGAGAGCCGGCCCCGCTGTTCGACGCGAGCGCGCTCGTCGAGGCCGAGGTGTGTGCGCTCAGCGGCAAGCGCCCGAGCGAGGCCTGCCCGCACCACCGCCGCGAGCGCTTCGTGCGCGGCCGCGAGCCGCACGAGAGCTGCGACGTGCACGTGGCCGCCTACGTCGACGCCGAGGGCCGCGAGCAGGACGCACGCTGCGGCGGCCGGCGGCAAACCTTCGAGCAGTACCCGCTCGAGTTTCGTGGCTGGGCCGAGCAAGCCGGGCGCCCTCTGCTCGGCGCGCGCGTTTCACGGACGTGCCCGCCGCGATCGCCCCGTGCGCCCGAGCTGCGCGTCACGTTTCCGCTCGAGGGTCAGCGCTTCGCGATCGACGTCGACGGGCCCGAGCGCCAAGAGTTGGTGCTGGCGGCGGCCGCGAGCACCGCGCGCGCGCGCTTCATCATCGATGGTCAGGCCCAAGCCGACCAAGCTCCGCCGTTTCGCTTGCCGTGGCGGTTGCGGCCGGGCGCCCACCGGCTGGAGGTCGAGGCCGGGGGAGCGCGCAGCCGCGTCGTCAGCTTCGAGGTGACTCAGCGCTAGCGTCGGCGACGAGAGGGCGGCTGCGATCGCTCAGCGGCCCGCGCCCAGCCGCGCACGCGCTTCGGCATAGGCTTCAGACACGCTGTACACGGCCAGATCACGGGCTTCGGGGTTACGGACTACCCATTTCACGCGATCGGGGCCCGCCGGAGGACCTGTGAGCTGCCCGGCGGTCAGGGCCAGGCCGCGCAGCGCGGCGGTGGGGGAGCCGACGGCGAGCAACCCGGTGCGGTTACCCCACTGATGAATGGCGGTGCCGAGCTGGCTCACCCGGGTGCCGAGGCTGCCCACCACCTCGAGCGCGAGCGCGGGCACGTCGTCGTCGAAGCCGCCGTGCATGGCTTGCTCGAGCTTGGCGCGCGACTCCGCCAGCTTCTTGGCGTCCACGCCCTGGGGCGTGAAGCTCGCCGCGAACAGCGACAGGAACGCGCCGACAACGGCCGGCAGCTCGATCGGCGGCGTGCGCGCCAGCGCCGCAGCGCGGCCCTGCACGATCTTCAGCGTGCGCATCAGCAAGAAGAAGCGCGCCGCGTCGTCGGCGTGATCGAGCAGCGTCTGCCCGAACACGATCACGGGCGGATTGCTGCTGACCGGCACGCAGACCGGCCCCAGCGCAGGTGACGACAGCACCTCGAGCCCGTGGAGGCCGAACGACTGCGCGACGTTCTGTACGAACGCCACGAAGGCTTGCGAAGCTGCCGGCAGCGGCACCGCCCGCAGCGCGCGCAGGTCGACGGCGAAGGCTCGGTCGAGCAGGTCGCCCGTCTTCTTGAGCAGGGCGCGGAGGGCGGGGGAGACGAGGTCGGGGGCGAGCTGATCGTCGAGCCGCAGATCGCCGGCAGCCTGTCCGGTGGCGGTGACGGGCACGTCCTCGCCGGTGAGCGACATCAACGTCGCGGTCGCCAGCGAGGCGGCGTCGTGGGCGCCGCGCAGCTCGGCGACGGCGGCCAGCATCTCGAACAGCGCGGGATCGAAGCGGCCGGTGGCGAGGGCGCGTCGCGCGTCGGTGGCAGCGCGATCGAGCAGCACCGTGGCGGCGCGCTGCTCGCCTGCCCGCTGATGCATCTCGATCAACGCGCGCAAGATCGTGTGGTCGAGCGGCGCTTCCTTGCGCGCCTTGTCGAGCAAGGCTTCCGCTTTCTTGCGATCGCCTCCGAGCTGCTCGATCACGAGGGCGAGGCTCAGGGTGCGCGCGCGCTTGGCTTCGGGCGTGGTCGCGCGGCCCAGAAACTCGGTCGAGAGCTCGATCGCCTTGTCGGGGGCACCGCGCCGCCCGAGCACCTGCACCAGCCGTGAGATGGCGTCGGCGTCGTCGGGCTCGCGCTTGAGCACCTCGCGGTAGGCGAGCTCGGCGCGCTCCGGGTTGGGCAATGAAGAGTCGTAAAGCTCGCCCAGCCGCCGGTAGATTTGCGCCTGGCGCGCCGGCTCCGGGAGGTGGCGCACGAGGCGGATGTACGCCTGCTCCGCTGCGCTCCAGTCGCCTTCTTCCGCGCACAGCTCCGCGAAGGTGGAGAGGGCTTCGACGTGATTGGGGTTGGCGTCGAGGGCGGCCGCGAGCGCGGCTTTGGCGAGCCCCCGCTCGCCGACATCGGCCAGCGCGCGGCCGCGCGTGACCTCGAGCGCGACGCGCTCGGCGGGATCGGTGGTCTGCGACAGCCGCCGTTCGAGCAGCCCGGCCAGCTTTTCGCGGTCCCCGCTGGCGACGTACAGCGCCTGCAGGCGAATCGCCGCATCTTCGTTGGTGATGTCGAGCGCCACCGCGCGCTCGAGCGCGTCGCGGGCGCGCTCGGGGTCGTTGGCCTTGTCGAGCCACAGCGTCCCGGCCTGGTGCCAGGCGTTCACCTTGTGCACGTCGAGGACGCTGACCTCGGCCAGCGCTTCCAGCGCTTTGGCCGCGGCCCGGAACTCGCCGCGCGTCTCGAGCACCTCCGCCAGCGTCGTCAACACCACCTGATGCTCCGGCACCAGCTCGAGCGCGCGTTCGAGCAGCAGCTGCGCCTGTTGCAGCTCGCCGAGGCGCGCCGCCGCTTCCGCCGACCGTAGAAGCAGGGTCGCCTTGTCGGCGGGGCGCGCCGCGCGTTCTTGAAGCTTCGCCGTCACGGCGAGGGTCGTCGCGGAGTCGTCGGATGCGCGCGCCTGTGCTTCCAGCATGCGCAGCGCCCAGAGCCGTGAGGGCTCGCGCGTCAAGGCGTCGTCGACCAGCTCGCGCACGCTCGCCCAGGCGCCGGTGCGGACGCGAATCCGTGCCGCGAGGCGGGCGTGGGCGTCCGCTTCGCCGCCGGTCGTCAAGCGGGAGAGACGTGCGCTGATCGGCTCGAGCTCGTCGAGGCGATTGGCACCGATGTAGTGGTGCTCGGCGCGCCGCAAGGCCGGCAAATGGTTCGGCGTGCGCTCGAGGATGGCGCTGTACCAGAGCAGCGCGCTCGAGGTGTCCCCCCGCGCGCGATCGATTCGGGACAGTCGCGTGTAAAGCTCGGCCAGCTCGCCGCTGTCTTCTGTGCTCCGTACCTGGGCCAGCAAGGCTTCGGATACGCGCGCCGCCGCTGGTGTGCCGAGCGTGCTCTCGTCGGACAGCACGCGCAGCAGCTCGCCCGCGCCGAGCTGCACCGCCGCCTGGGCGAGCCGCGCGCTGGCCTCGACGTTGCCGGCGCGGCGATGCTCGAGCGCCGCCTGCGACAACAACTCCCGCTTGGTCTCGTCGTTCGCGCCGTGGGCGACTTGCTCTCGCCACGCGGCGCGATCTTCGTCGCTGCTGCCGGCGATGCGCTCGTATAGCTCGCGCAGCGCGACGTCCTCGGGGCGGGCGGCCATCGCGTCGCTGAGCAGGCTCGCCGCGAGCGCCATGTCGGTCTCGGCGACGAGCAGCGCCTCGCGCACCAGGTCGAGGGCGGTGTCGAGAAGATCTTCGCTCTCCTGACGGCGGGCGCGCAGCCAGCCGAGCAAGCGCTCCGCGTCGCCGCGCGTGCGCGCCTGCTGCTCACCCAGACGATGAATCAGCGACAGCGACGGCAGCGCCTCCGCCGCCTTACGCAGCAGCTCGTCGTAGCGCTCGGCGTCCTCCGGCCCCAGGCGCAACGCCGCTTCCAGCAAGAACAGCGCGGTTTGGATCGGGTCGGCGGCGGCCTCCGCGGCCGCCGTCAGCAGGCGTAGGGTCGTGTCGCGATCGGCGGTCGGCAGCAGCGCGCGCAGCGGTGCAGGCGCGCGCGGATCGGCCTCCAGCGCCGCCGCGTAGCGCTTGGCCGCCGCCGGCTGGTCACCGGTCAGCTCTTCGACCAAGGCGCTCGCCAGGTTCTCGTCGCGTGCGCGCGTCGCGTCGCCGTCGGCCAGGGCCGCGATGCCGTGCAGCAGTGATGGCCCCAGCTTGTCGCTCATCGCAAAGCGTAGCTGCAGCGCCGCGCCGAGCGGGCTCTCTGCGTTCGAGGCCACGAGGCGCTGGGTCGGCGCGCGCAGGTAGGCGAGGGCGGCGCGACTCTCGGCGCCGGCCGGCGGCGCGAACGAAATGCCCAGCGCCTGCGCCGCGCGTGCCGCCTCGGAGCCAGCCAACGACTCCGCCGCCGGCTCCGTCGTCAACGCGGCCTGGATGGCGGCGCCGAGCGGACGATGCTCCGGCGTGCTCATGAGCTGATGCGCCAGGGGACCGAGCGTCTCCAGACCCTCGCCGCTCAACGCGCCGAGCACGGCGCGATCGAGGGCGCGGAAGGCGTCGGTCTCGCCTTCGGTGGCGGTGACGACGCCCTGCCGGGAGCCTTGCTCCAGCCCGCGCGCGGCCAGCGCTCGTCGAGCTTGGGCGTCGGCGGCGCCGCCGAGCAGCCGCTCGAGCCACGCCATGGCGTCGGGTCGGGTCTTGGCTTCGTGGGCGGACAGCGAGGCGGCGAGCCACAGCGCCGCGGGCCCGACGCCTTCGATCTCGGCCAGGCGCGCGACCAAGTTGGCGGTGGCGCCGCGGTCCTGGGTGCCGAACGCCTTGCGGGCCTGCTCCAGGGCCAGGCTCGGATTGACGGTGCTGCCCGGTCCGCTCGCGGGCGGCGGGGCGCCGCGCAGCCGTGAGCTCTCTTCCGTGGCCTGCACCAGCTCCGCGAGCGCGACCGACTCCGGCCAGCGCATGCGCGCGGGGCCGGCGCCTTTGCTCAGCAGCTCGGTCAATTTGCCGACGTGCGCGCGCGGGTCGTCGACGTTGGCGCGAAGGGCCAGCTCCAGCTTCTTCTTGCCCGTCGCGTCGTCTTTCAACGCGAGGCGATGGACCTCGGCGTTCAAGTACGCCGCGTGCACGCGCGCCTCCACGCTGGGGGCGCCGCGCGTCTCGAGATCGAGGGCGGTGACGACGGCCTTCCAATCTTGCTCGGCGGCGGCGAGTGCGCGCAGCTGCCTTCCAATCAGCGGCAGGGAGCGCGCCAACGAGCTGGCTTCGGTCGCTACCTCGCGAGCGCGCGGAACGTCGCCGACCAGGGCCCAAATTTCGCTCGCGACCAGCAGAGCGCGCGCCTTCGCCGTCGGATCGACGGCGGCGTGGGCTTCGGACTCGAGCCACTCGGCGCGCTCGGTCCAGCGATCGGCGTCGAGCGCCAGGTGCGCGGCGGCGGGGCGCTCGTCCGGCCATAGCGAGGGCGACGATCGGGGATCGGGGGGCGGCGGCGTGTGCGAGAGCGGCGCTCGCGACGGCTCGTCGGGGGGGAGCTCACCGAGCTCGGAGGCCGCCAAGGCTTCGAGCTCGGCCTCGCTGAGCTCGGTGGAGGGCGCCACCGATACCCGCGCGGAGCCGGCTGCTTCCTCGAGCAGCTCGTCGATGCTGTCGGCGGCGGGCTCTTCGAAGCTGAGCTCGCTCAGGCTCGAATCGTCGAGCGACAGCTCTTCGAGCGGCTTGGCGCTGGTTTGGATGTGTGCCTCTTGCACGCCCGCCGGCGGCCGCATCGTCTCCGTCTGCAGGCCGGGCGGCGAGCTTCGTGAGGCGAGCTCCAAGAAGCCCTCGATGTCGTGCAGGGTCGGCATCGACTGCACGCGCGTGACCTCGTCTTCTTCGCTGAATGCCTGCGGGATGCGCCGCGGCGGCAGCGGAGTCGGTTCGCTGTCCGAGATCGGCGGCGCTGGCGCCGCCGGCGGCGAGCTCTTCGGACCTGCCGCCGGCGGGCGCGAGGAACCGGCCGTGCGCGCTGGCGCTCGAGACGAGCCCAGACGCGGCGCCGCGCTCACCCCGCCTGGCCGTGGTACGCCGCCGGGGCGCGGCGGCGAAAATGCCGGCGGCGGCGGTAGGACCGGGATCTCGGGAACGTCCGGCGCCGTCGGCGCGGGCGGTACCCCGCCGGCTGGCCTGCGCGTGGCGCGGGCCTTCTCCGATAACGCCTCGACCTCGAGGCCCGCGTCACCGACCTTGCCGATCCAGGTGGGCTCGTCGTCGGGGTATTCGCGCGTCTCGGGCGCGTGCAGCACCGGCCCCTCGGAGGGCGGTGCGTCGCTGGGGCGCGCGCTCGGGCGTGCTGTCGTGCCCTTGACCGACGGTGGCGGTGGCTCGTCGGACAGCAGCGAGTCGAGCAGCGCGTCGGCCTCGAAATCGAGATCTCCCCCCAGCTCTTTGCCGATGCTGCCTGCGCTGCCGCTGCGTCCCGCCCCACGCGAGCGCTTATCGCCGTCGTCCGTCTCGCTCATCGCACTCCCATTCCGAGCTGCTCACGCAGATCCAAGTACGAGGGAGACAGCACGAACGACAACAGCCGCTCGGCGCGAGCGCGCTCTTCGCGCCCATCTCCCACGGGCGTCCGAGCTCGTCCGCCCAGCACCCAAGAGACGTCGCCGGCGGCGATCGCGGCCATCCGATCGAGGCTGGAGGTGGCGGCGCGCACCCACGCCAGCACGTCCGGCGACTCCTGGGCCACGGCGCGCGCCAGCTCGAGCAGCGGCTTCTTTTGTCGCCAGCCGATGGCTTTGCCCAGCTGCCGCTGAAACTCGCTCAACATCGCGAAGGCGGGGGCGGGTAGCTCGACCTCGCCGACCCGGCAGGCAGCCACGATCAGCGCCGCCACGTCGTCGTGCTCGCGATGGCCGAGCACGGTCGTACCGCGTCGCAGTGCGTACAGCTCGCGCGCCACCGCCTGACGCGCGATCGGAGACAGCGGGGCCGTGACGGCGCTACCCACGATGATCGCCGGCGTTTCTAGCGCGATCGCGCGCACCACGCCCGGATCGCTCCCGCCGACGTACAGGTCGAACTCGCCGACGCCGAGCGCGCCCGCCCACGCCGCGATCTCATTTCGGAGCGGAAGGCCCGCGCGCGGATCGATGCGGTCCTTCTTGGTGACGCCGAAGGCTTGCAGGCTGGGGCCGACCGCTTCCGTGATGGTGGTGGCGAGGGCGCGCATCAGCTCGGCTATGGCGCCGCGATCGTCGGGATCGGCCAGGTTGGGCAGCGCCGAGTCCGTGATCGCGATCTTCGGCACCGTCGAGACGCGCCGATCGATGCTGGCGAGCTCCTTGTCGATCTCGGGGCTGCCTTTGCCGATGGCGGCGAGCGCGCCGAGCGTCGCCTGGCGCTGCGGCATGTTGCCGAGGTACTGGGCGATTTTCGCGAGGCGCACCACGCGATCCGCATCGAGCGGGTTGTCGGTAAGCCGCTGCACGAGCATCGCCTGCGCCCGCGCCAGCAGCGGCCGCGCCATGCCCTCGGCGATGGCGCCGCTGAGCAACAGCTCGATCGCCTCGCCGTCGTCGGGTGCTTCCGACAGCAGCTTGTCGACCGCCGCCCGCGCCGCCTCCGGGCGCCGGAGCTTGTCGCGGTAGATGGCGAGCGCGAGGCGCGCCGCCTGGATGCGGCCCTCGCGGCTGTCGCGCTCGTTCATGAGCAGCTCGAGCACGCGCGTGGCATGGTCGTACGCGCCCGCCTTGGTCGCGACCTTGGCGAAGCGCTCGCGGACCGGCAGGGTCGAGAGCTTGGCGTCGTGGAGCGCCGTCAACACCGTCAGCGCGCGCGCCGGATCTTGCAGCTTGTTCTCGAACAGATCGACGGCCGCGACGCCGCTCATCAGCCGTTGCTGGGTCGGCGCCTCGGGGTGCGCGGCCAGCTCGGCGAGGTGCGTGGCCGCCTCTTCGAAGCGCCCGAGGGTGATGAAGATCTCGCCCGAGAGCGCCAGGGCGCCCACGTGGTCGGGCTCGAGCATCCGCACGTTCTCGAGCGCGCTGAGCGCACCCTCGCGGTCGCCCTTGCCGCGCAGCACGCGCGCGCGCTCCCAGAACAGCTTCGCGATTTCGTCCGGCTCTTCCGCGACCGCCAGCCGGCGCGTGATCAAATCGAGCAAGCGCTCGTCGTCTTTGCGCTGGCGCACGATGCGGAACAAGCGATCGAAGGCGTCGCCCTGCTTGATGTCGCGCTCGACAGCGCGCGACAAGGCGAACTCGCCGCGCGACGGGTCGTTCAGCTCGTCGAGCAAGATGGTGGCCGCTTGCGCCCAGAAGCGCCCGCCGTCGTCGGAGTCGCTCACGGCGTCGCCGAGGGCGGCGCACGCTTCGGCCAGCGTGCCGCGCTCGCCAGCCGCCTCCGCCGCCGCGCGCAGGCCTTCCCACGCCGCGAGATCTTCGGGGTTGGCCTCGACCACGCGCCGGAAGGACTCGAGCGCCTGCGTCGTGTCGCCGTAGGCGAGCTGATTCATGCCGGCCATCACGGTGGCGAGGGGCGCGCTGTCGTCGCCGAGCAGGTCACCGATGTCGAGCAGGGCGGCGGCGCGGCGCCGCGGATCGCAGCCGGGACCGGCGAGCTCCAAGTTGGCGAGGCGCACCGCCGGATCGGGCGACTCGGCCGGCGGATCGAGCTCCATGCCGGACAACCAGCTGACGAGCTCGGAACCGGCCGCGAGGGCGGCGGCGCTGGGCCCGGTGACGCGTCCGGCCAGCGTGCGACGCGCTTCGACCTCGGCGTTCAGATCGCCGGCGGCGGTCGCGGCCGCCAGCCATTCGAGCGCGGCGACGGTCGAGCCGTCCGCGCTGGCCCAAGCTGCCGCCGCTTCCTGCACTTCGTGGCTGCCGAGCGCGCCCTCGCTGCCTAGGGCGAGGACGAACAGCGCCGCGCCGCACGCGGCCGCCGCCGCCGTACTGCGCTTCGACAGGTCTTTGAGCGCGTCGCGACGGCGCGCCAGATCGCGCTCGGAGCTGCCCCACAGGGCACGGCCGAGCGAGAGCGCGGTCGCGATCTCGTCGGGCGTGTCGTCTTCGAGCACGGTGTCGAGCGCGTCGGCGGCCGCGTGCGCGTCGCCGCCCGGCCCCGACTCGAGGCCGAAGCGTTCGAGCGCGGCGACCCCGCGCTGCTGCGCGTCGGCGCCGTCGAGCACGCGCCGGCGCGCCTCGAGATCATCGGGCGCGGCCGCGCGGCGACCGAGCCTCGTCATCAGCTCCGCCGCCGCCTCCGAGCGTTGCTCGGCGCGCTCGAAGCTGGCGAGCGCGGCGCCGCGATCGCCGCCACGGAAGCGCAGCAAGCCTGACTCGAGCCACAGCGCCGCCGACAGCTCCGCGTCTGCGTCCGCGAGCGCGGCGGCGGTGCTCTCGAGCGTCGCGCAGCCGAGCAGGGCGTCGCCTGCTTCGCGCTGCTGCTTGCTCAGCGCGCGCGCCACCACCAGGTCCGCAGGCTCCGACGCGTGCAGCGCCGCCAATCTCGAGACGTAGCCAGCGGCGTCGCCGGCGGCGGCGGCGAGCGCGGCGGCGACCGTCGCCAGCGCCCGCGCTTGGGGCTCGTGGTGGGAGCGGACGACCTCCGCCAGCTGATCGAGCTGGGCGATGCCGTCGGCGAGCCGCGCGGCTTCGCCGCTCGTCTCGCTCGCGCCGATCAGCGGCGCGACGCAGCCGGTGAGCACGGCGCCGAGCCACGCGCCGTCGGGGAGCTTGGCGATGCTCTGGAACGCCGCGAGCGCCCCCGCCCGATCACCGCGCAGCGCGCGCGCGCGGCCGAGCTCCAGCCACAGCCCGCTGTACTCGTTGTCGTTCGCGCCCTGCGCCATCAAACGGCGGGTCGCTTCCTCGTACCAGGCCGCGTCGGAGGTGAGCGCCGCTAGCAGCCGCGCCAGCCGACCGACCAACGGCGGCGGGGCACCGGAGAGACCGGCTTGAGACAGCGCGAGCTTGGCGCCTTGAGTGTCGCCGACGGCGCGCGCGAACACCTCCGCGCTCATCAAGTAGTGCCGCGCCTTGGCGCTGTCTTCGGGCAAGTGCTCGGCGGTGCTCTCGAGCGCGGCGGCGAGCGCCTGCGGGTCGGCGCCTCCGCCCAGGATGTCGAGATACAGGGCGCGGGCAGGAATGCTGGCTGGGTCCGCTGCCAGCGCGCGCTCGATCGCGGCGCGCGCCGCCTCGGCGTCGCCTTCGGCGGCGGCCGCCTCCGCCACGCGTAGCTCCAGCGCGGCGCCAAGCTCGCCCCTCACGCCGCGCGCCAGCTCCGCCCGCGAAAGCTTGGCCGCTGTCGCGATGTCGCCGGTGACCTCGGCCGCGTGCAGACGCGCGCGGGTCAGCACGGGCTCGTTCGGTAAAAGCTCGAGCGCTTGGTCGAGCAGCGTGATCGCGCCGGGCAGATCCCAGCGCGCGCGCTTGCGATCCGCCGCCAACAGCCAGGCGTACGCGGCGTGAGCGGGCGTGCGTTTGTAGCGCGGCACGCCGAGCTTGTCGGCGGCGGCGGGGTTGTTCAACGACAGCGCGATCGCGTCTGCCTGCGCCTCGAGCGCCCGCTCTTCCACGTCGGGAGCGGCGTTGCTGTGGGCGAAGTGGGCCAGGGCTTCGAGCGCCTCGAACGTCGCGCCCTCGCCGAGGCCGACGGCTTCTTCGAGCGCCTGGCGAGCCGTCACCGTCTCGGCGCCGGCCGAGCGCAGCTCCCCGAGGTCGATGAGTAGGAGCTGTTTCCACAGCGGATCTTGGGCGAGGCGCGCGCGAGCGGCGAGCGCGCGATCGCGCAGCTCGGCGTCGCCGGTCTTGCCCGCGGAGAGCTCGAGCGCGAGCCACAACGACGCGTCGTCCGGCGTCTCGTCGGCTGCGGTTTCGAGCAGCATGCGCGCGGAGCCGTCGTCGCCCTCGTGATCGCTGGCGAAGCAGGCTTGGTCGAGCAGCGCGCGGCCGCGCTCTTCCGGCGTTTCGGCGACGCGCACCTGGCGCTCCAGCAGCTTGCCCAGATTCTTGTACGACTGCCGTCGCTGGATGATCGCGATCAGCCGCTCCAGCGGCTCGCGGAAGTCCGGGTCGGCGTTGACCGCGCCCAGCTGGTCGCGGGCGCTGCCGGCTTCGTCACCGAGCGTTTCGGATAGAACGCCCAGCTCGTGCAGGAGCAAGGCCCTGATGGCCGTCGACTCGGTTGCGTCGTGTTCTGCGCGGAGGCGCTGCATGACCGAAGTCACCAACGCCAAGTCCGACGGCGCGGCTTGCGCCTGAGGAGGCTTGGTCGTGCTCACCATGAATCCCGGGGGATCCTCGGGACTTTAGTCCCGTGAGCAACAGCGTGTCACTCGTTACGACGCACGACCCAATAACCGCGCGGCGTGTCGACGGGCTCCGGGCTCACTTTTCCCTTCTCCAACGTGAAGAGAACGTACTCGATGGGGGGCTCGATCACGCCACGAGGCAAACGTCCGGCGTCGGTCGTCGAACCGCGATCGCCCTTGGCGACGGCGGCGGCGAAGTCCTTTTGTGCGACCTCGATCGTCTCGATCGCCTTTTTCTTTGCTTCTTCTTTGCTGCGAGCGTCGGCGGGCGCTCCTTGTGCGCCACGGTAGGCGAAAATCACGGCCCCGAAGCCGATGCGTGCCGGGGCGCTGGCCGGGAGCTCGGGCACCTTCCCGCCGTCCGGAAAATTCTCGAAGCCCTCCGTGACCCCGGTCTCGATCGGCAGCGTAGCGTCGTGCTCCGGCCCGGTGGCGCTCGGCGCGCTGCTGGCGCTGGGCGCGGAGCTCGAGCTCGCCGCTGGCGCGCTCGGCCGGGCGGGCGGAGTTGGCTCAGGGGCCCGCTTGGGGCGAAGGGCCAGGACCAAGGCTGCCGCGAGGGCTGCGACGAAAAGCAGGGCGACAGTGACGTTGGTGGTGCGCTGCATGGCGATCTGGGGCCCGCGGTTAGCACGGAAGGCACCGAAACGGGCGCCCCAAGAAGCCGAGACCCGCAACTTATCAAGTGGCAGACAGACCACGCCGACGAGCGCGGCGGCGAGGCCGGGCTCGATGACGTTTCGTTTTGGTCGGAGGTGCTGCTAGAACGCCTAGTCAGGGTACATGTTCAAGGTCGAGTGCCCGGGCTGCAAAGCTCCCTATCAGGTGGATGAGCGCAGGATCCCGTCGAGCGGGCTCAAGATGCGCTGCCCAAAGTGCGGCACCTCGTTCAAGGTCGATCCACCCTCCGACGCACGCCGGACGGGACCGACGCCCGTGCTGGGGGGCGTGCTCGGCGTCAGTGACTCGGCGCCGCCACCGGCGGTAGCGCGTCCGGATCCGATGAAGGGCACGATGCTCGGCGTCGCGCCGCAACGCTCCTCGGCGATGAAGGGGACGATGCTCGGTGTCGCCCCCGCGGCCGCGGTCTCGCCGCCACGAGCCGCACCCGCGCCCGTACCGCAGCCGCCCGCGGTTGCGCCACCGGCCACACCCGCCGCGCCAGCGGGACCGACAGCACCGGCGGGACCGACAGCACCGGCGCGCCCGCCCGTTCCGCGACCGGGGGTTCCGCGACCCGGTGCTGCTGCGGCCGCGCCTGCTGCTGCGGCGTCGGTCGGCGCCGATCTTCCCGCGCTCGCCCCGCGCGGCGCGGCAGGTGGTGTCGATCTGCCGTCGGTCACCGCGCGCCCCGCGCCTGCCGCACCCGCACCCGCGCCGGACTTCGAGCTCGATCTACCCAGCGTGGGGGGCGGGGCAGGAGCGGGGGCGGACTTGCCCTCTCCGCGTGCGCCGGCGCCGATGCGCGTCGCGCCGCCCGTCGCCGCCATCGATCAAGGCATCGAGCTCGATTTGCCGTCGTTCGGCGGCGGACCCCTCCCGGGCGCCGAGCTGCCCGCGCCCGTCCCGCAACGCGGCGGCATCGATCTGCCGTCCGTGCAACGCAGCCAGCCCGATCTGCCTGCGATCGCTGGTGCTGGCTTGCCGGCAGCGGGCGGCGTGGGCTTGCCGGCGCGGCCTCCCATACCGCGAAAGGCCACGCGCGGAGCTGGCATCGAGTTGCCTTCCCCGCGCGGCAGCGGGGAGCTCCCGAGCGTCGCTGGAGTGCCGGATCTGCTGGACATCGACCTGCCGCTGAGCGCGGGCGAGCTGCCGACGCCCATCGAGCTCGAGCTGCCCTCACCGAGCGCGGGCAACCTTCCGTCGCGGGGCGCTGACTTGCCATCGTTGAGCGGCGACCTGCCGTCGCTGGGCGGCGCCCTACCGTCGTCGTTGCCGAGCGGTCGCGGCGCCGCGGCGGCTCCGTCACCCGCGACGGTCTCCAGCTTACCGCCCGCGCTCGGGTTCACGCCGCCCGGGGTCTCGAGCTCGGCGTTGCGCGCGCCTTCGGTCGATGTGCTCGACGCTCCGCCTGTCGTCTTCTCCGAAATCGAGCTGCCCCCGAGCGAGAGCATCCCGCCGCCGCAGCCTTTCGGTGGCGGCTTCGGTGAGGTCGACCTGCTCGGAAGCGTGCCCGAGCCCCGCTCCGCGCCCTCGATCCACGACCTCGAAGCCGATCCATTTGGTGAAGCGCCGTTGCCGGGCCCGATGTCGTCGGGACGAGCACCCGCCGCGCGCCCATTCGCGGCCGCGGCCGGCGAGGCGGCAGCGATCCATCGCCAGACCGGCGGCGGCGGCACCGACTACGGCGAGGTCAGCCTCGATGCGGACGGCGGCGCCGGCAGCGAAGTTGCGCTCGACGGGCCGCCGATCGCCAGACCCGCCCAAGCCGCCGCCGCCACCGCCGGCCGCGGCGAAGACGACATGGAGTTCGGCGCGGTGCCTCAAGAAGCAGCAGCGGGGACAGCTCCCTCGCTGCGCGCCGCCGCGCCCAAGCCTGGCGCGCCGTCGCTGAAGCCGAAGCGACGCCTCGGCGTGAAGCTACTCATCGGCGCGTTCGTGCTCGGCCTGGGCGGGGCCGCGTTGGCGCTGGTGCCCGCTGTCGGCCCGTTCGGCGCGTTCTTCGTGATGGATAAGCTCAACGCCGGCGAGTACCACGCGCTCGTCGTCTCTACCGCGAAGGACGCCGACGCCGCGCTCGCCAACGACAACTATCCGGACGCCGCGCGCGCGGCCAACATCGTCGCCAATGGTCAGCAACGCGCGCGCCGCGCCAAGGGTCTGGCCGCGCTCTCTGCCTATGTCGGCTTCATCTCCGAGCTACGCTTCGGGCCCGACTCCGCCGCTCACGCGCGGGGAATGGTGCTGCTGAGCGAGCTCGCCGCCGAAACCGACGTCGACATGCTCGATCTGGCGCGGGCCGCCCAAGCTGCGTCCGACGGTCAAATCGCGCGCGCGCGCGAGCTGCTGAGCGCCGCTGAGCGCCGTGGTAAGAGCTTCGATTCGACGGTGCTGCGAGCGGAGCTGGAGCTGCGCGCCAAGAACGCGAAAGCCGCGCTCGCGGCGTGGGAAGCCGCCAAGGGCTACGGCGCCTCGCCGCGCACCGACTACGGGCTAGCGCGCGCCAAATACGCGGCCGGTGACGAGAAAGCCGCGCTCGCCGGCGCCGAGGCGGTGCTGGCGCGACACCCGCAGCACGTGGGCGCGCGTGTGCTGGTAGCGCGCCTCTCGCTAGGCTCCCGCGAGAGCGAGACCCGCGCCCTCACGTTGCTCGAGTCCATCATCAAGGACGCCAAAATCAGCAGCCCTGACGAGCTGGTGCAGGCGTACGGCTTGCTCGGTCGCCTGCACCTCGGCCGCTCGCGCATATCGGCGGCAGAGGCGGCGTTCACGGAAGCGCTCAAGATCAACCCCAAGGCGGCGCGGGCGCTGGTCGGGCTCGGAGATTCGCTCTACCGCTCCGGGCGCTACTCCGAGGCGGAAGCACGCTTCAAGGCCGGGGCCGAGGCCGATCCCGACGATCTGCTGGCCAAGGTGGGCGTCGCCAAGAGCAAGCTTGCGCTCGAGCGCGTTCAAGAAGCCAGCGTGCTCCTGAAGAAGCTGCGTGAGACCAACCCGACGTCGCCCCTGGTCGGCTACTGGTACGGGCGCGTTCAAGAAGCGCTCGGCGCGCGTGATGCGGCGCAGGCCGCCTACCGCGACGTGCTCAAGGTCGCTCCCGCCGATCCCGCCTCCGCCGATGTCTACATCGCGCTCGCCATGCTCCTCAACCAGCAGGGCCGGCCCGAAGAGGCGCAAAAGACGCTCGACGCCGCCAAAGACCTGATGCCGAAGGTCCCCGGCGTTTGGCGAGCGCTCGGCGACGTGGCGCAGTCGCAGGGCCGTTACAAAGAGGCGCTGTCGCATTTCCAGCGCGCGGCCGCCCTCGACCCGGAAGACCTGGGCGCCAAGTTTCGCATCGGCGGAGCGCTGCGGCGCGACGGTCAGTTCGACGAAGCGCTCAAGATCTTCGCCGACGTGGCCGCGATCGACAAAGACTTTCCGGGCCTCGCCCTCGAGCGCGGTCTGGTGCTCGAGGCGACGGGGCACCTCAAAGAGGCACTGAAGGAGTACGAAGACCAGCTCGCCAAAGCGCCGAACGATCCCGACTTGATGCTACGCGTGGGCTGCACGCGCGTCGCCGCCAACGCACCGGAAGGCGCCGAGGAGCTCTTGCGCAAGGTGCTCAGCCAGAGGCCGAGCTCGGCCGAGACTCATCACTGTCTGGGGCGCGCCGTGCTGCTGCAAGGCACGCGGTTGGCAGACGCGCTGCGCCTGCTCGAGCGCGCGGTGGAGCTCGATCCCAACCGTGCTGAATACTTCCTGTACGTGGGCATGGCCGCCAACGAAGCCGGCAACGTCCCCAAGGCGGAAAAGGCCCTCGCGGAGGCGCTACGCCTCGATCAAGGCATGGCGGATGCGTACTGGCAGCGCGGCGTGCTGCGCCAGCGCCAAGGGGCCGTGCGCGACGCCGTCGCCGACCTCACCAAGGCCTTGGCGTTGCGCCCCAGCCGCTACGAAGCTCACGCCGCGCTCGCCGACGTCTATTACGATCTCGGGCGCGAGCGCGACGCGATGCGCGAGTGGCAGCTCGCGATCCAGGCCATTCCCGACAATGGCACCTGGCGTTTCCGTTATGGCAAGCTGCTGGCCGCCAATCACCAGAACGAGGCCGCGATCGAGCAGCTCACCAAAGCGCTGGCGCTCGTCGAGAACGTAGAGCCACCGCCGGCCTGGCGCTGGGAGGCGCACCACGCGCTGGCGCGCGCGCTCGGCGCCAACCCCGAAGCCATCAAGCACTGGGAGCAGTTCCTGCGCCTCGGGCCGCGCAACTCCCCGTACCGCGCCGAGGCCATCGCGTACCTCGCGAAATCGGGCCATCCGTGGGCGGGCGACTGATCGGAACATAGCCTAGCCGCGACCGACCCCTCCGGCGCCGGCGTCGGGCTCGAAACACGCCGGCGCGACGCTTGCGTGCGTGTCGTTCGACCGCCTACACTACCGGCCGTGTTGGGCGAGGATCCCTTCGTGCTGCGGACGCCGTTCGAAGTGTTCGTGGTGCGACGCGGAGGGCGGAACCCCGTGCGCAAAACCACGAACGAGCTCGCACGCCGTTTCACGCGCGAGCTCCGCCTTGGCGTCGAGCACCGCGAGCCGACGGCGCTCGACCTCCTACGGCGGCTAGCGGTAGAGATCGGCACCGATTTTTCGGCGCAGGCCGTCGAGCTTGCGGCGGCGCCGGTCGTCGAGCTGCTGTTGGCGGCGCTAGCGCCGGCGTTGGCATCGGGGCGGCTCGTCGTCGAGCAAGACCGCATCGCATCGCTGAGCGAACGTCGCGACATGCGCGTTCCGGAGCTACCACCGCTGCCGGCGGCCGCCCGCGAGGCGAGCACGCGGACGTTCGAGGTGCGGTTCGTCGACGAGATTGGCACCGCCATCGGCGGTATCGAAGCCGAATTCAGCGCCGACGGGCCCCAAACCCGCACCACCAATCCCGCAGGCATCGCCCTGCTCGAGGGGGTTCAGGCGACGAGCGCGACGGTGGCGATCCTCGACGCAGCGGCGCTGGATACCCGCCTCGAGTCGCGGTGGGAGAAGCTGCGGCCGGGCCAGTTGCCCAAAGAATCGAACACGACCGAGGTCGTGTTCCGCCGCCGTGAGCTCGGCCCGTTCCCGCTCAAGGCGGAGCTGCCGAATCGGATCGTGATCAAGCCGCCGCTCGCGAAAATATCGGCCCAGCTTTTCGACAAGACGGGGCGCGTCGTGCACGCAAAACGGCCGTTCACGCTCGATGGTCCGCAAGCGGTCCAAGGCACCACCGACGACGACGGGCGCATCGAGGTCCCGGACGTTTTTCAAGGCGATTATACGCTGAGCCTGACGATCGAGTCGTTCAAGGGTGACCCGGACGAAACGGTCGAGATCGTGACGAGCCCGATCGTGGCGCTGGACGTGGTCGGCGAGCCGCAAGCTCGAATGCTCGGCGCGGTGCCGATCTCGATTTTGGCGCGCCTTCACCTGTTCTTCAACACCAACAAGGCGTTCTTGTTGCCCACGGCTCTCGCCAGCATGCAGAAGCTGCGCCGCCTGTACATCGAGAATGCACCGTGCAAATTGCTCGTCGTCGGTCACGCCGACACCAAGGGTGGCCCCGCCTTCAACGACAAGCTCTCGCTCGCACGCGCCCGCGCCACGATCGCCTACCTCAAAGACGACGTGCAGGCTTGGCTCGCCTTTTACGACGAGGGTGACCCGAAGCAGGCTTGGGGTAAGGTCGAAGATCACCTGATGCTGTTGTCGATGCCGGACTTCGGCGGGAAGTCGCCCAAAGAAGACGAGGTGCGCTGGTTTCAACGCACGCGCGGCCTCAGCGTGGACGGAGTGGCGGGCAAGCAGACGCGCCGCGCCCTGATCGAGGAATACATGTCGCTCGACGGGTCACCTTCGTGGAGATGGCGGACGCGCACTTCCGTACCAATAGCGCCGTCGTATTGCCGGAGGGTGAAGACCCCGATCAAAACGGGGAGCATCGAGCGTTCACGTCGGTCGGCGTGATCGCGACGGCGCTGCGGTTCAACGAGGAAAATGCCGGACGCACCTTGCTCGTCGCCGGTCATACCGACACGAGCGCCGACGTCGCCTTTAATCAGAAGCTCAGTGAAGAGCGGGCAGAGGTCGCGCTCGCGCTGCTCGAAGGCGGCGCGAACGGGCGCCAGCGTTTCGCGTCACTGTGCGACGGTCGCCATACCATCGGCGATATCAAGCAGATCTTGAACTTCATCAGCAAGACCATGGCGGGCTTCGATTGTGATCCGGGGCCGATCGATGAAACCCCGGTCGACGCCGCCGTGCACAAATTTCAAACCGCCTACAACGCCAACCAAGCGACGCTGAGCCCTGACCCAAGCATCGATCCGCTCACCGTCGACGGCTCGGTCGGGCCGCTCACGTGGGGGGCGTTCTTCGATTGCTACGAGGCGGGGCTGCGTGACGAGCTCGGCGAGGACGCGGCGGGGGTGAGCGCGCTTCGGAGCAAGCTGCGCTTCTCCGACGATCGACATCGCTTCTTGGGCTTCAGCGAGCACTTTCCGATCGAAGAGCTCGGCGTCGACAACTTTCGTAGTCAGACCAATCGCCGCGTCGAGCTGGTATTTTTCGAGGCGGGTGAAGATCCGGAGCTCGACCACGCTGCGCTCGATCCTGCGACAAGCGAGCTCTACTTGCCCGGCCAATACGAGCGCGAGCCGATCGCCGATCTCGGGTCCGCGCGACGCCGGACGCTGACCGTCAACGTGATCGACCATCAGGGCTTTCCCGTCGAAAACCAGGGCGTGACTTTGTTCTTGCCGGACGGTCGCACGCTCGAGGTGCCGACCGACTCGAGCGGCACGTTCTCCGCGAAAGTACCGCTGGGAGTCGTGTCCATGCTGCTCGAAGACGGTAGGTTCCTGACCTTCGGCACCGAATACGCCCCTTACCAGCACGACCCCGTCAACGAGCTGCAAACGTTTCCCGACGACTCGGAGGGCTCGCTCAACGGCAACGACAGCCGCGTGAGCAACGTGGACGACCACAACGACTCCATGACGCGGCTCTCGTCGTTCGACGGCGACTTGGCGCCGCTCCCGTAGAGAGAGCTCGAGCACCGATGGCAAATTCCAAGACAGGCGGCGCGGCGAAGAAGCCTGCCAGACCGGTCGACGTCGACGTCGACTACTTCTTTTGCAGCAACGCCAATTGTAACTACCACGCAAGCTTCTTGGTCGGCCAGCGACCGGAAGACGCGGGCTTCGTCGTCGGCGGGCTCTGCCCGCAGTGTGGTATCGGCAAGATTAGCCTCCTTCAGCTCAAGCAGAAGGCGAACGTGCCGCTGGCGAACGCGACCGTCACCGCCCAGGCCCTGCCGGCGCTGCCGTACGGCGGAATGGCGCTCAAGCTCGGCGACAACGACGGCGGGCTGATTTTCGGCGGCGCGCCCGACTCCGACCCTCGCCACGCGGGCGCCCACTTCGTGGCCGAGTTGCAGCGAGATCTGCTGCGCCTCGGCTTCTACGGCCCGGCGCGTGGCGGGGAAACGGTCGGAGTTTTCGGGCAGATGCTGCACGGAGGCGTGCTCGACCTGAAGCGTCACCTCGTGAAGTTCTATGGCGTGCCGGCGCTCGACGACTTTGCGGAAGTGCAACGTCGAGCCGCCGACGCCGATCGAGCGCGCGCCCAGCGCGCCGCCGACCGCGCCGTGGACCGCAGCAAGCGGGGCGTGCCCGGCGGTGACACACCGGCCGATCTCGCTAACGAGGAAGCGTTCGAAGACGCGAACAAGGCCGCCATCTGCTTCTTGCCGGGCGGTCTCGTCGGGCCCAACGAGGTCTACAGCTTGGTGCAAAATTGGAGCAAGACGTTGGGCCTCGGGCCTCCGACGAGCAACGCGCTGCTGGTGCAAACGTTCGAGAAGTGGGCCGCCCGCTGGCAGAAGATCAAGAGCGCTGGGCTCGCCGACACCGCCGCTGGATTGGCGGCGCTCAGAGCCGACATCGTCACCGTGACCGCCAGCCGGGACGGGTTCAAGACGGATCTGGCGAAGGCCACCGCCGATCAGCGGAGCCTGGCTTCACGCATCGCGTCCCTCCGAGGGGCGCGCGCCAGGCTGACCGAAGCGCAGATCGCCGGCTTGGAACAGAGCATCGACGCGTTGATCGCCGAGCTGAATACGCTCGGTAGCGCCCTACCGGTGACGCTCTCACTCGTCAAATCACTCGACGCGCAGCTGCCCCTCGGCTCGGCGCCGGCGACCGAGCCTGCTCCCGCCGCCTTGACGATGACGCCGACGGTGCCGCTCGACACGACTCCGCCGAGCCGATTCGATCGCGTCCAGGCCGATGACGCTACCGCGCGTCAGGTGCTCGCCGACGTGACAGCGCTCGTCACGTTCATCGACCGCAAGGTGGGTAACCCCAAGCAAGACCAGAAAGCGGCGCCCCGCAGCCTGTTCGGCCGCGAAGGCCAGCTCGAGAAAGACGTCGCCGCGCGCGACGAGCTGGGCGCATTGATCGCCACCACCGTCAAAGACCTCGACAGCGAGATCCAGGAAGCGAACGTGGCGGCGGCGCTGCTCGACGCCAATCCGGGCAAGGGCCCGCCCACCGGAGCTTTCGTCTTCGCCCGCCAGAACGCGATCACCCGCGCCACGTTCTGGAGTCAGCAAGCAGGCCCGCCGCCCCCCGGCAGCGCTCGACCCGTCGCCGACGGCACGATCTTCGGCCTGATCGCGCGCATGACCCAGCTCGAGCAGACCTTCGCCGCGACATCCGTTCCGCTGCCGCCGGAGTGGGCGGGGATCAAAGCCGGCCTCGCCACGCTCGCCAGCACCGTCGTCGCCTACCGCGACGAGATTCAGAAGTCGGACGCCACGACGTTGATGGATTCCTACATCCAGCTGCTGCGACGCTTCGGTCAGGTCGACGCCGCCACCGCGCGCTACGTCCGGCGCATGGTCACCGACGGACGGCTCGGTCGCCAACCGGTGTTCCGAGTCCCTCAAGGAAACGAGATCGTGGGCTTCGACTTCGTCGCCGACCTGGCCGGCGCCGTCGACGAGACCGCCAAAGAGAAGGGCCGGTTAGACGCGCCCGAGCCGATCGTCCGCTTCATTTTCACCCACGAGAGCGGCGGCATTCACGCCAAAGATTTCGGGGGCAGTAAAGCCTTCGTCAAGCTCGGGATCGATTGGAGGACCCCCGGCGACGCTAGCTTCTTCAAAGAACGCGAGACGTCGGGGCAACAGCTCAGCTCGAGCCGGGGCTGGGGCATGACTCAGACAACGTTCTTCGACAGGCCCGAACAGCTCACCCTCACCGACGGCCTAGACGCCAATCCGCCCGCTCCCGTCGCGGGCGCCAAGGCCACCGTCATCATGCGCTCGGGCATCCCCTACGCGCAGCCGGGCGACAGGACCGCTCCCGTGCCGTTCGTTATCGCATCCGCTCGCGCCAACGCCAAGAGTGGGATCGCTATCTACATCGATAAGTTCAGGGCATCGCAGGCCAAGCGCGAGTGCACTTTCAACACCCGTCACGATTGCAAGACGTGCGTTCAAAATCTGGCCGTCGGCAGTCGCCAGGTCGACGCGGCCGGCAATAGCGTCGTCAAGGGCGGCATGGTGTTCTTCAAAGAAGAGGAGGGCAACTTCGATCGGGTGCTGGTCAATGGGCGCGTGGCTAGCCACCGCTTTCGCGACGTCGAAGACGTCAAGAACCTCGTCGCGGCGGGAAAGTACGCCATTCCCGGTAAGACTCTCGCCACCATCAGTGAATCGGACACGCTCGAGTTTCCCTGCTCTTGGCTGACGGCGGTGACCAACTACGCCGGCACCGGTCAAATTGCCTGGTACTACGCGCTCAACGCGATCGTCTTCTTGCAGACGGGCAAGCTGCCGCGGTGAGCAAGCGTGAGCCAGCCGCCGACTCAGCGCGAGGCACGCTCGGAGGTGACGCAGCGAAAGCTCTTGTTGGAGGTCGCGGTGAGCGCGGTCTCTTCCTTGGGCCACAGCGTGGTCGCGCGAAGGGGGCCGGCGTCGATGCTGGCGCCGCGGATCACGCAACGCAGTGACCCCGGCGCGCTCTCCGGCACCAAGCAGCTGCTCGTCATTTCGGTACCGTTCGTGCCCATGCCGATCGCCCCGAACGGACTGACGTCGAGCACGTTGGCGTCGACAGGGCACATCATGTCTTTAGTGGCGACGTTGGCCTGCTCTGGACAAAAGTTCTGTCCGATGACGTATCCGGACGGGTACGCCGAGCTACCCCAAGGAAACGGGCGCCCGTCGGTTCCCAGCGCCGCGAGCAGCCACTCCGCATCGGTGGGCAGGCGCTTGCCGGGAGGCGTCGACCTTTCGCAGTGACACTCGGCTTGACGCTCGCTGATGCACACCGCCGGCCCATTGCGTGAAGCGTTCAGCAGGCACGTGCGGTCGGGCTCGCCACATTCCGCGCTCGAGTAGCTCTTCATCGGCACCTCGGTGCGGTCGACGCAGAAGGCTTCGACGTGAAAGTGCTGCCGCTGCGGAGTGTCGTCGACGCTGCCCGCAAGCGGCATCGTCACCGAGAGCTCGGCGGTGGGTACGAACAGCATGTCCGCCGGACAATCCGCCTGACTTTGCAGCGTGGGAGGGGGAGCGGCGGTGGGGGCGGTACCAGTCGCGACGGCCGCGGGCCTGCTATCGACGTGGGTCGGGGTGCCCGCCGTGCTCGGCCCGCTCGACGGTGGCGCGTGCCGGCAGGCGCCGCCAACCCAGCACGCGGCAACCGCCAAAAAAACCAGATCGCTTGGCGCATGGTCAGAGCAGGACGACTAGTAGCGCGGCCGCCTGGCCCTCGTCAAAGGCGAGATGTATCGCGCGCGGGGGCGCGACTTTGCGCGAGGTGCACGCTTGGAAGTCGTGTCAGCGCACACAGTCGCCGGGGCGGAGGAGCCGCGACCGCAAACGAGCGTCGTCGAGTGGCAGCGGCAAGAGCTTGGGGTGCAAGCGGTGCTCGTTCAGTCGCCACGTCCAAGCGTCACTCAGGTCGGCGCGCACACAAACTCCGTCCGGCGTAGCTTGAAAGTCGACTGCGGCGCGCGTCAGCAAAAATTCGTGAATCCTGAGCTCGCCGCTGAGCTGCTGGTAGTGGATGCCCATGCCGAGCTCGAGCCCGAGCGGGATCGTCAGCGCGAGCATCAAGCCGACGTGCATCGCGAGTCGACGGCCGCTCGCGCGCGTGTGCGATGCGAGCCAACACCAGGCGCCCACGTTGACCGCCAACAGCGCCAGCCAAACTTCCGGGGCTCGGTACTGCGCGACGACCCACCTCGTCTCCTCGGCGTACACGTCATTGAGGGCGCGGCCGGCCACGCACAGGCCGACGTTACCCGCGCTGACGAGCCCACTCGCCAAGCCCCACGCGAGCGCGCGGCGCCTCTGCATCATGGGCTCGGCGCGATGTCGAACGTGATCCGGTAAAAATCCGTGTCCGCGACGTGGCGGCCGACCCCGAACGGGGGCGAGCCGACGGGCCCGAACGTCTGGATGATGGTCCCCAGATCGTCGTCGATGCCCGCTTCGTCGACGCCGCTCACCTTGACCATCAGGTCGGCCCCCGAAGCGACAGTGACGGTTACGGCGCGCCCGCCGAGGACGATCACGTCGTCGTCCGCCACCGATGCCGCGCGTAACAAGCTCAGCTTGCTACCCGATACCTCCGCATCGACGGTCCACGTCCCCGAGCCGAAGCTCGACGCGTCATCGAACACGCGCAGCTCCACGAAGGTGACTAGCAGCTTGGTCGGCGGCGGCGGCTTGTATAGAAACAAGCCGAAGCCGGTCTCGATCAGGTTGTCCTTGTAGGTCGCGGGCGCCATGCCGCTCTCCATCACTCCATCTACCGCCAGGCACGCCGACGTCGAGCCGTCGCTGAAACAGGCGCGGGTGGCGCCGACGCCGAACAACGCGTCGCGCAGCGTGTCGAGATCGCCGGGGGTGTTGTGCGGCTTGATCACCATCACCAGCAGTCGGTCCTTCGGGATGACGGCGACGACGCAAAAGCCGGTTCCGGCTGCCGACGATCCCTGCAGCGAAACGTAAGTGTTGTTGTTGCGTTGGACGCAATCGGCAAAATCAGCGGCCGTGGGCGTGCTGGCTTTGCTCGGATTGGAAGCGAATTTGTTGCCGACGCCGAACTTGAGCGGCGCTTTCGTCACCGGATTGGCAAAAATCAGCGGACCGAGCCCGCCCATACCCTCACCGACGCTCGCGCCTGGATTGCCTTGACCCACGTCGTAGAGGGGAGGCGCTCCGCCGTCGTGGCCGAAGAAGAAGAAGTCTTTACCCTTGCCGTCATCCGGCAATACCGAGGCGCCCCCTTTCTTGACCTCGCCGTCACTGTCGACATCGGTTGGCTTGATGCTCGTGAATTGAGCTTGCGCGTACAGGCCACGGGCGCACGAAAAATAGCCGCCGTTGACGACGGCCTTGAACGTCTTGGGTAGCGCTTTGACGGTCTCGGTCCAGCTGATGTCTTGAGTTCGAAGCACGACGTCGAAGCGGTAGATGTCGCTGTCGGCCACGACGTACCGATAGGGGCCGTCGGCAAAGAAGCCGATCCCGCTGACGAGCTTTTGACGCACTGTCGCGAAGCTCGGCACGTCGATCTTGAGGGCGTTGAAGCTCGTCATGGGCGGCTAGGCGAGCTCATCCGGGTTTTCCTGACCGTCGAGCACCGTCGGCAACGCCGCGGCGCGGCGGTAGAACGCCGAAAAATCGTGGTCGCTCTTCAACGTCCGTTCGATGCTGTCCAGCAGGCGCACTTTGCGGCTGAACAGCTCGCTCAGGAGGCGGTCCCGCACCAGGTTGGCGTCGTCGGCGCTGCTGCCCTGGGCGGCAGCTTCGGCGGCGGCCGCGTCGGCCATCGCGGTTGCATGCTCCAGCTGCGCCGAAAGCGAATTCATGCGCTCGCGTAGGGTTTGGGCCACGCCGAGCTCGAAATCGAAGACGCGGCCGTCGGTGGTCTGCAAGATGCCCTTCAGCGGCGCCGTCGGCTTCGCAGGCGGCCTGAAGAACACGCGCCCAGGAGCCTGGAAGAACGTCTCGCCGTCGACGAGCTCGTCTCCGCCCAGGCGGAGCTTCTCGACCTCGAACGGATCGCCGGGGATCATGGCCCGAAAGACGAGGTTGTGCTCCGTCTCGTCGTCTACCGGCGTGTCGAGGGCGAGCACGGGGCTCACGTCCAGCACTTGGACGGCGACCGGTTTGTCGAGCACGTCGTTGCACGCGGCGGGGCTCTCGGTCGCTCCCGCGACCTGGAGCGCGACCACCACCTCCAGGTGGCGCACGTCGTCTTCGAGCTCGGGCAGCGGGACTTTCAGTGGTGTACCTTCGAACGACGCGCGGTCGAAATCAAAAAACACGAAACGGCGCGGTCGGCCCTCGCCGTCGGTCTCGCCGTCTTCGAGCGTGGGATCGTCGAACGTCATCGGATCTTGGTCGACGACGAAGAGCGGCTCGGAATCGGGCTGCTGCAGCTTCAGCGTCCCCGTCAGCTGCAGCCAGGCTTGCTCGGTGCGCTGCTCGGGCGGGCGGAGCTTTTTGAGTAGGGCCAGCCTGAAAATCAGGGTGGCAGGCTGAGGATCGGTCGTGACGAGCGTCTTGCGTGGGCCCTCGGCGCTGAGCCGAAGCGTGCCGCGCACGACCACGGGCGACCGGCTCCCGTCAGGGGCGGGGTTGGGATCGAACAACACTCGGACCGAACCCACGTTTCTTCTCGCTCCTTGCGCTCGAGCCTGAGGAGGCCCCTCCGTCAAGCTAGCAGCGTCGAGCTACCGAGCGTCAAGAGCCACCGCTTCCCACCGCCCCGGGGGGGGGCGCGGACCGCGGCGATGGCTTTTGCCAACGAGCAGGTTTGTCCACGTACCAGGAGCTTCGACACAAAAAGAAAGCGCCGCGCGGCTTCTGCCGCACGGCGCTTTATGCTGCTCGCGGATGCGCTCAGCTGGCGGCGGGGGCGCCGACGCCGAACTCGTACACGAACGTGGCGTCGCCGTTGTTGGCGTCGCCCGGGACGAGCACCAAGCCGGTGAGGGCATTGGACACGCACGTGCCGAGGGCGGGGGGGCCTTCGGTCGTGATGCTCTTGAAGGCGCCGGTCTTCATTTCGACCGTGAACTTCACCGTCACCGTACCGGAGGCGGTTTTGTCACCCTGTAGGATGCTGTCGTAGCAAGCCTTGACGTCGGCGTTCTTCGACTCGAGCACCTTCGCGACGTCGTCGCGGTAGGGGCCGGCGGTACGAATCGCTCCACTGCAACCAGTGATGGCAGCCAGTGCAAACCCAATCAGTGCGAATGACTTTGTCATTTTTGAGTTCCTCCTGATGCCTTTCACGGTTTGGTCGAGCCCTTGGGCTTCTTCGAATCATCCGCCGCCTTCTTGTCGGCGGCGGCCTTCTCTTCGGCCGCCTTCTTGTCGGCGGCCTTCTTCTCGTCGGCGGCCTTCTTGTCGGCGGCGGCCTTCTCTTCGGCCGCCTTCTTGTCGGCCGCCTTCTTCTCCGCTTCCGCCTTCTTGTCGGCGAGCAGCTTCTCGGCAGCGGCCTTGGCGTCGGCTTTCTTCTTCTCCGCCTCTGCCTTCTTGGCTGCGGCCGGATCGAGCGGCGCCGGCTCCGGCTGCTTCTCGACGAGCGTCGTCTTCTTCTCTTCGACGACCTTCTCTTTGCCCGTCTTGACGTCGATCTCGACCTTCTTCTTGGTGACGTCTTGCTCGATGATGTTGAACTCGACGCGGCGGTTCTTCTCGCGGCCCTCTTCCGTCGCGTTGTCGGCGATCGGCTTGGTGATGCCGAAGCCCTTCGCGGTCAGGCGCTTGGCGTCGATACCGTGATCGACGCAGTACTTCATCACCGCTTTGGCGCGCTCGTCAGACAGGGTCAGGTTGCGCTTGGCGTCGCCTTCGGCGCTAGCGTGGCCCTCGATCGCGATTTTCTTGATGTGCTCGTTGTCTTTGATGACCTTGACGATGTCATCGAGCAGCGAGAACGACTGCGGCAAGATCACCGACTTGTTGTTCTCGAACTGAATCTTCTCTTTGAACTCGATCTTGTTGTCGCGGACCTCGACGCGCGGCGGCGGAGGCGGCGGCTCTTCCGCCTTGGGCGGCGGCGGCGGCGGCGGCGCGGGCGGCGTGCCCGTGATCGAGATGGCGCCTGCACCTTGGAACACCGTCGTGCCTCCCCCGCACGCGGAAAGGGTGAGCGCGCTCATAAGCAATGCGGTTACTGTGATGAATCTCGGACCCGTGCGAAAATCCTGCATCGGTCGTCTCCCCTGGTGAAAAGCACCAGCGTGTGGGGTGGTCCCCATAGGCGCTCACTTGTGTCACTCCTCGTCGCCTCGCGTCAAGACCCGCTAACCCGCCAGTTGTCGAGAGCTGAGCGCGATTGCCCGACTCGCTGGCCGACCAGCGCGCATCTGCCGTAACGACGCGCTTCGGCGACGCTCGCGCCCACTTATAAAAGCTCTGCGCGCGTCCTCGGCGCGCGCTTCACGGCGAGCGAATCGAGGTCGTAGGGCGCTCGTGGAAAGCGTGCTCGAGCACGCGGCGAGGCGCACCCCGCCTTCTGAAGCTGCTCCGTCACGATCGGCCAGCGCGTGCGCTCATACGTGTCGTCCACCCGATCGGTGCGGGTCAAGAATGCGTAGCGGCGCGACAGCGCCAGAGTCTCGTTGACCCAAGCTTCGGATGACGTTGCACATTCGAAGGCTCGCCGCTTGGCGGGCGTGAGCTGGTTCTGCAGTTGCCAGCGTTCGAAACACGGGCGCGGCGAGAGCTGCAGCATCGGTGCTGGGCGCGCTACGCTTGTCCTTATCTTCGAAGAAGCTCAGCCGGGTCGACGCTCTCCAGGAGGGCGATGAACTGGGCCAGCGCCGTGACGATGCAACCGTTGGCGCAATCGCGGCCTCGCGAGTAGCTCGGCGCCTGGGCGTCGACGTTCACGTAGTGAAACGGCTTCATGCCGTCGTACTCGGGGTGTCGCCGAGCGTACGTGTCCGGCCACGTCGCGGCGTCGGCTCGAGTTTCGTAGCCAGGGTCGGTCAGCGCCTCCGCGGCGGAGGCTCACATCGCTGGCGTACCATTTTAGTACCAGCGCCGAGACCCGGACGCGCTTGCCTCGGCCGCCGCGTCACACACTGTCAGCTTGGCGCACTGCCCGCCCACCCGCGCCTGCCGCCAAATGCTGAAAATGATTGACCTCGATGGCCATTCACGGCTTGGCACCGCCGTTGCTTCGGACCGGAGCGTGTCATCCGCTCGCACCGCCCAGCTCCCGGTCATTCTGACGTTGGTCATGAGCGCGCTGCTCGCCTGCAGCGAAGCCGATCACCCGCCGCCAGTCGGACGGGGCGGCGGCGACGGCAACCCGACGCCGATCATCGTGGACTTCGGCGGTAGCTCCCACGCCGGTGCGGGCGGCGCCGCCGCGAACGGCATGGGCGTCGACGCGTTCGCGGGGTCGAGCAACGACTCGGGAGACTCATCGTTCGGAGGCAGCAACTCGTCGTTCGGCGGCAGCGACTCATTCGGCGGCACTGACTCGACCTTTGGGGGCACCGCAGGCGACACCTCGAGCGGAGCCAGCGCCAACCGGGGCGGCAACGACGGCGTCGCGGGCACGCTCTCTACCGACTCGTTTGGCGGCACCTTCTCGACAGGCGGGCTCTAGGCCGGCGCCAAAACGCAGCGCGGCGGCGAGCCACTCCTTGGGTCGCCGCCGCCATCACGCTGTCGTCTCAGCTCTCGATGAACGACTTGAGCTGCTTGCTGCGGCTCGGGTGGCGCAGCTTGCGCAGCGCCTTGGCTTCGATCTGTCGAATGCGCTCGCGCGTGACCTCGAAGTCTTGGCCGACCTCTTCCAGAGTGTGGTCGCTCTTCTCGCCGATGCCGAAGCGCATGCGCAGCACCTTCTCTTCGCGAGGCGTGAGCGTCTTGAGCACCTTTCGGGTCTGCTCCGACAGGTTCATGTTGATGACGGCCTCGGCCGGCGACACCACGCTCTTGTCCTCGATGAAGTCGCCGAGGTGGCTGTCTTCCTCTTCGCCGATCGGCGTCTCGAGGGAGATCGGCTCCTTGGCAATTTTCAGGACCTTGCGCACCTTGTCGAGCGGCAGCTCCATCTTCTCGGCGATCTCTTCCGGCGTCGGCTCGCGGCCGAACTCCTGAACGAGGTAACGCGAGGTGCGGATGAGCTTGTTGATCGTCTCGATCATGTGCACCGGAATGCGGATGGTGCGGGCCTGATCGGCGATGGCGCGGGTGATGGCCTGGCGAATCCACCAGGTGGCGTAGGTGCTGAACTTGTAGCCGCGCTTGTACTCGAACTTATCGACGGCCTTCATCAAGCCGATGTTGCCTTCCTGGATCAGGTCCAGGAACTGCAAGCCGCGATTCGTGTACTTTTTGGCGATCGACACGACTAGCCGCAGGTTGGCCTCGACCAGCTCGGCCTTGGCGCGCTCCGCGCGACGCTCACCGGTACGGATCGCCGTATACGTCTTGAGCATCTCGCCGACGTCGATCTTCAGCTCTTCTTCGACCTTGCGCACGCCCTTCTGCGCGCTCTTCAGGGTCTCGTCCATCATCTCGAGCTCGGCCACGTCGATGCCGAGCTTCTTGGCCAGCGCGCCGAAAGCCTCGGCGTCGTCCTTGGCCTCGCGCATCATCTTCTTGAGCTCGTTCTTGCCGATGCCGGTGATGCGCTCGAGCTCGAACACGCGACCTTGGGCGCGGTGCACGCGATCGATCATCGCCTTGAGCTTCGCGACGATCTTGTCGATCGTCTTCTTGTTCAGGCGCATCTCCTGCAGCGTCTTGACGAGCTCCTTCTTGTTCTCCGACAGCTCCTTGTCGATCGGCTTGCGACGCGCCTCGACGGCCGTCTTGCGCTCTTCGATCAGCTCGGCGTTCTTCTTGTCGAGCCGCTTCACGCGATCGATCAGGCGGATGATGCGGCGGTCCGCCTCTTCTTCGTCGAACTCGTGCTCCTCGTCTTCGGCATCGCGCACGATGTCCTTGACGCGGATCTTGTGGTTGCGGAGCCGCTCGCCGATCTCGATGATCTCGCGCACCGCCACCGGGCTCGAGAGGATCGCGGAGAGAATTTCGTTCTCGCCCTCCTCGATACGCTTGGCGATCTCGACCTCGCCCTCGCGGGTGAGCAGCGCCACGCTGCCCATCTTGCGCAGGTACATGCGCACGGGGTCGTTGCTCTTGAAGTACTCGTCGTCGCCGGTGCGGGCGGCGCTCGGGGCAGGCGCGACCGAGTCGGTCTCCTCGGTTTCCGCCTTGGCGACGGGCTTGGCCGCCCCTTCTTCTTCACCACCGCGCAGGTGAGGGGCGATCTTGATGTTGCTGGCGTCGTCGACGACCTCGATCTCTTCGTCGTCGAGCGCGGACAGCACGTCGTCCATCTGATCGGGGCCGGTCTCTTCCCCGGGCAGCGCTTCGTGCACGTCGTCGTACGTGAGGAAGCCCTTGCTCTTGCCGAGCTTGATCAGCTGCTCCTTGGTCTTGCCGTTGGCCTTGGCGCCGGGGGCCGGCGGGAGTGACGAGGTGCTGCTGTCCTCGTCCTCATCGTCATCGTCCTCGTCACGTGGCGCAGCTTTCGCAGCGGAGGCTCCGTTTTTCGCTGGCGGCGCCTTGCCCTTGTTGGGCTTGGACGCGGCAGGCTGCTTGGCAGCGGCAGCGATCGTCTTCTTTGGCGAGTCCGACTTTTTCGATCCCACTCTGAACCTCGCTATGCGTGCTCGCGCTCTCTAGCGCGCCGAGCTTTGTCGTAGATCTGTAGAAGCAGTGCATCTTCTTGTTTCGAATCACCGATGCGCTGCGCGGCCTCGAGCTCTTCTGTCACTTCTGACTTTTCCCGCTTCAGCTCGAGGGCCTGTAACTTCTTCACGTTGTCCACCAGCTCGACGCGGGCGTCCTCGAGGCGTTCATGCGACGGGGCCGCCAGGCGTTTGAGGGCGAATGGATGGATCGGGGGCGGAAGCTTCGCAAGCACATCTTCAGGATTCTCGAGCCGGCCGCCCCGAATCGCTTGACGCAACGCAGCAAATGCGAGCGCCACATCGCCGTCGACGACGGCCGCCGCAGCCTCGGAAGCCGCATCTTCTGCGAGCTCCGGGAAGTCGAATAGCGCGCCCAGCACCTCGAGGCCCAGCTCTTGGCGCCGGTCGCGCGACCGGGCGCGATGGGGGGCCGGAGCACCCGCGGCGAGCCGTCCGGGACCGGTTCCAGGACGAGCCTGGAGGGCCCGCGCCAGGGTCTTGAGGGTGCGGACCTGCTCGACGCTGTCTTGATCGATCTTGAGCCGGCTGGCGACGAGCCCGTCGGCGTAGGTTTCGGCCAGCTCGCGCAGCGTCGGATCTTTTTCGGCGCTGATCAGCTTCGTCACGTACGCCACGCTCTTGGCGCGCGCTTCGGCGCCCTCCGCCAGTAGCTCCTCCGACAGCGCTAGATCGATCAAATATTCGAGGATGCCGCGCGCGTGCTTGAGCAGCTGCTGCACGCCCTCGGCGCCGCGCTCGCGCACGAAGTCGTCGGGATCTTTACCGAGCGGCAGCGACGCTACTTTGGCGGTGAGCTCGGCTTGCTGGCACGGCTCGCGCGACGCGTTGGTGGCGCGTTTGCCCGCCGAGTCGCCGTCGAACATCAGCACTACGTCGTTCGTGAAGCGACGGATCTGCTTGGCCTGCTCGAGGGTGAACGCCGTACCGAGCGGCGCGACCACGTTGCGGATGCCGCGCGCGTGGAGGCTCACGACGTCGAAATTGCCCTCGACCACCAGGCACGGCGCGCCGCCGCGCAGAGCTTGGCGCGACTGGTACAGCCCGAACACGGCCTCGCGCTTGCGGTACACCGGCGACTCGGGCGAGTTGACGTATTTGGCGGGAGGCTCGCCGGGGCTAGTGCCGAGCGGCTCCAAGCCCGCCGCGCGCAGTTCGGCGGCGGAGGGCTCGTTCAGGGCGCGCCCGCTGAAGGCTACAACGCGGCCGTTCACGTCGATCACCGCGAACATCAAGCGGTGTCGGAAGCGATCGTAGTGGCCGCTGCCGGTCTTGCGCGGGGCGAGCAAGCCGACGGTTTCGGCAGCGCGAGCGGAGAGGCCGGCTTCCTTGAGAAAACGCACCAGGCCGTCCCAGCCGTACGGCGCGTAGCCGATGCGAAACGCTTGCAGCGCGTCTGCCATCTCGTCGGTCGCCGACTTCGGGGTGAGGCCGCGGCGCGCCAGCTCGGCGTGGGCGTGCTCGCGGAGCGGGTGCTCGCGAAGCATGCGCTCGAAGTACTCGGCGGCGCGATCGTTCAGATCGTAGAGCTCTTGCTGGCGGCGCTTGGTCTCCGCCTGCTGCTGGCGCTCGGCGTCGGACTCGTTCTCGATCACGTCGATGCCGGCGCGCTCGGCGAGCGAACGCACAGCTTCGACGAAGTCGAGCCCTTCGGTCTCTTGGACGAATTTGAAGACGTCGCCCGAGGCGTGGCAACCGAAGCAATGATAGAAGCCGCGCTCGGCGTTGACGTGGAAGCTCGGCGTCTTTTCTTTGTGAAACGGACACAGACCCGTGAAGCTGCGGCCGCGCCGCTGCAGCTTGACCGTTTCGCCGACCAGCTCGACGATTTTCGTCTCGCGCCGGACACGGTCAATCGTCTCTTGCCCGATCATCCAGCAAGGCCCTTACCTCAGAATTTCGCGCGGGGCCCGTCCAAAACCCCGGCGCACGCGGATTTAGAGGCTCTAGTGGCGCGGCAGCTTTACCGTCCACGCAGCCGTCGTCCCCGCGCGCGCCTGGCTTGCGTCCGTCGTGGCGCTGCTAAGCTACCGAGCACGACGGAGGCGACGCGGATGAGGCGAGCAATCGACTGGGCGGGCGGCAAAATTGGGGCTGCGGCCTTGGTGCTTTCGGCGCTCGCGACCAGCGCGACAGCTCGCGCGGACAGCCTGGCGTGCAACGGCCGCATCGTCTCCACTGGCGACAGCCGCTACGACGTGAAGGCGATCTGCGGTGAGCCGGACGACGCCTCCCAGCGCGTGGAGTACCGCACGCTGCGCGGACGCGTCGCCGGGCCGTGCGCGCGTACCGGCGGCAAAATCACGTGCAGCTACACTCGCGAGCAGGTTGTCGAGGTCGTGATCGACGAATGGATTTACGACTTTGGGCGAAATCGTTTCGTCGAATACCTCACCTTCGAGCAAGGCAAGCTGCTCAGCGTGAAGACCGGCACCTACGGGCACAAGCCTCCGCGCTGACGCGCTCGTGCGGCGCTTGCTCTCCGGCGTCGCCCGCGGCCGAGGCAAGCGCCGCTTCGCCTTGATACTGAACTGATGTTCAGGTAGCGTGGGGCTCTCTGTAACTCGCTCTGGTCCGCCGTCGCCCTGAGCGCTCCCATCCCATTCCTCCGCCAGTGAAACCGATAGCCGCCACCAATCCGCGCAATCGCTTTGCGTCGAGCCTGGTCGAGTACTTCGATGACCTGCCGGGGCCCGAGGTCGAGCTGTCCCTGTATGAAGATCACACCAAGCAGGTGCTGGCAGAAAACGACAGCCCCGATCTGGGTTTTCGCTACAGCATCAACCCTTACCGCGGCTGCTTCCACGGCTGCGCTTACTGCTTGTCGGGCGAAACCCGGATCTTGATGGCGGACGGGGCGACCAAGCCACTCGCCGACGTGCAGCCGGGCGACCACGTCGTCGGCACCGCGCGCACGGAGCGGTCCGAGCTCGGCCGGCGCTTCGTTCCCTCGCTGGTGCTCGATCGCTGGGCGACAGCGCGCCGCGCCTACCGGCTGCAGCTCGACAGCGGCGACGAGCTGATCGCCAGCGGCGACCATCGCTTCCTGACTCCGCACGGCTGGCGCTACGTCATACCGCCCGGGCGCAACAAGCGCGCGCGCCTGCACCTTCAGGAGAAAGACACCTGCTTGGGTCCGGGCAAGGCGCGGCTCAAGGCGCGCGGCTGGTTCAAGTCCGGGCCGCGCGAAGTGTCGAGCACGATCGCCGGCAGCGTAGCGGCCATAGAGACGCTCGGCACGATCTTGCCGTTGTTCGACATCGCCACCGAAACAGGCGACTTCGTCGCCAACGGCGTGGTCAGTCACAACTGCTACGCGCGGCCCACCCACGAATACCTGAGCTTCGGCGCCGGCACCGACTTCGAGCGCAAGATCGTGCTCAAGCCCAACGTGGCCGAGCGGCTGCGCGAGGCGTTCGAGAAGAAATCGTGGCAAGGCGAGCTCATCATGCTCAGCGGCAATACCGACTGCTACCAGCCGCTCGAGAACGAATACCGACTGACGCGCAGCATCCTCGAGGTGTGCGCCGAGTATCGAAACCCGGTGCACATCATCACCAAGAGCGCCCTGATCGAGCGCGACCTCGACCTTTTGCAAAAGCTGAACGCCGACGCGTCGGTCGGGGTGTCGATCAGCATTCCGTTTTGGAACGCCGACACCGCGCGCAAGCTCGAGCCGTTCGTCACGACGCCGGCCCGGCGCATGAAGACGGTCGAGCGCCTGGCGGCGGCCGGCATCTCCGTAACCGTCAACATCGCGCCGCTGATCCTCGGTTTGGCAGATCGCGACGTGCCGGCGATCTTGGAGGCGGCGGCGGCAGCGGGCGCGCGCGGCGCTTCGCTGATCCCCCTGCGGCTGCCGGGCGCGGTCAAAGAAGTGTTCAGCGAGCGCCTGCAAGCGGGCTTCCCACTCGCGGCCGAAAAAGTGCTGCGCCGCACCCGCGAGATGCGCGGCGGCAAGCTCTACGACTCACGCTTCGGCGCGCGCATGAGCGGCGAAGGCGAAATGTTCCAAACCGTCGAGCGCCTGTTCCACACAACCTGCCAACGCCTCGGCCTCAACCGCGCCGAAGGCCACCGCGGCGCGCGGCAAAACACCTTCCGGCGCCCTACGGATCCGGGGGGCCAATTGCGGCTGTTCTGAACAGCCTCGCTACCTCCGGACAGCCCTCGGTACGATTGGGGCGCGCGGTTCCGGGAGATTGCGGCTCAGCGCGGGAAGCGCTTACAGGTGGTTTGAACGTCGCGTTCGGTAAGCCGTTCCGCGACGGAGCCCTCACGCATCACCGTATCTAGGGCAGCGCCGACAGGCAATGGCTCTAAGTCGGGAAAGCCCAGGAGTGACTACGGTCGCGATAGGGCCGATGCCGCCTGCAATTGCTTCACGAAGATCCCCATCACCGTCGAGCGTCTGTGAGGAGTAGGCGCACGATGACGCTGGCCATGTCTAGCGTAGGTCTGTCAGCGATAGGTTCCAAAATGACGATACGTATCCGATTCCTTTCACTCATCGCGACCATCTCTTTGCTTGCTGGTGCTTGCAGCGGCGGCGACGACGACGACCGGGGCCAGAAGACGCCGGCGACCTGTGCTGCGGTCTGTGCCCAGCAGAACGGCTTGTGTGGCACCCAAAACGACTGCGACGCTCGATGCTCGACCCTCGCGCAGATTCTTGGCCCGACCGGCTGCGATGCTGAGTTTCAAGAAGGGCTCGACTGTCTGTCCGAGAAGGACGTCTGCGATGAAGCTGCGACAGCTTGCCCTGCGATGTCCTTTGACGCTTGCATCGACGCGTATTGCGCCGGCGCTGCTGCCAGCGATCCCTTCTGTGGGCCCTGACCGCGCAGATCGCGCTTCGGCAGGCTGTAGGAGTCGCGCTTCGGCGCGCGCATGAGCGGCGAAGGCGAAATATTCCAGACCGTCGAGCGCCTGTTCCACATCACTTGCCAGGGCCTCGGCCTCAACCGCGCCGAGGGCGGCGTCGCGTTCCGTGATCGGTTCTGTGGGGATTTTTAGGCTTCACCGAGTCCAGATCAGATAGTCTGGCCTGCAATGAATAGGGTCGTGATGGGGTTGCTGGGTGCGTACTTAGCGGCAAGCACTCTGGGCTGCAGTGGCAAGAGCGGCGGTACGGCGGCGTGCAACGCGGCGTCATCGTGCGGGGGCGACATCGTAGGCAGCTGGAAGATCACCTCGTCGTGCTTCGACTTCGGCCCGTTCGAGTCGAACGACGAGAGCTGTCCAGGTATCACGCAGACCGTCAAGGACGTATCTACCTCTGGCGCGGTGACGTACGATTCCGATCGGACGTATTCATCTTCGTTCACTTTTTCGGCGACTGTGGAGATGAAGGTGCCGGCTTCGTGTCTGAATCAAAATGGCACCACCGTAACGTGCGCGCAGGTCCAGCAGTCGCTCGAGGCCGACACGGACGCTGGCTTCGCTTCGGTGAGCTGCACCGGCTCGAGCGGCTGCACCTGCAATTCGGTGCTGGCCCCCGACACGCAAACCGAGAGCGGCACTTACACGACCTCGGGTGGAGTCATCACCCAGACCGCAGCGGGCGGAGAGCCTGACGACAGCGCGTATTGCGTTCGCGGCAACACGTTGACGCTATCACCCCGTGACTCGGACTCCACTACCAAGGGCTCGATCACCCTGACCAGGCAGTGAGCCGACGCTCGCGCGGCGCCGTCGTCTAAAATGCGACGTCGGCGGAGGCCAGAAACGAGCGACCGTTTTGCATGATGCTACGTTGACTGAACTCGGCGCTGACGGGCAGGGCGTAGCGCCAATCGAAGGCGTTGTAGACGCCGACGGCCCACGACAGGCGGCTGCGCTCTTCGCGGCCGGTCAAGACGATGTCCCAGATCGCGAAGGCGTCGGTCTTGCCTTGGGGCTCGTCGGTACGAAGCTCGTTGCGATCGTAGCGGCCGCTCTCCCAGCTGAGCCGTGAGGCGAGGGTCAGGTTCCGGCCCAGGATCGGCAAGGCGCCTTTCACGGAGCCGAGGTGCTCGGGAGAGTTGGCGACGCGCCGGAAATCGGGGCTCTTTTCGAACGCCAACAGTGAGCTTAGGGCATCGTCGCTCAGGAAGCGCGACCGCTGAATGCTGTAGCTCACCGAGAGCATGTACCCCTGGCGCCAGTCGCGGCGCAGCCCGAGCTCCGCGCCGATAGTCGCGATCGGCGCGCGGGTGTTGACGTAGCGCAGCGGGTCCGCTTCGAGGCCCTGGCCTTCGGTGGTGACGAGGTTGCGCGCGTAGTTGCAGAACACGGCCGCGGTGCCGGAGACGGCGGGCGAGAAGCGATGCCCGTGCTCGATCTCGGCCGAGTAGATGCTCTCAGGGCCGATGTTCGGGCTCGGCACCTGCGTTTGGCCACCGTCGTTGTAGTAAAGCTCGTAGACGCTGGGGGCGCGGAACGCCTTGCCCAGCATCAGCTTGGTGTTGCCGCGCGCGTATGGCTTGACGATGAGCGCGACGCGCGGGTTCAGCGAGCTGCCGAACGTCGAGTAGGCGTCGAGGCGCGCCCCCGCCGATACGTGCCAGCGATCGCTCGGCTTCACGTCGACGAGGGCGTAGGCGGCCCCGACTTGATAGGGGCGCTTGTCGTCGAGGAAGCTGCCACTCTCGTTGCCGGCTCGCTCGCGCACCTCGAAGTGCAGCTGGCCCTCGCCGCCCAGCGTGAGCTTGAACGCGCTCGACGGCGTCAGCTCGATGCGCTGCTCGGCGCCGATCCAGCTGCCACGAAACGTATCGCGCTCCAGTCCGCCGTCTTCGGGCGCCCGCGCGTAGCCGCCATCGAAGCGATAGTGGTTGGCGTGAACGCGCGTCATCGTGCGCAACGTGTGGCTCCACTGCGGCTCCGCCTTGAGCTCGAGCGAGGCGCGCGAGTCGGTCTGCTCGGTGCGCGGATCCGCGAGCAGCGTCTCGTACTCGCCCGTCGGCAGGCGCTTGTGATGCGACTGCACGTACCAGGCGGCGCTCAGCCATTTCCGGTAGTAGCGGCCTTCGATGGTGCCGGCCTCGAAGCCGTCGGCGCCGCGGGCGCTCTGGTCGAGCTCGGGAAAATAGAAATTTCGCCCGTTGCCGCGAGCGATCGCCGCGCTCGTCCACAAGCCGCTGTCGGGGCCGAGCGCCACGTTGGCGCGCACGCGGCCGCGCGCGACGCCGCTCTCGGCAGTCGATAGCCCCGCCTCGGCGCCGTTGCGGGTTGGCTTGCGCGTCACGACGTTGACCACGCCCGAGAAGGCGTTGGTGCCGTAGAGCACCGAGCCGGGGCCGCGCACGACCTCGATCCGCTCGACGTCTTCGAGCCCGACGCGGCCGTCGTACCCGACGTACGACGAGCCGAGCCAATCGTCATTGAGGGGGTGGCCGTCGACCAGCACGAGCACGCGATTGCCGTAGCCGCCCAACCGCCCGAGCCCGCGGAAGCCGATCGCCTGGTAGCTGCGGTCGTTCCACGCGTATACCCCCGGTAAGCCGCGCAGCGCCTCGCTGATCGTCGGGTACCGGAGCGCCGACAGCTCGCGCTCGCCGATGATGCTGACGGAGCTCGGCGCTTCTTCGATATTCTCGGTAGAGCGCGAGGCGGCCGTGACCTCTTGCGCTTGGGTCAGCGAAAGCTCAATCCTCAGCTCGCGAGAGTTTTCGATCTCGACGCTGCGCTCGACGGCTTTGAAGCCCGCGAGCGAGACGCGCAGCTGGTGCTGACCGACGGTGGTGCCGACCACGAGCGGGGTGAAGCCGCGCGTCTTGCCGTCGAGCTCGACGAGCGCGCCGGGCTCGTCGGTGCTCACCACGAGCGAGCCGGTCAGGGGCACGAGCTGGGGCCGGACGCGCGTCTCCTGCTTGGCGCGGACGTCGACCTCGAGCTCGGTGGAGCCGTAGCCGGGGCGCTCCAAAAATAACCGATGACGACCGGGCGGCAGCTGTAGCTCGCACGGAGCAACGCAGCGCGCCGGTCGCGTCGCATCGTCGATGCGCACCTCGGCGCCAGGCGCCGAATCGCCGATCGCGAGCTTGCCCAGGATCGGCTCGAGCGGCAGCGAAACGTGGCGACTCTGGCCCGCGGCCAGGCCCGTGACCTCCAGCTCGGCTGGGTAATAGCCCGGCAGCTCCGCCAGTATCACGTAGCGGCCGGGTTTCAGGCCGAGCGCCACCGGCGCGTTGCCGCGCGCGCCGAGATCGCGTCGCTCCACGAAGAGGGTCGCGCCGGGCGGGTCGCTCTCGATGTCCAGCACGGCCACGTGCTGGCGAATGTCGCCGAGAGCGCGCTCGATACGCGCGCGCGCCGCGCTGTCGGTCTCACCGGCCAGCGCGAGCGCGAAGTATCGATACGCCTCCGGGAACTGGCGCAGCTCCTCGTAACAACGCGCGACGTTGTACGTCACGTTGCGGTTGGGGACGAGCCGGTTCGACTCCAAGAATTTTTCGAGCGCGCTCTTGTAGTCGCCGCGCTGGAAAGCTTCCGCACCGATGCGGAATTTCAGATCGGCCTCATCCGCCAGATCGTCGGCTCGAGCCGCGGCCGTCAGCAGAAGCGCCGCACCCAGCAGCAGCGAGCTCGAAACCAAGCGACGCATGGGAATCGACGGCTCAGCGCTCGAGGCGGATATCGCTCGGCGGCTTGGGCGGCGCCGCGGCGGGGTGCTTGACGTGGGGAACGCGTACCGGCTTGCTCGCGGCTTTGGGGGGCGGGCCCGGCGGCGTGGGGGCGATGCTGGCGGGCGCGAGCGGCGCCGCCGGCTCGAGGGGCGACAGCGCGGCCAGCACTCGCACCTCGCCGTGGGCTGCGCCCTGGCGCAGCACATAAGGCTGAAAGCCTTCTTTCTCGACCACGAACACGCGCGGGCTGGCGCTCTCTGCCAAGTCGAGCGGGAGCGAGAACGGCGTGGTACCGAGCCGCACGCTGCCCTCGCTGACCGTCGCGTCCGCCGGCTCCGAGTCGATGTGGAGCGTGAAGCGCGTGGCCGGCGACGCCCCGCTCGGTGCGGGCGAGGTCACCGATTCGGAGCTACCGGCGTCGGCGCTGCCGCGCGGCATGCGCCACCAAACAACGGCTCCCACGAGCAGCGCGCCGGCGCCCACTGCCCGCCACCAACGGCGTGAGGAGTGTCCGGGCGCCACCGGCGAGGCGGCCGTCTTTTGAATGATCTCGACGATCCGCGAGTCGGGGGACGACAGCGGCGAGTGCGTACCCCCGATCGCGGCCAGGCGCGCAGACTCGAGGGTGGGGTCCGGCCCCGAGCGGGTCGGCGGGGGCGGAGCCGACTCGACGGTCTGGTCGTCGGGGCGGCGCGTCGGCGTGATCGCCGGGCTCGCGTTGACCCCGGAGCTTACGCGCGGCTGGACGCTGTACACCAGCGGCTGAGACTGCCCCCCGGCGAGCGACGTGCGCGCACCCAGCGGGGCGAGCGCGGCCGAAAGCTCGCTGATGCTCTGGTAACGCGCCTGCACGTCCTTCTGCAGACAGCGGCCGATGATGCTCTCGAGCTTCTCGCTGACGTCGGGCCGCAGCGTACGAACCGGGATCGGCGGATCGGCGATGATCGCGGCGCAAACGCCAGGAAACGACTCCGCCTGAAACACCGGCGCGTCGGTGACGAGCTCTTGCAAGATGATGCCCATCGCCCACACGTCGGCGCGGGCGTCGACCCGGCGCGCGTCGCGAATCTGCTCGGGCGACATGTAGTTGGGCGAGCCCATCAGGGTACGAGCGTTGGTGAAAGTCGGTACGGCTTCGCCCGAGCTGGGATCGCTGAGCTGCTTGGAGATGCCGAAGTCGAGCACCTTGAGCAGCGGCAAGCCGTCGCTGCGCTGAGTGACGAACAAGTTCGCCGGTTTCAGATCACGGTGCACGATGCCCATCTGGTGGGCTTCGGCGATGCCGGCGCACGCCTGCAGCACGTAGTCCACCGCCTCGGCTTCGGGCAGCGGTCCGCGCGCGTCGAGCACGCTGCCCAGATCGGAGCCGGCCAGTAGCTCCATCACCATGAACGGCAGCCCGCTGTCGAGCTGGCCGACGTCGTAGATGCGCACTACGTGCTCGGTCTGCAGACGCGCGGCGGCCTGCGCCTCGTTGAGAAAGCGGCTGATCGCTTCGTCGCGCCGATCCTCGTCGGGCGGGAGAGTGAGCAGCTTGATCGCTACCGTTTGCCCGAGCTGCAGGTGTGTAGCCGCGACGACGACGCCCATGCCGCCGCGGCCGACTACACCTTCGACCCGGTACTTCTTCGCCAGCACCTCACCGACGGCGGGTGCTCCGTCCCCGTAGGTCTGTGCAGCCTGTTCCACCATCGTCCGATCGCGCGCTCCGAACCCCGCAGCGTAACCGACTGGCGGGGCCGTGAACGGATTTTGTCTCGAAAAGTCTCACCGCGAGTCGGAGCTTGTCTTACCCTCGCGCTCGCGCTCGCCCTCGCGCTCGCGGCTTCGGCGCGTCATTCGGGCGCGCCGCAAGCCAGCCACTCGCCGAGCTTGCGCCGTTCGGCTTCGTCGACCGAGCCCCCCTCGGGCATGTAAGTGTTGACGGCGCTCGGTCCGGCCGCCGCGGCGCGGTCGATGTCCGAAGCGTTCGCGCGAATCTGGCCGAGGTCATCGAGCTTGGGCGATTCGGGCCCGCTGGCGCTATGGCATGCCAGGCAATGCGTCTGCAGGAAGGCCTGTCCGAAGCTAGCGTAGGTGAGGGTGGAGTCAGCCGGACAGGTGCTGCCCGTCGAGTCGCCCAGGCCGCTGCCACAGCCGCTGAGGGGCAGTGAGCCGGCCAACAGGAAGGAAATCAAACCGACGTAGGGTGAGCGCATGGTTCATCCTAGGTGCCCTGACTCGTTGTGCGCCAGGCGACAGGCTCACAACCGAAGCTGCTGCACGCTTTCGAGCAGGGTCGCCTCGTCGCTTAGCGTCAGACGCGGGTGTTTTTGCACCAGCCAGCGCACGGCGGGCAGGACACCATCGAAGTACTGCATGGCGAAGCGCGGGCGCGCCAGGAACGCCAGCCCGGTCATGATCGGCCGCACCAGCCAGGCCGCTCCCCCTTCGAGCGCGGCGGCGTAGATTGCGAGGTGATGGCCCTCGAGCATGGCCACCAACTTGCGGCGCGCGGGCAGGTCAGGCGGCCGAGTGCTGGCCTCGACCACCGCAAAAAAGGCGAAGCTGCCACCGCAAATCTCGCTGGCGCGCTCCATCTGCTCGCCGAGCAGCTCGAGCGCTTCGAGCGTGGCCGCGCCTGGCCAAACCGCGATCAGCACGCTACCGACGAGGCCCACGTGGACGGCCGGGTGGCGCGCCAGCACGCGAAAAGAGCCGCTGCTCCGCTTGGGCTCGCCAATCGGCGCCCGGCGCTGGCGGAACGCGTGAAAATCGGGCTTCGAGCGCTCCGAGCCCAAGATCGCGGTCAGGCGTCGGAGGGCGCTGCCCAGGCGCTTTCGCACCGTCTTGCGGTCGGCCTCGACCAGCTCCGCGACGTCGACGAGCGGCAAATCGCCGAGCTCGTGCAGGGCCACGAGATCGCGCGCGTGCTCGTCCAGCTGGGTCAGGGCGTGGTGGAGCCGCACCTGGCGCTCTTCTCGCTCGAGCGCGCTATCGCTGTCGGTAGTTTCGTCGACGGTTTCGAGCGGTTCGCCGTATGCCACCTCGTGCCGCCGGTGAGCGCGCCGCCGGTCACCCGCCGCCACCCGCCGGCAAATCTCGCGCAGCCACGGATCGAGCGGGCGGATCTGCCGGACCAGCTCGCGCTTGGCGTGCAACAGCAAAAAGACTTCCTGCATGAGGTCGTCGATGTCGTGGCCCCGCGCACCGAAAGCTTGCAGGTGCCGGCGCACCGCATCGGTATGGTCTTGATAGAGGCTCGCGACCGCCGAGCCATCCCGCACCGGTCGAGCTGGCGTGCGGCTCCGAGGTGGCCGGACGTCCCCGTTTTGCACCCGCAGGCGGTGCCACGGCGGAGGCATCGTGGCAAATCGGTTGTCGATTTCCTCCCCAGGCCAACAGGCCGCAAGCATTTTGGGGGTGGGGGACCTGTCGCTTACGGCAAGCTCGACGAGCGTAGGCGGGTGTCCGGTTCTGTTCCAGCAGCAGTGGAGCCCTAGCGACGGGCCACGCGAGTTGCGCGAAGCCTCTAGCCCGGCTTTTGGCTGCGTGGTAGACGCGGCCGCGCGTCCCTCTCCCGGACGCCGCCTCTTCCAAGCGCGTCCTTCTCGGGCGCTTGAGCTTTCCAAGGAATCCCACGCGAAATGACGACGACGAGCAGCAGCGGTAAGGGCAAAGTCATCCAGGTGATCGGACCGGTGGTGGACGTCGAGTTTCCACCGGGCAAGCTGCCCAAGATCCTGAACGCCCTCACGCTGTCGAACGCCAGCATCTCGAGCGAGAAGGACAACTTGGTGCTCGAGGTCGCTCAGCACCTCGGTGAGTCGGTCGTGCGCACCATCGCGATGGACGCGACCGAAGGCCTCGTGCGGGGCGTGGAGGTGACCGACACCGGCGCGCCGATCCAGATGCCGGTCGGAGCGGAGGTGCTCGGGCGCATCCTCAACGTCATCGGTAAGCCGGTCGACGAAGCGGGTCCGGTCAAGGCGAAGAAGACGGCGCCGATTCATCGCGCCGCGCCGCTGTTCGTCGATCAGAACACCACCGTCGAAATTTTCGAGACCGGCATCAAGGTCATCGACCTGCTCGCTCCGTACCGAAAAGGCGGCAAAATTGGCCTGTTCGGCGGTGCCGGCGTGGGCAAGACGGTGTTCATCCAGGAGCTGATCAACAACGTCGCCAAGGCCCACGGCGGCGTGAGCTGCTTCGCCGGCGTCGGCGAGCGCACCCGCGAAGGCAACGACCTCTTCCTGGAAATGAAGGAGTCGAAGCTCGAGACCGGCGAGCCCGTGCTCAGCAAGACGGCGTTGATCTTCGGGCAGATGAACGAGCCGCCGGGAGCTCGCGCTCGCGTCGCGCTGTCGGCGCTGACGTGCGCCGAGTACTTCCGCGACGAAGAAGGCCAGGACGTGCTGCTGTTCGTCGACAATATCTTCCGCTTCACGCAGGCGGGCAGCGAGGTGTCGGCGCTCCTCGGTCGTATCCCGAGCGCCGTCGGTTACCAACCCACGCTCGCGACCGAGATGGGCAACCTGCAGGAACGCATCACCTCGACCAACAAGGGCTCGATCACCAGCGTGCAGGCGATCTACGTGCCCGCCGACGATTTGACGGATCCGGCGCCGGCGACCACCTTCGCCCACTTGGACGCCACGACGGTGCTGTCCCGCTCGATCTCCGAGAAGGGCATTTACCCGGCGGTCGACCCGCTCGACTCGACAAGCACCATGCTCTCCCCCGACGTCGTCGGCGAAGAGCACTACGCCGTCGCGCGTCAGGTCCAGCAGACGCTGCAGAAGTACAAAGATCTGCAGGACATCATCGCCATCTTGGGCATGGACGAGCTCAGCGAGGACGACCGCGCCACCGTCGCGCGCGCCCGCAAGATCGAGCGCTTCCTGTCGCAGCCGTTCTTCGTGGCCCAGCAGTTCACCGGTCGCTCCGGAAAGTACGTGCCGCTCAAAGAGACGGTCGCCGGCTTCAAGGAAATCTTGTCGGGCGCGCTCGATGACCTGCCCGAGCAGGCCTTCTACATGGTCGGCAACATCGAAGAAGCCAAGCAAGCTGCCGCCAAGCTGAAGTCGCAGGCGGCCTGACATGGCAGACACCATCGCGCTCGAGATCGTCACGCCCGATGGGCTGAAGCTCAAAGAGGCGGTGAACGAGCTGACGGCGCCCAGCGTCGAAGGCGAGTTCGGCGTGCTGCCGCAACACCGCCCGATGCTGGCGGCGCTCGCGACCGGCATCGTGACCTACATCCAAAACGGCAAGAGCGAGTCGGTCGCGGTCGGCCCCGGCTTCGTCGAGGTCGCGGCCGACAAGGCGCTCTTGCTCACCGATCGCTTCATTCGCAAAGAAGACATCGACGCCGTGCGCACTCGCCTCGACCTGAAAGAGGCGGACGACCAGCTCGACGCGTTCAAGGGTGATCCGAGCAGCGCCGAGTACGCGGAGCTGGTCGAGAAAGAGGCCTGGGCCGCGGCCCAGCTCGAGCTCCACGGCGATCCGCCGCCGCCGCGCATCCGCAACTTCTCGGGCCCCGCCGCGACGGAGGACTACACGAAGACGGCCATCGAAGGCCAAGGCGACGGCGAGGCCACCGAAGGAGTCGTCGACGACTCCGTCAAGCACTGAGCTCGGTCTCCGGGTAGGTCCTTGCTCCGGTTGATTCGTCGATGCCAAGCGTCATCAGCCCGAAGGCGCTCCTCGAGCAGTACGGGCTTCGGCCCAAATACAGCTTCGGGCAGAACTTCTTGGCCGACGAGCGGCTGTCGGGGCGCATCGCCGAAGCGTGCGCCGCCCGCGGTGGCAGCGTCGTCGAGCTCGGCGCGGGCCTCGGCGCGCTGACGCGTCCGCTGCTCGCGAGCGGCGCGGCCTGGGTACTGGCCGTCGAACGCGATCGCGACCTGGTGCCAGCGCTGTCACAGGAGCTGGCGTCCGAGGTCGAGGCGGGCCGGCTTTCGATTTTGGAGACGGACGCCAAGACGGTCGACTTCGTGGCCGCGTTCGCCGGTCGCCCCAAGCCGCACGTGATCGCTGGCAACTTGCCGTACCAAATCACCGGCCCGCTGCTGGAGAAGGCCGTACACAGCGCGCCCAGCATCGAGCGAGCTGTGTTTTTGGTGCAGCTCGAGGTCGCCGATCGCCTCTCGGCCGCGCCCGGCAGCGACGCCTATGGCGCGCTCAGCGTGTTCGCGCAGCGCGCGTTCGAGGTCGAGCGGGCGTTCGTCGTTCGACGTGGCGCGTTCTACCCGCAGCCCAACGTCGACTCCGCCGTGGTGACGCTCGAGCCACGCGGGGCGGCGGCCGAGTCCGAGGAGTTTCGACAAGTGGTGCGCGCCGCCTTCGCCCAGCGCCGCAAAACCCTGAAAAACGCCTGGTCGGGCGTGTTTGGTGCGCGCGGCGTCGAGCTGCCCGCCGCCGCCGCGCGCGCCGGCATCGATCTGTCGCTACGCGGTGAGACCTTGTCGGTGGCACAGTTCGAACGCATGGCCGAGGAGCTACGCCCGTGAAGTGGCCGGCGCTGTCGCTCGCGATCGTGCTCGGCGCCGCTTGCCAGCGCGCGCCGGCGTCGCTCGTGCAAGAAGCCGAGTTCGGCGTCTTCTTCGGCGGTCAGGTGCAAGAGCTGAAAGAGATCCCGAAGCAGCTCGACGCGGCGCGCCAGCAGCACGGCATCCGGCTCAGCTTTCGCGCGCCGCTCACGCGCGCCGTGAAGGTCGTCTGGGAGCTGTCGCTGCCGGTGCCCGACAAGGGCCCCGCGGGACCGCGCGCGGCCCTTGTCGGAGAGGCGATCGCGAGGGTTGGGGAACGCCGCCTGGACGTGCCGCTCGCCTTTCGCCCCAACGACCCGCTCGGCCTGTGGCACGCCAAGGTCACCGCTGACGGCGCGGTCGTGATCGATCGCGACTTCACCGTCGTCCCGCCGCCCCCGCCGCCAAAGCCCAGCCCGCGCCCGCCCGGCTCGCTGTGACGCGTCTCGCCTCGCGCCGTTCTTCGGTTTCCGACTGGCTAGTCACGTGGCGTTTCGCTCGAGTTGAGCCCACTTGACGTAGAGTAGAGTGCCGTCGTAGTCGGGACGCCGTGACCAAAATTGTCGCCGCCGTATTCTTGGTTCTCGGTTTCGCCGCGCTGACCGGGGGTTGCAGCAGCGATGACGACAACGATGCTATCTGCGATCAGGCCTACCAGAAGTCGAAAGACTGTGGCCTTCCCGTGAAGGCTGACAAGCCTGAATGCAACGAGAATGCCCAGTGCGTTGCGAAATGCATCGCGGCCGCACCCTGCGACCAGATCAATTCGGATGCCGATAGCAACGACTACATCGTGTGCGCCCAGAAGTGCCAATAGGCTTGACCCTGCCCGCGCGCAAGACGTGACCCGGGCCGCTACGGCAGCTTCTGCGTGGCAGGCTGCGTTTTGGCAGCCCCTACGGACGCATGCCCGGGCTCAGCCGCTCCAGGCGGATCCCGAGTCGATTCAGGGAGCGCTCGCCTCTTTCGTTGGCGAGCTTTTGACGTAAGGTGAGCGCGTCGCGCGCCGCTCGCGCTTTGGGCGAGTCGTCGGCGGCGTCACCGAGCGAGGGCCGTAGCAGCAGCCACTTCCAGGTGAGACCGCGGCGTTTGCGCTCCGCGAGTGAGCGGGTGAGGGCGGGGCGGCCGGTCTCGTCGGGCGCGTCGGACCACATGTAGATCAGGCTGGGCTTGGCGCGCTGGTGACGCAGCCGCTCCATCAGCCGCACCACCTCGACGTCGACCCGCACGCGCTCGGGATCGACGCGCGCCGGCGAGCTGATGCCGAAGCTGGCAAGGTAGCGGCGCAGACACCGCTCGCGCTGGGTCGGCGCCTGCGTCACCACTTCCGGGAAGGGCGCGCGCTGGCGCAGCTTTTCGGCGCGCCGCGCGATGCGATCCAGCTCGCTGACGTGAACGTGGGCGGCCAGCACCGGATCGAGCGGGCGCATGTGCTCGATCACGCGCGCGGCCAGCTCGCTCTCGTCGAGCCCGCTGCGATCGGCGTCCATGCAGCCGGTGACCTCGACCAGTTTTTCGATCAGGTGGGCGGCGTGGGTGACGCCGCGCTCCGGTCGCTCGAAGCACAGCGTACGCGTGCCCACCACCGCCAGCCCGACCCGATCCCCGGCGCGCGCGTGACGGAGCGCCACCGCCGCGACCTCGTCGATCGCGCGGTCGAGGGCGGAGTCGCCGGGAGGGCCCGCCCAGTGGTCGACGGCGGCGTCGAGCACCAGCCAGACCACGTCGCGCTCGTCTTTCTCGTGCTCGCGCACCAAGAGCACGCCGCGCCGCGCCGACGCCTTCCACGCGATGCGCCGGAACGGATCGCCGCTCTGGTGCTCGCGCAGCTCGCGCAGCTCGCCGCCTTCGCCACGCAAGCGCCCCGGGCGTCCTTCATCGGCTTGACGCCGGCTGCGTCCGCCGCGCGCCGAGCGCACCAGCACGGAGTAGGGCGTGGGCATGACCTCGATGCCGAAGGGGTTGGCGAAGGTGAGCGGCACCTCGAACAAGCTCGGCCCCGACTCGACCTCGAGCGACAGACCGTGAACGCCGTGGCGGCCGACGCGCAGCCCGCGCACGAGCAACGTGACGCACAGCCGCGTGTTGGCCGGCACTTCGTCCGCCTCCGGGCTCACCTGCACCGACAGCTCTGGCGCCGCCACGGCGCGCAGCCCACGAAAGCGCACCGGCGCGTCGTGTCGATTGCGCAGCTCGGCCTGCAAGACGACCTCGGCGCCGCGCGCCACCGTGAGCCGTCGCGCATCGCCGCGCCACAGCATCTCGAGACCGGCGGCGCGGACGCGGCTCACACCCAAGCGGGTGATGGCGCGGGCGACCGCTAGGCCGAGCACCAACGCGCCGCCCCACGCCACCACCGGCCCCGACTGCAGCAAGAGCCCACCGAGCACGACGGCCATGCCCGACCACGCCAGATCCGAGCTTTCGCGGGTGGGGTGGATCTGCACGCGCCAACGATAGTCCGGGTGGCGCGCGCTGCAAACGGCTAGGCTAGGCCGGAGTGCTCGGCGTGCGGACGTTTTTGGCCTCGGTCTCGGCTCGCCGAGGCGGGCGGGCGGCGCTGTTTGCGTGGCTGCTCGGCGGCCTGCTGCTCGCGCGACCGGCGCGCGCGCTCGAGGTGTCGGAGCTGGAGGCGCGCAGTATCCGCCGCGCGCTGGGTGACCGACCCGAGCTCGACGACGCGCCCGAGAACAAGCGCATCGAGAGCGTCGAGATCGTTCGCTTGCCGGTGTTCGACGACGACGACCCGGTGCCCGATTTCATCAATATTTTTCACTTTCAGACGCGCGAGCGCGTGATCCGCCGCGAGCTCCTGTTCGCGCCGGGCGACCGGTATCAGGCCGAGCGCGTCGCGGAGACGCTGCGCAACCTGCAGCTCTTGCCCCAGTTCGGGGTGGTGGTGGTGGCGGCGCGCAAGAGCCGCGATCCAGGGCAGGTGCGCGTCGTCGTCATCGTGCGTGACGTGTGGAGCCTGCGCCTGAGCTACGACATTCAGGCCGGCAGCAAGAGCCTGAACTACTTGCAGCTGAACCTGAGCGAAGACAACCTGCTCGGCACGCGCACCCGCGCCGGCACGATCTTCACGCTCCAACCCGATCGTTACTCGATGGGCGCGCTCGGCCTTCACCCGCGCGTGGCGGGTACCAAGGTCGATGCGTACGCGCTCGGTCGCGTGTTCGTGAATCGCGACTCCGGCAAGGCGGAAGGCTCGGCGGTGACGCTGAGCGTGTATCGAGACTTGCTGGCGCTCTCCGACAAGTGGGGATTTTTGGTAGGCGGCGGCTGGGTCGTCGAGCAGACGCGCCGCTACTCCGACGGCGTGCTGCAGGAGTCGGATCAACACATCCCGCTCGTGTACCGCAGCAGCGTCGCGCGGGGCGGGGCCCAGGTCACGCGCTCGTTCGGGCGCGAGCTCAAATTCAACCTGACCTGGGGTGTGGAGCTCAACCGCCGCCGCTACGAGGCGGCGCGGCGGTCCCAGGATTCGGACGCCGATTTCGCGGCGTTCGTGCGCGATGAGCTACCGGTCAGCGACACGCGGGTCAGCCCGTTTCTCATGCTGGAGCACCGCACGGCCCGCTTTCTGGCGACGCGCGACGTCGAGACGCTGTCACTGCAGGAATCATTTTCGCTGGGCCAGATCGCGGCGCTCCGCGTGTACCCGGCGGCGCGCTCGCTCGGCTCGTCGCGCACCCTGCTCGGCACCGCCGCCTGGCTCGGCTACACGTGGGCGCTCGACGACGGACTGCTCCGCGTTCTGGGCAACTCCAGCGTCGAGCACGCCGATCACGGCCGCCATCAGGCGACGACGCAGGCGGCGCTGCGGCTCGTCACGCCGCGGCTCGGTTTCATGCGCCTGGTGGCGGACTCGGCGCTGGTGTCCACCTATCGCAATTATTTGAACCGGCAGCTCATCCTGGGCGGCGGCTCGCGCCCCCGCGGCTACCCGAGCAATGCGTTCCGCGACGCGAGCGGCGCCGCCGCCACGGCGGAGCTTCGCACGTCGGCGGTCAACATTCTCTCGGCGCGCGTCGGCCTGGCCGCGTTTTACGACGTCGGCGGCGTCGGCAAGCAGCTGCCCGACGTCAGGCTGCGGCAATCGGCGGGCGCGGGCGTGCGCGTCCTGTTTCCGCAGGTCAATCGCCAGGTCTTCCGGCTGGACTGGGCGGCGCCGCTCAGCCCGCCCTACCGGGCGCTGCCGGGCGCTGTTTACTTCACGTTCGGGCAGGCGTTCGACATGCCCGGCACCAAATTGCCGGACGTTCTCGGCGCCGAAGGCACCCTGCTCGACCTGTCGCCGTGAGCGGTTTCGGTTCATGCTTATCGGGTTGGCCGACGACTCCACGCTCGCACGCGTCCCGCCGCACCTCCGGCACTTGATCGTGCGACAAGACTACTCGCGCTACACCGCCGTCGATCAGGCGGTGTGGCGCTTCGTCTTGCTGCAGACCCACGCTCGGCTCGCGGCGACGGCGCATCCGGCCTACGCGGCGGGCGTGGGGCAAACCGGCATCTCGGTCGAGCGTATTCCCCACATCGCGGAGATGGACGAACGTCTGGCGCCGTTCGGCTGGGGCGCTGTCTGCGTCGACGGCTTCATTCCGCCGCGCGCCTTCCAGGAGCTGCAATCGCTGTCGATTTTGCCGATCGCGGCCGACATGCGCAGCGCCGAGCACCTCGTCTACACGCCCGCCCCCGACATCATCCACGAAGCCGCCGGCCACGCCCCGATCTTGCCCGACCCGACCTACGCCAGCTATTTGCGGCGGATCGGCGCGGCCGGCGCGCGCGCCTTCACTCTGCCCGAAGATGGCGCCGTCGACCGCGCCATCCACGCGCTGTCGGAAATCAAAGAGCTGCCTGCGGCTGCGCCCGCGCAAGTCGCCGAGGTCGAGCGAGCCTTGCAGGTCGCGCGCGAAAGCGTGCCGCGCGTGAGCGAAGCGGCGCGCCTGTCCCGGCTCTATTGGTGGACGGCCGAGTACGGCCTGGTCGGCACACCGCGCGACTACAAGTTGTACGGCGCGGGCCTGCTGTCGTCGTTGTGGGAGAGCTTTGCCTGTCATGCGCCCGAGGTCGCCAAGCCGCCTCTGACGGCATCGGCTGGCGAAATCGATTACGACGTGACCAAGCCGCAGCCGCAGCTGTTCGTGGTGCCGAGCTTCGAACGGCTTCACGACGTGCTCGACGAGGTCGTGCGCGAGCTTCCGTCTGCCGGCGGCGGCGAAGCCGCGCTCGCGGAAGCGCTGGCGGCCCAAGAAATCGCCACGATCGAGCTGACGGGCGGCGTTCGTCTGTCGGGCACGCTCTCCGCCCGCTTCGCCGACGGCGGCAAGAGCCATCTGCTCGTCGTGTCAGGCGGCGCGCGCGCCGAGCTCGGCGACCGGCGCGAACGCGGTCAGGAGCTGTACGTGGTGCTCGGGGACGCGCGGAGCGTGATCGCAGGCCTCGAGCCGGGGCCGGTCGACCTCGCGCTCGCGCACGGCGTCCGTGTGCAAGGCACGCTCGAGCAGGTGCACGGCGAGCTGGCGCGCGGTGCCGCGCTGTTGGTGCTCGACTCCGGCCGGCTCTCCGCCGCCGGGGCGCTCGATGTGCGGCTCGGGGCGGAGCAGATCGTGGTGTTGGCCGACGCGGCGCTCGGCGCCCACGCCGGCGCGCCGAGCGATTTTTTCCCCGAGACCGAGCTACCGCAAACCGCCGTTCCCAAGGCCCACAGCGTGCGGCCGCGTGAACGCGCGCTCGTCGAGCTGTACGAGACGGCGCTCGGCGCGCTCCGCTCGGCCGTCGGTCTCGAGGTCGTGCCCGTCTTCGAGCGGGTGCACCGCGAGCTCGAGCTGCATTTCGCGCGTGACTGGCTGCTACGCTGGAACTTGCTCGAAAGTCTCCAAAAGCTGAACCTGGACGTGCCGCTCATGGGCCAGCTGCGCGATGAGCTCGAGCGCTTGGAGCTGCTGCACGAGCGTCGCCAACCGATCGCTACCGGTCTCGGCTACCTCGCCCGCGTCGCGCGGCCATGACGGCCTTCGCGGCCGGCCCGCCAGACCCGCGCGGGCGGTGGGGCGATTTCGCAGATCCGCCCGCTGACGGATCGCCAGCGCTTGTCCTAGGTGCTCGAAAGCGCTCCGAATCGGGCCGTCGACGGGTGGCTGTGGACGGTCAGCTTTTCTGACTGGACGGTCAGAATCGGAGCTGCTAGGTCTTGTGGACGCTGACTGGACGGTCAGCGCTAATTTCCACCACTTTCGTGTTTAGGCGTACGATGCCGACGACTGACGTGCTGACAGACGTGCTGGAGACGGTCCGGGTGGGTGCAGCTTGCTACGGGCGCGTCGAGGCGGCCGCCCCCTGGGGCATTGGCGTCGACGCGGACGAAGAAGACGCGAAGTTCCACGTCGTGCTTGCCGGCGAATGCTGGCTCGACGTCGCCGGGCACGACCCGATCCGCCTACAGGGCGGAGACCTGGTGGCGCTGCCGCACG